>Ga0208408_1000030_pt1 | contig 112847 bp, 122 predicted proteins | sample ETNtaG_4_FD_185776 | JGI IMG/M metagenome (GOLD analysis project Ga0208408, IMG submission 185776) | Marine microbial and viral communities from oxygen minimum zone, Eastern Pacific Ocean - ETNP201406SV67 (SPAdes) (version 2) | ecosystem: Environmental > Aquatic > Marine > Oceanic ... | reverse complement strand
AATTGGAGGACTTTTCTTTATGGTTCCTCTTGCTGTTGGAAATGCCGCTGCAGTTAGAGTAGGTAATAATGTTGGAGCAAATGAATTAATTGCCGCTAAATATAGTTCTTATTTCGCACTTAGATTAGCAGTCATATGTGCAATTATTGCAAGTATACTAATAGTTACCTTCGCAGAATCTTTGGCTGGCATTCTCAATAACAATCCTAAAGTTATTTCCTTAGCAGTAACCTTACTGTTTTTTGCTGCTTTCTTTCAAATTGCTGACGGCTTGGCTATGGGTGGCATAGGTGCTTTAAGAGGGTATAAGGATACGTTTGGACCCATGAAAATAATGGCGCTTTCTTATTGGGGAATAGGCTTACCTGTTGGGATTATCTTATCAACAACGAACTTAATCGTTGAACCTATGCAAGCCGTTGGCATGTGGATAGGTATTTGTTTAGGACTGTTGGTAGCAGCTACTTTAATGGTCCTTAGGGTTAAAGAAACTTCTAATCGTTTTATTAATGAACAGCAAAGTTAATGCAAAGGGCCTGAAGTGTCCCGAACCCATCATGATGCTTCATAAAGCAATAAGAGAATGTCGACATGGAGATAAAATAGAAATCTTTGCAACCGACCCTAGCACTGAAAGAGATATTGATAAATTTTGTGAATTTTTAGGTCACAAATTATTAAAAAAGGAAATTGAACGCGATAGCTTTTATTACCTTGTCGAGAAGCAAGATAAGAATATAATAGAAACATAATAGGAGACAGAATGACTACTTATATTAATCAACAATGGCTATTGGATAAAAGACCCACAGGTATGCCTGAAGATGATTGTTGGAAATTGAACGAACATGAGGTTCCTGAACTCAAAGAAGGAGAGCTGCTAATTAAAGTTCTTTATCTCTCAATTGACCCATACATGAGAGGAAGAATGAACGATGGTGAATCTTATGCAGATCCTGCTGCTTTAGGCGAACCTATGACCGGTGAAAGTGTAGGTGTGGTTATTGAAAGTAAATCTGATAAATATATTGTAGGTGAGTATCTTTGTGTTCATCAAGGTTGGCAAACTTACATAGTAGCTAATGAAGAAAACCCTGCATTGTTTAAAGCAGATCCCTCTATTGTTCCATTATCAACATATTTAGGAACAGTAGGAATGCCTGGAAGAACAGCTTATTTTGGCCTTTTAAGGGTGGGCTTACCGAAATCTGGAGAAACTATAGTAGTTTCAGCCGCTTCAGGAGCTGTAGGAACTGTTGTTGGCCAAATGGGTAAAATCTTAGGCTGTAAGGTGGTTGGCGTTGCAGGAGGAGAGAAAAAATGTTCATACGTAAAAAATGAGCTGGGTTTTGATGACTGTATAGATTACAAGGCTGGGAACTTGGAAGAAGATTTAACGGCTGCGTGTCCTGATGGAATAGATATCTACTTTGAAAATGTTGGCGGTCCAGTTAGTAAAGCTGTGGCTAAACTACTGAATCCTGGTGCAAGGGTGCCTATTTGTGGATTTATCTCTGCTTATAATTCAGAAGATATGACTAAGGAAGAGACCCCTTTCCATGTTTTTGGAGCTCTTGATCCAACACCTGAACATAGATTCTTTGTTGTCACTGAGTGGTTTAAAGAATGGAGAGAAGCTACTGATGAACTTTGTAACTGGATTGCTGAAGGCAAAATTAAATATGAAGAAACAGTTACTGAAGGTTTTGAGAATGCCCCTCAGGGCTTAAGAGATGTTCTGAGTGGTAAGAACTTTGGGAAACAAGTAATTAAGGTTGCAGACGAGTAAACTAATTTCCTTCCCATTTAACTTGAGTTCTCTCTTCAATATCTTTTTCGGTATCAAGCATTGAGCGCATAGCTTTAGCTGCGTCATTAGATCTCATAGTTATATCGAAAGCTTCTTGTTCCATGAGAAGTCCTTCTTCCAAGGTTTTATCTAAACCTTGATGAATTATTTTCTTTACTTGTCTAAGGGCTATGGGCGCTCGCGATGCTAAGTCTGAGCAATAAGACATTAGTTCCTCGCGAAACTTTTCATGAGGCACTAATTTATTAATTAAACCAAACCCAAAAGCTTCTTGAGGGCTTAATAATTTTGCATGAAGTATTAAATCCAAAGCTCTTGAAGATCCTATAAGTCGAGCCAATCTTTGAGTTCCTCCTCCCCCTGGCAATATTCCTACAGAAGTTTCTGGTAAACCTATAGCATACGGGCCTTCTGACATTATTCTTAGATCACACCCCAAAGAAAATTCACATCCTCCACCTGCGGTATTACCATTAATCCCTGCGACAACTATGGCCTCTATGTCTCTTAGACGAAGAAGCATTTTATGGAAATGATGAAGTTCTTTAGGAGGGCTGTATTCCGAACTGGATTCTTTAGCTTCAGAAATATTCTTTTCTGCAGATTCGGCTAATTCACCCACTTCATAATGTTTAATAAAAACGTCTTCTCCTTCTCCAGTAAAAGCTAAAACCCTCAGATCTTTCTTCTTTTCCATTTGATCTAGAAAATCATGAACTTCCATCAAACTTTTAGAAGTAAAGGTGTGTGTGGGAGGGTTAGATAAAACGCAAATAACCACATGGCCGTGGTCTTCAACTTTTAAATTTTCGTATTCTTTTACCATCCCGTTATTTCAGCTATTCCCTTACCTATGTCTGCAGGGCTTTTAACTGTATAAACTCCTGCTGCCTCCAGAGCTTTAAACTTGTCTTCAGCTGTCCCTTTCCCCCCAGCAATTATGGCACCAGCATGCCCCATTCTTTTTCCAGCTGGAGCAGTTACACCGGCTATATAAGAAACCACAGGCTTAGTTACATTAGATTTAATGAACTCAGCAGCAGCTTCTTCTGCAGTTCCTCCTATTTCTCCAACCATAACAATTGCTTCTGTTTTAGGATCATTCTGAAATAAATCTAATATATCTATAAAGCTTGATCCAGGTACTGGATCTCCTCCGATCCCTACACAACTAGTTTGTCCAAAGCCTAAATCTGTTGTTTGTTTAACGGCCTCGTAAGTCAGGGTTCCTGACCTAGATATAACTCCAACTTTACCAGGAAGATGAATATCACCCGGCATAATCCCCATCTTGCATTCGCCTGGAGTAATAATTCCAGGGCAATTTGGTCCTATTAGCCTTACTCCAAGATTGTCACATCTAACTTTAACTTCAAGCATATCAATTGTAGGTATGCCTTCCGTAATACATATAATTAAGGATATCCCTGATTCTGCAGCTTCAAGTATTGAGGCCTTACAAAAACGAGCCGGAACAAAAATGATGCTAGCCGTCGCTCCAGTTTGATCCACTGCTTCTTTAACTGAATTAAAAACAGGTAAATCTAAATGTGTTTGCCCTCCTTTACCAGGAGTCACTCCTCCTACTAATTGAGTGCCATACTCTATGCACTGAACGCAATGTTGAGTTGCTTGACCTCCAGTAAAGCCCTGACAAATTACTTTGGTATCTTTATCAATTAAAATACTCAACTTATCTCTCCATTGGATGCTTTAACTGCCAGTTCAGCGGCTTCTTGTAAATTCGAAGCTGGGATAATGTTTAAATCACATTCGTCCAAAGTCTTAAGGCCTACTTCCGCGTTATTGCCTTCAAGCCTTACAACCACTGGAACCGAAACTCCCATTACCGTAAGGGCTTCAACAATGCCATCGGCTATTACATCGCAACGAACAATACCTCCGAAGATATTAATTAGGACGGTGTTAACATTTTTGTCAGATAAAATAATTTTAAAAGCTTCCGCAACTCTTTTTGCATCAGCTGTCCCGCCCACATCTAGAAAATTAGCAGGCTCCCCTCCATGTAACTTGATAATATCCATAGTACCCATGGCTAAACCAGCACCATTCACCATGCACCCAATATTTCCATCGAGAGCAACGTAACTTAGATCCCATTCAGCGGCTTTTGATTCCCTTTCATCTTCTTGAGAAGCATCACGCATTTCATTGAGAGCTTCTTGCCTGTAAAGAGCATTAGAATCTATATTTATTTTGGCGTCTAAGCAAAGCAAGTCGCCAGAACTGGTAATTACCAGAGGATTAACTTCTAATAAAGCTAGATCTTTTTCTAAAAAGAGTTTAACCATTCCTTTGTAAATACTTCTAAATTGTGAACTTTGAGATTCATTAAGATCTAAAAGTTCAGACAATTTATCAGCATCCCTGTCATTAGTTCCTTCAATAGGATCTACTTCTACTTTAAATATTTTTTCTGGTGTCTCTTCAGCTACTTCCTCAATATTCACTCCACCTTCAGTAGAAGCCATTACAACAAGCCTTTGAGAAGCTCTATCAATAACGGCTCCCAGATAGAGTTCATTGTCTATATCGGTACAAGTTTCAACTAAGACCTGATTTACAGGCTGGCCTTTTTCATCAGTTTGAAAAGTGACTAAGTTAGTTCCAATCCATTTATTTGCAAAATCTCTTACTTGCTCAATTTGATCAACTACCTCTACTCCGCCTGCCTTCCCTCTGCCTCCGGCATGAACTTGAGCTTTAACAACCCATTTTGAAACACCTAAAGCAAGAGCTGCCTTCTCAGCGTCATCGGCAGATGAAACAGCTATCCCTTCTGAAACAGCTATACCGTAATCTCTGAATAATTGTTTTGCTTGGTATTCATGAAGATTCATATAATTTATCCTAAATTAAGAAGCCTATATTACGGAATTCAAGAATAAGATAAATACTTGAAATGATCTATCTGTATATTATTACTTTTCTCTGTTGATAAGTTTATTTCTAATATTTGAAATAGCTTCTGTAGGATTTAATCCCTTAGGGCAAACAGAAACGCAATTCATGATGCCATGACACCTGTAAAGACTAAATGAGTCTTCTAGAGCATCTAATCTTTCTTCAGTAGCCTCATCTCTAGAATCAGCTATGAAACGCCAAGATTGAAGCAAAGCAGCAGGGCCTAAAAATTTATCAGGATTCCACCAAAAAGAAGGGCAAGAAGTTGAACAGCATCCACATAATATGCACTCATAAAGACCATCCAATTCCTCTCTTTCTTCCGGGCTTTGTGTTCTCTCAATTTCAGGGTTATCGCTATTAGTTATTAGGTAAGGTTTTACCTTTTCTAGTTGATCGAAGAATTGTTTCATATCCACAATCAAGTCTCTTACAACAGGCAAACCAGGCATAGGTCTTATAGTAAGCTTGTTTCTTTTGACAACTTCTGACAGAGGCGTCACACAAGCTAAGCCATTCTTTCCATTTATATTCATTCCATCAGAACCGCATACACCTTCTCTGCAAGATCTTCTATAAGACAAAGAAGGCTCCTGATCTTTGGCTAAATGTAGTGCATCTAAAACCATAATATCTTTATCAGTTGGCACCTCTATTACGATATCTTGCATGTATGGCTTCTCATCGACGGATGGGTCGTAGCGATAAATGCTCATCGTTAGTGATTTTAGCTGTTCAACTGGAATGACTTGGCTCATTAATAACTCCTAACCGTTGGTTGGAACGCTTGCACAATTTTAGGTCTGTAATTAACATCCCTTTTGCTTACTTCTTTAGTTTCAGAAAAGTAAATTGAGTGCTTTAACCAATTATCATCATCCCTATTAGGATAATCATCTCGTGAATGAGCACCTCTGCTTTCTTTTCTAGTATTTGCAGTTATTGCCGTAGCCTCAGCCACTTCAAATAAGTTTTGCATTTCTAATGCCTCTATCCTGGCTGTATTAAAGGTTGCTGATTTATCCTTCAGATGCATATTTTCTACTTCTCCTCTTACTTTAGATAAATCTTGTATTCCTTTTTCCATCAAATCTTTTGTTCTAAATACTCCAAAATTATTCTGCATGTTTTGTTGCATTCTTTCTTTTAAAGCAGTTACTTGTTCTCCTTCAGAAGAAGCATTAAGTTTATTAAGTCTTTCTAAAGCTTTATCTATGTCGTCATGAGAAGCTTCTTTTAGATCTACGCCCTGTTTCATGGATTCTTCTATATAAATACCTGCCGCTCTTCCAAATACAACTAAATCTAATAAGGAATTACCTCCCAATCTATTGCCACCGTGAACCGATACACACGCCACTTCGCCGGCCGCATACAGGCCTTCTATAACTTCATCCTTACCTTCTTTTACAGTAATAACTTGTCCATTGATGTTAGTTGGAATACCTCCCATCATGTAATGACAGGTAGGTACGACTGGAATGGGTTGCACAGCAGGATCAACGCCAGCAAATGTTTTAGATAATTCAGTTATGCCAGGGAGTCTTTTATGTACTACTTCAGGACCCAAATGATCTAATCTCAAGAAGATATGATCTGCATTCGGACCGCAGCCTCTTCCTTCAAGGATTTCTAATGCCATTGATCTAGCCACAACATCCCTACTCGCTAAGTCTTTTGAATTAGGAGCATACCTCTCCATAAACCTCTCGCCATCTTTATTTAATAAATATCCACCCTCTCCTCGGCAACCTTCTGTAACTAGAGTTCCTGCGCCATGAATACCAGTTGGATGGAATTGCCACATCTCAATATCTTGAACTGGCATGCCTGCCCTTAAAGCCATGCCTATACCATCACCTGAATTAATGAGCGCGTTAGTTGTTGATGCATAGATTCTTCCGGCTCCTCCAGTAGCTAAAACCGTAGCTTTTGATTTAATGTAATAAATCTCTCCAGTTTCTATCTTAAAGGCTATGACCCCAACAACGGCACCGTCTGTATTTAATACCATATCAACGGCGAACCATTCATTTAGAAAATTAGTTCCTGCCTTTAAATTAGCCTGATAAAGAGTGTGAAGTAAGCTATGTCCAGTTCTATCAGCAGCGGCACAAGTTCTTGTTGCTTGACCTCCTTTTCCGTAATCCTTTGATTGCCCTCCAAATGGTCTTTGGTAAATTCTTCCCTCTTCTGTTCTGGAAAACGGTAAGCCCATATGCTCAAGTTCAAATACAGCTTTCGGGCCTTCACTGCACATGTACTCGATAGCTTCTTGGTCTCCAATGTAGTCGGAACCTTTTACGGTATCAAACATGTGCCATCTCCAATCGTCATCAGGATCATCACTTTGAATGGCACAAGTAATGCCTCCTTGAGCAGAGACAGTGTGAGACCTTGTAGGGAATACTTTAGATATAACAGCTGTGTTTAAGCCTGATTCAGCTAGTTGAAGAGAAGCTCTCATTCCAGCTCCGCCTCCACCGACAATGATCCCATCAAACTCCATAACCGGGAGGTCTTTAGCATTTATTATTTCATTTACTAGCATGTGTTTACCAAATTATAAAAAAGGACCAAGTTAAGACGAAAGCAATTACTGCAGCAACAAATAGTCTAAAAGTTAAATAAGCGTATTTACCAAAATTTCCAAAGAACTTAGGAGTTAAATAATCAGAAGCAATAGCCCAGGTGCCTCGCCAAGTATGTATTGCAAAGGCCAAGAAAAAAGCAGAGGTTAAAATTTTATTTAAGGGGCTTTGAAAAAAAGAAGACCACACTTTGAAATTAACTCCATTACTCGAAATAAAGAATGCTGCTAAGTAAATTGAATATAGCAAAATAAGAACAGCACAGACTCTAATTATTATAAAGTCTTTTGTTCCTGAACCTAATTTACTCATCTAGATTAAAACTTCTTATAAATTGAATATTTTAAATAAAACCATAAAAGACATAACAAATGTAAGACCAAAAACTGTCCAACTAAGTAAACTTCCAGATTTTAAGGTCTCTCCAAATCCAAACACTTCACTTAAGAGTTTTTTTACACCTGCCAACAAATGATAAATAAAGCCTACAAAAATAAGAAAAATAACCAGCTTAAACAAAACCATTTCTTGAAATGAATTCTGTAAATCAGAGAATCTTTTTTCAGATTCTAAAGAAATACTTAACAGCCAAACCAACAATGGAAAGCAAATGAAGACGGCCAACCCTGAGATTCTGTGCAAAATAGAAGAAAGCCCAATAATTGGGAGATTTATCGTAAGTAAATTTAAATTTACTGGTCGGTTATCTTTTTCTATCACTTTTTTTGTAGAAATTGCTTTCGTGAGCGCGTTTAAAGCACTCTCATTATAGTTTCTGAGATCATCAAATACCAATACCTTTTAACTTGTAGTGATGGAATTGAGCTTAGGCAAGATAAATAAAATAACTAAAAATAAAGGTAAGATAAATAAGAAAGGCAAATTGATTGAAATAGAATAGAGTAAGCCACTCAAGAAAGGTCCTAAAGTAAAACCTAGACCAGGAGCTACCATTGCCAATCCCACTGCTGCTCCTTGATTATTAGGATCTGCATTCAAGGAAGCTGCAGCTGTGTACCCAGGTGAAGCAAGCCCCATGGCCAATCCCATAATGGCCATTCCAAAGTAGATGTAAGTATAGGAAGGAGAAAAAACAATAATAAGGCTACTAAGAACAAACAAAGGAATTGAATACTTTATCAATTCTAAAGGGGGGCCTTTAAACCTTTGAACTAAGGTTAATTGAGAAACGATGGCCATCAACGCCATGGTTCCTAGAAGTAGAGCTGTTGATCTGGCTGTCTCATCTAAAGTTAAAGAGAATCTGTCTTGAACATAGTAAGCAGTAACAGATTGCACGATTGCAAATGAGGTAAAAACTATTACCCCTATGGAAATAAGCAATTTTAAATTCTTATCAAGCGCAGGTCTTTCTGAACTCATTTCATCTGAATCAGCGCTTTTCTTATTAGGTAAAAATAATAAAACAAAGAAAATAGCAACTATCATTAAAAATGACATTACGATCAAAGGAGTTAATAAAGCAAACCCATCTATCTTAGAATTGAAGATATTAATTCCTATTATTGAGCCTACCAATACAGGTCCTAAAATTGTTCCTATGTTATTAGCTGCCCCAAATTTTCCCATGCCTGAGGACCTTTCTTCCAAAGAAGTGACGTCGGCTACATAAGCTCCGGTTGCAGGACGTGAGGCAGCCCCAACAGCTGAATTTATAATTCTAGAAACTAAGAGTATGAATAGAAGGAAAAATCCTGAAACATAACCTAAGAGGCCTATAGAAGCGGAATATAAAAAGATTATATTAGATAAAACATAACCTGTTAGGCCAACAAGTAAAACTGACTTTCTTCCTATCCTGTCACTAAGTCTTCCCCAAAAGGGAGTGAAGATAATAAACATAGCAGCTGAAATAGAAACAACTGTATTAATTTCCATCTCAGAGAAACCAAATTCTCTACCAATTATAGGCATGGTTTGCCAATAGACTGACTGACCCATACTGACAAAAATTATTATCAGCATTAAGCTATATAAAATCTTAGAGTCTTCTTTAAGAGCTTCCGTGCTTTTTAAATTCATAACTTATTATCCACTCTTATTAAAAAAGCATATTCCATTGCAACTTCTTTAAGACTCTCAAACCTACCGCTAACACCACCATGGCCCGCACTCATGTTGACTTTAAATAATATGGGGTTCTTACTGGTGTTGTAATCTCTTAATTTAGCCACGTACTTCGCTGGCTCGTAATATTGAACCTGTGAATCCCACAATCCTGCTGTGACTAAAATACTTGGATATTCTAGATTCTCGATATTATCGTAGGGAGAATACCTCATCATGTATTCAAACTCGTCTTTGTTTTCAGGATTGCCCCATTCGCTATATTCACCAGTGGTTAAAGGAATTGAAGGGTCTGACATAGTGGTGATTACATCAACAAAAGGAACATTTGAGATGATACCTTTATATAAGGTTGGTTCCATATTAACGACAGCGCCCATTAGAAGGCCTCCTGCGCTTCCGCCACCAGCAAAAACTCTACCCTTTTGTCCAAAGCCTTCCTTTAGTAAGCCCTTGGTAACGTCTATAAAATCGTAGAACGTGTTTAATTTATTAAAAATCTTTCCATCTTCATACCAAGATCTTCCTAACTCTTGTCCACCTCTTATATGGGCAATAGCAAAAATATAGCCCCTATCTAATAGAGATAGTCTAGTGGAGCTAAAACCAGCATCAATTGAGTTCCCATATGAACCATAACCATAAACAAATAGAGGGTTGTTGTTCTTTTTAAATGTAGTTCTTTTATAAACCAAAGAAACTGGAATTAAAGTTCCGTCTCTTCCTTCAATAAATTTTCTTTCAACCTTATAATCACTTTTCGAAAATGATCCTTTAACTTCCGCTTGCTTAAGTAGTCTCTTTCTCCCTGTTGAAAGTTTTGAAGAAAATAAACTATCTGGGGTTCTTAGACTTGAATAACCGAAATAAAACTTATCAGAATAATACTCGGGGTTTGCTGCCAAGTAAGCGCTATAAGCAGGATCGTTAAAATTAATACTTCTTTCAGTGTTATCTTTCTTAGTGATAATTTTTAATTGTCTTAATCCATTTTCTCTTTCCATAACAACCAAATGATTAGGAAATGCTAAGGCAGATTGCAAAAGAATATCTTCTCTATGAGGAATTAATTCGTTCCATTCACTCTTGTCTGCAGATTTTTTTAAATCAATAGCCATCAATCTAAAGTTTTTTGCTAGCCAATTCGTTTCAATTAAAAAATGATTATCTTCTGGATCATGTTCTATTGAATAAAGATGATCTGACTCTCTTTTTAAGAAGATATAAGGTGGCTCTTCTGGAGAATCTGAATTAATTAATCTAACTTCAGAACTTGTAGTAGAAGAAATATTTATCTCAATAAATTGCATTGATCTGGAATTTCCTACTGAAAGATAGAACGTAGGGTCTTTTTCTTCATAGACCAGCATATCTTCCGATTGGGAGGACCCTATTTCATGCCGAAAAAGCTTAAAAGGCAGAAGAGTTTCTTGATCTCTTAATACGTAAAACAAATATCTTCCGTCAGAGGACCAGGCCATGTCACCTGAACTATTAGATAAACTATTGTTGTATGTTTGACCGGTATTAAGATTCTTAAATTTAATGTTGTACTCGCGCCTGCCGGTTGTATCTTCTGCATAAGCCATCAAGTCTTCTTTAGGAGAAATACTCCAATTAGCTAATTGGTAAAATTCACTACTTTTGGCCAATTCATTGACATCAATTAGAACGAATTCTTTGGCATTCTTATTCTTTCTTCTAATATAAATGCCATGCTCATTTCCTGGCTCATATCTTCTAAAATATTCATAGGATTTAAGTCTAATGGGGACTGAATCTTCTTTTTTTGGAATCCTATCAGTAATTTCTTCAAATAGTTTATCTCTTAGGTCTTCACCGGAATCAAACCAACCTTCAAGATATTTATTCTCAGATTCTAAATGGGAGATTATTTCTTTATCTTCTCTAGTGTCATCTCTCATCCAATAATAGTTATCTACTCTCGTTACTCCGTGAGCTTCAAAAGTAACTGGAACTTTCTTTGGTGTAGGAACTTTGTTATTCAATATTTCTGCGTTTAATGGATTAAGTAACAAGATCAAGCTACAGATTAACAGAAATTTTAGATACCAATTAATCATGGTTTTATTTTTTCCTTCTCTTAACTATTCTTTTTCTCTTTTTTATTTGTCTATCGGTTAACTTATTGGGTTTATTTTTAAATGGGTTAGATTGTTCTTTATATAGAATTGCAAGAGGAGTCTCTCCTAAGCTTAATTTATTTCTAAAGAAATTTTCTAAATATTTAGTATAGGAATCTTTCAATTCTTTTAGATTATTTCCATGTATAACAATTTTAGGGGGATTCTTGCCACCGGCGTGGGCGTATCTTAGTTTTGGCCTAAACCTTCCAGACATAGAAGGTTGTTGATTAAATACTGCTTCTTTAAGGACCTTATTTAAAACAGAAGTGTCCAGCTCTTTGATGCTTGTGTAGTAAGCTTTCTCAGCTTTTCTTAAAAGTTTCTTTACGCCAGTTCCTTTTTTAGCTGAAATAAAATGAGGTTCTAGGTATTGTGCAAATCTAATCTTTCTATTGATGTTATTTTCAAGTTCAATCTTTCTTTCTTCGCTTAAAATATCTAATTTGTTAGCAGCTATTACTACTGGCCTTCCTATAGTCAAAGTAAGACCGAGTAAATGTATATCTTGATCAACAATATTTTCAGATGAATCAAGTAATAAAATTACTACATTAGCTTTTTTTATAGATTCAACTGATTTTGAAACAGAAAACTTCTCAGTTTCTTCTTTAATCGATCTCTTTCTTCTCATTCCAGCAGTGTCAATTAAAGTGATTTCTTTTGAATTGGACTTAAACGGTACCTCTATTGAATCTCTGGTTGTTCCTGATTCAGGTGAAACCAGCACTCTTTCTTCGCCTAGTAATTGATTAACTAGAGTAGATTTTCCTGCGTTAGGCCTTCCAATTATTGAAATCTTTAATGAATCTGTAGAGACAGGGGATTCAATAACTTCTTCAGAATCTTCTAAATCATTTAACGTTGTTCTAATGTCAGAAAGACCAATATTGTGTGCTGCAGAAACTTTTATAGATTCAGTAAATCCTAGTTTATCGAATTCTGCGGAATAACTCTCAATCTTATTATTATCAACTTTGTTTATTATGAGAGTTATTCTTTTATTTTGCTTCCTTAGCAAATCAGCAATAACTTCATCTAAAGGCAAAAGACCTTCTATGGCATCAACGATAAAGAAAATACTATCGGCTTCTTCTATAGCATTCTCAGTTTGTTTCTTAATAGCTTCAGACATGTCACTGTCTTCCATACTTATCCCGCCGGTATCAATTAAAACTAAAGATGAGTCTTTAACATTTCCGTACTTACGATCACGCGTTAAACCAGAAAAATCTGCAACTATCGCTGACCTTGAGCCCGTCAATATATTAAATAAAGTGGACTTGCCTACGTTAGGTCGACCTACAATTGCAATTACTGAAGACATGGATTTGAAACAATAGCTTGTATTGTTTTTTTAATTTAATGAAAGTTTAAAAAGCTTCCCTGACTCATCTACGGCTAGAAGAAAATTCCTTTCTGAAGTTAATTCAAGGATTGGTTTTCTAGAAATTTTCTTTCTTCCTAGGAAATCACCATTTTTTGTGTCCAAAAGATGGACATACCCTTCAAAATCACCCACTGCTACATAATTATTAATAGAGACTGGGGATGTAAGCTTTCTTAGTTTTAGATCATTTTGTTCCCAAATGATTGCACCCGTAGCCATTCCAAAGGCTTTCACTGTATCCTTTTCATTAACTACCATTACTCTATTACCATTCGAAGTTAAGTCTTTTATGGTTGATGCGTCTTCTTGCCAAGCTGGTCTTCCTTCTCTTAAGTTTATAGCTATTATATTTCCTTGATAAGAAGCTGCTATTACAAGATCATTTGCTACCAAGGATTTTCCGTCAACATCTATAATTCTTTCTAATTCCGACTTTCCTTCGTTAATTGTTACAGGTATTTCAAATCTAACAGCTCCGGAGTCAGGATAAATCATGGCAATTTTTCCATTCGCAAATCCAGTAAATATAAATCCCTGATCAATATATGGTCTTGAAGTGCCTCTTAAAGTTAATCTAGGAAGAGTCGTTTGGTGAAACCATTGTAATTCACCTGTTTTAAAGTCATAACCAGCAATTCTTCCATCCCCAGTTTGGGCAATGAGCATATTCCCATCCGTTGTTGGAGGGGTAAGAATTTCGCTAGAAGTTCGAGATCTCCAAAGCTCTTTTCCATCTCTATAGTCTAGAGCAACTAAATCACCATCCAGAGTACCGTAAGTAATAGTTTTAAAATTTACGTCAATACCGCCTGACACAATGTCGTTAGTACTTTTAGACCATTCAACTATACCTGATTCCTGGTTTAACGAAGCTAAATAACCCTCAGAGTTTATAAAATAGATTTTTCCTTCATAAACAGAAGGAATTAACCTTCCAAAATTATTATCATTGCCGAAAGATTCTGCCCAATCTGTAAGAATTTCAACTGATTCGTTGAAGGCAAAAAGCTCAGCCGGTCCTTCTTCTTCCTCTTCGCTATCCCAAAACTTTAACCATCCAAAAGCAGAGCATCCATTAAGGAATATCATAAAAAGTAATAATGGGAGTAATTTAAATTTATTCAATTTTCTCTCCTTCTAAATCAGAGATTTTCATATTAATCAAAGTTCTGCTGGTTTGGCTTGGAGAATTCTGTAAAGCCCTCATGTAACTAACTCTGGCTAATCCATATAAACCTAGATGGCGCTCAGCATCTCCTTTTAATTCTATTAATGATGCTGTTAATTCATCAGAATAAGAAAGCTCATCTAATACTTTTTGATAATCTTTTTGAGAAATATAAATCCTACACAGTCTCGTCTTGGCAGCTGCAACCAAAGGATTAAATTCTTTTGATGAATCAGAGTGTCTATCAATTACTAGTTTTAATAGATCTATGGCCTTTTTTGTTTCACCTTTCGAAAATTCTTTTTTAGCTTGATTTAATCTTACAAAATCTGAATATAGACTTTCTGGATATACTTCTAAAAGTTCTTGCCCAGACGACGGCGCATCTTCATTTGATTCTAAATACTGTTGAAATAAAATTGAGGTCTCTAAATTTCTTTCATTTCTGGATTCGGTTATGAAGTCTCTTGTAACAATGAAAATAACAAGGAGGACAAAAAAGCCAATAATTGCATATCTAAATCTTTGCCAGATGGATAAAAGTATTTCTAGTTGTTCCTCTTGAGAAGCTGAAAAAAAGTTAGCCATTTCTATTCCTATTTATAAGTTTCCTTAATTCTTTCCTCTAAATCTTTGTACGAAAGATTTTCTTGATCGGACTTAGATCTCAGGTCTTTCATTGAGATGGTATTATTCTTTAATTCGTCATCGCCCAAAATAAGAGCAAACATAGCACCTGACTTATCAGCTTTCTTAAACTGAGATCCGACACCCTCTAAACCCATATTAATTCTTATACCAATTTCAGAAACCTTTTCTCTCAGAGATTCTGAGTACATTATAGCTTTTTGAATGCTCTCTTTAGATAGGCAAACAAAAAATAAATCTATACTTTTATTAACTGCATTTAACTCTAGAGTTTCTTTCATTAGTAAAATTAACCTTTCCATGCCAATTGAAAATCCTGTAGCAGGACAGGACTTCCCTCCCAATTCTTCAACTAAATTATCGTACCTTCCTCCACCACAAACTGTATCTTGCGCCCCTAGTTGATCAGTTTTCCATTCGTAAACTGTTTGGTTGTAGTAATCTAATCCTCTTACGAGTCTTTGGTTGATGGAAAATTCTATTCCAGCAGAATCAAGCAGGAGAGTTAATTCATTAAATTCTTTTTTAGAATCTTTAGAAATATATTCCGAGATATCAGGAGCATCTTTTAATAAATTTTGTACTGATTCAGACTTAGAATCTAATATTCTTAATGGATTTTCATCTAATTTTCTTATCGAATCTTCATCTAAATCCCTTTTAAAATCCTTAAAATAATTTTGTAAAGATTTTGCATAAGAATTACGTGTCTTTTCATCCCCTATATTGTTTATCTCAAGGTTAAGAGCGTTCTCAACCCCTAATTCTTTCCATATCCTTGAAGAAAGGATTATCAATTCAGCATCAATCTCTGCCGATCTAATTCCAAATACTTCAGCGCTTGATTGTTGAAATTGTCTAGATCTTCCTTTTTGAGGTCTTTCGTACCTAAACATAGGACCCTGATACCAGAGTCTTGGTGAATCGACCCTAATAAGGTCGTTGTCTATAGCTGCTCTAACACAACCAGCAGTTCCTTCAGGTCGCAATGAAATACTATCTCCTCCTTTATCTTCAAAGGTGTACATTTCTTTAGTAACGATATCTGCAGATTCATTAGATCTTGTAAATAGCTCAGTCTTTTCTACTATAGGAAATCTTATTTCTTCATACCCATAAGAATTAAAAACTTTTTGGATAATTTCTTCAGCAAAATTCCATACCCTTACCTCTTCTGGGGGAAGATCATTCATTCCTCTAAGTGTTGTAATCTTTGACATGAGTTAACTTTTTAAAATTAGATTATTATCTTGTTCTTTAATTTTCTCTATTTTATCTCTTATTAGACCTTCTAGGTGTTCTGCAAGTTCAGTACTATCTATCTTATGGTCAGGTTTCCCATCAATATAAATTAAATTCTTAGGGGACCCACCGGTTACACCTATATTTGTATGCTTAGATTCCCCAGGGCCATTCACGTAACAACCTATTACAGCTACGTCTAAGTCTTCTTTTATATCATCTAATCTAGACTCTAATTTATTCATAGTGCCTATCACATCAAAATTCATTCTCGAGCAACTAGGGCATGCTATAAAGTTTATACCCCTAGATCTAATTTTTAGACTTTTTAAGATGTCCCATCCTACTTTGACCTCATCGACTGGGTCTGAAGCTAGAGAAATTCTTATTGTGTCTCCTATACCTTCTAAAAGAAGGGATCCTAAGCCCACCGAAGACTTAACGGTTCCAGACCTATAACCGCCTGCCTCGGTAATACCCAAATGAAGTGGTTGATCGATAAGTTTGGATATTTTTCTATAACTTTCTATGGTCATAAATACATCTGAAGCTTTAATACTTAATTTAAAATCTTCAAAATTTAATTTTTGTAGAATGTTTATGTGACTTAAAGCTGATTCAACAAGTGCATCAGGCGTTGGTTCTCCATATTTAATTTGAAGCTTTCTTTCTAAAGATCCAGCATTAACACCTACTCTTATAGGAACAGCATTATCTTTTGCAGCTGAAATAACTTCTTTTATCTTTTCTTCTTTACCAATATTCCCTGGATTGATTCTTATACAATCAGCTTTACCTTTAATAGCTTCTAAGGCCATCATGTAGTCAAAATGTATATCTGCTACCAAAGGTACGGTTGCGCTTTTTTTTATTTTTTTAAATGCATCAGCTGATTCTTGATCAGGCACCGAGACTCTCACGATATCTGCTCCGCTATCTTGTAATTGCTCAATTTGTTTTAAGGTTGCCTTTACGTCAGTGGTCAAAGTATTTGTCATGCTTTGTACTGAAATAGGAGCGTCACCTCCTACAGCCACATTACCAACCATAATTTGGCGAGACTTTCTCCTATCGATTTGGTTTTGGAAGTTCACAGTATCTTCTAATGGCAATTGATAAACGGAGGTTATCTATATCTGTTAGATAAATCCTCTTTATATATCATTTTATCATCAAAATTAATTCTTTAATGTTAACTACAAGAAAGAAATCTTTAAATCGAATTTTAATTAGAAAAGAAATAAAGGATTTCTCTTTCTGCAGACTTCTCAGAGTCAGATCCATGGACTGCATTTGCATCTATTGAATCAGCAAAGTCAGCTCTTAAAGTTCCTGGATCAGCTTCTTTAGGGTTCGTGTTCCCCATAACCTCTCTATACTTAACAATTGCATTATCACCTTCAAGTATTTGAACTTGAATAGGCCCTGAAGTCATGAAAGTTATTAGGTCTGGGAAAAAGGGCTTTCCTTTATGTTCTATATAAAAACCTTCAGCTTCTTCCTCGGTTAAATGTAAAGATTTCTTTGAGGCAATCTTTAATCCTGCATCTTCAAGCCTTTTACAGATCTCTTCTGCAAAACCTTTAGAGATTGCGTCTGGTTTAATGATTGAAAGTGTCTTTTCTAAAGCCATACTTTTCCTTATTTTAAAAAATGCGCATTATACGTACAAATATTTGTAATAGTTAGTTTAACTCTTCAATCCAATTCATTTGGATAGCTTCTAAAATTCTTTCGTTACTCTTGGTTGGATCATCATTAAAACCTTCTAAGTTTATGACTAAGTTATGCAGGTCAGTAAATAGAATGTATCGAGGGTCAACGTCTGGGTGGTTTTCGTAGAGCTCTATCGATATTTCACTTACTTCTGTCCAGAGCATGTTAGTGTTCCTCAGAAACCATATTAATAGTGTATTTTGGTAGTTCTATCTCTAACTCATCACTTTCAACTACTGCTTGGCAGCTAAGCCTAGATTCCGCTTCTAAGCCCCAAGCCTTATCAAGCATATCTTCCTCTTCTTCGCTGGCAAAATCTAACGAATTAAAACCTTTCCTCACAATCACATGGCAAGTTGTGCAAGCACAAGATAATTCACAAGCATGTTCTATCTTTACGTCATTCTCTAAAAGGACTTCTGCTACCGTTTGGCCTGGTTTTGCCTCAAGAACTGCTCCATCAGGACAAAGCTCCTTATGAGGCTTTACTTTGATTACAGTCATTTAGGATAGAGTTATGTATCTACTTCGAAACTCTCACCGCAGCCACAAACTGCGCTTACATTAGGATTTAAGAATTTAAGACCTTCATTGGCTCCGTCAACTGAGAAATCAATCTTCGTTCCTTTAAGAAACTTAAAAGAGTCTTTGTCTATATAAACTGAAACACCTTCAAAGGTAAAAATAACATCTTCAGGACCTTTCTCATTCACATAATCCAATTCATATGTATAACCAGAACAGCCTGTAGCTTCAAGCACAGAAAACCTTACTCCTAAATAATCTTTATTAGCAAGACTGCTTGAGAAATGATCTACAGCTGTATCAGTTAATGAAAAGCTGTTTGGATCAAAAGATACTGGTGAAGAACTACTCATTAATTTATGTCTTAGATTCGTAATCCTCTATTGCCTTATGAATGCTGTCTTCTGCTAAAACTGAGCAATGAATCTTGATAGGTGGCAAATCTAAAGCATTAGCAATATCTTTATTTTTTATCTCTCTTGCTTCCTCAAGCGTCTTTCCTATAAGCATGTCTACAAGCTCACTGGAGGACGCAATTGCTGAACCACATCCATAAGTTTTAAATTTAACATCGCTGATGACATGACTATTATTATTAGGTTTGCACTTTATTTGCAACCTCATAACATCTCCACATGCAGGAGCTCCAACCATTCCAGTACCAATATCAGTATCGGAAGGGTTCCATCTGCCAACACTATTTTTTTCTGGTTCATTTAATGTACTTTCAAATTTATCTATTACTTTTTTACTATATGCCATATTTCCCTCTTATATAAACACGTTACGTTGCCATCCATTCCACTGAATCTAGATCTACTCCATCCTTATACATATCCCACAAAGGAGAAAGTTTTCTTAATTTTTCAACAGAGTCCCTAACCAGTTCGATAGTGTATTCTACCTCTTCTTCATTGGTGAAACGACCTATTCCAAACCTGATTGAACTGTGAGCTAACTCATCTTTTAAGCCCAAGGCTCTTAAAACATATGAAGGCTCTAAACTGGCAGAGGTGCAAGCCGATCCAGAAGAGACCGCGATATCCTTTAATGCCATTATTAGAGACTCACCTTCAACGTAGTTAAAACTTACATTCAAGAAACCAGCAGCCCTTAATTCTTCGTCTCCATTTAAATACACTTCTTCCATGTCCTGCAAACCATTCCAGAGCTTATCTCTTAAAGATTGAATTCTTTCTTTATCGGACTCCATATCGGTTTTAGCAATTCTAAAAGCTTCGCCCATACCTACTATCTGGTGAGTGGCTAAAGTTCCTGACCGCATACCTCTTTCGTGTCCTCCTCCATGTATTTGAGCTTTTAACCTAACTCTGGGTTTCCTGCCCGCATAAAGAGCTCCTATTCCTTTCGGGCCATAGGTTTTGTGAGCTGAAAAAGACATCAAATCTACATTTAAAGAAGCTAGATCTATAGGAAGCTTTCCAGTGCTTTGAGCAGCATCTACATGAAAAATAATGCCCCTTTCTCTAGTTATATTTCCAATCTCTTGTATATCATTAATAACTCCAATTTCATTATTTAGGTGCATTAATGAAACTAGGATGGTTTCTTTTGTTATAGCATCAGAAACCATATCAGTAGTTATTATGCCTCTATTCGTGGGGTCTAAATAAGTCACTTCAAAGCCTTCTGTTTCTAACTGCCTACAACTATCCAAAACAGCTTTATGCTCTATTTTTGAAGTAATAATATGATTACCTTTAGATTTATTAAATCTTGCAGATCCTTTTATAGCTAGATTATCAGATTCCGTTGCTCCTGAAGTCCACACGATTTCTCGGGTATCACAATTAACTAAATCAGCTACATGTTGTCTTGCCTGTTCAGTTGCCTCTTCAGCCTTCCACCCAAAAGCATGAGATCTAGATGCCGGATTTCCAAAATTCCCTTCCATAGACAAACAGTCTTGCATCTTTTCTATTACTCGCGGATCTACTGGAGTAGTTGAAGCATAATCTAAGTAAATTGGTAATTTCATATTCGCTTAACCAGTAGCTATTAAAAAATTTTCTTTTGCCAAAGGACCATCTTTTCTTGAATTCAAGACATCTCTTAGAGATTTATTCATTAAAAAACTATTTATATTTTCATTTAATTCAGTCCACAAGTTATGCGCCACACATTTAGATCCAGCATTACAGATTCCTTCTCCAGAGCATTGTGTTGCATCCATTCTTTTTTCAACAGCAGTTATAATCTCTCCTATCATAATGTCTTCGCTAGACCTAGATAGCTTAAACCCACCTTTGGGTCCTCTCGAAGCAGTTAAAATATCAGCTTTCCTAAGGTGATTGAAAATCTGCTCTAGATAGGATGAGGGTATAGACTGTCTTTTAGCTACGTCAGCAATCTTTGAAAACGAAGTATCGTTTTCATTAATTGCTAGATCTAGAGCAGCAGTTACTGCGTATTTTCCCTTAGTAGTTAGATTCATTAGTTAAATTATAGATTCCTGACTAAATTTGTCAAGAATAGATAGTAAACTATTATTAATAAAGAGGTACATGTACCTTTAAAACTATAAAAAATTAAGTTTTATTTCTTAAATTCCTATAAAATACTAGCAAATAAGGTTTTTTTATGTACCATATAGAAATTGGGGATATGGAGATAATACCTAAACTATGAGTAATATGGACACTAGATACCTTTTTAAAAGGTACAATACTTGGTGGGTTAAATTAGCTGTACCTAAAGATTTAAAGGAAAAGTTAGGTTATGACCTTAGAAAATCCTTAAAAACGCATGACTTAAAAACAGCTCAAGACCTTAGATGGGAAGTTGTAGACCAACTAAGAAATAAGATTGATAGAGCAAAAGGACTAGAAGAAGAACAAAAGATTATTCCTAATGTTGAAGAGTTTGTACCTCCTACTGATACATCAAACCCTCAGTACTATCATAAAGTAGTAGATTGCCAACATGCTTGTCCAGCTCATACACCTGTACCTGAATACATTAGACAAATTGCCCAAGGAAACTATAACGAAGCTTATATGCTTAATTGGGAGTCAAACGTCTTTCCTGGTATTTTAGGGAGAACTTGTGATCGCCCTTGTGAGCCGGCATGTAGAAGAACAAGAACTCATGAAAAAGCTGTAGCTATCTGTAGACTGAAAAGGGTTACCTATGACTATAAGGATGACATAGCAAGTCTTATACCCCAAGTTGAAGCAAGTAATGGAAAAAAAGTTGCACTTATTGGAGGCGGCCCAGCTTCTTTAACCGTAGCTAGAGATTTAGTAATGATGGGATATGAATGTACCCTTTTTGAAAGGGATGGAAAGGCTGGGGGGCTGATGAGAACAAATATCCCTTCTTTCAGATTGCCGGAAGAAGTACTAGATGAAGAAGTGAACCAAGTTTTAAATTTGGGAATTAAAACAATTTTTAACTCTGAAATTACGAGCATGACAAATCTCTTAGAAGAAAACTTTGATGCTATTTTTGTTGGAACAGGAGCTCCAAAAGGAAGAGATATAAAGATTGATGGAAGACAAGAAGCAGAAAAAAATATTCACATAGGCATAGATTGGCTTACAAGTATTGCGTTTGAACATACAAAATCCATTGGTAAAAAAGTGATTGTATTGGGTGGGGGTAATACTGCTATGGATTGTTGCAGAACATCTATAAGACTTGGAGCTGAACAAGTAAAAGTTACCGTTAGAAGTCCTTTTGATCAAATGAAAGCTTCTGAATGGGAAATTGAAGATGCTATGGGTGAAGGAATACCCATACATGACAATCATGTTCCTAAGAAATTTATTATCAGAGATCATAAACTGGTAGGCATGGAATTTGAAAAAGTAGAAGCGGTATTTGATGAAAATGGAAAAAGATCTTTGGTCCCCACTGGAGAAGACCCTGTTATTTTTGAATGTGATGATGTATTAGTTGCTATAGGTCAAGATAATGCATTCGAATGGATAGAAAGAGATTGTGGAATAGAGTTTGGAGAATGGGATATGCCTATAGTCGATAAGGTTACGTTCCAATCAACAAATCCTAAAGTTTTCTTCGGAGGAGATGCTGCCTGGGGACCAGAGAATATTATTTGGGCTGCTGCTCACGGACATCAAGCAGCTATTTCTATAGACAAATTCTGTCAAAACGAAGATTTGTATGAAAGACCAGAACCATCAACCACTCTTGTAAGTCAAAAAATGGGAGTTCATGAATGGTCCTATGATAATGATATTTCTCAAGCAAGAAGATTTTTAGTGCCGCATGCAGATCAAAAAGAATCTTTAAAAGATCTAAAGATGGAAGTTGAGCTTGGTTTTGATGAAAAAATGGCGCTCGAAGAAGCTCAAAGATGTCTTAACTGTGATATACAAACCGTCTTTTCCGAAGATCTATGCATTGAATGTGATGCTTGTGTTGATATATGCCCTACTGACTGTATTAATTTTATCCAAAATGACGCTGAAGAGAATCTAAGAAATAGTCTCAGAATACCTGCTATAAATTTGAATCAAGAGATATTGGTATCAGAAGAATTAGAGCAAACATCTAGGGTTATGGTTAAAGACGAGGATGTCTGCCTTCATTGCGGTCTTTGTGCTGAGAGATGCCCTACCGGCGCATGGGATATGCAGAATTTTCTTTATCAGGAAGCAAAAGTTTACTCATGAGCAAGATATCTTCTATTAATGATTTTGTTATTAAGTTTGCTAACGTAAACGGATCAGGGTCTGCGAGTGCTAACCAAACGTTTGCAAAAGGAGTCTTTAGATCTGGTATTCCTGTTAGTCCTAAAAATATATTTCCTTCTAATATTCAAGGTTTACCAACTTGGTTTGAGGTTAGAGTAAACGAGAAAGGATACTTAGGCAGAAGAGAAGGCATAGATATAGCTGTTGCTATGAACCCTCAATCTTATAGACAAGATGTTGCTGATTTAAAACAAGGTGGTTATTTGATTTACGACTCCTCGTGGAAAAGAGATTTTGGAAGAGATGATATAAATATTATAGAAATACCCCTAACCAAATTATGTGTCCAAGAATTTAGTAATCCTAAACAAAGATTATTGTTTAAGAATTTGGGTTATGTTGGATTATTAGCTTCTATATTAGAAATGGATAAAGAGATTTACATTGTTCTTATAGAAGAACAATTTAAAGGCAAGGAAAAACTTATAGAACCAAATGTAAAGGCCTTAAACATAGGATATAAGTATGCAGAAGATAACTTTAAAGAATTTTGTGAAATCAAGGTTAAGAATTCTAATAAAACTGAAGGTTTGATATTAACAAGTGGTAATGATGCTGCTGGCCTTGGTTGCGTTTATGGTGGAGCAACTGTCTGTGCTTGGTATCCTATTACTCCATCAACTTCTTTAGCAGAATCTTTTGATAAATATAGTGAAAAGTTTCGAGTTGAGGTAGGGACCGATAAAAACAAATATGCTTTTATTCAAGCAGAAGATGAATTAGCTGCAATGGGAATGACCATAGGAGCTAATTGGAATGGCGCAAGAGCTTTTACAGCTACAAGTGGACCAGGTGTATCTTTGATGAGTGAATTCATTGGTTTAGCTTACTTTGCAGAAGTTCCTGCAGTTCTATTTAATGTCCAAAGAGGTGGGCCATCAACTGGAATGCCTACAAGAACTCAACAATCTGATCTTTTAAGTTGTGCTTATGCTTCTCATGGAGATACAAAGCATATAATGCTAATCCCTTCTGATCCTAAGGAATGTTTTGAGTTTGCAGTAGAAGCTTTTGATCTAGCCGAAAGGTATCAGACTCCCGTAATAGTTCTTTTAGATTTAGATTTGGGGATGAATGATTGGTCTTCAAAAGAATTTCAATGGAATGATTTAAAAGAATACGATCGAGGTAAGGTTTTATCTAAAGAAGATCTAGATGAAATAGAAGAATTTGGCAGATATCTAGATGTAGATGGAGATGGAGTTCCATACAGAACATACCCAGGAACTCACCCTCAAAAGGGAGCTTATTTCACAAGAGGAACTTCTCATGACGAATACGCAAGATACACAGAAGATGGTGCTAAAAATGCTGAAGTACTTTCAAGATTAACTAAAAAATTTCAAACAGCCTCCTCTACGGTTCCAGCTCCCATTTTTAATCAGGAAGCTAGTACAAGCTCAATTGGTGTAATTTATTTTGGAAGTACCGATTGCTCTATGCAAGAAGCTTTAGATAACCTAAAAGATCAGAATATTGATATCGATGCGATGAGGATCAGGTCCTTTCCTTTTAATTTAGAGGTTTGGGAGTTTATTGAAGAACATGATCTATTATTCATAATAGAGCAAAACAGAGATGGACAAATGAGAACACTTTTAATGGCAGAAGGAGGGATTATTCCTGATAAATTAGTTTCAATTTTATGTTTTGATGGACAGCCCATTACTGCTTCTTTTATAACAAATAAAATAAATGCGCATATTTCAGGCATTCCGTCTGTAGCTGCTTCATAAGGAACAAAATGACATACATAGTAAAACCAAAGAATCATCATCCATTACTGGAAAGAAATGAATTAGGTCTCACCAGAAGAGATTATGAAGGCGCTGTTTCTACGTTATGTGCTGGCTGTGGACATGATTCTATAAGTTCAGCGATAGTTGAGGCCTGCTTTCAGTTAAGCATAGAGTCCTACAAAGTAGCTAAATTATCAGGAATTGGGTGCTCTTCAAAAGCTCCTGCTTATTTTCTGAATCAATCTCATGGCTTCAATTCAGTACATGGAAGAATGCCATCAGTAGCTACAGGGGCGGCGATGGCGAATCACGAACTTCTTTATCTGGGAGTTTCAGGAGATGGTGATAGTGCTTCTATAGGCATTGGTCAATTTATTCATTGTGCTAGACGTCAAGTAAATATGACCTACATTGTTGAGAACAATGGAACCTATGGATTGACCAAAGGTCAATTTTCTGCAACAAATGATCTTGAATCTAAAAGTAAATATGGAGATGACAACCTATTCCCTTCCATTGATCTGCCTTCAATGGCAATACAGTTAGGTGCCAGTTTCGTTGCTAGAGGCTTCTCAGGTGATAAAGATCAATTAGTCCCTCTCCTTAAAGCTGCTATCGCTCATAAAGGGTTTTCTTTTCTAGATATAATATCTCCATGTGTTACTTTTAATAATCACAACACATCGACTAAAAGTTACGACTACATTAGAGAGCACAATGATTCTCTTGCAAAACCAGATTTTGTTCCTTTGGGCAAAGAAATAACTGCAAACTACGAAGAAGGTTCGTCTATTGAAGTTCCCCTACATGATGGTTCTTTGCTGTCTTTAGAAAAATTATCTGAAGACTATGACCCACAAGATAAAATCTCTGCCATAAAAAGTATTCAAGAATCTCAGAGAGACAACAAAGTCACCACAGGCCTATTATATGTCAACCCTGATGCTAAGGACCTTAAAGAAATACTTAATGTGTCTGATACACCACTCAACACAATGGGAAGTAAAGATTTATGCCCAGGGTCAGAAGAATTAAGTAAAATTAATCTAAGCCTAAAGTAGCTTCTTAAATTACCCCTAAGCGTTTTGCCATTATTTGGTAGGATTCAACCACATCTCCCAGACCTTGACGGAATCTGTCTTTGTCTAGTTTTTCTCTAGTCTCAACGTCCCAGACCCTGCAGCCATCTGGCGTGAATTCATCACCAAGCAGTAAATCCCCTTTAAATGAACCGAATTCTAGCTTGTAATCAACAAGTATCATCCCTGCATCAGAAAAAATTTTTTTTAACGAGTCATTAACTTGAAAAGTCTTCTGTTGCATTTGTTTAACTTGTTCTGAGGTTGCCCAGCCAAATGACTTTATATGATATTCATTTATCATAGGGTCACCTAAATCATCATCTTTATAGAAAAACTCAAAAGTAGGGGGATTTAAGTCTATCCCTTCTTCAAGACCCAATCTTTTACAAATACTTCCAGCAGCAACATTTCTTACCACGCATTCAACTGGTGCCATTTCAAGTTTCTTAACTAAACTATCAGTTTCAGAAAGAAGTTCTTCGAAATGAGTAGGTATGCCTTCTTTTTCAAGATATTCCATAATAAATGCGTTAAATTTATTATTAATAGTCCCCTTTCCTTCTAAGCTTTCTATCTTCTTTCCATCAAAAGCAGAAGTATCATCTCTATAATGCATAACTAAATAGTCATCTTGATTAGTAGAATATAAAGACTTAGCTTTGCCAGTGGTTATTAACTCTCCTTTTTCTATATTTTCCATAATTATTTAAGATAATGATTGATTGATTTCTGAAAGAAGATCTCTTTCATATAATTTTGAGTCTTCACCGTCTGAAACTATTGTTACCATACAAGTATTATCATTTACTTCTTGAACTATAACTTGATATTTACCTTTAAAAGATTCACCTGAAAACAATCTTCTAATAAAACCTTTTTCTTCTTCTTGTTTAGAAAATTCTACAAAGAAAACACCCTGATCTCTATCTAAATCGTTAACTGTTATGAGGGCTTCCTTTAATGCCCTATCGACCGCTGCCCAAGACCTAGCGTACTCTAAATTAAGCTCTATAAAACTATCTTTATTATCATCTGATTGTTTAAGAACAGCCTTTTGACCGTAATTCAAATTTAATGCTACTAACGATGTTCCTCCAGAAGATGGGGAAGAGGCAAAATAATCCAATACTTGTCTTAAAACTTCTGCTTCTAGATTATCTTCTTCAGAAACCCTAACCCAATCTCCATTTAGCTGGACTACATGCGATACAAAAACTTCTGAACTTGCTTGTCTAATCCCATGTTCAATTTTCATAATCAACTTAGAATTATTTCCTAAACTCTCCATAGCCTTACTTTCTATAATTCCAGTATTTGGATTGCTAAGAGATAAACCATAGCTACTTGAGGTCCAAAAATCTTTCATCACAGGCCAAGCGCTGCTTGGTAAGGTTTCTACATAAACCCATCTTAATTCACCTAATTTATGCATTCTCACTTCATTGGATGTCCCGGAAGAAAAAACTTGTTGGGGCATGGGTATTTCATAAGCCAAACCAACTTGGTCATTGTTTTCAGTATTGATAGGGAAATAGTCCACTATCGGTCTAGAAGATTGGTCGTCAGTTAATACGATAGATTCAGTTTGTTTTTCTTTCAAATAATCATTCTTGTGATCTGTTAAGAAATAACTACAGGCCGTAAGGAATATCAGAGAGAAGGTTAATAGTAATGATTTAATAATGGTCATCTTTAATTCAATAGACTTAGTTTTTTTAATATTAGTTCAGTTTTATCATGAAATTTATTGTCTAATCCAACCAATGGTAACCTTAAACCTCCTGGTATTCTGCCTAACCTATTAAGGATCCATTTTACAGGAATGGGGTTGGATTCAATGAATAAAATTTCATTAAGCTCTTTTAGTTCTAGATCTAGTTTATTTGCAATCTGACTGTTTTTTGAAAGAGCTTGATTGCATATTTCAGCAATTCGAGAGGGGACAACATTAGCTGTAACTGATATGGTTCCTGACCCTCCTTTTAACATGAATTGTGTTGCAGTAAGATCATCACCGGAATAGAGAATAAAATCATGTCTTTTTAATTTTGCTAATCCAGAAAGAATTTCTTCTAATCTGGCTAAGTCACCCGTTGCATCTTTTAATCCTACAACGTTATCATGAGGAACTAATTTTAGAACTGTTTCAGTAAGCAAATCACAACCTGTTCTTGAAGGAACGTTATAAAGAATCTGAGGTAAGAGAACTTCATCTGCAATACAAGAATAGTGTCTATATAGACCTTCTTGAGAAGGTCTATTGTAATAAGGGGTAACTAAAAGTGCTGCATCCGCTCCTGCAGACTTTGCTGAATTAGTTAAATAGACAGCTTCTTTCGTTGAATTTGCTCCAGTACCAGCAATAATCTTTATTCTTCCGTCTGCAGTCTTTACAGAATTTTCTATTACCTGAACGTGTTCAGCTACATCTAAAGTGGCTGATTCTCCAGTAGTGCCAACAATTACAAGCCCAGAGCTGCCAGAACTAATATGCCACTCAATCAGGTTCTTAAAAGCCTGCCAGTCAATCGCTCCATCCCCATCCATCGGAGTAACTAAAGCTACAATTGATCCTTCTAAATTGAACATTAAATAATTCTTTATCAGATGATAAACTTATTTCGTATTATAAATTGATTGTATAGGAGGATACATGCCAAAACCAAAAATAAATAACAAAGCGCCTATCTTTAAAGGGCCCTGTACTAGTAATAAAGAAGTTAATCTGTCTAACCTTAAAGGTCACAATGTTGTTTTATACTTTTACCCCAAAGACAGTACTCCCGGCTGTACTACTGAAGGGCAAGATTTTAGAGACCTTAAAAGTCAATTTACTAAAGCCAATACTGTAATCTTTGGTTTATCTAGAGAATCTATAAAATCTCATGAAAATTTTAAATCAAAAGAAAAATTTAACTTCGAATTAATATCTGATCCAGATGAGAAAATATGTAAACAGTACGACGTGATAAAAGAAAAGAGTATGTATGGAAGAAAATATATGGGCATAGAAAGGAGTACTTTTCTAATAGATGCTAACGGCAAATTAGCTCAAGAATGGAGAAAAGTTAAAGTAACCGGGCATGCTAAAGAAGTTCTAGAATCTGCAAAAGAACTCTAATCTCAGTCTGTTATTGGTTCAGGCCACGAATTTATAATTGCCTTTATAAAAGTAGCTAAAGGTATAGCAAAGAAAAGTCCCCAGAATCCCCATATTCCTCCAAAGAATAAAACTGCAATTATGATAATTACTGGGTGAAGATTGTTTCTACTAGAAAATAATAAAGGCACTAAGACATTGCCATCTAACATCTGGATTGTTAAATAAAGACCTAAAAGCCAATAAAAATTTTCTGTTAGTCCCCATTCATACAGTCCAATTAAAACGACAGGTATAGTTACAAGAATTGCACCAAAAATAGGAATAATTACCGACAATCCTACTAAAATGGAAATTAAAACGGCGTAAGGAAGACCTAAAGAGGCAAATACAATATAAGAGAATGTGGCCACTATAACCATCTCTATAAACTTTCCTGTTACATAGTTGAATAATTGACCGTTCATCTCAGTAAATACAGTCTTCATGAAATCATTTTCTTTAGGTAACAATGATGCAGTTAGAGGTATAAGCTCTTCTTTATCTTTTAAAAAGAAAAACACCATCAAAGGGATCATAATTGCATATAAGATTGCATTGAACATAAGACTAACAGTTCCAGCTAGCTGGCCAAGGGCAGACGACAAAAGATTGCTAATCTGGGAACTAAGATTAGAAAATATTAATTCGATGTCTTCTTCAGAAAAATAGTTATTCATGCTTGATAATGTTTCTTGAAATGAAGCAACAATAGTAGGTAAATTTTGTAAAAGATTATTTATCTGAGAGCCTAATGAAGGAAGAGCTATAAATAAACTCATATAAAAACCAAAAAAGATTACTAATGTTATTAAAAAAGATATTCTTTTTGAGAGATTAAATGAGATTAATGTCACCATCAAACCATTTAAAAGGAAGGCAATGACTAAACTAATAATAACTGGAAGAAGTACATTTCCAAATAAGAGAATAAAGACAAACGAACTTACTAATAAAATAGCAAAATAAACTGATTCTTCATTTGAAAAGAATCTATTGAAGAATTTATTAAAAAAATCACTCATTTGTTATTCTCTTTTGTGGAACTTGATAAACTCCAAGAAGTCTAAACAATTCATTTAAATTATAGTAGTTTGATATTATAGAAGAAAAGAGTATGAGTCGAATCAATATATCTATTTTCAGTCTTCTTTTGACTGTAGTAATTTCTTTAGAACTTAACTCAGAAGAAGAAAAATTGCCTGTTTTGGGAGATGCATCTTCTTCTGCTATTTCTATAGCCTCCGAATATAATTTAGGAAGGCTTTATATGGCCCAACTTAGAAGAAGTATCCCAGAATACTCAGATCCAGTTACACAAGATTATGCCGAACACTTAGTTTATAGGCTCGCTGAATATAGTGAACTTAGAGATAGGCGTCTTGAAATAGCCTTAATAGATGAAAAGTCTATAAATGCTTTTGCAGCACCAGGAGGGATAATAGGAATAAATGCGGGTCTAATATTCCATTCAAATACAGAAGGGGAATTGGCATCGGTTTTATCTCATGAATTAGCTCACCTAAGTCAGAGGCATTTTGCTAGAAGAATGCAAAGGCAAAAAGATAGGAGTTTAGCTAACTCTCTGATGATACTTGCAAGCGTCGCCCTTGCAGGTGCAACAAGCAACCCTAATGCTATCCTTGCAGGACAGCAAGCTATCACCCAACAAGCATTATCTTTTAGTAGAGGAGATGAACAGGAAGCTGACAGAATTGGATTTAAAAATCTTATTTCTGCTGGTTTTGATCCCTTTAGTATGTCCTATATGTTTGAAAAACTGCAATCCTTAAGTAGGCTTTCTGGTTCAAATGAGCTCGAATTCTTAAGGTCTCATCCATTGACTAAAAAAAGAATAAGTGATGCTCAATCACGGGCAAGGGAATTTGAAGGCTCAAATTACAGAAACGCATTAGAGTACGAATTAGTAAAAGCTAGATCTGTGGTACATTTTGCTCAACTTCCCCGTCAAGCTATTAGACAATTTGATCAAGGCCTGAGAAGAGCAAAATCTAATAAAGAAAGCTTAATAGCCGAATATGGACTTGCTTTAGCGCATTCTAAGAATAACGATCATGAAGATGCACTTCAGTTTATGAGAAATTCTTTAAATAAGGATAAAGATAATTTACTCATTCAAATAGGAATATTGGAAGTCCATATAGCTGCTGCAAACTATTTTGAAGCGGAAGCTCTTGCAGTTTCTTTATTGCAACTGAACCCTAATAACTATCCTATATCAATGCTTTATAACCGAATTCTTATGAACAAAGGAGATTATGAAAAAGGTGAAGAAGTACTGAGAATTTTAACTTTAAAAAGGCCTAGCGATCCTCAGATTTGGTATTGGCTAGCTGAGGTTCAAGGACTTGATAAAAATATAATTGGATTACATCTATCAAGGGCAGAATATTTCTACTTAACGGGATCGTACGAGACTTCTTTAAAACATCTAAGAATGGCTCTTGAGCTTGTAGGAAATAATTTTCAATTAACAGAAACAATTCACAATAAGATAGAAAGGTCACATAAATCTATAGAGGCATTAAAATCAACTTAACCAGGAGGCCAATTAAATTCTCTTCCTGCGATTAGATGAATATGTAAATGGAATACAGTTTGTTGGGCTCCAGAACCATTATTAACTACAAGCCTGAACGCTTCTTCTACGCCAAGATCTCTGGCCACATTTCCAGCTACCAGCATAAGATGACCTAAAAGGTCTTTATCTGTTAGTTTCGCATCTGCTACTTTTTCTATTTGTTTCTTAGGAATAATTAATAAATGTATTGGAGCTACTGGATTAATATCCTTAAAAACTAAACAATCATCATCTTCATAAACAATGTCTGCGGGTATCTCTCTATCAATTATCTTTTTAAATAAAGTATCTGTCATTTTATAAGTTCTTTGTGTCGTCGTAAGATATAACCTGTCCTAATTCAGATCCTTCATCCTTTTCTAATGAAACCTTATAACCATCAACACTTGAAATCTCTTTCATTCCGTCAATATGCATGGACCTTTCTTGAAATTCAGACAATTGATGAGCTTTATTCTTTGCATCTTTTGCATCTTCAGCAGCAACAAAATAGTTTAAATGTGTCTCATACAGGCCTTCTCCTATAGATTTATCGTAATACCCCACATGCACCATAAATAACTTCACATTACCCTCCTTCTTAATTCAGATTAATCCCAAATATTCCCAATATATAGAAATATAACCAATAGACCAATGCTGTTACAACAATTGAAAGGGAAACAGATACATAAAACTCAATTTTCATATCAATGAATAATGGTAAGCAAATAAAAAAGGTCAGTGAAGGTGGTATCATCATTAATATATTACCGGATAGATTCTTAATATTTTCTAAGTCGCTGGTTTCAAAATATATCCAGATGATGGCAAGCAAAGAAGTCAATGGAATAGAAGCAATAATCCCAGCAATGATAGTTGATCTTCTAGATATTTCAGAGACAGTTACTACTATTAAGGCAGTTAATAATATTTTTAAACCAATATACATATAAAAATCTATTTAATAATTAAACAACAATCGTTAAGATAAAAGAAGAATTATTATGCCCTCTAAAGAACCTTCTCTCAATATCTCACCTAAATTACTTCAAGAAGTAATTGAAGATTTAGATCCAGTTAAAAATATAAAAGATTTAGCTGCTGCAGCAGCTGAGATACTTGCTGAATCTAACTTATCAACAAGCTGGGATGATATTGTCTTGATGCTTGATAGTGAAGATATTTCTGAAAGACTTAGATTGGCAGCGCATCTAATCTTCAGAGCTAAGTTAATTTTAGAAGAAATGGAACGGAATCCTAGAGTGAACAATATTGTATACAACACTATGTTGATGATGGATGCTCTGGAAGTGGCAAATATTAAGGGCTATTTACCTGAAGAAATAAATCCAAACTTTAAAACGTTGGAATCAAAAACATCTTCAATTAATTCTGCATTAAAAAAAGAAAAAATAGTCCATACAATAAAAGAGTTATCGACGGATAATCCAAACAAAGGTATAACTTGGCTCAGAAAGAAAGCTTCTCAGCTTTTAACTGAAGAAGGTCTAAGAGGATACAGCTATAGACAAATAATGCGAGATACCAAAGGACTAAAGATTAATTAACCTTACTTCGAGATTAGCATCCCGAACCAAGTGCCAATAAGGCAGAAAAAAACCGTTAAAAAGATATAAGTAGATGCTAACAATAAATTGCCAGAAGAAATTAAATTAATTGTCTCTTTTGAAAAGGCTGAGAAAGTTGTAAAAGCTCCTAAAAATCCAACAAATAAAAGAGGGTTATATATATTCTCAAATTTAGGATCTAAGTAATTAATCAGAAGACCTAGCACAAAACAACCTATGAAATTTACTCCTAAGATTCCTATTGGAATATTAATTAAGGTTATTTTATTAAGTGCTTCAGCGAGATAATATCTAGACAAAGCTCCTAATGAGCCCCCTAAACATATCAATAGAATCTTCATTCAAAAGTGGTGGGCCGTCTGCGACTCGAACGCAGGACCAATTCGTTAAAAGCGAACTGCTCTACCGACTGAGCTAACGGCCCGAGAAAAAAAGCGTATATTAATGTTTTAATCAATTAAATTCGACTCTTCTGTGATTATTTTTATAGATTTTTTTGATAATTGAGCAGCTCCGGAATCAGGAAAAAGAGAAATCACTCTTTCATAATAATTAGTTGCCTCAATAAGATCTGAATCTATTCTATAAATTTCTCCAAGCTTATAAAGAGAATCTGCCGACCTTACATGATCAGGGAATTGTTCAAATACTTTTGCATAACTTAATTTTGCATCTTCATATAGCCCTTGCGTTAAAAAAAGCTCCCCAGACCAAAAGTAGGCATCAGGAGTATAAATCCCATCTGGGTAAGAAATAATCACCTCAGAAAAAATTTCTAATGCTTCTGCATAACGAGAAGCTTCAAACAGTTCTAATGCATTTTTGTATAGAAGCTTTTCTTCTTGCTCATAGCTTATTGCAAGGCTTTCTTCAGAACTCTCAGAGACGATGTTTTTTTCATTAGAAGATAATTCTAACATCCTAGAATCTAAATCTAAATATCTCTGCTGTTGCAGTTCTAAAGATCTCTCCACTAAGACAGAATTCTCTTCCAGCTGGCTTCTTAATTCAGCTATCTCTTTCTCTAATTCTGAAATTTTTTGATAAAGAAGTTCTACACCTTCATCTGTTTGATCTGAAAACAGATTTAAAGGTAAAGCTAGAAAAAATATTAGAAACTTATATTTTATTTTCAAAGCCTTTTAAAAGGTTTTAATTAAAGCCCTTCTATTTTGTGACCAAGAGTTTTCATTAGATCCCGATGCTGCAGGCTTTTCTTCACCATAACTAACTGTTGATATTTTTGAAGAAGAAACACCATTAATTACCAATAACTCCGCAACTGTTTTTGCCCTATTTTCACCTAGTGCTAGGTTATATTCCCTAGTACCTCTTTCATCACAGTGGCCTTCTATTCTTACGTTTAAACCTTCCTTATTAATTATCTTAGCTAAATTCCTTATTTTCTCTCTTCCTTCTGAATTTACATCAGACTTGTCATAAGCAAAGTATAAAACGTTGCTTGAAGTTATACCTTGATCTGAATAAGCTCCAGACGCTGAAGCGGAAACAGCACTTGCGTCAGATGCTCTTTCATTAGAAATAGAACCGCAAGCTGCAATAAAGAAAGAAAGAGAAATAAGTAATGATTTTTTAGTTAATGTCATTGTTTGCCTCCAAGTGCTTATTATACTTCTATTTCTCTACTAATCTAATATAGGAGACCATGCCGGCTCTCGCACCTCCCCCCTTATAGAAGGAAGAATAAATTTAGTTTTACCGTCAATAGTAATACCAGCCAAAATATCTTCATCTTTTCTCTTGGTAGCATAAATAACTACATTTCCGTTAGGAGAAATAGTTGGAGACTCATCTAAAGAGGTGTCGGTTAATATCCTAACCTTTCCTGATCTAATCTTCTGAGTTGCAATGTGAAAAACGCCATCCCTTCTATGAACAAAAACTATGCTCCTTCCATCAGGTGAATATCTTGCCCTTGCGTTATAAGTTCCTTCAAAGGTTAATCTCTTAACTCTTTTACTTCTAACGTTTACCTGATAAATTTGGGGAGAACCTGATCTATTTGATGTAAAAAGTAATGACTTACCATCTGGAGACCAATCAGGCTCAGTGTCTATTCCAAAATGTTCAGTTATTTGACTCCAATTTTTTCTTTTCAGGTCATAAAGAAAAATATCCGGATTACCTTCCTTAGATAAAACTGCAGCTAATCTAGCTCCATTAGGAGACCAATTAGGAGAGCTATTTATACCCTTTTCTAGCTTTATTCCTGATCTTGTTCCGGTCGAAATAGTTTGAATAAAAATTCTAGAGGTCCCTTCTTCAAAAGAAACGTAAGCCATCCTATCTCCTAAAGGAGACCAATTAGGAGACATTATTGGTTGGGGAGAAGAGAAAAGAGAAATGCCATTGAAACCATCAATGTCAGATATTCTAAGATTATAATTTTTATCATCCGCTGACGGTTTATCAATATAGGCTAGTCTAGTAGAGAATATTCCTGGAATGCCTTGGATCTTGTCATAGATTTTGTCGCTCATGTTGTGAGCTACCCTTCTGATAGACTTGATTGAACCAGACATAATTGCTTTATGTATTACTCTTTCTCTAGCGATATCAAATATAAAGTAAGAGATCTTGAGTTCCCCTTCAATCTCAGATTTATTAGCATGCCCAACAACTAAATAATCTACATTTAACAATCTCCAATCACGATAAAAGACCTCCTCTTCGGTTGAAGGAAAACTAAGCATGCCCTTTGGTGGCAAAACTTTAAATTCACCAAATGACTCTAAGTCGTCTTTTATAATTTCATGTAAATATTCTTCCTGAGGAAACTCTAATCTCCAATCAATGGGAACCACAGCGATATTAATTGGATCTTCAGCACCACCAGTAATCTCAATCCTTAGTTGGGACAGAGTTGATTGAGAAGATATAAATAAAAGAATTAAAAAAATACTCTTAAGAACTTTCATAGTAGATTTATTTATTAGGATTAAAAACCAAAATAAATTGCCTAAAGTGTTTTTCAAATAAATTAGACGGCATCTGTAAATCATCGAAACTTCCTACTCTTGCAATAGCCGTTAATGCCGAATCGTCAAAAGTTTTTATCCCACTACCTTTTATTATTTTTGTACTAATAATCTCTCCAGTTGGAACAAGAGTAATTCTTATTTCAGTTATTAGATTACCAGTCGTGGCGCTAGGTTTTTTCCATTGTGACATTACCTGTCGCTTAATTATTGAAGAATATTTACTTATCTCTGATTGAGAGAAGTTTACAACATCTCTATTAAAATTCTTTTCAGGGGTTCGTGAAATATTTGTGATCTCTTCAAGAGCAATAGAAGGTTCAGAAATTACAATTTTTTCTTGTTTTTCTTGAAGGTCTGATTTAATTTCTTTAGGGATAGATATTCTCTTATTTTCTTTTATTTTTTTAGGTTGCTCATAAATTATATAGGCTGGGATTGGGTCAATTTCGTATAAAGATAAAGATTCCATATCAATATTGAATAGATTCGAAAAGGATAAAATTAATCCTAAGTGAATAAAGCATGATAGGCCAAAAGGGGCTAGGTAATTCATCTCTAATTTGAAGGAGGTTTAGTAATTAGACCTATATCTTGAGCTCCTGACCTTTGAAGTTCTGCCATTATTATCATAACTTTCTCATATTCAACTTTACCATCTCCCCTAATAACAACTTGAAGTGATGGGTCGGCATCTAATAATTTTGATACGTTTTGATTTAACTGCTCTAGGTCCATTTCCTGTCCATCAAGTGATTCAACCTCTAAAAAAACTGATCCGTTATCTTTTATAGAAACTATAAGAGGTTCAGACTTTTTTACTGGTAACGGGTCTGCAGAAGCTTCAGGTAAATTAACCAAAACTCCTTGAACCATTAAAGGTGCAGCAATCATAAAGATTACCAACAACACCAACATAACATCTATATAAGGAACAACGTTGATATCAGATATAAGATTTCTCTTTCTCTTTCGCATACTATTTTGTGGAATGGATTTCTCTATGTAGAACTGCTGAAAACTCCTCCATAAAACCTTCAAAATTTGAAAGTAAAGTATCTGAATCTGATATAAATTTATTGTATGCAACTAAAGCTGGTATAGCAGCAAATAAACCTATTGCTGTAGCTACAAGAGCTTCTGAAATACCTGGTGCAACTGCTGATAAAGTTGCCTGACTAGCCCCTGCCAGACCTCTAAATGAATTCATAATTCCCCAGACAGTCCCAAATAAACCTACGTAAGGGCTAACAGAAGCAATTGTTGCTAAATAAGGTAGATTTTTTTCAAGTAAGACTTGTTCTCTGGAAAGAGTTACCCTCATATTTCTCAGCACACTCTCCATAACTACTTCAGGATCAAGTTTTTGTGAAGTTAGTCTCTTGAAGTCTAAATATCCAGCTTGAAATATACATTCAGCTCCAATAGCTTCATGTCCTTCTTCTTGGCTCTTCTCTAATAAAGATTCTACTCCAATATCAGACCAAAAATTTTCTTCAAAAACTAAGATTTCTTCTTTTGATTTATTTAAATAAACCCACCTTTCGAAGATTATCATCCAAGAAAATATGGAGGAAGCTATTAGAATAATAATAACAGCCTTAACTACGACGCTAGCGTTTAAAAATAATTCAATAATTGAAAGTTCCATAATTTGATTAGATTAGTTTTTTCATACCCTTATGTAAATACTCTGGAAGAGAAGAAGGAGTAAATTTTTGAGAATCCAAACACCCACATTGGATTTTCGCTTGAGTTACAAGTGTTTCGCCAACAAAAACATCTTGATTAAAATCAAAACTTACTTTACCAAGCTTAACAAGAGAAGTGGTTATTGAGAGCTCGTCATCAAGTCTTGCTGGTTTTAATAACTTCATTTCTACATTTCTTACTACAAAAATAAAACCTTCATTCATTAATTTCATTTGCCCGTATCCCGCCCCTCTAAGTGCCTCTGTTCTAGCTCTCTCAAAGAATCTTAAATAGTTTGCATAATAAACCACGCCTTGAGCGTCTGTATCTTCATAATAAACTCTGGTCTTAAAAGTATGCATTAGTCTTCTAAATCATGATTCTCTATATCTTCTGAATACAATTCCTTTAAAAGAAAGATAAAATCATCCCACAAAAGATCTGCATTAAATGGTGAGTCAATATGCAAATCAGGGTTAATTGCGCCAATTGGGACTCTAACTTTAATGGGCCTTCTATCAAATTTATAAACTAGAGCGGGTATGCCCTTTTCTTTGGTAGCGTCAAGAACTTGTTGCCACCAAGCTTCTAAAGGCTCCGCACCAGAACCATACCTCTTGCACTCTAGATACCATCTACCAAACATTAAATCAGGAAGGTGTTTTTCTCTAGTTTGTTCTAGTATTCTTCTTATATTCTTTTTTAGACCTAAATCATTAGTCAAAAGGTTTGCGACCTCTCTCTCAAAAGAAGCTCCTTTATTTCTAGAATTAGTCATAAGTTAATCTAAATGCTCTAACATCTCATCGGAGAAATCTACATTTGATGTTACCGTTTGAGTGTCGTCTAAATCTTCTAAGGACTCCAATAATTTAAAAACTTTTAAAGAAGTGTCTAAATCAGCTTTGACCGTATTTTCTGGTATAAATGATACCTCTGAGTCCTCAACAATTATTTCTTTATCAGCTAAAACATTTTTTATATTCTCAAAATCTTCAGGGATAGAAGTAATACTCATAGAAGTATCTTCATTTACCTCCATATCCTCAGCACCCGCTTCAATGGCTAATTCCATTACGAGATCCTCATTTTGTCCACTTTGAACCCTAATTAATCCTTTTTTCTCAAAGAGGTAAGCAACAGACCCGTTAGTGCCTAAATTTCCACCCGACTTAGTAAATGCATGTCTAACTTCTGCAACTGTTCTGTTGTTGTTATCAGTCATAGATTCAACCATGACAGCAATTCCGCCCGGTCCATATCCTTCAAAAGTAACTTCTTCAAGATTTTCACCCTCTAAACCGCCTGCTCCCCTTTGGACAGCCCTTTCTATAGTATCCTTAGTCATGTTGGCTGATAAGGCTTTATCCATTGCTGTTCTTAATCTAGGGTTATCTTCTGGTACCCCACCCCCTAATTTTGCAGCCACTGTAAGCTCTCTAATTAAGACAGAAAAAACTTTTCCTCTTTTAGCGTCTTGCCTTCCTTTTCTGTGCTTTATATTTGCCCATTTAGAATGACCTGCCACTATTTTTTCTCCTTCTCTAGGCCATGAAATTTAATATGCAATTCGTCAAGTTGTTCATTTGAAGCTTCTCCCGGAGCGTCGGTTAACAAACAAGAAGCAGTTTGCGTTTTAGGGAAAGCAATAACATCTCTTATAGATTCAGAATTAGTCATCAACATAATCATCCTATCAAAACCAATAGCTAAGCCCGCATGAGGAGGACAGCCGTGTTGTAGAGCTGAAGTTAAAAATCCAAACTTTTCTTCAGCTTGCTCTTCATTTATACCTAATAAACTGAGAACCACCTTCTGCATCTCATGATCATGTATCCTTACCGAACCTCCACCTAACTCAGTACCATTTAAGACAACATCATAGGCATCAGTAAGAGCATTTAAAGGATCTGCCTTTAATTCATCAATACTACCTCTAGGGGCAGTAAAGGGATGATGTAAAGGAGTCAACTCTCCTTTGTTATTCTTTTCAAACATAGGAAAATCAACTACCCAGCAAGGAGCCCAGTCAGATTCTAATAAATCTAGGTCTTTACCAAGCAAATTTCTTAAAGCTGCAAGAGAGTCATTCACTATATTTCTTTTCCCTGCTCCAAAAAATATTATGTCACCTTTCTTAGAATCCAATACTGTAAGTAGTTTATTAATTATCTCATCGTCAATAAATTTAATAATAGGCGATTGCAAACCTTCTTTACCTTTAGAAGGGTCTTCTACTCTTATGTAAGCCAGCCCTTTGGCTCCATAATTTCCAACAAAGTCTGTGTAGTCATCTATTTGTTTTCTTGTAAGTGTTTCACCTTTAGGTACAGATAGAGCAGCTATCCTAGACTCTTCGTCATTAGCTGGTTCACTAAAGACTTTAAAATCAGAGTCTTTAAATAAGTCTTTAACTTCAATAAAAGTGAGGGGGTTTCTTAAATCTGGTTTATCTATTCCATAAAGTTCAATAGCATCTGAATAAGACAAAACGGGAAAATCACCTAAATCAATATCTAGTGATTCTTTAAAAACTGTTTTAATCATCTCAGTTACAAGATTTATGATCTCAGAAGCATCCACAAAAGATGATTCAATGTCTAGCTGCGTAAATTCTGGCTGCCTATCAGCTCTAAGATCTTCGTCTCTAAAACATTTAGCAAACTGATAATATCTTTCAAATCCAGAGGCCATCAGAGTTTGTTTAAATAATTGAGGAGACTGCGGTAGAGCAAAGAAAGAACCCGGAAAAGTTCTACTAGGAACCACATAATCTCTTGCTCCTTCAGGGGTAGCTTTAGTCAATAAAGGGGTCTCTATCTCTATATAATCATTATGGTTTAAAAATTCTCTTAAAACCTGTGACACTTTTGCTCTAAGCCTAAGATTAGATTGCATTTCATCTCTTCTTAAATCAAGGAATCTAAATTTTAGCCTAGTTTCCTCCCCTACAGAGGAATGCTCATCTAATTGAAATGGTAAAGGTAAAGAAGTATTTAAAATAGTTAATTCAGTAGCTTCTATTTCAACTTCTCCAGAAATTAGATTTTTATTAACTGTTCCTTCAGGCCTTTCTCTTACTTTGCCTTTTGAATAAATAACAAATTCATTTCTGCAGCTTTCTGCAAGGCCAAAGATCTCTTTAAGTTCAGGGTTATAAACGACCTGAACTAGTCCAGTCTCATCTCTAACATCAAAGAAAATTACACCTCCATGATCTCTCCTTCTTCGGATCCATCCCGTAATAGATATATCCTTACCTATTAGGTCTTTTGAGACCTCATTGCATTTATGTGTTCGTTTTTTCATCGTAATTTACTTTATGTTCAAGAAGATGCTTTTTCAGTTTTCTTCTTTTTTTCACTTGTGTCTTTTTTATCATCTTTTGGAGCTTTTGATTCAGCAGGCTTCTCATTATCACTTTTAGCTATATTCTTTTTATTACCTGTCTTGAAATCAGTTTCATACCAACCGTTCCCCTTTAACCTGAAAGAAGGTGCAGTAGGTACTTGGGTAAAATTTGGATTTTTTTTCTTATAGGCATCAAGTTCCGAGATTCTCATTTGAACCTCAAAAACCTCTTCAGTCTTAGTATTTTTAAAAATATAAGTAGGCATCTTAGTAACATTAATTGTAAAAAAGGGTGAATTCTTCACCAAAAATACAATTATAGCAATTTAACTATATAGCTTCTTTAAAATCATCAATATAATGGTATTAATAAAAATATATTAATCATGAAAGCTTCAAAGTTAATACTTGCTACTCAAAGAGAAGATCCTTCTGATGCTGAAATAGTTAGCCATAAACTGATGATAAGAGCTGGATTAACACGTCAAGTTTCTTCCGGTATATATAACTGGCTTCCAACAGGTAAAAAGGTACTACACAAAGTAGAAAATATTATAAGGGAAGAAATGAACAATGCTGGAGCGCAAGAAATCCTTATGCCAATGGTTCAACCTGCTTCTTTATGGGAAGAGTCAGGAAGAATAGAACAATATGGTCAAGAACTCTTAGTGTTTAAAGACAGACATGACAATGAATTCTGTTTAGGGCCAACTCATGAAGAAGTAATAACAGATTTATGTAAAAATATTATTACAAGCTACAAACAACTACCTGTTACTTTATATCAAATTCAAACTAAATTTAGAGATGAAATAAGACCTAGATTTGGTGTTATGAGATCAAGAGAATTTGTAATGAAAGATGCTTATTCTTTTGATCTAAATCAAGAAGGGCTTGATCTTACTTATAAAAATATAAGAGAAGCCTATCTAAAAATATTTAACCGCTTTGGTTTAGATTATCGTTTAGTTAAGGCCGATAGCGGAGCTATAGGTGGATCTGATTCTGAAGAGTTTCATGTATTAGCAGATTCAGGAGAAGACCTATTAGCATTCAGTAATAAAAGTGATTATGCAATTAATGCAGAATTGCTTGTTGAATTGCAAGATGATCAAGACCCTGCTTCTTTGGAAGGTAAAGATAGTCCAGATGGAAAAGGTAAATTAAAGTTAAAAAGAGGTATAGAAGTAGGTCATATTTTTAAACTGGGTACAAAGTATTCAGAAATTTTTAATTTAAAGATACAGGGAGACAAAGAAAATATCACGCCTTACATGGGTTGTTATGGAATAGGAGCCTCTAGAATTGTAGCTGCTGCCATTGAGCAAAACCATGATGAAAAGGGAATCATCTGGCCTAATTCACTAAGCCCTTATGAAGTTGTAATTGTAGAAGCGAACCCTAAGAGCAAAGATGATATAAAAGCTAAATGTAACGAAATATATAATCAACTTAAAGAAAATGGTGTAGATGTTCTTTGGGAAGATACAGATAAACGACCAGGGGTTAAATTTGCTGATATGGAGCTTATAGGCATACCAATAATGATCATAATTGGAGATAAGGCCATGGAAAACAACCAGTTAGAATTAAAAATAAGGAAAGATGAGAAACCAATGATGGTTTCTCATGAAGACCTTTTGAATACTTTGAAGGAACTTAACTAATCCTTTCAATAATCATCGCGTTAGCAGTACCACCACCTTCACATATAGCTTGAAGACCATACTTACCTTCTCTTCTTTCAAGTTCATGCAGTAAAGTTGTCATTAACTTTGCGCCCGTCCCACCTAGGGGGTGACCAAGCGCCATAGCGCCGCCATTAACATTTAACTTACCTAAATCAGCTTCTAGTTCCTTTGCCCAAGCTAAAGGTACTGGAGCAAACGCTTCATTAACTTCATATAGATCTATATCATTTATACTAAGTGAAGCTTTCTCAAGAACTGTTTTTGATGCAGGAATAGGTCCGGTAAGCATTATTACTGGGTCGTCTCCAGCTAGAGCTAGAGCAACAACTTTAGCTCTTGGTTTGAGACCTAACTTTTTAAGACCCTCATCATTTACTAGCATAATTGCAGCAGCGCCGTCACAAATCTGACTAGAAGTCCCTGCAGTTAGTACTCCATCTTCTGAAAGAGTATTTAAGCCTGATAAACTCTCTTTACTTGCATCGAACCTTATACCTTCGTCTACCGTAACCATTTCTTTGTCACCATTAGGTAAATCTCCTTCCACTGGAACAATCTCTCTATCAAAATAGCCACCTTCTGTAGCGTTTACTGCTTTTTGATGACTTGCAAGAGCAAAAGAGTCTAGTTCTTCTCTTGATAACTCCCATCTTTTAGCCATCATTTCAGCTCCTGTAAATTGACTAAATTGGACACCAGGATATCTTTCACTAGTTCCTTTTCCTCCGTAAGGTTGCCCATGTCCCGCTTTAAAACTATCTACTATGGCAGCGCCTATAGGCACTTGACTCATTACCTCGACACCTCCGGCTATGACTATGTCTTGTGTTTCAGACATGACCGCCTGGGCTGCAAAATGTATAGCTTGCTGAGAGGATCCACATTGTCTGTCTACAGTTGTTCCTGGAACAGATTCCGGCAAAGAAGATGCGAGAACAGCATTTCTCGCTACATTCCCAGACTGTGCTCCTGATTGACTTACGCAACCAAAAATAACATCGTCAATTAATTCTGGCTTAACTCCAGTTCTTTCTACCAACTCATCTAAGACTAAGGCCCCAAGGTCAGTTGGATGCCATTGACTTAATTTTCCATTCTTTCTTCCGCCCGGTGTGCGTACTGCACCTACTATATAAGCATTTCCCATTTTTTCTCCTGTAAATTAAAAGAGCACCTTCTCATCATGAGTAGATGCTCATTAGAAATCCTATACTAAAAGTAGATAAAAAAGAAGATTGATTAAACTAGTCTTCTTTATTGATCGCTTCTACGACCTGCTTTTCAATTGCATTTAGAAGTTTCTTGTTTTCTTCTAAGAATTCGATTGATTTAGATTTCCCTTGACCAATCTTTTCACCGTTGTAGCTATACCAAGCACCAGCCTTCTCAATAATATCTAATTCTACTCCTTTGTCGATAATTTCACCCAGCCTGTTAATGCCTTTGTTGTAGAGTATTTGAAATTCAGCTTGTCTAAATGGAGGCGAGACTTTATTTTTAACAACTTTAACTCTTGTTTCATTTCCTACTGCTTCATCACCTTCTTTAACTGTACCTATTCTCCTTATATCCATTCTTACAGATGCGTAGAACTTGAGAGCATTACCACCAGCCGTGGTTTCTGGGCTACCAAACATTACACCTATTTTATGCCTTATTTGGTTAATAAATATTATTAAGGTATTAGATCTTTTAACGTTACCTGTAATTTTTCTTAGAGCCTGGGACATTAATCTTGCCTGCAAACCAACATGATGATCTCCCATTTCACCTTCAATCTCTGCTTTAGGAACCAATGCTGCTACTGAATCTATTACCAATATATCAATACCGCCAGAAGCTACCATTATGTCGGCCACTTCAAGAGCTTGCTCACCAGTATCGGGTTGAGAAACCAATAGCTCATCAACATTAACACCTAACTTCTCAGCGTAAATAGGATCTAATGCATGCTCTGCATCTATAAATGCGGCAGTTCCACCCATTTTTTGACATTGAGCAATCACCTCTAATGTTAGTGTTGTCTTGCCCGATGATTCAGGACCATAAATTTCAACAATCCTACCTTTTGGCAGTCCACCTATTCCCAATGCTAAATCTAGACCCAAAGATCCCGTAGGAATAGCTGGAATCTTCTCGCGTCTCTTTTCTCCCATTCGCATAACAGTTCCTGAACCAAACTGTCGCTCTATCTGCCCTAAAGCATTATCTAATGATTTTGTTTTATCTACTTCTTTAATATCTGTCACCTTCTTTTGAGCCATAATACTTCTCCAATTGAATTATTATGAGCATTATACAATATACTGTATAAATAAACAGTACTTTATTAATTATAGTTTTTTAATAAGCTAATGGCCTCCTCTAAAGCCTTTGAAACACTTTTAAACCTTACTTCTTCTCTTGATCCATCAAAAACTTCTGTAATACTTAATGGGGGTAAATCATTTAATTTCCAAGCTAAACATACAGTACCAACTGGTCTTTCTAGGGTTCCTCCTCCAGGTCCAGCAATTCCGCTGATTGCAACACCAAGATTTGCCCTGCTTTTTTTTAAAGCTCCTATAACCATTTCTTCTACGACCTCTTGACTCACTGCACCATGATTATTAAGAGTATCTTTTGAGACTTCAAGAATCTTATGTTTAGCGATATTAGAATAGGTAATAAAACCGCAGCCATACCATGAAGAACTTCCTGGAATCGATGTTAGTGATTGACCAACCCATCCACCCGTACAAGATTCGGCTGTAGTGAAGAAATAGTTCTTCTTATTGAGAAGGGCTCCTAATTCAGAACTAAGTGATTCTAAGTCTTTTAAATCCAATTTTTAATTTTGATCTTAAGAGTTTATTAGAACAGATAAGAAATCTTTGTCTAGGTGTATAGTTACTGCTAGATTTTAAGCTGTTAAAATGCATGACTATGGCATTTATTGTTGGAGATCCCTGTGTAAAATGTAAGTTAACAGACTGCGTTGAAGTGTGTCCTGTTGATTGCTTTTACGAAGGTCCAAACATGTTAGTTATCAATCCTGATGAATGCATAGATTGCGCTTTATGCGAACCAGAATGTCCACTTGATGCAATATATTCTGAAGATGAAGTGCCTGAAGATCAAATACCATACATAGAACTCAATGCTGAATTGTGTATGGAGTGGCCAAATATTGTAGAGCAAAAAAACCCCTTACCTGATTCTGATGAATGGGAAGATGTTAAAGGTAAATTTGAATATATAGAGCGTTAATTATTTTTAAGCTTATTAAAGCTAAACATAATTAAAGTTCCTGTAAGTAACCCTAGGATTATTGAGATAAAATCTTCTGATAAAACTGGACTAACTTGAGAAATAGAATTCGCTTTCCAAATAAGAGGAATGCTGAAAAGAACTAAACCAAAGAATATAGACAGAAGTTGCGTTTCATTTTCTTCGTAATATTTTCTAATTACCCTAACGATTGTAAACAATCCTAATAAAGCACCTACCAAGAAATACGAAATCCTAACTACATCTAGATTACTTACTGCTTCTATTAAGAAAGGATAGCTTCCTAATAATACTAAAATAAAACTTCCTGAAATTCCTGGAACTACCAGTGCGGAAATAGCTATAAATCCTGATATAAATATATAAAAACCTGTCACGTTATCAAAAGTAGCTGAAGGCGAAAATAATATTACCGAACACAAAGAACCAGAAACGAGCAATCCTATTATTAACTCTTTTCTAAACTCTTGCTTTAAGGGCTTAATAAACAATGAGCTAAATAGTAAAGACGAAAGAAATGATTTAAAAAATATGGGTAAAGATAACATTAAAAATAGTATTAGATTTGAAAGGATATAGACTGAAGAGATCATTCCCAAACCTAGAAAGAGAAGAAAATTACCATCAATAATGTTCCATACATTCCTGTACTCAAACTTTAGTAGTTTTCTTAAAAGATTTTGATCTATAGAGCTTATTGCAATAATCAATCTCTTATAAATCCCTAGAATAAGAGCTATAGTTCCTCCTGATACTCCAGGTATTATCTCTGCAGCTCCCATAACAAGACCCTTAGCAAAAACTATTATTTTATTCTTTGAAGGGACTATGAGACTACCCCTTTTAATAAAGGAACGAAAAGAACATCTTCTAGTTTGTCTTCTACAAATTCTTTTTTAGAAGTTCGAGTTACTAGCGTTAAAACTTGCTTAGTTTTATCACCAACAGGAATAATCATTCTTCCTCCTACAGAAAGTCTTTCTTTTAAATCTAAAGGGACTTCAAGAGGAGCTGCAGCAGATAATATTGCGTCAAATTTTGAATCTTTTATTGTGCTTCCATCATCAACATTAAAAATCACGTTTGTTACCTTTAGTCCTTTAAGTAGTTTCTTTGCTTTTTCTTGCAGTGGCTTGATCCTTTCTAAAGAAACAACTTTTTTGGAAAAAAGTGACAAGACATAAGATTGATATCCGCAACCTGTGCCTATCTCTAATACATTCTTCAAAGGTTTCTGAGACATCTTATCGTGTTGGATTAACGCTTCCGTCATTTTGGCAACAATATAAGGTTGAGAAATGGTTTGTTGGTAGCCAATCGGTAAAGCAAGGTCTTCATAGGCTCTAGTAGATAAGGCTTCATCTAAAAATAAATGTCTAGGAGTATCTCTCATGGCCTCTAAGACTCTAATATCAGATATACCTTTTTCAGTTAAGCGTTCAATTAATCTCTGTCGAGTTCTTAGAGAAGTCATGCCCTGTCCTTGAAGCGTTTCTTGATCTAATACCATTGCTCAATCCATTTTGTTACTTGTTTAATACAAACTTCATTAGAGAAATTAGGAATTATTGGTGAAATAGATACCTCTTCATCCATAAGACAAAATATATCTGTATTTTCATCATTCGAAGTAAATTTATCTCTATGCGTTGTCCAAAACACCTCAGTTCCATTATCTTTTGTTTCTTTATGGGGAGGATTTCTTTTGCCCCAACTACCTATTCTAGTTACCCTCTTATTTAATGATTTTGAATATTCTACATTTGGAACATTTACATTAAGAACGACAGATGAATCTAATTCTATAGATTCATAATTTTCGATTATTTCTTTGATAACCAAAGCGGCAGTTTGATTGTTGGGTTCTAAAAAGTTTTCCGAACCTGGCTGATTAAAAGCAGCTGCTGAAACGGCTATAGAAGGATATTTTAAACCTCTTCCTTCAAGTGCAGCTCCAACAGTACCAGAATAAAGTAAATCTTCTCCCATATTAGCTCCAAGATTAATACCACTTAATACTAAGTCTGGTTTCCAAGGTGATAGTTCGTGAATTCCTAAATGAACACAATCTGCAGGTCTTCCGTTTACAGATATAAATCCATTATCATGACGAGTAGCTTTTAAAGGCCTATTTGTTGTAATTGAACACCCTGCCCCGCTATTATTTATTTCTGGAGCAACAACAAATAATTCTGCTACTTCCTTTAAATGTTCAAATAAAACTTCTAACCCTGGAGAGTCATATCCATCATCATTCGAAATTAAAATCTTTAACATATTAGAAACTATTTTTTTATCAAAGAGACCGCATGACAAGAAACGCCTTCTTTTGAGCCCTCGAAACCTAAAAAATCTGTTGTGGTTGCCTTGCAACTTACGCAATCTATCTCAATTTCTAAATCTTCTGATAAGTTCTTCCTAATTTGTGGAATGTATGAATTTAATTTAGGCAATTGACCAATGTAAGTAATGTCTACATTTGATATTTGGTATTGATCTTCTTTAAGCTTACGAACAACTTTCTTTAATAATTCTCTACTTGAGATATCCTTATATTGATCATCTTCTGAAGGAAAAAAAGCTCCTAAGTCTCCATAGGCTGCCGCTCCAAGAAGTGAATCTATAAGGGAATGAATAATAATGTCTCCATCTGAATGTGCCTCTATAGAAAATTCAGAATCAATTTTTATACCTCCAAGAATGACATGGCTTCCTTTAACTAATTTGTGGGCATCGTAGCCATGACCTATTCTCATGATTAAATCCTCTTTTGTTTGATTAAAATATTTTCAGCTAATTTCAAATCTTCTTGAAAAGTGATCTTTATGTTTTCTGGCGAGCCTTTCATGATCATTACCTCCTCATCCAAATTATCAAACAAACTAGCTTCATCAGTTAATTTGCTTAAGTCTTCTGTATTTAAATTATAAGCATTTTTGAGGGCTTCTTTAGAAAATAGTTGAGGAGTTAATGCCCTCCAAACATCCTCCCTATTAATTGTTGATTTAATAGTATTATTCTTAGAGAGTTTTAATGTATCACTTACCGGAACTGCTAATATCAGAGCTTGAGATTCACTATCAAAAAATTCTTCAAGCATTCTTTTTAATTCAGTCTTGGTTACGCATGGCCTTACTGGATCGTGAATTAAAATATTATCGTAGGTAAGATTTTGCGAATCTAAGAAATCAAATCCTTTCTTTACTGATTCTGCTCTTGATGCACCTCCCTCAATGAAATGGAATTTAGGATGGCCTTGTATTTCTTTATGGTATAGGTCGTCCTTGGAAACTGGGATACAAACAGCCTGGCACTCATCTATTTCAGCAAGTAAGCCTAAAGAAAATTCAATTATCATTTTATCCCCAATAGAGCAGTACTGTTTAGATTTATTAGAATTAAAACGAGAACCTGACCCTGCAGAAGGCAATATAGATACAAATGGACTGATCAAATCTATCTAATTGCTTTGAGGTGATTCCTCTTGTGCGTCTTTAAAAACATAAAAGGTTTCGCCAGGCTTAATAAGGCCAAGTTCAGATCGAGCTACACCTTCTATTGCTTCCCTGCCTGAACTTAATTTATCTTTCTCTTCTTCCAGCAATTTATTTTCAAACAATAATTCTTCATTTTCTATAGAAATCTGAGCTATCTCTTCCTTCATAGAATTTAAATCAGATCTATTGTAATCTCCAAACCAGTAATTAAATTGTGTCATAAAAATAACTAGAGTTAATATTGATACCAATAGGAAAAATCTTACATTACCGCTGAATGTCTTTTTAAAATATTTGATTACCCAAAGCATATATTTGAATTCTTCTCTATCATGAGAAGTCTGTTGTACTTAGCTACCCTATCGGACCTTGAAGGAGCCCCAGTTTTTATTTGTCCAACTCCCATTCCAACAGCTAAATCAGCTATAGATGCATCTTCAGTTTCTCCGGATCTATGAGAAATAATGTTCTTAAAATTATTTTCTTCAGACAGTTTAATTGCCTGGAGGGTTTCTGATAAAGAGCCAATCTGATTAACCTTAATTAGTACAGAGTTAGCAGAACTCTCCTCTATTCCTCTTTTAATTCTAGCAGTATTAGTGACGAATAAATCATCGCCGACTAATTGGGTTTGTGAACCCAGTTCTTCTGTAAGGATCTTCCAACCCTGCCAATCATCTTCATCTAAACCGTCTTCTATAGAATAAATAGGGTATGAACTCTTTAAAGTCTTAAGATAATCAATCATTTCATGCGAATTAAATTCTCCTTTACCATTTATTTTGTAAATAGAATCAGAATAAAACTCCGTTGCCGCTACATCCAGACATAAATTAACTTCTTCTCCAGGTTTGTATCCTGCTTTTTCGATCGATTCCATAATTAAATCAAGTGCTGATTCTGGTGTGTCCAGATTTGGGGCGAAGCCGCCTTCATCTCCTACAGATGTATTCAAATTCTTGTCTTCTAAAGTTCGTTTTAATGAGTGAAATATTTCAACTCCGCATCTTAAGGAATCGGAAAAAGAATTAAATTTATAAGGGCGAATCATAAATTCTTGAAAATCTATCGGGTTATCAGCGTGTGCGCCGCCATTTAAGATATTCAACATAGGAATAGGTAGTTTCTGTTCAATTTTCCTGTCGTAAAATTCAGAAGCCTTATTATTTATATAATTATGTAAGTTAATTTTTATGGAGCTAGCAGCTGCTTTTGCGCAAGCCAAAGAGACAGCTAGTATTGCATTAGCTCCAAAATTTTCTTTTGAATCAGTACCATCTGCTTCAATCATTAATAAATCATTACCGAATAGATCGGACGCATCCTTATCTCTTAATAACGGTAAAATATCATTGTGAATGCTATTTACGGCGTCTAAGACACCCTTGCCAAGATATCTATCTTTCTCACTGTCTCTTTTTTCAATTGCTTCGTACTTTCCAGTCGAAGCTCCTGAAGGAACTAAGGCCAGTCCTACATTTTCATCAGATAAAATAACCTCAACCCCTACAGTGGGATTGCCTCTTGAATCTAATAATTCGTAAGCTTTAATATCTTTAATCTTCATTATTCAATTAATTAATTTTTAATTAAATGATTTTACTAAATCATCTATATCTTTTATCTGCACTAAAAAGTTTTCAAGTAGATCTATTCTTAGTGCACAAGGACCATCGCATAAAGCTTTATCAGGATCAGGGTGAGTTTCTAAAAAAAGACCTGCCAAACCAAGAGCCATTCCAGACCTAGCTAGGTCTAATACCTTTGAGCCCCTTCCATCAGTCCTATCTCCCAAACCTCCTGGTCTTTGTAAAGAATGCGTAACATCAAAAATAACAGGGTAATTAGATTCCTTTAATTGAACCATTCCTAGCATATCAACCACTAAATTGTTATATCCAAAAGAACTTCCTCTTTCACAAATCATGATTTGCTTATTTCCAAAATGTTCACATTTATTAATTATATTTTTAGTATCCTCAGGGGCCATGAACTGCCCTTTTTTTATATTGATAGGGATTTTGGTAGAAGCAGCTTCTTTAATTAAGTCCGTCTGCCTGCTTAAAAATGCAGGTATTTGAATTATATCGAGCACTTCTGAAGCCTTGGAAACCTCTTCAACTGTATGCACATCTGAAATTATTGGTACCTTAAATTCTTTTTTTAAGTTAGAGAGAATGCTAAGACCTTCATCGATACCAGGGCCTCTATAAGAATCAACAGAAGAACGATTGGCTTTGTCATACGAAGCTTTAAAAATATAAGGAATCTTTAATTTCTTGGTTACCTCAATGCAATGAGTTATAACTTGTTCAATTACTTTATCTGACTCCAATACATTTAACCCAGCAATTAAAGTAAAAGGTCTTGAATTACTTATTCTTAAATTATTTATATTTACTTCAGTCATCAATTATTTTTTTAACCTTTTGTATTTCTTAGCAGCTTTTATAAAACCCGAAAAAAGAGGATGGCCCGTTCTTGGATTAGATGTAAATTCCGGATGAAATTGACATCCCACAAACCAAGGATGTCTATTCAACTCAACTACTTCTACTAAAGATCTGTCTTTAGATCTTCCAGCTACTTTCATTCCAGATGAGATTAACATATCAAGGTAGTTATTGTTGACTTCATATCTATGCCTGTGTCTTTCTAGAATCTTAGCTTTTTTGTAAAGCGATCGAGACAAAGAGTTTTTGTCTAACAGACACTCCTGCGCACCAAGCCTCATCGTGCCTCCTAAATCTGAATTTTCATCTCTTTTTTCAATTGATCCTTCAGAATCCATCCATTCACTAATTAGACCGATAACCGGGTGTTTAGTTTCTTTATCAAATTCCGTACTATTAGCTCCTTTTAAACCCACTACGTTTCTCGCGTACTCAATAACTGCTATTTGCAAACCTAAACATATTCCCAAGTATGGTATCTTATTAATTCTTGCAAACTTAACTGCAGCTATCATCCCCTCTATGCCTCTTTCCCCAAAACCTCCAGGAACAAGAATAGCATGCGATCCTTTTAATAAAGATTTAGCATTTCTCGCATTAATCAATTCAGAATCCACATATCTGATTTCAACTTTTAAACTATTCTTTAATCCCCCATGTCTTAGAGCTTCATTTAAAGATTTATAAGCGTCTGCTAATTCTGTGTATTTTCCTACCATGGATACGGTGACTGAATCTTTTGGATTTAAATCTTCATCAATAACCCGTTTCCAATCTATTAGAGAAGCTTTACGACATTTCAAGTTAAGTTTATTTACTACTATTTCATCTACCTTTTGGTTATTTAATTCAACTGGTATTTTGTAAATAGAATTAACATCGGGCATCGATATAACAGAACTCTCTTCTACGTTAGTAAATAAAGCTATCTTTCCTCTCTCTTCATCTGCCAAAACTCCATCGGATCTACAAATCAATATGTCTGGTTGCAGTCCATGAGATAACATTTCTTTTACAGATCTTTGCGTGGGTTTCGTCTTCGTTTCACCAGCTGATTTTAGAAAGGGAACTAAAGTTAAATGTATAAATAAAGTCTGGTTGGATCCTAGCTCCAATTTCATCTGCCTAATCGCCTCTAAGAAAGGTTGAGACTCTATATCTCCTACAGTCCCGCCAATTTCTACAATAGCAACATCAGAATTCCCTGCACCCTTTACAATTTTACTTTTTATCTCATCAGTTATATGAGGTATAACTTGTACGGTACCTCCAAGGTAGTCACCCTTTCGTTCTTTTCTTAATACTTCTTCGTAGACTTGGCCGGTAGTAAAGTTATTATCCTTGGTCATCTTAGTCTTTAAGAATCTTTCATAATGACCTAAATCTAAATCTGTCTCCGACCCATCTTCAGTCACAAAAACCTCCCCGTGTTGAAAGGGGCTCATAGTTCCAGGGTCTAAATTAATATAAGGGTCAAGCTTAAGGATGGTTACAGTTAACCCTCTACTTTCAAGCAATGCTCCAATAGATGCAGAAGCAATGCCTTTCCCAAGAGAAGAAACAACGCCTCCAGTGACGAAAATAAAACGAGTTTGAACTTTTCCCATCTAAAATAGCCTTTAGAAGCTTTAAATAAAATCTTCTATAAGATGGGAGGACAGATTAACAAAAACCTGTTACTTGAACAATAAAATTAATTAATTAAGCAGATAAATCTAGAGGTTTCTCTAACTCAGCCCAAGAAATATCCCCATCATTAGAATGAGATTCAAATTCTAAAACCCCAAGCTGATCGTACAAAGGCCTAACTTTATCAGTCAGCAATCCAATTCGTGATAAATTGGGCATAACTCTAGAAAAGAGTAACCTTTGAAATTCTAGAGCGAAGCCTGCATTATTTGAAAATTCTCTTGCCTCATCCTCATCCCAACCAAATTTTCTAAATACATCCGTCGGAAACAATCTCTCTTTGCTAATTAGACAAGCTTCATAGGCAAACATAGCTCTATCTTCTTTCTCTTCTTCCGATAAATTTTCAATTAAGTCTTCTAAATAATTAACTCCAAAAGTAACGTGCCTTGCTTCATCTCTGATTATGAAATGCAATAAGTCTCTTAAAACTGGATCTGGTGTAACTGCTTTTGCAGTATTAAATGCCGCTAAAGCTAAACCTTCTATGATGATTTGCATCCCAATTAATTTCAGATCCCATCTTTCATCAGTTAATATCTTATCTAGGAGACTTTTTAAACCAGACCCTACTGGATACATCAATTTAGATCTTTCTTGGATATACCTATTAAAGGCTTCAACGTGTCTAGCTTCATCAAAAGCTTGCGAAGCAGCATAAAGTTTTGCTTGATAAGTAGGTGCGCATGAAACCAACTGCGAAGCAACTAACAAAGCCCCTTGTTCGCCATGTAAAAACTGACTAAATTGACTGGCTCCTCTGTGTCTTAAAAATTCCCTCTTTCCATCATCATCTAATTCTTTATAAGGCGGATATTCATCCCAAAACATAGGGGGTATCTCGTCAGAAACCACTAAAGGTCTATCCCAATCTATATCTATAGAAGTATTCCAGTTAAGTTTCTTCCCTAGTTCGTATAATTTAGAAATCCTATTATCTTGAGCCGTATAGTCCCAATTGTAGGTTCCAGTTAAAGGGGTTTTAAAGATCTCAGCTATATCCTCTACTTCTTCAGGATTAAGCTGCAATTCCTCTTCATTAAATTCTTTAATTTTTCTGGGCGTATCATCCGTGTACTTAACTTTCATAATTATGAATCCTCTTCTTCGTCATAAAAATTGGGAGGCTGAAAGGTATCAGCTTTAGAAAGATTTTGGAAAGTCGCTATATGCTCAATAAATGCAACTTCTATGGCACCTGTAGGTCCATTTCTTTGTTTTGCTACGTTTATTTCAGCCTTTCCTCTACTTTCTAGATCTGATTTATCATAAACACTGTGTCGATATATAAAAGCAACTACATCAGCATCTTGCTCTATAGCTCCTGAATCTCTTAAATCAGAAAGAATAGGTCTTTTATTAGGCCTTGAATCAACAGCTCTACTTAATTGAGATAAAGCCACAACTGGAACATTTAATTCCTTAGCTAAAGCTTTTAGTGATCTACTAATTTCGCTTATCTCAGCAACCCTATTTTCACCCTTTCCCGGAACTTGCATCAACTGAAGATAGTCAATAACAATTAATGCCAGATCTTCATTTTCGCGTTTAATTCTTCTTGCTCTAGCTTTAATTTCTGAAGGCGTTAACGCAGGCGTATCATCCAGCAATATACGTTTTGAGCTTAAAACCGATAAAGCCTTATCTATTCCTTCCCAATCATCTTCCTCTAACTGACCTCTCATTAATCTCTGCAGATCAATATTAGAAATGCTGGATATAAATCTTCTAACTACTTGCTCAGCAGACATTTCCATACTAAAAAGCAATACACATTGATCTGTTTGTCTCGCTACATTTTCAGCAATATTGAATGAAAAAGCTGTTTTTCCCATAGACGGTCTTCCGGCTATAACAATTAAATCTGATTTCTGAAATCCTAAAGTTAGGTCATCAAGTCCAGTAAACCCAGTACTTACTCCCACTAAAGAACTTCCGCTCTCAGCTGATTCTTGGATATCAGCATAAACAGGCCCTAATAAGTCTTTGACAATCCTAGGGCCAACTGACCTATTTAAATCGTCTCTTAAGCTAAGTATTTTTTCTTCTGCTTCATCAATAATCCTATCACTTCCTGAAGCATCAGACTCTTTTGCAACTTGAGATATGTTGTCAGCAGCAACGATTAATCTTCTTAGGTTTGATCTTTGTTTAATAATGTCAGCATAACTTTGGATATTAGCTACGCTAGGAGTTTCTTTTGCTAGAAGAGTTAAATAATCCTTTCCTCCGGAATTAATAAGTTTTGGTAAGTCTCCATTTCCTTCTATTGCTTCTTGAACGGTGATTACATCTACAGGTTTTCCAGCGTCCTGAAGTAAATTGATAGTTCTATAAATTAGTCGATGTTCTTCTTTATGGAAATCATCTTCTTTTACTAGATCAGAAACAAGATCCCAAGTCTCATTTCTTAACATGATGCCTCCTAAAACGGCTTTTTCAGCTTCCGTAGAAAAGGGTAATTCTTTTTTTGTAGTAGTCTCTAACGCCATGCCAATTTTTTGGGAAAGGTTTTAATTCTCCCACTCAAAAGAGATTAAAACAAGATGTTTTAAATTAAATTTCTTCTTTGGCAGCTACGACTACTTTAATACCCTGAACGACTTCAGGATGAAGTTCAATATCTATGGAATATTCACCAACTTCTTTTAAAGTACCTTCTGGTAATCTGATAGAACTCTTTTCTAAATCTATACCTTTTTCAACTAAGGAATCAGTTATTTCTCTAGTTCCAATAGATCCGTATAAAGTACCTTCTTCAGATACAGGGACTTCAATATTCAAGACAAGGGATTCAAGTTTCTTAGCTTCTTCTGTAGCAGTTTCCTTTCTAACTGCTTCAGCCTGTATAAGATCTTCCTTGCGCTTTTCATATTCAGCCTTATTTTCCTCATCCGCTCTTATAGCTTTTCCGGTTGGAATTAAAAAATTCCTGCCGTAGCCAGACTTTACTTTAACCAAGTCTCCTGGGTCTCCCAACTGGGCAACTTTTTCTAACAGTATTAATTCCATGTCTTAATTATAATGTGAATCTGTATAAGGAATAAGAGACAAGTGCCTAGCTCTTTTTACAGCTTTATTGAGCTGTCTTTGATACTTGGCAGAAGTTCCAGTCATTCTAGCCGGGATAATCTTTCCAGTTTCAGTTATGTACTCTCTTAAGAGTTTTAGATCTTTAAAATCAACCTCTTCAATTCCTAAAGATGTAAATTTACAGAACTTAGGTCTATTATCAAAATCACTCTTTCTTTTTTTAAAATTCTTTTTTTGTTTTTTAGCCATGCCTATTCTTCTTTGGGTTCTTCTTTGGGTTCTTCTTTGGGTTCTTCTTTGGGTTCTTCTTTGGGTTCTTCTTTGGGTTCTTCTTCAGCTTGATTAGAAGTTTCTACTTTCTTGGCTTTTTGAACATCAGCATTTTCTGACTTTTCAACTTGCTCTCTTGCTTCCAGATAAGAGTCTTTTTCGCTATCTTCTTTAGTTTGCATCAAAAGCGCAGAGTCTTCAGTATGCGCCTTCTTCGCTGTTACAACAAGATTTCTAATAATTGAATCATTAAACTTGAAAGAATTCTTAATTTCTTCAACCGTTTCTTGATCGCACTCAATATTAATTAATCCATAGCTTGCTTTGAATTGATCTTGTATTGGATAAGCTAATTTTCTATTTCCAATATTTTCTGATCTGTGAACATTGCCACCTGAATCTCTTACAAGTTTATCTAATTTTGATAGAACTGAAGAAGTCTGATCGGATTGATCAGGGTGGACTAAGAAAACAATTTCATAATGTCTCATAAATTCCTCTCGGTTAATAATTCCCACCAAAAAAGGTGTGGAATGAGGTTAGGGGCGGCATTTTATGGTTAACTAAGAGCCTTTGCAAGCTAAAAGGAGTATTTCATATACTAAATCTACAAAGGAAATACCTTCAAAAGATGCAGCTTTCGGGTAAAGGCTTGTTTCTGTAAGTCCAGGGACTGTATTTACCTCTATGATTTGAAAATTTCCCTGTTCGTCTTGCATAAAATCCACCCTACCCCAACCTTCGCAGCCTATAGAGGAAAAGGCATGCCATGCTATGTCTTGTATTTCTTTAAGTTCAGTATTATTTAGATCAGCTTTTAAATATTCAGTTTTATTACTTTCATATTTAGACTTAAAGTCGTAAAAAGACCCGCTGGGTTTAATATGAATTGGGTGTAGAACTTTTTCTCCCAATATAGAAACCGTAAGTTCTCTTCCTGGAACAAAGGCTTCAACCAAAATAGTGTCATCGAATTTCAAAGCTTCTTTCATGGCTTCTTCTAAACTTCCTTCTCCTGGCTTTATTATAGAAATTCCAAAACTTGAGCCTTCCCTAGAAGGTTTAACTACAAAACTTTTATCTAAGGCGGTAATGTCCTCTTCTTTAGATAAATACGGGGTTAACTTCATTGAAGGAGTTCCTGCTTTTTTAATCTCCACAAAATCAGGGGTAGGTAATAGTAAATCTCTCCAAATCTTTTTTGTTTCCGATTTATTCATAGCAATCTCACAAGATTCAGGGTTACTTCCTGTGTACATAATACCTTTGTCTTCTAGCATTCTTTGAATATAGCCATCTTCTCCACCCCTGCCATGCAAAGCTATAAATACTAATTCAATCTCAGAGGATATATCTTCAGCATCTGTTTTGGATTGAAGATCAATGAAATTGTAACTAATCTGCAACTCTTCAAGTGCTCCTGACACAGCCAAACCAGATTTTAATGAGATTTCTCTTTCAGCAGACCAACCACCAGCTAAGACTGCAATCTTCTTATCTTTGATTAAAGAATAATCTTCCATCAACCTAAATACTTTTTCTTTATTTCTGAACTTACATCTGAGATATTCCCTGCCCCTTGCATAATAAGAACTGAATCATTGTCCACTAGATCTTCAAGAGATCCGATAATTTCATTTCCGGAATTTAATAACTTAACCTTACCAAAACCTCGATCTAAGATTTTTTTCATTAATTCTTCGCTACTAATCCCTTTTATAGGACTTTCTCCAGCTGAATAAATATCTAACAAGATCAAATTATCCACTTTGGTTAACACATCTACGAACTCATAAAATAAATCATTTGTTCGAGTGTACCTGTGAGGCTGAAAGACCATATTTAATTCTTTATTAGGGAAAGATTCTCTAATGGAATCAATGGTAGATTCAATTTCGGAAGGATGATGTCCGTAGTCGTCAACTAAGATACAACTTGATCCATTTATAGATAGCTCTCCAAGAACTTGCATTCTTCTATTTATGCCCATGAAGTTTTTTAGAGAGTTATTAATTGCCTTGGTCGAAATTCCTTCTTGGATACAAAGAACTGCTGCAGCTGCTGCATTTAAAGCATTATGCCTTCCCAGCATGTTAAAACTAAGGTCTAAGCTTTCCGATTCTGACCTTAAGTTAAATGATGATTGAAAGTCGCTTGAGGAATAATTAGAAAGGACGTAATCATTACCTTCATCAAACCCATAAGTTATGTAAGGTCTTGAAAATTCAGGTATTAATTCTCTGACTATTGGATCATCTCCGCAAACTATAGCCATCCCATTGAAAGGAAGTTTTTTTACGAAATCTAAAAAAGCTATCTTGAGCTTCTCAAAGCTATTCTCGTAATTCACTAAATGGTCTGGCTCTATATTAGTAATAATTGACATGCTAGGCTGTAGCAAGAGGAATGACTGATCACTTTCATCTGCTTCAGCAATTAAATATTTTCCTTTTCCTAACTGAGCATTGGAATTAAAACTATTAATTATGCCCCCATTAATGAAAGTAGGATCGAGGCCTGCTTCAGTCATTATGGAAGCGACAATGCTTGTCGTTGATGTCTTTCCGTGCGTTCCAGCAATAGCTATCCCTCTTTTAGTATTCATCAAACTAGAGAGCATTTCAGCTCTTGCAAGAACAGGAATAGATCTCTTTTTTGCTTCTTTAATTTCAGGATTACTTTCAGATATTGCACTGGAAACAACAACCATTTCTACTCTTCTTAAATTAGATGCAGAATGGTCATACGCAATTTCTATACCCATATCAGTCAAACGATTAGTTATGCCAGATTCCTTCTTATCTGATCCAGTAACCGTATAACCTAAGTTAAATAAAACTTCTGCAATTCCACTCATACCACTTCCGCCAATTCCAACAAAATGGATATTATTTAAAGAAAATTTAGAAGTATTCATTAATCATCTCTACAATTCTATTACCAGAAGAAACTGGAAAAGCATCGAAAGCATTTAAGCTCATCGAATGCCTCGCATTATGGTCCTTTTCTAAATCATTTAGAAGCGTGAATAGTTTATCAGCGCTATCTAAAGATGACTCTAATAGAATTGAAGCTTTCTTATCTTCAAGAAATTTTGCATTAAAATATTGATGATTATCAGCTGCCCAAGGTAAGGGGAATAAGATTGAAGGCTTGGAGGAGCAGCATATTTCACTTACTGTCATAGCTCCTGATCTTCCTATAACTAGATCGGACTCATGATAAGCTTTTCCTATATCTTCTATATAAGAAGTTACTTCGTAACTAAAAGATTGCTTAGAGTAAACATCAACTAATTTACTTTTATCTAGATCTCCAATTTGGTGAACTATGCGCCAGTGTGAAGGGATAATCTTGTCTTGGAATGCCTTTAAGACTATTTCATTTAATTGTTTAGAGCCTTGACTGCCACCTAAGATAAGAATATTGAAATGTTCTTTCATGGTAGTTTCAGGTTCAGGGTTCTTAATAATCTCTGACCTAACTGGATTACCTACCGTGTGAATCTTTGTAGATTTATTAAAAGAACCTGGGAAGGCCTCAAAACTTAACTTTGAAAATCTATTTAGAATCCTGTTTACTAATCCAGGTACACTATTTTGTTCATGTATAAAGAGTGGGATAGACAATATTAAAGACGCTAGAGCTGGTGCCAAGGTGACGTAACCACCAGTTGAAAATACTATATCGGGCTTTATCTTTTTAATTATGAAAATGCTTTTTATAACATTAATTTCAAGATAAATTAGAGAAACAATCTTTCCGAGAAGATTTTTGCCTTTAAAGCCCTTTGTATCAAGACTTATAAAATGAAAACTTTCTGATTTAGAGAAAGTACTTTCTAGTGAGTCTTTTTTTCCTATCCAGGATATAGAAAATTCATTTCTTTTAAACTCTTTGGCTACAGATAAAGCCGGATAGACATGGCCTCCTGTTCCACCAGCTAAAATTAGAACTTTCATTAAAAAGTGACTCTCCTCTTTACGCTAGCTATAGGCATAGATATTTTATTTTCATAATCAATTCTAAGTATAAGCCCGATCATTGAACACATTATTAATATATTTGTCCCGCCAGCACTAAATAAAGGCAAAGTAAGTCCTTTAGTTGGCAAAAGACCTGTAGCAACGCCTACATTTATAAAAACATGCAACCCAATTAGGATCGCCGCTCCAAAACAAAAGAAAAAGCCAAAATGGTTTCTTCTTTGAAGGGACTGCCTTCCTATTAAAAATACCCTAAAACAAATTCCAAATAACATACCCATAATTAGAATTCCAGTTAAGAGACCGAGTTCCTCGATTAGAATTGAGAAAATGAAATCTGTATGAGCATCTGGCAAATAACCCATTTTCATTAAACTCTCGCCTAAACCAACACCAAGCCAATCACCTCTCCCTATGGACATAAGGGATAGCGTAAGTTGATATCCTTTATCAAAAGGATCACTCCAAGGATCTACAAAAGAAATGATCCTATCCCATCTCCACGGAACGTACGTTATTAAAAGAGCTATTCCAATCAAACCTATTAAGAAAACCACTATAAATTGTCTAATTGGAACACCTGCTACAAATAGCACTCCCAAAGCAGAAGCAAAAATAACTGCCGAAGCACCTAAATCAGGCTGTATAAGAATTAATGAGATAATACTAACTAGTAAAACAGCTGGCCTAATAAAACTAAATAAGTCATTTTGAACAAGCTCAATTCTTCTAACGCAATATGTTGAAATATATAAAATACTTAAGAATTTCATTATTTCTGATGGTTGAAGACTGAACCCAAATACTCTTATCCACCTATTGGATCCATTAACTTCTACTCCTATTCCTGGGATAAAAACAAGAATCAACAATAAAATCCCTAAAGCTAGCAACCATCTATCGAATTGGCTCCAAAAATTTAAGGGAATTAGGAAAATAGTTATCAAGAAGATTAGGCCTAGAAAAAGATGAAATAATTGTTTGTTCAAAATATATGTGGGGTTGCCATATAAAGAATCTGAGAAATGCACTGAAGCAGTGGTTAATACAAGAAGTCCAATAAACCCTAACAGTACAAACAAAGATATTAAAAAATAATCTAATTTACTAAAGTCAAAATCAAAAATTTGTTTATAAAACATAAAATTATGATCGTTTCACTAACTCTTTGAATCTAAGGCCCCTCTCTCGATAATCCGCGAACATGTCAGTGCTGGAGCAAGCAGGAGAAAGTAAAACAAGATCACCGATTTGAGATTCTTCCTTAGCTAACGAATAAGCAGAATCTAAATCATCACAAGAAACACAATTAGTAAAATGTGATATTAATTCTTTTATAAGATCTTTGTCTTTTCCATAAATAAAACATTTCTTTATTTCTTTAAAAATAACTGCATTCTCCTTACTCAAGCCCTGTTCTTTTAAATCTCCTCCACAGATTAAATAAATATTTCCTTCTTTATTTAGATTCCTACTAGATTCAATGGATTTGAGAGTAGCATCAAAATTAGTGGCCTTTGAATCATTCACATATGTTACATCGTTTACTTTTTCTAAGACTTCAAATCTATGCGGTTGTTTTTCGAAAGAAGCAATTACTCCAATAGCCTTATCTAAGAAATCATTAACATCGGATATTTCTAAATTTCCTTCTTTTTCAAGAATAAGTTTTAGGGCCAATAAAGAAGCCTTTAGGTTAAAAACATCATGTATGGGCCATTTCTTTAAAGTTGGATTATTTAAGATATGAGATTCAGGGAAATAATCTTCATAATCATAGAATTCCTTTCCTACTATTTTATTCTCTAATTTAGAAATATTAATATTAGATTCCTGAAGTACACGTAGTTTTAGAGATTTATAAATTTCAAAAGATTTATGCCTATCTATATGGTCTTCTTCTACGTTTAAAAGAATGCCTATTTCAGATTGCAGTCCTGAGCTTGCTTCAATCTGGAAGCTTGAAACTTCTATGATTGCAATATCAATTTTTCGATCTAAGAAATCCAAAACTGGTTTTCCTATATTACCAATTGCCGATATAGACTTCTCTTTCAAGAATCCTTGCAAAAGATGCTCTAACATAGACACAGTGGTTGTCTTACCATTAGTACCCGTAACTAAAATGTTATAGCTCTGACTATATTTTAAATAAATATCCATATCAGTCTGAATAGGTATATTTAAGTTCTTGGCTTGTTGTAATGCTTCATGCTCCATACTTACGCCTGGGCTTGGATAGACACTAGAAATTAATTTGAAGTTTCTTTCCGATATTTCTGGGTTAAGGATGTAATGTATGTCTAAATCCCTTAACTCTTTTAAGTATTTATTATTTGGAGAAAATTCTAAGATATATAAAGTTTCTTCTGACTTAGCTAGATATTTAGCTAAGGAAATTCCTGTTTTACCAAGTCCTATGATTAGGGGGATTTTATTCAACTTCGAGAATCTACCTTAACCTCAATAAAGCGAGACCGAGCAAGACTAACATGAAAGTAATTATCCAAAATCTGACGATCACTCTTGGCTCAGGCCACCCCTTAAGTTCGTAATGATGATGTAAAGGTGCCATTTGAAAGATGCGTTTACCTGTTAGTTTATAAGAAGATACTTGAACAATCACCGAAAGGGCCTCAACAACAAACAACCCCCCCATGACTAACAGAACATACTCATGTCTAATAATAACAGTAACTATTCCTAGTGCAGCTCCTAAAGAAAGAGATCCGACATCGCCCATAAAAACCTGAGCAGGATAGGTGTTGAACCATAAGAAACCAATTCCAGAGCCAACTAATGCACCACAAAAGACAATCATCTCACCCGTTCCAGGTAAATAAGGAATATTTAGGAAATCAGAATAAATAATATTTCCAGCGAGATAACCTATAACGCCTAATCCTGCTGCAACCATCACGCAAGGCAAAATTGCTAAACCATCCAAACCATCTGTTAGGTTTACTGCATTGCTAGTGCCTAAGACAACAAAATAAGAAAGGAAAATAAAACCAACACCCAACGGAATAGAGATATCTTTAAAGAATGGAACTATTAAGCTAACTTCTTCGACGTTTTCATGGCTATAAAATAAGAAAGAGCAAGCTATGATAGTTATAACTGATTGCCATAAGATTTTGCTTGAAGCAGAAAGTCCATCACTAGACTTAAGTTTAATTTTCAGTCTGTCATCAATCCAACCTAAAACTCCGAAAGATATAGTTGTCAAGAAAACTACCCATAAATATCTATTTTCTAGATCTCCCCATAAAATAACGCTTAAGATTATAGAACTTAATATTAAGGTACCCCCCATAGTAGGAGTTCCTTGTTTGGAAAGATGAGTTTTAGGCCCCTCTTCTCTAATAACCTGACCCACCTGAATATCCTTCATCTTATTAATGAATCTTGGCCCTAAAACAAGTGAGAAAAGTAATGAAGTTAAAGTTGCTAATATTGCTCTAGTAGATAAGAACTCTACTACCCGAAACGGTCCAAAGAATTCACTAAGATATTCAAATAAAGGTAATAACATAATTTATTTTTTTAATTTATCAGCAACAATATCCATTCTCGTTGATCTTGAACCTTTTACAAGGGTTACAGTATCCATATCTATTAAATCTTTAACACTTTCATATAATTCTTCATGGCTTGAGAAGATCTTGAAGTTTGTATTGTCAAAATCTTGAATAGCATTCCATTCCTCGCCTATGCAGTGAAAATAATCTACCTTATCCTTAGCATATTCGTAAACATCTAGGTGCAACGAACTCGAACCCTCTGCAAGTTCTTTCATTCCTCCAAATAAACATATCTTCTTATGGTTATTCATTGAAGCTATTAGATCAATAGATCTTTTCATTGAGGCGGGATTCGAATTATAAGAATCGTCTATGAGAATTGAATTAGCTATAGATTTATGAATAGAAAGTCTTCTTTTAGGAAAGTTAACTTTGTGAAGTGCCTCCTTAACTTCTGAAATATCTATCCCAATTACAGAACAAATAGCTAACCCCATAGCCGCATTTAAGGTGTTATGAACACCAACTCCATTTATTGAGTATTCTTCTATTAAACCATCATGCATTAATTGAAAGCTTGTTAAGTTATTCTCAATATCGATGCTTGGATTCATGACCTTAAAATCTGAATCTTCATGAATGCCAAAACTGACTACTTTCTTACCATTTGTTTTGCTGCACCAAAATTTAAAATAACTTGAATCTCTAGGAAGCACGGCTATTCCTTTAGAATCATAAAATTCAAGAATATCTCCCTTTTCATCTGCTATTGAATCAGTATCTCTAAGACCTTGTAGATGGCCAGAAGAAACATTAGTTATAGCTGCTACGTTGGGCTTCACAAGGTTAGTAAGATTCTTTATTTCCCCAACTTGACTAGTTCCTATCTCAATCACAGAACTTTTGTATAGATTTTCCATATTTAGCATAGAAAAAGGAACGCCTATATGGTTGTTTTTATTTCCATCAGTCTTATGAGTTTTATGTATTTGTGATAATAAACTTGAAAGAATTTGCTTAGAAGTAGTTTTTCCGTTGGTCCCCGTTATCCCAATAACATTTCCTTTAAAGGAAGATCTATTATGAACTGCAATAGTTTCCATAAAACCTATAGTGTTATTAACAAGAATAAAAGGGAGAATAGAACTAACTTCTCTACTTACAATGAGTGCTCTTGCCCCCTTCTTCTCTGCATCTTCTATAAAATCATGACCATCAAAATTTGGCCCTTCAATTGCAATATAGACTTCCCCTTTCTCAATGGACCTGGTGTCAATACTAAACTCAGATACCTCTAAAGAATCTCCTCGCAACGAACCGTTAGATAATAAAGCTAGATCTTTTAATTCCATTATCTCTATTTTAGCTTTTGGTTAAGGAAAGCAGTGTTTCTCTATCATCAAATTTAGTTCTTTTAGAGCCGATAATCTGATAATTTTCATGACCTTTTCCTGCAAGCAGCATAATGTTCATGCTTTTTCTTTTGGCCATCTCTTTTAAGGTGAATTTAATTGCCTCTCTTCGATCTGAAATGGTTTTTATATTTTCAGATTTAGTTGTACCTTCCAATATATCATCGATTATCTTTTGAGGAGCTTCATTTCTAGGATTATCGTCTGTGATTATGACGTGGTCGCTGTAATCTTCTGCTATTTTTCCCATTATAGATCTCTTTCCTTTATCTCTGTCTCCACCGCAACCAAAGACGCACCAAATTTCTCCCTCATAAAATTCTCTAATCTCCTTTAACGAATGCTTTAAAGCTTCAGGAGTATGGGCATAATCAACGTAACAAATGTCTTTACCTACACGTATACTTTCTAATCGCCCTGCAGGAAAGTTAATTTCAGATGCGCACTCAGCTAGCTTATCAAGTTTTATACCCTCGACACTTAAAGCAGCTATCGAGCAAATAACATTTGAAGCTATATACCTTGAAACAGTTCTTAGATTAAATTCAGTTTTCCCGTAAGGTGACTTTAAGTAAACATCTAAAGAATCATCTGTTTTGTTAAATAATGCAGAAAAATCAGATTTTTTTTCTAGAGATACGCTAAAAACTTCAGCCTTATTTTCTACTAGGTCTTCATATAGGCTTAGTCCAAATTCGCTATCAATCTGGATAAATGAATGCTTAGGTTGGAGTTCTTTAAATAAAATCCTTTTGGCGTTCCCATATTTTTCTATAGATTTATGATAATCAAGATGATCCTGCGAAAAGCTTGTTAAGACTGCATAATCAATACTTATTCCTGACAATCTACCTTGGTCTAAACCATGAGAAGAAGCTTCAAACGCGGCATGAGTCGCTCCATTCATTAACATTTCGGAAAAGCTTTGATTTAAAGAAATAGGATCTGGAGTAGTTAAATGAGAAGGCTCATCAACCACTTTACCGTTTATTGATTTTCCTATGGTACTTATGTAGCCACATTGTTTACCTAATCTTTTACAGATATTGGCATAAGTCTCAACTGAAGTAGTTTTTCCATTTGTCCCTGTTGCACAAAAAGTTGTTAGTTCTTTGCTAGCATAAGAATAAAATCTAGAAGCAAACTTTCCTAATAACTCTTTTAGGTTATCGCAATGCACAACACCTTTATTATTAATTAACTCTTCAGAAATTATTAACTTTGCTCCCTTTGATCTTGCTTCTTCAATAAAATCTATTCCATTTAGCTTTGTACCTTTTATTGCAAAAAATACACCCCCTTCCTTTACATCTCTGCTATCTAAGTGAAGACTAGATATTTCGCAATTAAAAAAATTATTAGAATCTATTAATTCTGGCATTATTTCTCTTGAATTTTTCATTTAGATTTCTAAGTCATTTAGCATATATATTTCATGCATTATGTCTGAGAAGACAGGGGCTGCAACCCTTCCTCCTGAAGATTCCTCTCCTTTTAGACCGTGCAAAACTACTACACTAAGATAGTCAGGATTATTTGGAGGTACAAAACCAGAAAAGGTAGCTGTATAAGAAGTGTCTTCTTCTAATGACTCCATAGCCGTTCCGGTCTTCCCTGCAACTACCCTTCCTTTAAGTCTAGCTGCTCTAGCTGTACCCGTATCTGAATTAACAGTTTCTTCAAGCATTTCTATTATAAGCTTGTTAGTTTCTTGTGAAATTACTTGCGACTCTTTATTTGATTCGAATAATTTATCTTTAAATAGTCTCAATTCTCTAAAATAACCATTATTTGCAAAAACCATATAAGCTTGGGCAATTTGTAATGCCGATAAAGTCATTCCATACCCATAACAGGAACTTACTTTATCTCTAAAGGTGAATTCACTGTGGTGAGGTAAGAATCCTTCTCTAGCAGGCAACAAAATGCTTACAGGATATTCACCTATGCCAAACCTCTTATAGTAATTTGTTAAATGTTCAGTTTCTTGATTGGAGCAGAGCTTAACCATTCCAACATTACTTGATAGAGAAATTATCTTAGAAAGAGTTAATTTTCCGTAATCTTTAAAGTCACTTGTTTTATATCCAGCTACCTCTATCCATCCTGGAGAAGTTTCGATAACTGAATCTAGGTCTTCTTTTTCAGATTCAATAATTGCGGACATTGCAATAGGTTTTAATACGGAACCTGGTTCAAATACATCTATAGAAGCCCTATTCCTAAAGATGGACATATCAGTAATATTCTTTCTATCAGAAGGATTGAAAGAAGGGTAACTTACCAAAGACAGAATCTCTCCTGTCTTTGGTTGAACTATCACAACAGATCCTGAATGCGCCCCATATCTAACAATAGCTTTATTTAAATGATGATAAGCAATAGATTGGAAGTCAGTATCAATTGTAAGTGTTATGTCTTCTCCTTGTATTGCTTCTATTCTTTTTCCTTCTATTTTGGTATTTCCTGAACCTTTAATCCCAATAAACCTCCCTTCTTCGCCCTCCAACTCATTATTAAAAACTAATTCAGTTCCTTGTATTCCATTTCTATCAATATCAGTTAAACCTACTACATGAGCAGTTGTATTTTTTTCAGGATAACTTCTTCTTAGATTTTTTCTAAAATATAGACCTGAAATACCTTTTTCTTCTAATGCTAATTTAGTTTTGGGGCTGATATTCCTAATTATTTCTCTATAACCTTTGTCTTGATTATTGATTGAGCTTAGAATTTTGTTTTCTTCAACATTTAATATTTCTGATAAAGCAATAATGGATTCTTTTTTCTTAAACTTGGAGAAATCTATGCCAACTGAATAACTTATTACATCAAAGGCTAAAATATTATTGTCTCTATCTAATATCCTTCCTCTTGGAGCTAAAAGTGAATATTCAGAATATGACCTAGAGAGAACTTGACCATCTAAAAAAACATCTTGAGAAAGCTGAAGGTAAATTAATCTGACTACAAGTAGTAAGAAGCCAACAACAAAAAAAATCTGGATAAAAGCTATTCTTCCTGAAGAATATAAAAATCTTGAGGAAGGCATTGACTAATTCAATTAATCTAGCTGGGTCCTTACAAAAGATGGAATATCTAAATAGTCATCTTCATTCTCGGAATCTTGAGTTATTGCTTTTTCAGCAGAAGGAGGATTTTCTAATAACTGTTGAGCAGCGTCACTTAAAGGCAAAGGCTGTCTTTCATTTAAAGATTGAACTCTTTGACTTCTTTTAGTTGAGACACTCTGCACAGATGAATTGAGGCCTGTAGCAATAACTGTAACAGTTAGATCATTATTAGCATTCTCATCCATTACAGTTCCAGTGACAATTATTGCCTCTTCAGAAGCAAAATCATTTATACAATCTCCAACAGTTTGTATCTCCCCTAAAGAAAGATCAGCTCCTGCGGTAATATTAACTAAAACTCCCTTAGCGTCTTTTAAACTTATATCTTCGAGGAGTTTACTAGAAACGGCATGTTCTGCTGCTATTCTTGCTCTATCTGGACCAGTGGCTGTTCCAGTTCCCATCATAGCTGTCCCCTTCTCGGACATGACTGTTTTAACATCTGCAAAATCAACATTTATGAGCCCAGGTCTTACTATAATATCCGATATACCTCTTACCGCTCCTCCTAATACATCATTAGCTTGCTTAAAAGCTTCTAACATACTGCAATCCTCTCCTAACACTTCTAATAATTTTTGGTTAGGTATAGTGATCAAGGAATCTACCTCATCAACTAATTCTTTAATGCCTTCTTGGGCTATTTTCATGCGCTTATTCCCTTCTAATTCGAAAGGCTTCGTTACTACAGCAACTGTTAGGATACCTAATTCTTTGGATACCTGAGCTACTATTGGTGCAGCTCCTGTTCCTGTTCCTCCTCCCATTCCAGCAGTTATAAACACCATATCAGTACCCTTAAGCATATCTCTTAACTTATCTCTATCCTCCAAAGCGGCTTCCCTTCCAATTTCAGGATTAGCCCCTGCTCCAAGTCCATTTGTTATCTCTTTCCCTAAAACAAGCTTTGTTCCGGCACCGTTCTTATCTAATGCTTGTTTATCTGTATTAACTGATATGAATTCGGCTCCTTCTATGCCTCCTTCAACCATATGCTGGACGGCATTTCCTCCACCGCCACCAACACCTATAACTCTTATAGAAGCATTTTCTTTTATTTCTTCAACTATTTCCCATTCACTCATATCTATTATCTCCGTTAATTAAAGATTCCCACCAAACCATCTAGAAATTCTATTTAAGATATTCCTATCTCTATGTATGTAATTCATATGATCTTCTTCTAGCTGCTTTTGCCCGTATAGAAGCAATCCTACAGAAGTTGCATAAATGGGATTATTTAAGATTTCTGAAAATCCCTCTACAGAATGAGGAGAACCCATTCTTACTGGGGCATGAAATATTTCTTCTGCTAGTTCAGGTGCAGCTTCTACCTTCGAAGCGCCTCCAGTTAAAACTATTCCCGCAGGTATGAGCTGATCAAAACCACTCAAGCTTAATTTTTGTTGGGCCATGCTAAAGATTTCAACGTATCTTCTTTCTAATACATCAGCCAAAGCCTGTCTGGATAATTCTCTTTCTTGTCTGCCACCCATACCCGGAACCATCATAATCTCTTCTGGTTTCGTCATAGAACTCACTGCACAACCATACTTTTGTTTAATGCTCTCGGCTTCAGTAGGAGGAGTTCTTAGAGCTTGAGCTATATCATTTGTTACGTGATCTCCCGCTATTGGGATTACGTCTGTGTAGCAAATTGATCCATCTACAAAAACTGCAATATCTGTAGTACCACCTCCAATATCGATTAAACAAACTCCCAAATTCCTTTCATCTTCAGTAAGCACAGAATAGCTTGAAGCCAATTGCTCCAAAACAAAAGCCTCTACATCAAGTCCAGATGCGTTAATGCACTTATGTATATTTTGAGAGGAATTTTCACTACAAGTCACTAAATGAACTTTAGCTTCTAATCTTGAGCCTGCCATCCCAAGGGGTTCTTTAATCCCGTCTTGCTTATCAATAATATAATCTCTAGGGAGAACATGGAGTAACCTTTGGTCAGCCGGTATAGCCATTGCTTGAGCCGTTTCGATTACTCTATCTACATCTCCATATCTGACCTCTCCATCTTTGATTGGGACTACTCCTTCAGAATTTAAACCATTTATATGGCTACCTGAGATACCAACATAACATGAACCTATATGGCATCCGGCCATACTTTCCGCTTCTTCTATAGATCGCTTTATTGCAGTTGTTGTTGAATCAATATCTACCACAACTCCATTCTTTAGACCTTTGGAAGAATGAGTGCCTAATCCGATAACCTCTAAAGTATTACCTCTAGTCTCTGCAACAATTGAAACAACCTTAGAAGTTCCTATATCAACCCCCACTAACATTTCATTCCTACTCACGTTACTCATAAAATCTCCTTAAATTAGCTGTGATAAACGGCGATTGCATTGTTATACCTAAAATCTATATATCTGATATGATTTCCTTTTCCTGAGTTCAGTTCGAACGAGATATAATCCTCGAGACGTTCGAGCTGAACCCGGAATTCCTTTTTAGAAAAGATGTATTCTGTTCCAGAATCATCCTTAGCTTTTAACTGATCTTTATTTCTTAATTCAAAACTTATTACCCTTAAATCTAACTTATTTAGTTTGGTCTGCAATTCTCTAGAAAGATTAATAAGATTACTTAGTAAATCTTCAGGCCCATTTATGCTTATTATGCTTAACTGTTTAAATTGACCTTTAGGATTGATTGATTTCCCTCTTTGCGTTAAATATCTATCTCGCCCTATGTTTGCTATAGGGTGGTGCTCTTTTATTTCTACTGATACAGGTCTATCTATTGAGTAATCTGTTTTAATTGAAGATAACCAAGAGTCTTCAAAAACATCTTCTATAGAGATATTTTGAACTGACGATTTATTTAAAGATTGAAATAAGTGATTCTCTAGACTATCTAGATCTGAGATTATTTCTCTTTCTGAAGTAATAACTAAAGGGTTACTAAGAGACTCGCTTATATCTTGAGAACAACCCAAAATTAAAAACAGAGTCAGGAAGGAGGCGAAATAAGGCTTCACGAGTTTCCTCCTTTAGTCAGCACAACTCTCTCTTTATCGACAGGAAGCCTCATGCCTAAACTATTTAATGCGGCTTCTCTTAAAGAAATATGATTCTTATAATATTCAACCTCTTCAATCAATATGCTTGATTTAAAGTACAGCTCTTCTTTCTCCATCTTCAACTTATCTAATACTGAAAACGAATTTCTATATTCGTAAGTCTGCAACACTAAAGCTAAAGAGCTTGTAAAAGAGATAGCAAAAAGAAGTGCTAAAGTTAAATGATTTCTTATACTTTTCATTACACCACCTTTTCAGCAACTCGTAGAATTGCGCTCCTGCTTCTTGGGTTTCTTTTAATCTCTTCTGATGTAGCTCTTGTAAACTTATCTCCTATATAAGAAAATTTGACGGATGTATCAATTCGGTCTTTACCTTGAATGAATCTTTTTACTATCCTATCTTCCATAGAATGGAAGCTAATTACTGCAAGCCTACCCCCAAAACACAACGCATAACTTGATGCCTCTAAAACTTTATATAATTCTTCAAGCTCTTCATTTATTTTCATCCTAATTGCTCTGAAGATATTAGTGGCTGGATGTTTCTTTGATTTCCTGGAAACGGCTGATAAGACAATCTCTGAAAGTTCCTTAGTTGTTCTTATGGGATTCTTAATTCTAATATCACAAATCTTCTTTGCAATTCTTCTAGAGAAGCGATCTTCCCCCAAGATCCAGAGAACATCTTCTATTTCTTTCTTAGTAGCTGTATTTATCCATTCTTCAGCCGATATTCCTTGAGAATTATCTATTCTCATATCCAAAGGACCGTCTAACTGAAAACTAAAACCTCTTTCCGAATCATCTAATTGTGTGGATGAAATACCCAAATCAATAAGTATCCCACTTGCGGTTTCATTTTCTACGTACAAAGATAACTGACTAAAAGAGTCATTAATAATCTTAAATCTTGAGTCTTTAGTGAATTCCTTATTTAAAAGTCTTGTTGCGTTCTTATCCTTATCCATAGAAAGCAACCTTGCATCTTTATTTAATTTTTCAAGTATCCTTGAAGAGTGTCCTCCTGCTCCGAATGTGCAATCTACATAAAACCCTTTTCTCGAGTGGATAAGGCCCTCTAACACTTCTTCTGTCATTACCGCTTCATGAGTTAATAAACTCAAAACGGTATTTCCTCCAAACTAGAGGGGAGGTCTTCAATTAAATCCTCTCCTGGAACTTCTAAACCCGATTGCTTCTTCTCCCAATTTTCTAGATTCCACAATTCAAATTTAGAGCCCATTCCTATTAATGCAACTTGCGCTTTCAGGACTAGATTAGCAAATTCTCTAAGTATTTGAGGTATTAATAAGGTCATCCTTTCTGTCACTTCAAATTCTGTAACAGAAGCATTACCCAATACTTTCCATTGAATGGGTCTTACCTTTTGATTAAGACCACCAAGAGCCTCAAATTTTCTGGATATCTCTTTCCATGATTTTCCGGGGTATATCATTAAAGCAGGGTATTGAGGGTCTTTAGTTATGACCATTTCACCTTGGCAACTTTGCCTTAAAAGCTCTCTGTATCTTGCAGGAATAATCACTCTTCCCTTTGTATCAAGAGTGAGCGTACTGGATCCGTATATTCCTAAACTCATTTTTTTAAAAATAAAGTGTGTTTATATAGTTACATTATCGTGCACTTTTACACACTTTTACACACTTTTTTTGAAAATACTAGTATAAATCACAAATTAATTGCACCTTCTTTTTAATAGAAGAAGATTTAATTAAATTTCTTCAAAGAAGATAGGTATTTAAAGAGTTTGAGCTAACCTGTAAGCCGGGTTCTGTCTAGGATAATCATTCATCTAGATCTTACGTCACCGTAAAATTCAAGCAACCTACCCAAGTTCAGTCAGGACTAACTATTGAACTTCTATTTGGTCTTGCTCCAGACGGGGTTTGCCTTGCCATACTCAGTTACCTGGTATGCGGTGCGCTCTTACCACACCTTTTCACCCTTACCTAAATTTAGGCGGTTAATTTTCTGTTGCACTTTCCGTAGATTTACATCTCCCAGGAGTTACCTGGCGTCTTGTCCAAAGGAGCCCGGACTTTCCTCTCAATTAAGAGCGATTATCTGGCTAGCTCTCCTGAATTATATAATGAATTAGGTTAAAGAATAAGTGATTAAATTATATTACTTATTGTTTATCTTTTTTTGATAAAGAAAATTTCGCTTCTTATTCAAAATTTTTGAACCTAGAAATAAGGCTTCCTTCTGCGGCAATGAATCCCAGAGTAAATCCATAATTCGTTTTTCTTCATCAGTAAAGCCTTCTTCTTGAAACTTTTTAAAAGCCGAGACAATCACTACAAACTCTCCCTTTGTTCCAAACTCAGAAGAATCTAATTGCTCAACGACCTCTAAGGCAGTTCCTCTATAATAGGTCTCGTGAATTTTTGTCATCTCACGTGCAACTAATATTTGTACTTCTTTTTGAAGCTGTTTAGAAATATCACCTAATAACTTTCCTATCCTTTTCCCAGATTCAAAAACCAAAGACGTAATTCCAGAAGTGCATATTTCTCTAATTAACGCTTCCCTTTCATTCTTCTTCCTAGGAAGAAATCCAAAATACTTAAAGTTATCAATATTAAATCCAGAGACACTTAAAGCCGTAATGACTGAAGTAGCCCCAGGAATTGGCACTATGTCAATACCTTCTTTTATTGCCCTATTGACTAAGTATTTTCCCGGATCTGAAATTAAAGGGGTGCCTGCATCACTTATTATTGCAATGTCTTTTCCGTCAAGAAGTTCCTTAATAAGGTTGGTAGATTTATTTTTTTCAGAGAATTTATGGTAAGAAGTTAGTTTAGTATTTATATTATGAGCATTAAATAGTTTTATAGATTTTCTAGTATCTTCAGCGGCACATATATCAACTAAATTCAGTATTTCTATTGCTCTATTCGTAATATCATTTAAATTACCAATTGGTGTGGCAACTATATATAAAGTACCTAATTTATTGTCCATAACTAAAAATGAAAAATCTAATTATTGGCATCATATTATTGTTCTTATTTAGCTGTTCTAGCAACCCTAAAAGTACTATCGAAAGGAATCAAGAAGAACTATTAATAGAGAAGCCTCAAATAGACTATAAACTAAACTCTCTTCCAAAAGATATAAATGTTATTTATTTCTCTGATTCTAGAATTGACAAGCCATTCCCTGAAGAAGTTAAAGGTCTTTTAACTAACTATTATTCATTCTCAAAAGAGAATAGGTACTTTCCTAACATCAGATTTATAAATCTTAATAAAGTTAGCTCTTGTTCAATGGCTCTTAATCGAGGTGCATATAACTTTATATTTTTATTAAAAGATTCTTTGGATAACAAGCCTTACGACTTGTGCCTTAATAGGTTTGCAAATAAAGACACCCTAATAATTTCTGATTTTGATAACCAATCTATGCCTAATAATTATAAAAATTTTCTTATAAATAGAAATGATGACAAATACGAATTATTAAGATTAATGAGCTCTTATAGCAATTACGCAATGATAATAGATAACGAAGTTACAGGAGATAAATATGAAATTGGAGAATTCTGGAAAAAAGAATTTAACAAAGAAATTATAGAGTTCAGTACCTTCAATGAAACAGAATCTAGCCAGGTTATTTTCTCTAACTTATTACTATTAGATCAGAGCCTTAAAAGAAAACGAAAATTATCGAGAACAATCTCTAAAGATTTAGAACACAAAATAAGAACAAGGAAGGATATAGATGCTTTATTTTTATCAGTTAATACCCTAGAAGCTAGAAGTCTTAAACCGGCACTTGATTATAACTATTTCGAAGGTATGGATGTTTTTTTAGCTAATGACTGGGAAGGAGACGTTCAATTTCTTAAAACTGATAAGGATCTTGAGGGAGTGATTTCTATAGATATTCCTTTTATGCTACCGTCGCCACTTCCTAATGATTTAAAATCATTTAAAAATAGATCTAGAAATTTTGCTATAGGTTATGACGCTTTTGAGATAGTTCTGTTATTGAAAGGAACAAGAAACTCAAACAGAACTACTTATAAAGGACTTACTGGAAAAATAACTTTTGTAAACAATGTTATTGAACGTAAATCTACTATTTTTAGGATTAAGAATGGAATTTACGAATATTTAAATTAAGTCTTAAGCGTTTCTAATTTCTTTTTCTAATTCAGAGAGACTATCTATAAAACAAGGTCTAGTAAACACTCTTTGCATATACTCGTAAATTGGTTTTGTTTTAGCATCTTTTTGTAAGTCTATCCCTATAAGCGGCAGCCTCCATAAGATAGGAGCTATACAACAATCTACTAAACTGAATTCATCGGTCATAAAATATTCTTTTTCTTTCAATATCGGTGACATGCCAAGGATTTGAGACTTAAGATCAGATCTCATTTTTTTTGCCTTAGCTTCAGAAACTCCTTCTATCAAAGTATCAAAGATCTCACACCAGTCCCTTTGGATTCTTTGTATGAACAATCTTATATGCGCTCTCGAAACAGGATAAACAGGCAGAAGAGGAGGATGGGGGAATCTTTCGTCTAAATACTCCATTAAAATAACTGAGTCATATAAACAAACATCTCTATCCACTAAAACAGGTAATTCTGCGTAAGGGCTAACTTCTAAAATTTCGGCACTCAAATTATTAGAGTCTGTATCAATTATTTCACTACTCACGCCTTTTTCGCACATAACTATTCTAACTCTATGACTGTAATGATCTAAAGGGTCAGAAAATAATGCCATTGATGTTCTGTTACTAAGGGATACCATAAACTGCTCCTGTTAAAAAAATTAATGAAGGTCTTTCTTGAATTCTATATAAAGCAGATAACTTAAGATCGTAAAAATAAGTAGATACAGAAGCACGTAAACTCCCAATGTTTCTCTTTCTTTTTTCATTGGATCAGTCATATAGGCTAAAAAGTTTGTGAGATCTTTCATCGACTGGTCAAATTCTTCTGCAGCTTGAGTACCGGTTCCTTCTCTTACCTCAAGAAAACCACACCTTTCAATAGTAAGTTGTTCTCCAGTTAAAGGATCTTGTTTTATTCCTCCATTGGAAGCTATTTGAGGAATCTGTTTACATACGGAAAATTGTTCGCCTTGCATTTCAATTAATACGTTTGGCATACCTACATTCTCATAAACCTTATTATTTACTCCTAGTGGCCTTGAATCATCCATATAAAAGCTTTTTAAATAGGTGTAAATCCAATCAGGCCCTCTCAGTCCAGCTTCTAATGTTAAATCAGGCGGCGTATTACCAAACCAAACCTTAGACTCTTTCGAATCCATTCCTATGCTAATTAAGTCACCTAATTTTTGATCTCCAAAAATTAAATTCTCTTGAAACATGTCTAGAGGTATTTCAAGATCTTCTGAAACTCTTTTGTATCTAGCAAATTTTAACGAATGACACCCTAAACAATAATTCATATAAATTTGCGCGCCCCTTTGCAATGAATCTATGTCTGTAGGGTCTACCTCTGCTGAATCACATTGACCTTCAGTTAACCCACCTTCAGATAAGTAATGCCCGCAAGGAGCACCACTGGCAGCATTTAAATTATATGAAATAAAAAAAGCTATTAAGAAGCTAACTAAGGATGAAAGTAATGTAATTCTATTCATGAAAGTTTCACTCTATCAGGAACAGGTTTACAGGTTTCGTACTTAGAATATATTGGCATTAGAAGAAAATAAGCAAAATATCCAACAGTAAATATTTGAGCTAGTAAGGTTTTAGCAGGGCTTGGTGCTACAGAGCCTAAATAACCTAGAACAAAGAAACTAAGTACAAATAAACTTAAGAAGAACTTACTATAAACTCCTTTATACTTTATAGATTTAACCGGACTTCTATCTAGCCAAGGCAAAGCAACAAAAATGGCTATGCCAGCTGCCATTACTACAAATCCTAAGAATTTAGCAGATAAACCAAAGATTGGAAAAGTAATCGCTCTCAACATTGCATAAAAAGGAGTGTAATACCACGAAGGTACAATATGATCAGGTGTCTTTAGATTGTCTGCAGCTTCATAATTAACGTACTCAATTACATAACCCCCTCCATCAGGATAGAAGAACATAATTGTACAAAAGAAGATAAGAAAGACACCTATTGCATATAAATCATGCATGACGTCATAAGGAAAGAAAGGTTTTGTGTCTAAAGGAACTCCGTCTTCATCTTTAAACTTCTTAACGTCCACCCCATCTGGATTGTTTGAACCTACCTCATGAAGGGCTAAGATGTGGACAAAAATAACTACAATTAATGCCAAAGGTAAGAGAACAACATGAAGCGCAAATAGCCTATTAAGTGTTATTCCTGAAATTAAGTAATCGCCTCTTATCCAGATCAATAAATCTTCCCCGATATATGGTATAGAACCAAATAGAGACATAATTACTTGGGCTGCCCAAAATGACATTTGACCCCATGGCAGAACATAACCAGTAAAACCTAGCATGCAAAGAAGAAGATAAGTTATCCAACCAACAACCCAAAGAAGTTCTCTAGGTTTTTGGTAAGAACCGTACATCATGCCTCTAAACATGTGTAGGTATATCAAAGCAAAAAATGCCGAAGCGCCTGTGGTATGCATGTATCTTATTATGTAGCCGTACTCAACATCTCTCATGATGTACTGAATTGAAGCAAAAGCTCCTTCTGCAGTAGGCTCATAATTCATGAGTAGCCAAATTCCAGAGAGAAGTTGTATTACCAGAACAACTACCAACAAGACCCCAGCCAAATACCATATGTTCATATTTATTGGGGCTGGGTACTTAGTTAAATGCCTTTCTATGGTAGCCGTTAAGGGCAACCTATCATCAAACCAATTCATTATCTTAGTAACCATTACGTAACGTCTCCGTCTTCGCCAATTACAAGTATGTCGTCAGATTTATAATAATGAGGAGGAACTGGTAAATTCGTAGGAGCAGGAACTCCAGCATAAACTCTTCCTGCTAGATCAAATTTAGATCCATGACAAGGGCAAAAAAATCCTCCCTGCCAATTGTTATCAAAGTCATTTACGCCAAGCTGAGGATAAAATTTAGGGGCGCAAGCAAGATGAGTACAAACTGCGGTTAAAACGGAAATTCCTTCCCTTCTAGACCTAAGTTTATTTCTTGCATATTCGGGTTGCTGTTCTTCATTTGATTCAGGATCTGCTAATCTTTCTAAATTCTTATCAATCTGGTTTAAAGATTCAGTTGAATGCTTAACTACATATATTGGAACACCCCTCCATTCAACTATTAATAATTCACCTGGCCTTAGTTTACTAATATCAGCTACTGCTGGTGCTCCAGCTGCTTCAGCTTTGGCACTGGGATTCCAAGAACCTAAGAAAGGAACTGCTGCTCCAGCTATGCCTACAGCACCTACAGCAGAGGTTGCTGCTATTAGAAATTTTCTTCTACCTGGATTAGGAGGAGATTTAGGTTGCATATTACCTTTTTGAGTATTGTGGCCTTTTTCTTGCTTTTCTTAAACCTACTTTCTTCCTTTCGACCTTCCTTGAATCTCTAGTTAAAAATCCTTCTTTTTTTAGAGCTGGTTTAAGATTCTCATCAAATTCTACTAAAGCTCTTGCAATCCCTAGCCTTATAGCTCCTGCTTGCCCAAAGCTTCCACCACCTGAGACTGTAGCTTTAATATCCACACCCTCAGTTAAATCAGTCGTCTCTAGAGGTTGTCTAACAACCATTTGAGCTACTTCTCTACCAAAATATTCTTCTAGTTTTTTCTTGTTTACAGTTATTTCGCCTTTTCCTTTTTGCAAAAAGACTCTTGCTGTTGAGGTTTTTCTCCTTCCTACTGTAATTATTTGTTCCAATTTATTTTCCTTATATTTCAGTTAATTGCGGATTCTGAGCTACATGAGGATGTTCAGAATCATCATAAACCTTTAGCTTAGAAAACATTTTTCTACCTAATTTACTTTTTGGTAACATTCCCTTAACGGCACTCTTAATTACTTCGCTAGCCGAATCCTCAAGAACTTCCCCTAAAAGCTTTGATTTTATGCCGCCAGGATACCCAGAATGTCTGTAGTATCTTTTCTGATCTTTCTTTTGGCCCGTTACATGAATATCTTTCGCGTTAACTACCACTACAAAATCTCCCATGTCAGCATTGGGTGTATATTCAGGCTTATTCTTCCCAGTTAGAACCTTTGCTATTTGCGCAGCGAATCTCCCTAAAGTTTTACCCCTAGCATCCAAAAGGATCCAAGTTTCTTGAATGTCAGATTTTTTAAAGCTTTGCGTATTCATTGGTAGCACTCAAAAATTATAAATATGATTTAGATTGTAGGCGCGCGCATTTTAATGCCTACAAACAGCATATTCAACCAGAACTTTATAAATTATCTCCCCAAAATTAATAAAATAAAATAAAAGTTACCCATTTAATGGCTATTTAGTTAAATTATGATGAAAGTTATGAAATTCAACAATCTTAAAAGAAGCAGCAGAATAATTATTACTTTCCTGATAGGCGTTATATTTGCTATGGCTTTGTTAAAAATTTTTGAAGTATTGCAAACAGATGAAGAGATAAATACTAAAAGCAAAACTCCCTTTTCATATAACTCAGCTGTTTCTAAAGCATCTCCTGCTGTAGTGAATATTTTCAGCGAACAATTAGTTAATAAAAGAATAAATAGACCTAGAAGAAATATAGATTCCATATTTGGCAAACAAAGAAATCAAATAAAAACAAGCCTAGGGTCTGGAGTCCTATTTAGTTCAGATGGTTACATTCTAACTAATCAGCATGTTATAGGGGATACAAATGTAAATGTTATAGTTGAGCTTTCTAACGGAAGAAAAATTAATGCCAAGATTGTAGGTATTGACAAAGGGACAGATCTTGCTGTTCTTAAAGCAGATTTAGGTGATGGAGCATACCCTTCTATAGAGATTGAAGACTCAGATAAAGTACGAATAGGAGATGTTGTATTAGCTATAGGTAACCCTTATGGACTAGGTCAATCAGTTAGCATGGGCATAATAAGTGCCACAGGAAGAGAGTATGAAAACCCCTATTCTAATTATTTACAAACAGACGCTTCAATAAATAAAGGTAATTCTGGAGGTGCATTAATTGATTTAAATGGAAGATTGATAGGTATTAATACAATTATAAGGTCAAGCTCTGGTGGTTCGGAAGGCATAGGTCTCGCAATTCCATCTTCTGTTGCTCTCAATGTTATTAGCGATCTTATTCAGTATGGTGAAGTAAGAAGAGGATGGTTAGGGTTTAGTATTGACCAAATGAATTTATTAAAACAAGGTCAACTTGTAGTATCAGAAGTAATTCCGGAAAGTCCTGCTAGTCAATCAGGTCTTAGTAAGAGTGATTTGATCTTATCTATTAATAAGCAAGCTGCTTCTTACGAAGAACTTTTTAAAACTTTTGCTAGATCAAAACCTGGTGATACAGTTGCACTAGAAATCTTAAGAAACAAAGAAACTATTGATATTGAGATTATCTCCGGAGAGTTAAATTAGTCTTTTTTTCTCTTTTCGACAGAAATAGCGTGAGCAGTTAAACCTTCAGCTCTAGCAATTACAGAAGTCTTATCCACCAATTCATTGTATAAATCTTTATTAGATTCAGATTTTATAGCCACTTTTGAAGAGCTAATCATAAAATCTTCTACAGATAATGGGGAACTAAATCTAGAACTGGCGTTAGTAGGCAATATATGGCTTGGTCCCAAGACATAGTCAGATAGTGAAACAGCTGAATCAGTTCCTTCAAGAATTATTCCTGCCACTAAATCATTTATATCAATCTCCTGATTATCAAAAGCTAAATGAAGATGCTCAGGAGCCAATCTATTGATGAGATATATGGCTTGTTTTAAATTGTCTATCTTTAGTATTAAACCATTATTCTTCAAAGAGGATTGAATAATCCTAGCCCTTTCGAGATTAGGACACTCGTTTTCTATAATTTCCTTTACTTTTTGGATAATTTCTCTGGAATTACTAATTAAAATTGAACTTGCATCTTCGTCGTGTTCTGCTTGAGCCATAAGGTCCCAAGCTACAATTTCTGGTGAAGAAGTTTCATTAGCTAAAATAACTATCTCTGACGGTCCTGCTATTGAATCTATCCCAACTCTACCGAATAATTGTCTTTTTGCTTCAGCAACATACGAATTTCCAGGGCCTACAATTTTATCTACTTTAGGAATAGATTTAGTTCCAAATGAAAAAGCTGCTATCGATTGAGCTCCACCTAGCCTTGCAATATTCTTAATACCAGCCACTTTAGCAGCAGCAACTGTTAAATCATTTACATGACCTCCTACGCATGGAGTAGTTAGATATAAATCTTTAACCTGGCTTGCTATAGCTGGACCAGCCGCCATTAAAACAGAAGAAGGATATGAGGCCTTCCCCCCTGGCACATACAATAAAGCGCTCCTAATTGGCTTAAATACTCTTGAAACTTCTGAGTCAACTGATTCTAAATTTAAAGAATCTCTGCATTTGGAATGAAACTTAATAATGTTATTAAAAGAAAACTCTAATGCAGATATAACCTCTTTGTTTATTTTTCTATAACTAGCATTTATCTCATCTTCAGAAATAAAAAAATTATCTATAAGGTGATTATCTAGTTTTTCTGTTAGATCTATAAGAGCCTCATCTCCTCTAATTGATACATCTTTAATTATTTCAGAAACAGAAGAAATAATATTTTTATCAATGGTTTCTTTTTTTAAAAGGAAATTAGAAAAATCTGAATCAAATCCTGTATTTGATATATTTAATTCTTCTCTAAACATAAAATTAATTAAAAAACTTTTATAAGCTCTTGAATTAAAGCCGATTTAGTTTTTAAAGCTGCTTTGTTGGCTATTAATCTAGTTGAAATATCTCTTATAACTTGAATTTCATGTAATCCATTTTCTTTCAAGGTCTTTCCGCTTTCTACTAGATCAATTATCGCATCTGATAAACCCATTATTGGAGCTATCTCTTGAGCTCCATGTAAATAGATAATTTCTGATTGGATTCCTATAGATTCCATAAACTTGATAGAGCTCTTAGGGTATTTAGTTGCTATCTTCATCCTTGTAGTGCCCATCAATAAATCTTTTTTTCCTGCTAAAGACAATCTGCATTTTCCTATTTCTAGATCCTTAAGCTCGATAAATTCTTCAGACTCTTTTTCAATTAATATATCTTTTCCTACAACTCCTAAATGAGCAGCTCCAGAAGTTACGTAAGCCGGCACATCCCAACCTCTTACTAATAGAATCTTAACTTTATTATTCTTTGTATCTAAAACTAATTTTCTAGTTCTTTTTGGGTTATCTTTTAACTCAAAATTAGTATCTTTAAGGATGGGAAGAATATCTTCATATACTCTTCCTTTAGGTAAAGCCAATATTAATGATTCTTGTTTATCTTCCATGACAATTATTAAGATATTCTTTCTATATCCGCACCAAGCATTTTTAATTTTTCTTCAATTCTTTCGTAACCTCTATCAATATGATAGATCCTATCTATTGTTGTTGAACCTTCAGCAACTAAACCAGCTAATACTAAGCTAGCTGAAGCTCTTAAATCAGTAGCCATTACAGGTGCTCCTTTAAGAGCTTTGATTCCTTCAATTATTGCTGTATTGCCCTTAAGAGTAATATTTCCTCCCATTCTTGCAATTTCTTGTACGTGCATGAATCTGTTCTCAAAAATAGTTTCAGTAATAGTAGAACTCCCTTTCGCAATAGAATTTAAAGCTACAAACTGGGCCTGCATATCAGTTGGGAAGGAAGGGTAAGGTCCAGTTGTAAGGCTTGTAGAAATAGGTCTATCTATTTCCATCTTGATTTCAATCCAATCTTCACCAGTCTGAATTAAGGCACCAGATGACTCAAGTTTAGTAATTACAGAGGATAAATATTCTGGTTTAGCTGATTTTATTTTTATATGTCCTCCAGTCATTGCAGCTGCAGTCAAGTAAGTGCCTACCTCAACTCTATCAGGCGTCACAGAAAATGAAGTTCCCTTAAGAGAATGGACGCCTTCGATCTCTAGTGTGTCAGAGCCTGCGCCTTTAATATTGGCGCCCATGCTTGTTAAACAATTAATTAAATCAACCACTTCAGGTTCTTTAGCTGCATTCCGAATAGTAGTTATGCCATCAGCTAAACAAGCTGCCATAATAACGTTCTCAGTACCCGTTACGCTTACAGGATCAAAAAAGATCTTACTCCCTTTTAATCTTCCATTTACTGAAGCTTTTATGTATCCGTCTTCTATATTTACTTCTGCTCCCATTGCCCTCATAGCTTCGATATGAAGGTTCACAGGCCTACTTCCTATTGCGCAACCTCCAGGCAAGGCTACGGTAGCTTCTTGATGCCTTGCTAAAAGTGGTCCTAAAACTAATATAGAGGCCCTCATAGTTTTAACTAATTCGTAACGAGCATCTAGATTCTTAATTGATGAAGTATCTACCTGAACTTCCATGTCATCACTCAACATTACGCCTACCCCCATAGAGCCCAAAAGTTCTAACATAGTTGTGACATCATTAAGATGTGGTAAATTTCCTATTGTTACAGGCGAATCTGACAATAAAGAAGCGGCCAATATTGGCAAAGCGGAATTCTTAGCCCCTGACGCATAAATTTCTCCATTTAATGGAACCCCTCCTTTAATTAAAAGCTTATCCATTTATAAAGATACTATCCATTTATCTATTACTGTAGAAATGTCATTATTATTATTTTCCATTAAAGAATAAAATTGACTTCTAAAGGTTAGGCCTAAATTAATGCCATTAACGACAATATTGATTATCTTCCATTCATTATTTCTGTCTAAGTACATGCTATAGACTCCGGGATATCTTTTTGATGAAGTAATTATTTCAATATATACCTTTGTTTTATTTGGTGATTTAGATTGACTCTCAGGCGGCAATACAATTATTTTTTCATCTTTAAATTCGATTAAAGTTTTTGAATAAGTATTTAATAAGCTCTCTCTAAAGGCTTCTGAGAATCTCCCTCTTTGAGAACTAGTCGCAACCTTATAATGTTTACCCATAACATTCCTAGCGATTCTTTCAAAATCTACTATAGGGCTAAAAGCATTACTAATTTCTTGAATGAATAGTTCAGAATCTTCTTCAAATAAAGCATTCTCAGTTTGCAAGATGACAATAATATTATTGTGGGTTCTTTCAGCATGCTCGTGAGCAGAAATATTTTCTGCGACTATAACAAAACTATTTCCTATAAAAATAGTCAATAGTATAAGTAGTTTTAGGGTTTTCCTCATTGGAGATAAATATGAATAAGTTTCGTTTTAGGATTATTATATCACTTGAGATTTATCTAAATTAAATAGTTTGGTCTATAAATATTATGACAATAGCATTTGCATCCATAATTTCAGGCATTGCACTAATATGGATTAGTGCAGAGAAATTAGAAAAATACTCTGTTTTATCCGCTAAACAATTCGGAATGTCTCCATTCCTTATTGGCTCCACTGTAATAGCTTTTGGAACGTCGGCACCTGAAATGCTAACTACCTTATTTGTTTCTTTAGAAGACCAAGGAGCAATGGTTATAGGTAACGTTATTGGCTCTAACGTTGCTAATCTATCTCTTGTTTTTGGTTCAATGTTATTTGTTGTTTCAATAAAGAAGTTAAGCATCTCTCAACCCCAGACCATTAACAAAAATTTACTAATCCTCTTAGCTTCAAGCTTGTTAGTTTGGGGTGTCATAGCAATTGATCCATTTAACATTATTACTTCTATTATCTTGTTAATTGCCTTATTGGCTGTAATTTCCTTCTGGTACAAGAACAATCAAGAAATGCCTGATGCAGAAGATAAGAATAGCTCGAAAAATAGTTTTAATAAGTTAATTTTATCTTTGGTTGCTTTAGTTTTTGCTGCTTGGCTTATTACAACAGGAGCCAATCTAATCTTAGAAAACTTTAACTTAGGTCAGTTATTTATTGGCTACACAGTCCTTGCAATAGGAACAAGCCTCCCCGAAATAGCTGCTTCCGTTTCCCTGGCGCTTAAAGGCAGATATGAGGCAGTTGCAGGCACTTTAATTGGCTCAAACATCTTTAATGGTTTGTGTGTTTTAGCTATTCCAGGTCTTTTTAGAAGTAGTAAAATGGGCTTAGGTTGGCAATATTCAGATTGGTCTAGCTTATTAGTAATTCTTTTTGCAATAACTGTCTTATTTTGCACTTATATCTTTATGCTTTCTAAGCAAGCCAGAAGAGCTGGCCTCTTACTTAGTATATTATTCTTAAGCATCTACTTTATTTCTTTAATTTATGCTTATTAATTCTAAAATACGGAAAAATTATGAAAGAAAATAAACACCTTAAGGTAGGAAGAAGAACGATAAGAATAGAAGCAAAAGGACTGGATAACCTTGCTAAATCTATCGGACGCGAATTTGATGATGTATGTGACAAACTATTACAGACAAAAGGAAAAATTATTACTCTAGGAATAGGGAAATCTGGTCATATAGCTAAAAAAGTTTCTGCTACCTTGTCTAGTACAGGTTCTCCATCTAACTTTATAAATGCAGCCGAAGCATTACACGGAGATATAGGTGGAATTAACAAATCTGACAAAGTTTTAATCTTTTCTCACTCTGGCCAAAGTAAAGAGATATTAGATTTGTTGCCTTATTTAAAAAACCTAGGCTGTGATTTCTTTTCAATTACCGGATCTAAAGATTCAATGATTGCAAAGAATTCAAACATAAACATAGATACCGGCATATCGGAAGAAGCTTGTCCTTTAGATTTAGCTCCTACTACAAGCACAACTGCTTCTCTTGCTTTAGGAGACGCCATAGCAGTAGCTTTGTTAGAAGCAAAAAGCTTTAAAGCAGATGATTTTGCTAAATCTCATCCAGGAGGCAAACTTGGGAAGAGATTGATACTTAAAGCAGAAGATGTAATGAGGAAAGGAGAAGAATTACCAATAGTCTTACCAACTGACAGCCTTGCTAAAACCCTAATTGAGATAAGCTCTAAAGGACTGGGTGTAGCTTTAGTTATAGAAAAATCTAACCTAAAAGGTATTTTTACAGATGGTGATCTTAGAAGAGCTTTAAACAAGAAAATAGACTTGCTAGAAGCTCCCATATCCAAATTAATGTCTAAAAAAGCAAAAACTATAAGGCACTCAGCCTTGGCAACTGAAGCAATTAAACTAATGCAAAAAAATCAAATTTACTCGTTGGTGGTCCTTGATCAAAAAAAGCAACCTAAAGGGTTAATTAGAATGCATGATTTGGTAGAAGCTGGGCTAGTTTAAATTGACTAATTTGTCTAATTTTTTTAATAAAGCACCTCTATTTATTGGACTGTTACTTATGGCAACCTCTTTTGTCGTCTACCCTTCTACTAATACACCTTTTCTATCTAACAACGTTATTGAATTCAAAAATTCTGTATATGAGAGCTATGGACAAGGCAATGAAAAACTTATTCTTAGATTCAAAGAAGGAAGCATGAACTTAGACAATCAAGTGATTAATCTAATTGGTGATGTTGAAGGAACATTTAACTTGGATGGAAAAACTTTTAACTTAAAGACTAATGGTCTAAGAGGCAATCTTCTAGATAAAACTATTTCTTCTAAAAAAAGCACTTTATTTAAAACCGAAGATATTGAGATAATTTCATCTGATATGGAAATAGCCCAAACACCTCTAATGAGAATAAAGATTCATTTTAATAATGTAAATCTCGATAAAATAAACTTAGGGTCAAAGATAAATAAAGGCAAGGCCGATGAGGTAGAGCTTTTTTTGGCTAAAGACTTAATATTGATGAAAGGAAATGCAGAGTTCAATGATGATAATATGAAAATTATTTCTGATGAAATTCACTATGATCTAAGTCAAGACAGAGTATTGAAATCTGTAAACTCAAAAATTATAAATAATCTATGAAATTATCTGTTGAAAATATCAGCAAGAGCTATGCTAATAAAAAAGCAGTAGATGATATTTCTTTTGAAATGAACTCAGGAGAAACCTTAGGCTTGTTGGGCCCTAACGGAGCAGGAAAAACAACTTTGTTTTACATTATTGCGGGCTTGCTAAGAAAAGGTTCTGGATCTATTAAACTAGACTCAGAAGATGTAAGTGCTATGAATATATCTGAACGATCTAACTTAGGGTTATCTTACTTGCCGCAAGAAGCTTCAATATTTAGGAAACTAACAGTAAAAGAGAACATATTTGCTGCGCTCGAGCAGAGGAATGATTTAAATCCAGACTCAATTAATCATGAATTAAATAATCTGCTGAATGAATTTAACTTAAATGAGTTCTCAGAAACTATAGGAATCAAACTATCTGGCGGTGAAAGACGAAGAACTGAAATTGCAAGATCTTTGGGGTCTAACCCAAAATTTATTCTTTTAGACGAGCCATTTGCTGGCATTGACCCTATTGCAGTATCAGATCTCAAGCAGACTATAAAACAACTTAAATCTAAGAATATTGGTGTATTGATAAGCGATCACAACGTGCGAGAAACCATGCAAATTTGCGATCAAGTATTGATAATTAACCAAGGAAAATTAATTGCACAAGGTCTGCCAGAAGAAGTTAGCAAAGATCCATTAGTAAAAGATGTTTACCTTGGGAAGGACTTTAAACAATAAAGTGAAGCAAGGTCTAAGACAGAAGCATAAATTATCAGTAAACCTTACGTTAAATCTTCAAAAACAGATTGAACTTTTATCTCACAGCGGCTTAGAGATTAGATTAGACCTAGACGATTTAATAGCTGAGTTTTGTAAAGAGTCAAAGAATAAGAAAATAAACTACTTTAGAGATGAAGTTATTACCGACCGATTAGTAAATTCAATAAACCCTGACCTAGACAATAATTTCTTTGAACTACCGATTGATCAAGAAGAAGGTTTGCGTGAGAAACTTATGGATCAGTTGGCTATCTCTCCACTAAAAGAATACGAAATCTTAATTGGAGAAATTATAATTGATTCAATCTTAGGCAATGGAAGATTGGATCCAGAGCTTGAGTACGAAGATATAAAAAGGATAGTTAAAGAGGACTTTAATTTAAATATTAATGATACAAAAATTGAATCTATACTAAATTTAATTCAGAATTTTGATCCCCCTGGCTGCGGTTATAGATCTATTGAAGAATCGTTAAAAATACAAGTTTTTAATTTAGATTTAGTTAAAGAAGAACAAGATAAAATCATGGAATCTTTAACTTCTCTCCTAAATCAAGATCTAAGAAAAGAAGACCTTAACCCTGAAATTAAGATTCAAATAGAAAAGTTAAACCTCAATCAAAGTTTAAACTTTGGCTCTAATAAGAACTTGTATGTAAGGCCGGATTTAATGGCCTTTTCCCATAAAAACTCTTGGCAAGTTACTCTCAATGATGACTTTATGAATAAAGAATTTATAGAAATAGTTAAAGAAGAAATGCAATCTTCAAATAACAAAAAAATTATAGAAGCCAAATCATTCTTGAGAGGGGTAGAGAGAAGACAGCAGACTCTTTTCCTCGTGGGTCAATATATATTGACTGCTCAGCGTGAATATCTAAATAAAAAAACAGACAGAAAGCCAGTTACAAATAAAGAGATAGCAAAGGCTCTTGAAATAAGTGAATCTACAGTTTCGAGAATAGTAAAAAATAAGTACATTCAATTACCTGATAAGTTGATTCCTTTAAAAAATTTATTGCAAAAGAAGGTAAATAAGAATGCTGAAGGGAAAGATATTACTGCCAAGGAACTACAAAAATTTATAACGTTATTAATCTCGGAAGAAAACTCTAACAAGCCCCTAAGTGATGAAAACATTCGAGTCTTATTATCTACCAAGTACCAAGTAAGTGTCGCAAGAAGAACAGTAACTAAATATAGAGAGAAAGCTGGAATTAGCTCAACGCGTGTCAGAAAGATAAATTAAACTATTCTTCATTGCTGTCTTCAAACCAGCCATCGAATTCGGTTTCTGGTTCTGAAATATTACCTTTAATTATCCACTTTCCCGAACTCAATTTATCTAGATTTCTTTCAAAAGCCTTTCCTGCTATATATATAACCCCAGCAGTAATAGGACCGCCCAATACTAAGGCATACGCAGGTAGATATTCTCTCAACGGAAGAGTCATGATTACTTCTAGATTAAGTTTATCTAAATTTCCTTTCTTATCTCTAGAGATTTCACCAGTCCAGTTGAATTGACTGGAACCACTTTTAATTAAAATAGGTTCTTTAATTTGCAAGCTTTTATCAGTAATCTTGAATTTCCCTTTAACGCTATCAGCATTAAACCCTCTTTTATATAATTTTCTAAAATCTAAATTTGTTACTTTTTCAAATGAATCAGTAATATTAAAAATATTAACCAGTCTTAATACATTATTGGTTGCGCCTAAATCTCCACTGTTTCTTATTGTTAGGCCTTCTAGATTTGTTGAAACTTCTCCCGTAATCGAATTGTAGTCAAAAAGCCAAGGCAGATCGTTCCAAGATAAATCTGCGTCTAAGCTTAACGTATCCAATTCAAAGTTTGGTTTAATGCCTATCTGAATCATTGCTTTCTCTGGAGATCCAGAATAAATGTTTGTTCGAAGGTTTGTAGTCCATCCAATTGAATTCTTAATAATTCTTAAGGAGGACATCCCTTGATTAGTATTCTTAAAACTCCATCTTCCGTATGTTCCTTTAATGCCATTAAGAGTTAGTTGATTATTTTCTGGAATAATTGAAAATTCCCAATTTCCGTAATTTTTACCGTTGAAGAAGATTTTTTCTGCACTGAAATCTAATTCATCGCTAATACCATTATATAAATAAAGAAAGCTATCTTTAGACCCGCTCGAAGATTGATTAATTTTAATGAAATCGAATTTAAAAGATAAATTTCTTTGATTATCTTCTGGCACTAACAGTATTCCACTTAAGTCATCATTAATAAATCTGTACTCAATTCCCTGTTTTGTTCTTGAGGATTTAAATCTAGTTTTGGACAAGCTTAAATTTGAAAAATTTGTTTCTTGAACTAATAAATCTTTTATATAGAAATTTTCAGACCCTTCTTCTTCAAATATCCCTAAGGAAATGAGAGAACCTAAGTCTAATTTTTGTAGCTCTCCTACTAACAAGATCTGTTCATCTAGAATTGATACACTTTGTTTTTTCTTTCCAGCTATTACAAATCCTTCCGTCGTATTATTTGGAAAATTAAACTTTCCCCTAAATAAATCTCCATACTTAAAGCCTAATTGGGGAGGCTTATTCAGAAAAGATTTAAAGACTAGACGGAAGTCAACTTTAGAATCTTCTAATTTAGTAAAGGGATCAGGTAAATTTATAGAAATGCCTGCTAAATTAGACAAAACCTCAATTTCAGGGTCTATGAAAGGTTCTTGCTTTATGAAGGAAGGAAGGGTTAATTTTATTTTAAATCTTGAAGAGCCTCTTATCTCTTCTTTAATATTAAAAGAAGACAATATTTTTTTGACTGAGAAAATATCATCTGCAACTAATTGAGTATTATAACGACCTTCCTCCCTCCCCTTCCTGATATCAAATTTGACAGGGGTGTCGTTTATTTTCATTGATGCAAAACCGTCTTTAACACCATGAGAACTGTCATACTCTACTGATGAGTAAAGACCAGAAAAAAACAAGCCTGTATTAGGGTTCTTAAAATTACCATCTTTAATTTTAGTACCCAATATAAGATCTGCATTTTCTTCTAAGAGCTTGAAAGAAGAACTCAAAGGCGAAGTAAAATAAAAAGTAGTAGAGTGTTCTCCTGACTCTTCCGAAGCATCAAAAATTTGAGTTAAATTCGATAGCCTTAGTATTGTTAACAAAGGGCCCTTAGAACTACCCTTAAGTTCTAATTTATAATTATTATTGTCCTTAAACGTCTTGACGGTTCCTTCAATCTCAGATCCATACAAATCACCCCCCAAAACCTCTCCTAGAAAAGTAGAATTGTTAATCTTTGCAACAAGGTCTATGTTCTTAATACTTAAGTCATTAATATTTAGGCATGAATCTTTTAAGAGTCCTTTGGACAGAAAAGATGAGCTCGAATCGTTGTATTGATTATCAATCGGTCCTCTGTACATAAATAAAACCTCTTGCAAGGCGCCGCAAGATATTGAGTTTTGCAACCAGGTCTTTGTTAATCTTGTGTAATTTAAATTAGGAAAAAGATTTAAGGCATCTAAATAATCTAATTCATTCGAAGCTATTTTAAAAGATAGATCGCCAGAATTATCAATTGGACTAGGGAATAAATTTACTTGCCCTTTAATTAGAGTCCTTTCGTAAGTTGCTTGAAAAGCAGAATCTGAGATAGATATTTTTTTATCTATTAACTTTAAATCTAGTTCTGAACTTAAATCGTTAAATATAATAGGGCTGTCAAATAGAGTGCCTAGATCAACTTGAAGATAAGGAGTATTTATATTTAATCTAGCAACATCTGGATCGTATTGGATGTTTCCTTCAAGTCCAGAAATAGACAATTCATTTGATTCCAAAGATAAATCTTCAAAATCAGCTTTAAATCGTAATGTGTCATGAAGGCTTAAGATAAGATTATTGATATAACCTTTTAATAGAAGGTCTTCAGGTAGATTAAAAAGGTGTTGAAATTTATTAATAAATTCATCTTCTCCTAGCTTGATCTCAGGAATAAAAAATGTTGCTGCATCAGTAGCCATAGAAGTAAATATTTCCGGAGCATTGTTGGCAGGATTCTCATTTACAAAAGAAGAAATTCTAAAAACATGATTTTTTTCATCTTCTAATTCAATTCTCGCATTTATTGAATCTATAGAATCTAGGCTTGAATCGAATTTAAATTTTATATCCCCTAAAAATTTAACCAAATTTAAATCTACAAGAGTAAACCAGGCCTTACTATCTAGTGTTCCTCCAGGACAACTTAAACACAATTGACTTGTGATTCCTTGGTTTATGCTAAAGTTGGAGGAGCTAAGAAAGCCTTTATAATCTTTTTGCGAATTAGAGCCTGTTATCGAATTCATTCTAAAATCTAGATTTCCACCACTTGAATTTTTTGCAGAGAACCTTGCTTTAGAAGCACCAGACTCTAACGTGATTATAGAAAACACTCCTTTTAATGCATTTGAAGAGTTACTAGAGTCCACGACAAAGAATTCATCAATTCCTAAATTCTTTACAGAGGAGGCATATAACCATAAATCATTAAGATTGACCTGATCATCGTCTGATGATGGATATATAACAAGATTCATGCCTTTTGCGTGCAAACTTTCTATTAAGTTTCCTCGAAAAAGAAAAAGGAGATTAAACTCCACCTTTACTTCCTTAATCTCTAAGAACTTACTTTCTTGTTCAGCTCTTTTAATAGATAAAGTGTCTATTTCTAAGCTTGGTTTATATGGGTGCCAATGACTATCACTTAGGACAAAATCTACATAAGAATCTTGGCTTAAGTTCAAAAAGAATTTAAGGCTTTTTTCAGATGTTAAAAGTGAAGAAATGAGGAGTAAAGTAATTACCAAAAAGCACAATACTGATAAGACTGAAGATAGGACCTTATTCACTGGATATTAGGATTTAACCCACCTTCTTCGATAATACCTAAGTATTAAATATAAAGGAGACCAGATTAGGGCAGAAAATAATGCAAACAAGAAAGAACTGAAAAGAAAGGAGATGTCTGAAAGGTTTGTTATATCTTGGTTTGTATTTGATAAATCTAAAGCAAATACTTGCTTATATAAGATGAATAAGAAGAAAACAATAAACGATTGCTGCCATAGGGGTGAAACTCTAAATTGATAAAAGAACCTTTGGCACAGGTAAGTTATCAAAACAAAAGGAACTCCGTGAAACCCTAGCAAAGATCCTTCTATTAAATCAACAAAAATTCCAAAGGATAAAGCAGCCATAATCCCTATTCGATCTGGTAAAGCCATATTCCAGTAAATTAGGGTTAATAGTACAAAAGTGGGTTTCAGCATTTGAAAAGCCGAAGAGAACAAATAGCTATCTATATATAAAGCGATAAAAAGTGTTAAAAAAATTAACAATTGGTTTTTTAGCTCTCTATTCATTCTTGTAAATTAGATAAAAATCTTGATTAAACGGGGTTTGCATAAAAGATACTTCTACTTTTAGGAATTCGCTGTCAGCAAGATCTTCTATAGAAGTAATTTCACCAACAAAAATTCCTTCAGGGAAAATTCCTGCAATACCTGAAGTGTAAACCTTCTCTCCTAGCTCGTAAGAAGCTGTTTTTTTTATGTACTCAATATTTCCAGTTCTTCCAACACCACTTCCTCTTACATTTCCATGCAATTTAGATTTCTCTGTAATGACAGGTACGGATGATCTTACGTCATGTAAAACCATAATTTCTGCACTATAAAGCCCTAAAGATATTAATTTTCCTACCATACCACTCGGGCTTAGTAATACATCGTTTATACCAGCATCACTTTTACGTCCGATATCTACTGTTAGTATTGGTTGAAATTCATTTGAAGAGATAGATCTTTTTCTTGCAAAAGAATAGTTATCAAAATTTAGCTTTGTAGAAGACCATAAAGAGTTTAATTCTTCATTTTCTTTAGAAACCTTTTCAAGAAATTGATTTATAACTTTTAGTTTCTTATTTTCTAGTTCAGCTTGTTCCAAAGAAAGTTTTAGCTGAGATCTTGTTCTAAGGGAATCGGGTACGGAAGCAATTAAGTCAACAGGGACATTGACTAAAGCTCCCAAAGGCATAAATAAATCTTGTGCGTAACCTCTAATTTTGGAAGAGGATTCATAATAAACATCAGATAGCATTAAAAAAGTACAAAAGACTAATGAAAGAAATACCTTAGAAGGTTTCATTGCAGGGATAGCAAATATTGCCTCACCACTTAGATACGAAACTTTGTGTTCTCTTCTTCGCATCATCCAATAATACTCAGGAGAGAACAGGAATGAAATCTTTTAAATAAAATTATTGAGTGGATAAAAGATCTATATCGTATTTATCCATAATCTCAAGCGCGCTTCCGCCACCTCTCGCTACGCAAGTTAAAGGATCTTCAGCCACATAAACTGGAAGACCGGTTTGGCTAGAGATTAAGACATCTAGATCTCTTAACATTGCCCCTCCCCCGGTTAAAACTATTCCTCTCTCGCTTATATCAGCACTTAATTCTGGAGGTGATGCTTCCAAGGCTGTTCTTATGGCCTGAACAATAGCTGATAAAGGTTCAAGCATGGCATCATAGGCTTGCTTGCTACTCATGGTAAAAGTAATAGGTATACCTTCAGCAAGGTTCCTTCCTCTGACCTCCATTTCAGTTACCTCAGAGTCAGGTGAAGCTGTGCCTATAATTGTTTTTACCTTTTCAGCAGTTGCATCGCCAAGCAAAACGCCTTGATTTCTTCTAACGTATGAAATGATCGCTTCATCTAATTTATCGCCACCTGTTTTTAAAGAATTAGCATATACAACTCCATTTAGAGCTAAAATTGCTATCTCGGTTGTTCCTCCACCTATATCAACGACCATAGATCCAGTAGCTTCTTCAATAGGTAAACCGGCTCCTATAGCTGCAGCCATAGGTTCTTCAATCAACCTCGCCTCTCTTGCCCCCGCTTTTAGAACAGATTCTCTAATGGCTCTTCTTTCAACTTGAGTTGATTCACAAGGAACACAAACTAATATTCTAGGGCTTGGACGGACAAAGCTATCTTCATGAACTCTTTGGACAAAATGTTTAAGCATCTCTTCTGTAACCTGGAAATCTGCAATCACTCCATCTTTTAAGGGTCTAATTGCGCTAATATTGCCAGGAGTCCTTCCAAGCATTTTTTTAGCTTCCGCTCCAACAGCTACAACTGTTCTCTGACCTCCAGTTTCCCTTATCGCCACAACCGAAGGCTCATCCAACACGACACCTTTATCTTTAACGTATACAAGTGTATTTGCCGTACCTAAATCGATAGACAAATCATTAGAAAATATACCTCTTAAACGTTTTAACATTAAAAATTGTTTAACTAGAAATAATCTAAGTTTTAAACAGGCCATCACTCTAACAACAGCGTTGTTTTTGAGCAAGCTACAATATGCTACATTACGCACCTTTTTCTTCATAAGATATTACAATGACATATGGCTTTAAGTGATAAAGAACTAAAAGAAATAGCCTATTTGGCTAGAATCAACATAGATAAAGATTCTTTTCCTTCGTTAAAAGGAGAGTTAGAGCAAATCTTAGATCTGTTTGAAAAACTTAATTCAGCAGAAACAAATGAAGTTGAGGCTATGTCTCATCCATTAAACCTTTCTCAACCAACCAGACCTGACGAAGTTACTGAAGAAGACCAAAGAGAAAAGCTCCAAGAAACAGCACCTTCTGTACAGTCTGGACTTTTCTTAGTTCCTAAAGTTATTGAAGGAGAAGACTAAGAAGATGAAACTTCATGAACTTTCTCTCAAAGAGCAATTAAATGGGCTAAAAGAAGGCTCTTTTTCTTCTACTGAACTAACTAAACACTACCTTGATAGGATTTCTAGTTTTGATAAGGAATTAAATAGCTTTATCACAGTGACAGAAGAATCGGCACTTAATCAAGCAAAAGAATCTGACGAAAGATATAAATCCAATAAAGCCCTCCCTTTAGATGGCATCCCAATAGCGCATAAGGATATTTTCTGCACTGAAGATATCCTGACGACTTGTGGTTCGAAGATGTTATCGAATTTTAAAGCGCCTTATTCAGCTTCAGTTGTAAACAATTTATCTTCTGATGGTGTGGTTGTCTTAGGAAAAACCAATATGGATGAATTTGCCATGGGATCATCGAATGAAACAAGTTTCTTTGGGCCAGTAAAAAACCCTTGGAATAAGAAGTATGTTCCGGGCGGTTCTTCAGGAGGTTCTGCAGCATGTGTCTCAGCTCAATTAGCTTCTGCCGCCACTGCAACAGACACAGGAGGATCCATTAGACAACCGGCAGCTCTTTGTGGTTTAACGGGCATAAAACCTACTTATGGTAGAGTTTCTAGGTATGGAATGATTGCTTTTGCTTCTAGTTTAGATCAAGGAGGTGTTTTAGCTAGATCAGCAGAAGATTCAGCCATTTTACTAGAATCCATGTCAGGTCATGACCCTAAAGATTCAACCAGTTTAAATGAAGATGTACCTAACTTCTTAGAAAACATTGATTCACCTATAAAGGGCATGAAGATAGGCTTACCGAAAGAATTCTTTGAAAGAGATCTCCCAAATCATGTTAAGTCCTCAACAAAAGAAGCAATAGAAACATATAAAGATTTAGGGGCGGAGATTCATGAAATATCTCTCCCAAATGTAGACCTTTCTCTTCCTGTTTATTACATCATAGCCCCAGCTGAGTGCTCTGCAAATTTATCAAGGTACGATGGCGTTAGATACGGGTATAGGTGTGAAGATCCAAAGGATCTAGAAGATTTATACATGAGGACAAGAGAAGAAGGGTTTGGATCAGAAGTTAAAAGAAGAATTTTAATAGGAACCTATGCTTTATCTGCTGGTTACTATGACGCTTACTACTTAAAGGCACAAAAATGTAGGAGATTAGTAGCCAATGACTTTACTGAGGCATTTAAATCAGTTGATTTAATCTTATCCCCCACTACGCCTGATACCTCATTTAAAGCTGGTGAAAAGAGTGATGATCCAATAGAAATGTATCTTCAAGATATATTTACTATACCCGCTAACCTAGCAGGCCTGCCTGGAATATCTTTTCCTTGTGGTAGCCATGAAGGGCTACCCCTAGGGGTCCAGCTTGTAGGAAATTCTTTGAAAGAAGCTCAACTTTTCCAAGCCGCTCATCAATTTCAGGAAGCAACTGATTGGCATAAAAACTTACCTGAGGTTAAATAATGACTGTATTTAATGAATCTTGGGAAGCAGTAATAGGATTGGAAATCCACGTTCAACTTGCAACTAATTCAAAACTTTTTTCAGGTGCCAGTACCAATTTTGGTGCTCTTCCAAATACTCAAGCCTGTAATATTGATCTAGCGATGCCAGGAGTTCTCCCTGTCCTTAATGAAGAAGTGTTAAAAATGGCCGTCAAGCTAGGCAAGGCATTAAACGCCAATATCAATAGCCCGACCAGCTTTGCTAGAAAGAATTACTTTTACCCTGATCTTCCTAAAGGCTATCAAATTAGTCAAATGGATAAACCGATAGTCGAGGATGGTTTTTTAGATATTGAATTAGAAGACGGGTCAACTAAAAGAATTGGAGTTACTAGAGCACACCTTGAAGAAGATGCTGGAAAATCTCTTCATGAAGACTTTGAAGGTAAATCTGGAATTGATTTAAATAGATCAGGAACTCCTCTTATTGAGATAGTCTCAGAACCTGAAATAAATTCACCTGAAGAAGCAGTAGCCTATTTAAAATCAATCCATTCAATTATTAGATATCTTGAAATTTCTGATGGAAATATGGCAGAAGGCTCTATGAGATGTGATGCAAACGTTTCTGTAAGAAAGGTAGGCTCTGATGAACTAGGAACAAGAACAGAAACTAAAAATGTTAATTCATTCAGATTTGTTGAAAAAGCAATCCAATATGAAATAGAAAGACAAATTAGTGAAATCGAATCTGGGAATACAATTACTCAGGAAACTAGACTCTATAATTCTCAAGCAAATACAACTAGACCCATGAGAACTAAAGAATACGCAAACGATTACAGATATTTTCCAGAGCCTGATCTCTTACCCGTTGTACTAGAAGACAGCTTTATTAAAAAAACACTTGAGCAAATGCCTGAGATGCCAAATGAAAAGAAGTTAAGATTTGTTAATGAATATGACTTAAGCGAATATGATGCTTCTCTTCTGGCAGCGGACAGAGACTTAGCAAATTACTTCGAAGAAGTAACTGGTGAATCTAAATCGGCAAAACTTTCTGCAAATTGGATCATGGGAGAACTTTCTGCTGAACTTAATAAAGAAAACCTAAATATTCTTAACTCTAAAATTTCTGCAAAACAATTAGGTCAACTTATTAAAAGAATAGAAGATTCAACCATCTCTGGAAAAATAGCCAAAGAAGTCTTCGAAAAGATGTGGTCTAGCGGTAACGAAGTAGATACCATCATTGAAAAAGAAGGGATGCAACAAGTTACCGACTTATCTGAAATTGAGTCAATGGTAAGTAAAGTGATTGATGAAAATCCCGATCAACTAAAACAATACCTTTCTGGGAAAGATAGATTATTTGGATTCTTTGTTGGGCAAGTTATGAAAGAGTCTCAAGGTAAAGCTAACCCTGCTCAGGTAAATGAAATTTTAAAAGAGAAATTAAAAGAATAACCTATCTTGCAGATGCAAGTTAAGCATATTGATAAAGTCTTCAGCAATATCTTTCCTTTCTTTCTTATTTGCTCTAGCGCAGTATTCATATAATCCGTAAAAGGATAATACACACAGGTCAGTTTGCCTGTCTAAAACGGTCTCAATCTTTCCCGGCCAACCTTTTTTGATAATTGTCTTAAAAGTTTTCTTCAAATAAGCCTTCATCCTATTTCTTTCTTCTAAGCATTTAGGTATGTAAAAGGTGGCTGCAAGAACTGCATCTGCATAATCTTCTAAACTCTCAACATACACTCTTATGCTATTCTCAAATAGTGCTTTAGCGTCATTTGCTGTCTTAATTTTAGAGAGTCCTGACTCTAGATATCTCTCTATTCTTCTGTTGTTTCTTAGCTGTTCATTTAAATAAATATCTTCTACCGTTAGAAAAAAAGAAGTGAGCTCTTCTAAGGGCATAGAGAGCTCTTTAGCAACCTCTTCAAGAGATACATTTTCTATGCTTTTGTTGTCTCTCTTAACGGACTCAAAAGTTTTGTTTATTATTTTGACTTTATTTTCTGTTTTCTTATCCATCTTAAAAGAACTTTCTATCTTGTAATTGCAAATTAACCATGTTTCTAAAGTCGCTTAATAATTTTATTCTTTCGGCTTTCTTTATATGTACAACATGATCTATAAAACCGTAAAAAACAATTGTGATTAGCTCAGTCTGCCTTTTTAAAACTTTATCTTCTTTACCGGGCCATCCTTTTTTAATGAGAGAAAAAAACTTCTTCTTTACTTTCTTTTTATTTCTTTCTCTATATTTTATGCAAGCCGGCAGGTAACAAGACATTTCTAGCATTAAATCTGCATCGTCACTAAGTGTTTCTACAAATCTCTCAAAAAAAAATTCGAAAGCCTCTTTATAGTCACCAGGAGTTTTGGCTTTTTCAATACGTTTATCCCAATACCTGTGCAAAGAGTCCCAATCTTTCTTTTGGGCTTTAAGGAAAATATCTTCTGTTGAAGAGTAATAGTTTTTTAACACTTCAAGAGTAACATCTAATTCATTAGCTATTAAAGCAAGATTAATTGCTTCGACTCTCTTATCTTTTCTAAGATTATTTACCGCTCCTTTGACCGCCCTGTCTTTGAGCTTAGCGGGCGAATTAACCATAATTTTTCAAGTTCATAATTTAAGTTATAAACATGGACAGAGTTTCAGCAACGTATGCCGGTTTTTCATGCCCTTCTATTTCCATGACAACTTCAGTTTTCATCAAGTAACGACCATCGCCTTTATCATCCACAGAAACAACCTTGCTATGAGTTCTTACTTTAGAGCCAACATTAACAGGGTTAACAAACCTAACTTTATCCAGTCCATAATTGAAAACATGTTTTAGATTTTCTGGAGCAAGCACAGCTTGTGCTGTTAGATGAGGGATTAAAGATAAAGACAAAAATCCATGAGCAATGGTTGAGCCAAATAAAGGTGTAGCCTTTTCTGAATCCACATGAATAAATTGATGGTCTAAAGTTGCATCAGCAAACTGATCAATTCTATCTTGGTCAACTTGAAACCATTCTGAAGAACCAATCTCTTTGCCTACGTAATCCGCTAATTTTTCTGCTGGGACTAATCCAATCATATTTTTCTCCTATTTATTAATTAGATGGCTCTTGTAATCTTCTCTTAAGCCTGTTTTCAAAAGTTTTCCTGTTGCGGTGTGAGGTAGCTCTTCAACAAATACTATATCATCTGGAAGCCACCATTTAGCAACCTTATCTTCAAGGTATTTATTAATATCTTCTTTAGAAGGGTCTTCATTGTTAGCTTTAACAATAAGAAGTAAAGGTCTTTCATCCCATTTGGCATGCAAAACCCCAATTACGCAGGCTTCTGCAACACCAGGGTGCCCTACTGCAGCATTTTCAAGGTCTATTGAACTTATCCATTCTCCACCTGATTTAATAACATCCTTACTTCTATCAACAATTTCCATATAACCTTCCGGATGAATTTTTGCGACGTCACCGGTATCAAACCATCCATCCTCGTCCTTAGCGCTGTCATTGCTCTTGAAGTATGTATCAACAATGGTCGGTCCTTTTACTAATAACCTTCCAAACGCCACTCCATCCTGTGGTAGTTCATTGCCATCATCATCTGCAATAGTCATATCTACTCCAAAGAAAGCTTTCCCTTGTTTTTGCTGGAGATCGTACCTAGCCTCTATATCCATATCTTCCATTTCTTTAGTTTTAACAGTGGCAGTTCCCAAAGGACTCATTTCTGTCATTCCCCAACCATGCATAAGAAAAACGTCATGTTTTTCTTCAAATTCTTGAATCATCGCTCTAGGCGCTGCAGAGCCTCCAACCAAAGCCGTATCCACACAGTCTAAGGTCTGGTTAGTTTCATTTAAATATTGCAATAATCCTAACCATACAGTTGGAACTCCCATTAATAGGTCGGGTTTCTCAGAATCTATTAATTCGTAAATTGAGGCTCCATCCAAAGCAGGTCCAGGAAAAACTAACTTAGCTCCAAACATGGCTCCTGCGTAAGGTATGCCCCATGCGTTAACATGAAACATGGGTACCACAGGGAGAATTGAAGAAGAGCTGGAAACTTTTGCTACGTTACCAGAACTTACTATCCACGTATGGAGGATTGTTGACCTGTGAGAATATAAAACTCCTTTAGGATTACCCGTTGTTCCTGATGTATAACATAGGCTTGAGGCTGTGTTTTCATCAAATTCAGGCCATTCAAATTCTTCCGATTCTTTTTCTAATAGATCTTCATAACAAATAGCATTTTTTAAGCCTGTATCTGGCATATTCTCTTTGTCAGTTAAGATTATGAACCCTTTAACGTTATCAAAGGTAGACTCTAGCGATTCAACCAATTCTACAAACGATAAATCTATGAATAGATATTGATTCTCTGCGTGATTAATGATGTAAGTTAACTGTTCAGGGAATAATCTAGGGTTGACAGTGTTGACGACACAGCCTATCCCAGAAACTCCAAAATACAATTCGAAATGCCTGAATGTGTTCCAAGCTAGAGTGCCCACAGTGTCACCTTCTTTTAAGCCTAAATTGACTAATGCATTTGCAAGCTTTCTCGATCTCTTAGCTGCATCTGAATAAGTATATCTGTGTATAGGACCTTCAACCGTTCTTGAAACTATTTCAGCATCACTATGATATTTTTCGGCATGTTCAATAACTCCTGAAATAAGAAGTTGATTGTTCATCATATTTCCTAACATATTTTACTCTCCTATTCGTCTAATAATTGCTGAGAAAGCGGTTCAGAATATCTTCGCTTCGTAAACTCTTCAAGCTTCTTTTTATTTTCTTTTTTAAGTCTCCTTTTTAAAAGATGTAAATCTCCAAAAAACCTCCAAAGATGCTGAGACCATTCCAATTGGAGATCACTTTTCCAATCAATACAGAGTTCTTTTTCTGCCTTTTGTAGCCTTTCAATTGTTTTAACGTCTAACTTTCTAGCTGATTTCTTAAATGGGCCATCAAAGTAAGGAAAGACCTTCATAAAAGATCTGGGTATTCCGTAATCTTGCAATACTTCAGAAGTGCTTTTTTTCGATACAAACCTGTCCAAAATAATGCAATCAGTAATTGCCATGCCGGTTGGGTTCACTCCTATTGCTGAAATTGTTTTTTTCGAGACTGATCTACTGGAATACGAGCCAATAAAGAACTTATTAGAGCAGTAATCGTTTGCATAATAATTATCCCAAATGATGACTGGGTTCTTAAAAATCTTTTTTAATGAAGATATATCAGCATCTTTAATTTGAGGGCTAACGACTTCTCTGCCTGTCCAAAGTAAAGGTATGTTTTTATTAACTTTTGAAGCGAGACTCAGAAGGTAATCATTATTCAATAAATCTCCTTTAGCAAAGCTATTGCAATAGATTGTGGGGCAAAACATTAAAGAAGAACCTTTAAGGGTCTTAAGCAATTTAGAAACTAGTTCGAGGATTTCCGCATGGGAAGAAGCTAAATTTTTATCTTTCTTCTGATCTAAATCGTCAAAAAAAATAGCGAAATGTCTAAAACCTAGCTTCTTAGCTTGATTAATCTTATTTTTAAGATTTTTTATGTCCTTTGTTGAGCCTGCATCCATGCTCATTCCTGGCGATAAAGCAAATACTGGCTTTATTTTATTTTTAATGGAAGACCTTAGAAAGGCCTTCAATTCGTTACTCTGTTTCTTTGGGTATGGTTTCTGCCAATTAAGTCTGTGGTAAGGATCTTCTTTAGGTCCGTAGATATAAAAATCCATTTTTAGATTACCCATATGGTTAACAACCATCTCTCTTTCTTCTTTAGAGAATAACCTTCCGTAATAACCTTCAATATAACCTTTTTTCATTCTTAAGCGATTTTTCCAAAAGAAACCCTATCATCTCCATTCAAATCTTGAAACAGTCTTATGCTTGAGTATGAATAATCTTTAAACAAATCAACCACATCTTTTGACTGTTCAGGGGCATGTTCAACTAACAGACAACCACTATCTCTAAGATAACTTTTAGAAGTTTTAATAATATGCCTTATATCCTTTAAACCTCTGTCTTCAGAAATTAAAGCTTCAGTTGGTTCAAACGAAACTCCATCTCCAAGCAGCCTTTTATCATTTCGATCAACGTAAGGTGGGTTAGAAACTATTACGTCAAAGGAGTTACCTTCAAATGCACTTAACCAATTCGCATTAACTAAATGAGCGTTCACTAAATTATTTTTTTTATTCTCTTGAGCAACTTTCAAAGCTTTTAGAGATAAATCAGAACAATATACCTCCCAAGAAGGTCTTTCTGACAACAAAGATAGTCCAATCGCTCCACTTCCTGAGCCTAAATCAAGCAGCCTTAGAGGTTTAGAGTCATATAAAGATAATATCTTTTCAACTAGTAATTCAGTCTCAGGTCTTGGAACCAAAACATTTTCATCGATAAAAAGATCAAGGTTCCAAAACCCTTTATTCCCAAATAAATAAGCAAGAGGCTCTCCTAGATTTCTTCTTTCAATAAAATGTGCAATCTTCTTTAATTCATTGTCGTCTAAAGAAGGGTTCTCTCTGTAAAGAGTATTTCTATTAATATCTAAAGTATGCAATACCAGTAACTCTATGTCTTCCTTGGAGCAATATTGGTCTAGGTTCTCTTGTGAGAGCTTATTGATAAGCTCTAGAGAATTCGTTTCACTCATTAATTCTTAGATTCTAAATCAGCTAAAGCCCTGGCTTGGTTTTCCTCCAACAATGAGGAAATCATTTCTTCCATGTCCCCATCTAAGAAAGCAGGCAAATTGTGAACAGACATCTCTATCCGATGATCAGTAATCCTATTTTGTGGAAAATTATAGGTTCTTATTTTTTCAGATCGGTCGCCTGAACCAACCATTACCTTTCTGTTTTCTGCCTGTTCTGAATCTTTCTTTTCTCTTTCCGCATCCAATAACTTAGATTGCAAGAGAGATAGTGCTTTCTCCTTGTTTTTATGCTGTGAACGACCATCTTGGCATTCGACAACAATCCCTGTAGGAATATGGGTTAGCCTAACAGCAGAATCAGTTTTGTTTACGTGCTGCCCACCGGCTCCGGAAGCCCTGAACGTATCCACACGAAGATCGTTTTTATCTATATTTATTTCGTCTATCTCATCCATCTCAGGAAGAACTGCAACAGAGCAAGCTGAGGTATGGACTCTTCCTTGAGATTCCGTAGCAGGAACTCTCTGAACTCTATGAACTCCTGCTTCAAATTTTAACTGCTTATATACGTCATTCCCTTCTATTCTTGTAACTAGTTCTTTGAAACCACCATGATCTCCTTCTCTAATGCTTACAACATCCATATTCCAATTATTTCTTTCAGATAATCTTGAATACATTCTGAACAAATCCCCTGCAAAAAGTGCTGCCTCATCTCCACCAGCGCCTGCTCTGACTTCTAAAAAGACATCTTTTGAGTCATCTGGATCTTTTGGTAGTAACAATCTTTTTATTTCAATTTCTAAGGCTAGAATAGAAGCCATTAGATCTTCAATTTCTACTTCAGCCATCTCCCTTATTTCAGGATCTCCATCCTTAACCAGCTGCTTTGCTTCATCTAAAGAAAATTCACTTTGCTCATAATCTTTAAAAGCTTTAACAATTGGAGAAAGATCAGAGTATTCTTTAGATAGTTTTATGTAATTCTCTTGATTGGAAGTAATGTCAGGCTGACTGAGAAGATTTTCTATCTCAATATACCTTTCTGAAACTTCAGATAATTTAGATAAAATGCTTTCAATCATTCTTTGAAACCTTCAATATTCTATTTAAGTATGGAAAATTATAATAAAAAGAGTTATCAATTAATTTATTTTCTGATAATTAATCTTTTCCTGGCAAGCTGCTCTACTACATCAGGTTTATTAAAACCTTATCAAAAAAATAACATTGACATTGCAGATAATTTCTCAATTGAAGGGAAGTTTAAGCTTTCAATGCCGGATAGCAAGGAAACAGGCTATTTCTTTTTAAAAAAGACAAGAAATTTAATACAAATTAATATTGGTAAGAATTACTTACTACCTGAAGAAGAATTATTATTAGATATTAGAGAGGATCTAGATATTAAGAAATTAATTTCAAAAACGAATCAAAAAAAATTATATCTAGATTTTAATACGATTAACGTGGGCGACTTCATAAAAATAATTGTGGGACATGAAGTAGACCTCTCTTCTTATAATGATTTGGAAGTTTTTAGAGATTTTAATGAAAGAGAAAAGGCTTTACCTACTAAAGTTAGACTTATAACTCCAAATTACGAACTTACTATCTTGAACAAAAAGATTTATGAATAAAATTTCAGTTAAAGCTCCTGCTAAATTAAATCTACATCTTCAGGTTATTGCCAAAAGAAATGATGGATTTCATGATTTAAGAACCCTTTTTACCTTCATTAATCTTTATGATCAATTAGCCTTCGAAGAAAGCGAAGAAGAAATTCAATTAAAAGAATTAGAACCAATAAGTGACAATCTAGTCTTGAAGGCAGTTGATTTATTAAAAAAAAGAACTAATTGCAATAAAGGAGTAAAGATTGCATTGCAAAAACATATTCCTCTTCAGAAGGGTCTTGGAGGTGGAAGTTCAGATGCTGCTGCAACCTTGATAGCTTTAAATAAGTTATGGAATTTAAGGTTAACCCAAACTGAATTGCTAGATATGTCTTTAGAATTAGGGTCTGACGTACCTTTTTTTATCTTTGGTCATAATGCTTGGGCTGAAGGCAGAGGGGAAATACTTTCTAAAGTAGATTTTCATGAAGAATGGCACTTGCTTTACATGCCAGAAACTAAGATAAGCACTAAAAAAGCTTTTGAAAGCCTTCCTTCAAACTTTTCTAAGCCTTATACGTACGAAGAATATTTCTCTAAAGGAGGCTTTAATAGTTTTGAAAAATGGGTTAGAAATTCTTACGAAGAAATTGATGAAATCTTCGTAAAACTAGAAAATATCGGTAAACCGAGGCTTTCAGGAACAGGGTCTTCGGTCTTTGTTTCTTTTAGTAAGCTAGTAGAGGCTGAATCTGCGAAGCAAAAATTTCCTGATTGCATTTTAGTAAAAAGCTTAGAACATTCACCCTTAACGCAAATAATAGAATAAAATACGCGCGTAGAAAATTGGGGTGTAGCCAAGCGGTAAGGCAGCGGCTTTTGATGCCGCCATGCGCTGGTTCGAATCCAGCCACCCCAGCCAAAATTGTAAGGTGAAATAAATGATAAATTCTTCTAGAAACGGCTTAGTCCTCTTCTCTGGAAATGGAAATCCAGATTTATCTAATGGAATAGCAGATCAATTAGGCATGAAATTAGGTAATGCTAAAGTCTCCACATTCAGTGACGGAGAAATAAGCATTAGCATTGAAGAAAACGTAAGAGGTAAAGACGTTTTCTTAATTCAGCCTACGTGTGCTCCTGCAAGCGATAATCTTCTTGAATTAATCATTATGGTTGATGCACTTAGAAGATCTTCAGCTGGAAGAATAACTGCTGTTATACCTTATTATGGTTATGCCCGACAAGATCGTAGGGTTAGATCTGGAAGAGTGCCCATTAGCGCCAAGGTTATGGCAGATATTCTTGAAAGATCAGGTATAGACAGAGTTTTAACCGTAGAGCTTCATTCTGAACAAATTCAAGGCTTCTTTGATATACCTGTAGATAATGTTTACGGAACAAAAGTTATGAGAGACGACATACAAAAACTAAACTCTGATAAGCATTTAGTAGTTTCTCCAGATGTTGGTGGCGTTGTTAGATCAAGGGCATTAGCTAAAGTATTAGGTCTCTCTGATCTTGCAATCATTGATAAAAGAAGAGATGAAGCCAATAAATCTGAAGTAATGAATGTGATTGGAGAAGTAAAAGGTAAGGAATGCATAATCGTTGATGATATAGCTGATACGGCAGGAACTTTATGCAATGCCGCTGAAGCCTTAAAAGAGCAAGGAGCGTTAAAAGTATATGCCTATATCGTGCATCCTGTACTTTCCGGTAATGCAATTGAAAAAATTTCTCAATCAAAGCTTGATCAATTGGTTGTAACAGATACTATACCGCTCTCAGAAGATGCTAAGAAGTGTGAAAAGATAAGGGTCATGACTATGGCGCCAACTTTAGCTGAAGCCATAAGACGAGTTAATAATGAAGAATCTATAAGTGCAATGTTCTTATAGTGGAGAAAGAGAATGTCTGAACAAGTTAATTTAAACGCTGAAAATAGAGAAGTAGAAGGTAAATCTTCAAGTAGGCAGCTAAGAAGAGCAGGATCTGTTCCCGCTGTTATTTATGGAGGTAAAGAAGAGCCACTTAGAATATCTATATTAGAAAAAGATATAGCTAAAGCTTCTGAAGTGCCTGGTTTTACTACGCAAATTCTAAGTATCTCTATCTCAGGTAAAGATCAAAATGTAATTGTTAAAGAAATTCAAAGACACCCAGCAACCCAAAGAGTTTTGCATGCAGACTTAATGAGAGTTGATCCTGATACTAAAATCAGTATTTCTGTTCCAGTTAGATTTATAAACGAAGATTCTTGCGTCGGTGTTAAAATGCATGGCGGAGCTATTTCACACCTTATAAATGATATCGACATAACGTGCCTTGCTTCAAACCTTCCGGAATATCTTGAAGTAGACGTGGAGGCTATGGATATAGGAGATTCTATTTTTCTTTCAGCATTAAATCTTCCTGAAGGAGTAGAGATACCCTCTCTAGCTCTTGGAGAAGATAGAGACCAAGCAGTTGTTTCAGTAGCAGAAGCTAAGATCCTTGAAATTGAACCTGAAGTTGTTGAACCTGAAGAAGGTGAAGAAGGTGAAGAAGGTGCTGAAGGAGAAGAAGGTGCTGAAGGAGAAGCTAGCCCTGAAGACTCTGGAGGAGATTCTAAAGATAAAGAAGAAAATTCTGAGTAAAAATTTTTCTTGTTCCCTCTAAATCGATGAATTCACTTTTATTAGTAGGTCTGGGCAATCCTGGCAAAGAGTATGAAAATACTCGTCATAACGCTGGTTCTGAATTCGTAAAGATGCTTTGTGATAAATATGGAGCATCTCTAGAAAAAGAAAAGTTAGTAAACGGTTGCTATGCAAAATTAAACATAAATGACTGTTCTGTAATCTTATGTATTCCAGGCACATTCATGAATGAAAGCGGACTATCAGTGTCAAAAGCTAAGAAATTCTTTCAAGTGGAAAATCATGAAATATTGATTGTTCATGATGAGTTGGATTTAGAAAATGGCTGCATAAAACTTAAGGACTCTGGTGGTCACGGCGGCCATAATGGTCTTAGGAATATTATTGATCATCTTAACGGAGATTCGTCTTTTAAAAGAATAAGGATAGGTATTGGTCATCCCGGTAAAGAAAAAGATGTTGTCTCTTACGTATTAAATAAAGCTTCTGAGTCAGAAAGAATGAAACTGGAAGATAAAATGAAGAATTCTTTACAATTAATAGAAAGTTTAGTTTTTAATGGATGGGAAAAAACCATAATGGAACTTCACTCCTCTGAGGGTAAGAAAGATGAGTCTTAAATGTGGAATAGTTGGCCTTCCTAACGTGGGTAAATCAACTCTTTTCAATGCATTAACGGCAGCAGGCATAGAAGCTCAAAATTTTCCCTTTTGTACTATTGAACCAAATAAGGGCATAGTCCCTGTTCCAGATCAAAGATTAATAAAAATAGCTGAAATTGTTAATCCTGAAAAAGTTATTCCTACCACAACTGAATTTGTAGATATTGCAGGTTTAGTTAAAGGTGCTTCTGAAGGTGAAGGCTTAGGTAATAAATTCTTATCACATATACGAGAAACTCAGGCAATTATTCATGTAGTTAGATGTTTTGAAAATTCAGATATAACTCATGTCCATGATGAGATTGATCCTGTTGTTGATTTAGAGACAGTAGAAACAGAATTATTACTTGCAGATCTTGAATCACTTCAAAACGCGATTCTAAGACTAGAAAAAGCTTCAAGATCTGGAGATAAAGAAATATTAACTACCAAGCAAAAGTTTGAAGAGTTATCAGCTGACCTTAATAAGGGTGTAATGGGAAGAAATTCTAACGTATTTATTGATAACGAAGATTACTTTAGAGACCTACAATTGATAACAGTTAAACCATGCCTTTATTTAGGTAACGTAGAAGATTTAGATACTGATAACCCTTTACTAGACCAATTAATGAGTTATGCAAAAGATAATGGTTCATCTGTTATACCAATGTGCAACCAATTAGAAGCAGAAGTAGCTGAGCTAGATAAAGATGAGGGTTTAGAATTTCTAAATGAATTAGGAATGGAAGAACCTGGTCTAAACAAGCTTATAAGAGAAAGTTACAAGATGCTTTCTTTATTGACTTATTTTACAGCCGGAGAAAAGGAAGTAAGAGCTTGGACTGTAACAGAAGGATCTACAGCCCCTAAGGCTGCAGGAGCAATACATACTGATTTTGAGAAAGGATTTATAAGAGCAGAAACTACATCTTATTCTGATTTTATTGAATTTAATGGCGAAAGCGGTGCTAAAGAAGCCGGTAAGCTTAGATCTGAAGGAAGCGAATATTTAGTTAAAGATGGGGATATTATGCATTTTAGATTTAATGTGTAATCGCTTCTCGACTTTACGTTCAGTCATCTCTAAAATCCGCATCACGGCTATGTAGCTCAGCTGGTTAGAGCGCAGCATTCATAATGCTGAGGTCGAAAGTTCAAGTCTTTCCATAGCCACCATACTTAAGAAGTAATTTCTTAATTTGTGTCTTTTAATTCGTCTAATCTTTTCTGTAGCTCTTCAATTTCATCGTCTCTCGAATTTGAAGAAGATTTTTCTTCGTCTCTACAATCTAGGGGGTGTGTAACTAGTGCAGGGTACTTATATGCAGCCCCTGTTGCCATGTCAACTCCGCCTCCTATTATTCCGCCAATTAATATATTACCCCAGGCCATATTCTCAACACTTGATGATGAAGAGGTAACATCCTTAATATCGCCCTTCGAGCACTCTACACTTAATTGAGATCTAGATTTGTTAATAGAAACGGTTCCAGGAGTTTCATTTATAAAGTAGGTTCCATCATTATTTGTCAATTTACATTGAGCACCAGGACAATTAGGTGTATCTATTGTAATAATCTGATCTGACCCTTGTGTAATTGAAGCGCAGTTAAATAAAAATAAAGACAGAAATAGTATTAATGATATTTTTTTCATAGTTCTATAGCCCATTATCTAATTTACAAGATTCTATTTCACTTTGGCCCTTGGAAGAATCAACTACTACTGGAAGAATTCTTCCAGTCATTAACCCCATCCTCGTCTGGAGTTGAACATAATATACTTCACCTTGCTTTAAGTTAACTGTAACTACTTTCTCTTGGAGATCAGATTTGACACTTATATTGTAAACTCCTTCAGGTCTGTCTATATAGAAAAAACCTCCTGAAATAGCTCTTCCAACAGTTACTCCACCTACATTGATTGGAGGTCTTATACCGCTTCCAAAACCTGCAGCTTTGTTTCTGTAAAAATATATTCTTCCTTCATTATCTGAGACATTTTTAATAACTACATCTTGATAAAGTTGTCCGGTTGCACAACTTGCAAGTAAAAACAATAACGGAAGTAAAAGTTTTATTTTAATCTTAGTATTCATATAACCGCCTTCTCAATTAGATGATCATAAGTCAAATATAAATACAGAATAAAGATTTCTTAGAAAATTATTTCAAAGAACTTTAATACTGCGTTTATATTTATACGGTATACTAATTTCTATGTGGACATTGATATACGGTCTTCTGATACTGGCCTTCTCACTTACGTGTTTATATTATTTAGCGATCTTGTTTCTCTGGCTTAAAGATTTCTTTACAGAAATTTTTGTAGAGAAAGCAGGCATTGAAGAAAGCTCTTCAGAAGAAAATACTTTTAACTAGTTTAAGTTAGAGATACTTCTTAAAGAATAAATGTTGTAGCTCAGCAACAGATCGTCCATACCCTCTTGCTGAATCAAAAGCATGATCTTCTTCAGAGAAAATATGTAATTCTGCGGGTATGTTTTCTTCTTTTAATTTCTGATATAAATCTGTTGAGTCTTCCAGCCTAACTACACTATCAGACGAACCATGTACTAACATGGTAGGAGGGAAATCTTTCTTAATCTGCAGAAGAGGGCTAGCCTTGTCATACTCTTCTTGATCAACGTCTCCCATTAGCATTCTATAAGCATCAATAATTGGATCGGTATTCTCTATTTTTCTTATCTTTGCTGGTGGATATATTGCACAAATAGCTTTTACTTCTGAGGCAGCCTCTCCATGACCCCCCTCTCCTTCAAAACTTTTGTCATAATCTCTTAAACCAGCCATTAAAGATAAATGACCTCCAGCTGAGTTTCCTGTGATGCCGATACGATCAGGATCTATACCCAAATCTTCGTGATTTGATCTTAAATATCTAATAGCGCAATTAACGTCTTGAATTTGAGCAGGCCAAATATCTTCTGTAGATAACCTGTACGAACTGCAAAGACATACAAAACCTTCTCTAGCCAACAATATTCCATATCCTCTTAGCTGTTTTCTATCACCTTCTCTCCAGCCTCCGCCATGAACTATTAAAATAGCTGGCCTATTCTTTTCTTCAC
>Ga0208408_1000029_pt1:85000-113008 | contig 113008 bp, 122 predicted proteins | sample ETNtaG_4_FD_185776 | JGI IMG/M metagenome (GOLD analysis project Ga0208408, IMG submission 185776) | Marine microbial and viral communities from oxygen minimum zone, Eastern Pacific Ocean - ETNP201406SV67 (SPAdes) (version 2) | ecosystem: Environmental > Aquatic > Marine > Oceanic... | reverse complement strand
AGGTGTTTGATGATTCAATCACTGAAATAAGTGCGACCAGGATCAGAAATGAAATGAGGGAAAAGGGCGATCTCTAAGAGTCAATATTGCTTTATAACTTTATCCTTTTCTATTAACCATCTCTATCAGATGTTCCTCCTTTTGAAGCACTGAATCAAGCTCTTGAAACTCGCGATAATAATGAAAGCCACACTTTCTTAGAACATTCTTAGAAGCTTCATTGCCAATTTTGTATGCTGCAAAAATGGTATTAAATTTTAGCTCATCAAATCCAAGCTTTAAGATGCCACCGACTGCTTCCGTAGCAAAGCCATTTCCCCAATATTGCTTTCCAAGCCAGTAACCCAATTCACAAGATGGTCCATTAAAATCGGTCAATGCTATCCCTCCAAGCAATGTGTTATTTTGAAAAATCATGAAATTATAACTTTCGTGTTTCAATGCTTTTTCTTGTGCTCTCTCAATAAACTCTTCTGCATCTTTGACTGTGTAAGGGAAGGGAATGGTTGAGAGCCATTGAACAACGTCATAATCATTGATCAAGTGAGTCAGCTCGTTTCTGTCATCTATCTCGGGATACTTGATTTTAAGACGCTCAGTCTTAATCACTTTTTCTAACATAAGAGACGACCTCATCAATCTTCAATTTGACCTCTTTGACTTTAATCAATTGCATTGCTTTTGGGTCTTTCACTTTTTGACCCCATTTTGAGTTACTTATCTTTTTGCCTTCAAATAACTCCAAAGCCTCAGGGTATTTATCAATAATCCAGTTTCTTGAATGATATGGCCCACTTCGATCGAAGTTGCTCATTGCATACAGCCCAATCACTGGTTTTTTCATTACCGTTCCAATATGAGCTGGACCTGAATCCGGTGAAATGACAAATTGAGAATGCTTGATGATTGCTGCCATTCCTCTAATGCTTGTTTTTCCAATCCGATTTATAAAGCCTTCATTAAATCCCTTTTTGTCTAAACTATTTGAATATTCAATTTCAGTTTGGGATAGTCCTCCAGTGACAATGACCTGCATATTTTCTTGTTCCAAAAGATACTCTATGATTTCGATAAAATTCTCGATTGGCCAGCTACGGTTATAACTCTTGCCATACCTCTGACTGCTGCATGGACTGATGACACATGTGGTTTTATTCTCATCAACGTATCTTTTGATTTCATTTTCTTCAGGCTTTAAATTTATGGGTTCCCATACTGGATGGCCATTTTTATTGGTGAGGTGATTCACAAATTCAATCATCCCATCGGCAACATGCTGCTGTTTTTTAGCGGGTATGAATTCATTACAAAATAGATTTTGTTTATCGCGAGCCCTGGCTTTATTGAATCCAATCTTTCTATCGGACGAAATCATGGCACTGATGAGATTGGCAGACATCGACGCATGCATATTCAAAAGGGCATCAAATTTTATCCCTTTTAAGTCCTGCTTGATTTTTAACATTGCCTTGATTAGGTTTGATTTATCCACAACATGAAACTCAATGTCCTCGACATCTTTGAATAATTGATGCTCATTTTTGCCTATTACCCAAGTTATCTTTGCAGCAGGCATCTCTTTTTTTAGATTATTAATTGCACCCAGAGCGTGACAGCAATCACCCAGTGCTGATAATCTTAGAATGCAAATCTGATTTGCGGCTTCGGAGAAATCTCTAGACATAGAACTATGAGCAACTTATTAATTCATGACAATGAAAACATCATCATATATGCGGATGATTTGATCAAGGATATTAACAAAGACTTTTTTGAGTCAAAAACGTGGCTTGATCTTGAGAATACCGATGTAGTGAGAACAGGCAGAGGCGAAACAATATTTTTTGAATGTCAGAATCAGAAATGTGTCTTGAAACATTATCAAAGAGGAGGAATCTTTGGTCGTTACATAAAGGATCGATATCTCTGGACGGGAATCAATGGAGCCAGGTCAATTCGTGAGTTCAGCAGGCTTAACGAGCTTATTAAAATGGGATTACCGGTACCGAAAACCATTGCAGCTCGCGTAAAAAGGTCGGGCACCACATACACGGCTGATTTAATTACCACTGAGATAGAAAACACCAAAACACTCTCTGAATTAATCAGAATTGATGAGGTCAGCAACGATGTTTGGAAAGCCATTGGCCATTGTCTGCGTTTGTTCAATGACAAAGAGGTTTATCATCCGGATTTGAATACCAATAATATCCTCATCGATACAAAACCAAGTGTCTATTTAATTGATTTTGATAGTGCATCCAGACTTCATCAAAAAATCGCATCACCAAAGAAAACCCTCAGCCGTTTTCGTCGATCATTAGAGAAGACCTATGACAAAAATGAAAAAGACTTCTCAGTGAGTGATTGGGACACCATTGTCAGCCATTATTTTATTAGCTAACGTATGGATTATTCTCAGAACCTGGTTTCTTGAAGCGACGGTGAACCCAGTAGTATTGTTCTTTGTTATCCATAATGTGAGATTCAAGGCACTGATAAAAGTGTTGTAAAAATATTTCTGGATTTTTGCAATCATCATTATTCATTTCAGGGTATATGGTCAGAACATAATTTCCATTTGGCAATCTCTTTGGGAAATACGGAAGAACCGTGCAACCCGTCATTTCTGCAAATCGACATATGGCAGGGGTCGTTGGAGCATCTTGCCCAAAGAAACTGATATTGACTGCATTTTTGCCAGTAAAATTTTGGTCTGAAGCATACCAAACTATTTTCTTTGCTTTGAGCGCTTTGATTAAGCTTTTCACTTCAAATTTTGTGACAAGACTGTCAACAGACTTGAGGCGTGCATTTCTAAAAAAACGATTAATGATTGGATTGCTGCCAACGCGATACATGCCAACCAATTCAGGCATGTCTGGTGCAATTGATTCCCTGCCAATGAATGCACTGATCTCTAGCATGGTGAAATGGGCACTTAATAGAACTACGCCGCGATCTTTTTTTACAGCATCTTGAAGAATTTCTAAGCCTTCTATTTGTGTGATTTTTCCAATGCTTCGATCCGACTTCCATCTTGCAATACAGACCTCAAAGAAGCCGATTCCAAGTGAGGTGAAATGATCTTTGACTATTTTATTTTGTTCTTTTTCATTGAGATCTGGAAAACAAAGTTCAATATTTCTTTTTGCAATTTTTTTTCGATTTGAAGGAATGCAGAAGAGAAGAAATCCAATGATTCCCCCCAATGATTGAATGGCTTTAATTGGAAGCAATGAAATAAATCTTGCTTTTACCAATAGGGCAAGAACCAACCAATTTTTTGGTTTTAGGTAGTCACTAGAGGCAACTTTTTTTGGGTTAGGATTATCCATAGATCTCAATTACGAATTCAGTATACTCAAGTTATGAACAAAAAAAATCTAGATCACTTATCTTCAGAGCAGCTTCATGTTACTCAGGAAAAAGGAACCGAAGCTCCTTTTACTGGAGATTTACTTCATAACAACGAGCGCGGCACCTATCAGTGCGTTTGTTGCAATACCGATCTTTTTGGCTCGAACACTAAATTTGATTCTGGAACTGGATGGCCTAGTTTTTATGATGTCATGAGTTCTGATGCTGTAAAAGTTGAGGTTGATCACAGTCATGGCATGGTCAGAGAAGAAGTTTTATGCGGAAATTGTAATGCACATCTCGGTCATGTTTTCCATGATGGCCCTCAACCAACAGGCCTTCGTTATTGCATTAACTCATTATCTTTGGATTTTGAGCAAGGCTAGGCAGTTGATTTATCTCAGGGTTCTGGCAGGCATCATAATTCAGATTGCACTCTATGCCTTATTTCTTTTGGGTCCAACACCGGGATTCGATTGGCCAGATGCTACAGCATGGTTGGGAACATACTTTGTTATAAACTTGGCAACCTCATTTTGGATCACTGCAAAATATCCTTCTAGTATGGAGGCCAGGTTGGAGTTTAGTTTCCAGCGTCAACCCAGAGAAGATCGGCTTGCCACTTTGCTATTGATTTCTGCACTTTGTATTGTTGTTAGTATGAATGCCATCGATGTGTTTTACCTGAAGTTCTTTTGGATGCCTTCTCAATTTTGGAAGATATCAGGACTTGCTATCTCTATTGTTGGATATTTAATTATTGTTTTCACGATCACCCAGAATGAATTCGCCCAATCAGTTGTGAACATACAGGACGATCGAAACCAAGTTCTAATAGACAAAGGTCTTTATGCTGTTGTCAGGCATCCAATGTATCTAGGCCTCTTGGTATGGTTGTTTGGGATGTCTCTTTGGCTTGGGAGTATTGCTACAGCATTATTTGGTAATGCAATTCTTTTTTTGGCACTGCTACCCAGAATACTTATTGAGGAAAAAACCTTGGCAATCAACTTAGAGGGTTACGAAGATTACATGGACAGAGTCCAATCAAGGATCATTCCTCAAATCTTCTAATTTAACCTATGTCGGGATTGAGACTATAGAGACCAATCAACTCTGTGTTTCCGATGACATGTCCTTCCATTGACTCGATGACCTCTTCAGCTGTGAAATTTCCATCCACTGAGCAGGTTTCAAAGTCGCAAGCAAACAGTTGAAATCGATAATGATGGGGAATTTCGTCATTCCAAGGAGGGCAGGGTCCTTCGTATCCAAAATAGTTCCCCTGCATTTCAGGATCACCGGCCATGAACTTTGTGTAATCATTGACCCCTTGACGCGAACCAACAGGCCCTTTGGGATTTTGTTTCCCGCCAGGAGTGATGCCATCAGAGCATTCTCCTTCTGAGACAGAATCATCCTTCGGCTTGATATCAACCATAACCCAATGATAAAAATTTACTCTTGGCAAATCCTTTGAAATGGTTTTTCCCTCTTTATTGAAATTATCCAGAGAGGATGGAACATCGGTATCCACGCAAATAAGAACAAGTGACTTGGCATCGTTAGGTATCGCTGACCAGTTAAGCTGAGGGTTTTTGTTTTGCCCCAAAGCCATATGATTTTCTGTGTCTTTGATTCCAAAAGCACATCTTTCAGGGATGTATCCTCCATGTTGAAAAGTATTTGAGAGCAGTTTCATAGTCATCCTTCTTTGGCAGAATTGTTTTTGGGTTGAAACAATAATATTAATGCTGACATGACAATGGCGCAAGCCCACAAAGTTCCTGAAACAAAGATGATTTCATACCAATTATCCCATCCTTTGTAGTTGTAAACCGCAATGAAGGTGCCTGTAAAAATGACCCAAATAAGCCAACGCATTTTCTGACTGATGGGCAGGCCATACATTTGAGTTACAACAAAAACTCCCAAAAACCCAAACAAGAACATTGGCCAATTATGTCCAACCATCCATGCAACTATCATTGCGTGGATAACAACAGTTGCTTCTAGAAAGATTGTCCATTTAGGGTTTAAATGCATGCGAGTAAAGAAAAGACTGCCTTGGAGCAAGAGTAAAAACATGTAAAGGAATCCCATCAGATGACCTTGAGTTCCAACCATTGGGTGGTACCAGAACGTATAAATCGTCGCCCAAGCAAAATAATACCCATGATATTTTCTAATACTCACCGCTGCATTACTGACAAATCCAATCCTCTTACCAAAGAACATGCCTCTTCTTTGGTTTTCCATGATCAATACCATGAAAAGAAGAACAATGACCGACCATTGTGCAGACACTTCCAAAACATCTTGAGCCAGACCGTCGTACCAAAATCCAGTTTGTAACAAATGGAGTGTTATGAATCCTGCATTTGCCAATAGCGCCGAAATATTGAACCAATGCAGCCCATTGCTATAGCTCGGTTTTTCTTCTTGTGCCTTATAAATTAGCCACCAAATGATTCCTTGATGCCCCAAATAAAATAACCATGCTGAGGTTCTGGTTATCCATGAGGGGTCATTCAGTTGCCATTTATACCAAAATGCAACACCTTCCGGTTTGGGAAGGAGGTCTGGCTTTGAGAACCAATAAATATCTGCAAAATATATCAATGCAGTAAAAAAAAGGCTAAATACAATCCCAATCTTAAGCGCAGAATTTGCATCAATTAAGCCTATCTTATTAATGTATGATTTCATTGATCTAACTGTTCACAATCATGATTTATTTATATATCATCGAAATATAGATCATTTTGAGAAAAAAGTGTCAGACTTCTTTAAATTTTTCAAACCAGACTTACCGCAAACTCAGACGCAGGAAAACATCAATCCAGTTGAGATGGCTGCCACCGTTCTTATGATTGAAATGGCGAGAGCTGATTTCGAACAAGACGATCTCGAAAACCAAACGATCATCGAGCTTTTACAAGAGTATTTTGGCATCAATATTGACGATGCAAATAAACTCTTTCATCAAGCAGAAAAAATTGCTGATGATTCAGTTTCTCTGCATGAATTTACCCGAACCCTTCATGAGACTCTAGATCCAGAAGCAAAAAATGAAATCATTGAGATGCTTTGGCGCTTAGCACTGGTCGATGATTCTTTGGATCGTTACGAAGATTATTTGGTTCGAAAAATTGCCGATTTGCTTTATGTATCAAATTCCATCGTGCTTAGAATTAAACATGATTTAACCAGTAATTAAGGTTGAAGTAATTTTATCAACCAAAGGACTGATGTCCTCAAAGATTGGGTTCAACACCGGTATTCCAAGTTCATCTTTCAATGAAGATGTATCGAATGATTCACTGGCATTGATGGCAATGCCAATGACCTCTTTTCCATAGTGTCTGATCAATTCTATTTCATCTTCTATACCTGGAATGATGGCTTCGGCTGCTTCGCAGTTATCGAAATATTTTCTTTCTGCTGGATGAGCCAAAACAACGGCATCGATATTCCCAGAGAGCAAGATTTCTGATCCGCATGGACCGGAAGGGTTTCTAAGCGATGATTGACCTTCGATAAGCATCAAATCAGGTTTTTCTTTTGTGGCACAATCAATGATTGCTTTTTCAAGTTCGCCGGAAACGAAATCATTCAATGTTGAGTCAAGAATTAGGCCGTGTTTAAAACCCTGAAGAAATCCTGTCTGACCCGTATAAATGACCTCTGTTTTTGTGCCAGATTCTCTCAAAGCTTCAACCAAAAATTGACACATTGTCCTTTTCCCCGTTGCACAATCTGTTCCCAGTACTGCAATTGTGGGGATCTGAATCGCTTTGATCTCGCCGCTCCAGAATCTTAATTCTTCTGCTTTTTTTGGTTTCCTGATGTCATGAATTTCTGCACCATTTTTTTCAGCAAGCCCTGCAAGCTCAGAATCCTCTGACAAGAGTTGATGCAGTCCACAAACCACATCCATGCCATGACTGAGTGCATCTTTCACAATCAATCGATGTTCCTCTGGAAGCATCCCGCCTCCAAATGCCACTCCCATGACAAGATATTTAGGTTTCTCTGGTAATTGTTCGAGTGCGGCAGATAGATCTTTGTATATCATGAGATTCTCTTTGCAATGCTCTACAAGATCCGCGCTCATTGAACCATTAAACTTTTGATCTATCAGACCTAGAATTTTAAATCGGTCCGAGTATCTGAGTAATCCGTGTGCTGTTTTGGCATGGATATCATCAAGCAGACCCCCACTATAAAGCAATGCTGTTCCATAAATATTTTTCATCAGTAGATCCCCAGGCCCGGCTTTTCAATCACGCTCATGACTCCATTCTCGCATGTGTATCCGCCTTCTATGAGATCCCATCCTAAATCAAAGAAGCCGTCTAAATCAATGTATTGGGTGTTCTCACACGAGAATGCAGTGTGTAGAGCAGCAGAAATGCTGACTTTGCTTTCATCAAAGCATCCCCACATGAGTTTTATCCCATTTTCTTGAGCCAATGCCGCGATTTTTTTTGCAGCAAAAACTCCCCCGCATTTCATGAGTTTGATGTTAAATACCCCAAAGGGTTTTGGCTCTTGCACGAGATGCATTGCGTGATCAAAGTTTTTAAGACTTTCATCAGCGACACAAATTTTTCTGATTTCTTCAGGAAAATAAAGCATCTCATCATTTTGATCCGTTTCCATTGGTTGCTCGATTAACTCAAGACCTAGATCAAGAGTTTCTCCATAAAATTTAATCAATTCTTCTTTTGAGTAACCCCTATTGGCATCAACTCGAATTCTAATCTCCTCAGGCTTTAATGCAAAGAGTGCTTTCATGCGTTCGATGTCTTCTTCAACGCAGTCACCGATTTTGATTTTTAAAAATGAAAATCCATTGCCTATGTGTTTTTCTGCCATCTCTATGGTTTTCTCCAAAGACGCAACACCAATTGTTATAGAAGTATCGAAACTTTGATGCTTTTTGCCCAGTGCTTCAACGAGTGATTTTTTTTGTCTTTTGGCCCATAAATCATGCAATGCAATATCAACAGCAGCATTTCCTTCTGGACTTGAAGACAATTCTGATGCGACCCAACTTAGGATGTTTTCATTTGGAGTGAGATCTTTTCCGGTTAGAGATGATGAAAAAGAATTTAGATTGTCAAAGCATGCTTTCACCGACTCTTCTGAATCATTCTGTGTGGCGCATGAACCAATCCCGATATTGCCCTCTGTGTCTTTCAGAGTAATGAAAGTATTTTTAATCGATTCGTGAACATGCCCTGCAATCGCCCAAGGTTCTTTCAGTTGCATGTCATGCGTTTCAACTTTTGCATCGGTGATGATCATGTATTTATTTTAAACCAGATGCTGAAAATTGGCGCAAACAATTCCATCGAGCAGTAGTTTGCTGGTTATGTTTCCGGAAATGAATAGAGAAATCGACTGTATTAACACAATTGCAATGAACGGCGAGAAATCAAGTCCTGCAGGAACCGGCAAGTTTTTTCGAATTGGATTTAGAACAGGAACAACCAATTGTCTAATGAAGTCTGAAAGGCTGCTGTGTTGATTGGGTATCAGCCAGGAGAATATTGCATGCAGGATGATCGAGAAAAAGAAAATTGTGAGTACAAGATCAAGAATTGATAATGCAGATAGAGCAAACAGCTCAAACACACTAGGGCTCTTAATGCAGTTCATTCCAAATAAGATCAGCCCGGAAAAAAACTCAACCATCAATGCAAGCAGGATGGAGATGATTGCCAGTCTTTGAGGATCGGTTGATTTTCCAAGAGTGGAAAGCAATCGATCAGTCAATAGACCGATTGCTTTATTGATTTGATTGTATTCGCTCACCCAACGAGATGAAAAAACTCTGACGACTAGAAGCAACAAGACAAAATCAATAAGTGTAGTAAATAAAAATAGGGCGAGATCAGTCATTTGGGACCGCTGAATAAAAATTATTTGTTCTGACCCAGCTCAATGGATCTATTCCTTGCTGCTTCAATTGCTTCATCCCAAACCCGATCCAAATCATTCTCATCAAGAGATCTAAAAGCAGCCTCAGTTGTGCCTCCTGGAGACATGACTTTTTTCTTGAGTGTGACAAGATCGTCTGCACTGTTTAGAGCGAGATGACTTGAGCCAATGGCAGTTTGCACCGAGAGTGTTTCAGCAATGTCCTCTGGAATGCCGGATTTTATTGCCGCCGTTTTCAGAAGATCCATCATATGAAAAAAATAAGCAGGACCGCTCCCTGACACGGCTGTGATTGCATGCATCCACTCTTCATTTTGTACCCATATTGTTTTTCCAACGGAATTAAAAATATATGTTGCCAATACAATTTCACTTTCTGTCAGATTAGATTGAATCAAAGCCGAGACGCCTCTGCCCACTAGACAAGGCGTATTTGGCATTGCCCGACAAAGCTTAGATTCTTCCCCAAAAAGTGACATGATTGATTCAATTTCTATACCTGCGGCCACAGAGATGATCATTTTTTCATGGTCTTTTTGAGAAATTGACTGCGCAGCTTCTTTGAAGATTTGAGGCTTTACGCAGATGATTAAAACATCCGAGCAATCAGAAACCTCCTGATTTTTTTCGCGAACATTCAGTTTTTTATTGAGAATAGAAAGAATGTTTCTTCGATCTTCGCTTGGATCCGAAACATATATTTTTGATGCATCATGACCATGCAATATAAGGCCTCTGATGATCGCTTCTGCAACCATTCCGCCCCCAATGAATCCAATGTTTTTGTTCTCATGCATTAAATATGTCTCTTGCCAAATAATCCCGTGCCTATTCTAATCATATTTGAACCATTTTGAATGGCTATTTTGTAATCATCCGACATTCCCATGGAAAGTGTGTCCAGTCCATAGCCCTCGTCATTCAGATCTTTATAGAATTGATGGAGTTTGGCAAAACCATTTATTCTTTCTTCAAATGAGGAGTCTGGAATAGAGATCCCCATCAATCCTCTCAATTTTATATTCTCCAAATCTTTCATTTCGTTTAGGAGCTCTCTCGCTTCATCATGACTGACGGATTCTCTGGCATCATCATCAATCTTTACTTGAATGCAGGCATTCATCGGTTCCGCTTTGATTCTTTGATTGTTTAATCTTTCTGCAACCTTGTAACGCGTGATTGAATGAACCCAATCAAAATGATTGGCAATCATTTTGGTTTTGTTCGATTGGATGTTCCCAATGAAATGCCAAACGGCATCCAGATCAAGTTCTATGATCTTATCGATTGCCTCTTGGGCAAAGTTTTCTGCAAATTCGTTGACACCTAATTCGTATAATATTTTTATTTTATCCAGCGGTTGCTTCTTAGAAACGGCTATGATTTTTGGCTTTCCGTTTCGGAAATCCATGGCATCAATTTCGGAATAAATTAATTCAAGATTATTCTTGAGATCCGTCATTAAAAGTATATTTGTTCAGCCTTGAATACAGGCCCATCTACACACACTCTTTTCATTTTTTCATGATCGTCTTCAAGAATTTTGACCGTGCATCCAGCACAGCCTCCGATTGCACAGGCCATATGCTCCTCAAGAGAAAGCACGCAATCCAATTGTTTCTCTTTTGCCAATAGAGCAACTGCCTCCAACATTTTTTCAGGCCCGCAAGCATAGATCACTGTTTCCATTTTCTCTGAGTCTGACAATGTCTCAATGAAACTGCTTGCCGGTTCAGTGACAAGACCCAAATGGCAACCCGCATAACCTGCTTGACTGGATAATCGACACGGTATTCTCAGTTTTTCCATGTCATCAATGGTTGCATTGAGCGATTGATCGGTACCCGGTATCCCCAAGTCAGATGTGCATGTTTGAAATGGGAAGGGTACTTCAGAGCCAAAGAAAGCGACCAATTCAATGTCATCGTTTGCCTTTTTTAATTCTTCACCCATGAATAAAACTGGAGGAATGCCGACACCTCCCCCGATTAGAATTGCAGAATTTTTGTTTGAGGGATGAATGAATCCATTGCCAATCGGACCCATTACTTTAATTTCATCGCCTATCTCAATTTGACTCAGTGCCTCTAAACCAGGGCCCACTGTTTTGTACATGAATTCTACGGTTCCATCCTCTTTTGATGAGCGCAGATAGGAAAGAGGCCTTCTTAGTATTGTATTGCCACCGCATTCTACAAAAGCAAATTGTCCAGGCTTAGCGGTTTGTGATGATTTCTCTGCTTTTACAATTGTGACAAATTGATCCGCCTCAAATCTCAGTTGTTCAACCACCTCAGCTGTTTCTTCAAAGATTGTTCCTTTATTCGACATTTTATTGCTTTAATATTTGAGTCAAGACAGCCATTCGAACAGCCACTCCATTCTCCACTTGCTTCAAGATGACCGATTGTTTCCCGTCAGCAACTTGATCGGAAATTTCAATGCCTCGGTTCATGGGACCAGGATGCATCACTATCGCATTTGGCTTACACAGCGCAAGTTTATCTTCAGATAATTGATACTCATTTGAATATTGCTCAAGCGATAGGCTGCTCTCTGTCGACTCAATGCGTTCCTTTTGCACACGAAGTGCAACGATTACATCCGCATCAGAAAGACCTTTTTTTGGGTCGTTTTCATGTTTCGCATTCGGAAAACTGCTCATTTCAGGTTTAAATTCCACTGGGGAGACCAATGTGATATTTCCAGTGTTCATGATTTCTAATCCTTCTGCCAAAGACCTTGCAACCCTCGAGTGCGAGATGTCTCCCATGATTACAACCTTAAGGTCTTCAAAAGAATCTTTCTCTTGCCTAATGGTCAAAAGATCTAAAAGACCTTGTGTGGGATGTGATATCGATGATTCACCAGCGCTGATCAAATGCGTATTTGGCCCCACATCATTTATGAGCGGATTAAATAAATTTGTGTCCCCAGTTCGGATGATGAAAGCCTTGACACCCATTGCTTCTAAATTTCTAATCGTGTCCAATATGGTTTCACCCTTGGTTGCAGAAGATTTTTTCTCATCAATGATTATTGTCTCTGCACCCAGTCGTTTTGCAGCAACTTGAAAAGATGCACTCGTTCTCGTACTGGGCTCAAAAAAAAGACTGGCGATTGATTGATTGCTTAGAAGATTTTGAAATTCATGAGGAGGATTTGAGTTCAGATAATGATCCGATAGATTGAGAAGTTCATCGATTTGATTCTTGCTCAGATCTTTAAGGTATAAGAAATTTTTCAATCGAATCACCCTTTAACTTGTGACAAGTCCATCGTTTAATCTTTGGTTCATCCAATCTTGCAAAAAGATTGCTGCTGCCATGCTATCTACTTGACCTTTCATTATTTTTCGCGAAAGGATACCTTCTTGTCTTTGCAGTTTCAATTTCTCTTTGGCATCCTCAGTTGTTAAATGCTCTAAAGCCCATTCTACATTTTGGTTGAGATCATTCTCTAGGCTTCCTTTAAAATCGTTAATTTTCTCCATCAGCGCTTCTGAGCTTTTATTGTTCACATTGGGTTTGCCAAGGACAATAATGGCCGGCCGATACTCTTGGATGACCCTTTTTAAGAGTTCCCAATCTGGAATACCATTCTTCATGACCATCGGGTCGAGTGGTGATGCAGTATTAGTGATGTTTTGACCAATCGCAACGCCCATTTTTTTCATACCAAAATCAAAAGCAATGAAAGTAGAAGACATACTCGAATCCACTATATTTTATGCATGACCAATTTGATCGCTTATATTTATACTTTTTATTCCCAGCGAATCAATGCTCTTTTCCCAACGAAATTCAGCATCCACATCAAAGACAATGGTTGGATTGTATGGTGCACTTATCCAGGAATTGGTCATCAATTCAGTTTCTAACTGCCCCGGCCCCCACCCTGAGTAACCAACAATAAATATTGAATGATTGGGCCCTTTGCCATCTACCATGTCATCGATGATATCTCTTGAGCTCGTGATGAACGTATTTTCATTGATTTCAGTGGTGTTTTCCCACAATCCTGAATTGTGTATTACAAAACCCCTGTCTAATCCAACAGGACCGCCTTGCAGGAAACTTATTTCGCCTGTGTCCATTTGATTCAAATTCATTTGATTGATTACTTCATCCAAATCGTGATGCAGTGGTTTATTGATGATCAATCCCAATGATCCAGACTCGTTCTGCTCACAAACCAAGGTCACTGTCTTTTCAAAATTTGGATCTTTTAGGCTAGGACTTGCTATGAGAAAGTGACCCACGAGTGAATTATTAACACTCATATCAATTTAATTTATGCAATGCTTCAAAGAAACGGTCTGAAACATTCACTTCAGAATTCTTTGAGATTTCTCTCATTCCTGTTGGGCTTGTGATGTTTATTTCGCTCAAATAATCACCGATCACATCAATCCCTGCAAAGTAGACTCCAGCTTTGAGCAATGTGTTTCCAATGGCATCACAGATTTCTTGGTCACGTTCAGTGAGTGGCCTCACCTCTCCTGTTGCACCCATCACTAAATTTCCACGATGATCGCCCTCAGAAGGAACTCTTGCAAGCGCCATTCCCACATGATGACCAAAGACAAGGTGTATGCGTTTATCTCCGTCCTTAATTTCAGGAATATACTTTTGCGCCATGATCGTTTTTTTATCGTTTCTCGTCATTTCTTCAAATATTGTGTTTGTATTTTGATCGCCTTTCTCGACGATAAAAATGGAACGCCCACCCATTCCATCGAGTGGTTTCACCACAATTTTATTCTGAAGGTTGATAAAATCTCTCAGGTCATTTTGATTGGATGTCACCAGGGTGGGAGGTGTCACGCTCGGAAACATGGTAATGGAAACTTTTTCATTTAAATTCCTGATCGCAGATGGCTCATTAATGACTTTGGCCCCATTCATCTTTGCTAGATCTAAAATATATGTTGAGTATATGTATTCCATATCGAACGGAGGATCCTTTCTCATTAGAATCACATCGAAGTCATTGAGACAATGTTCATTTTCTCTGCCATAGGTAAACCAACTATCTCTGTCATCATTCACCGTGATTGAGCGCCCAATACCCAATGGCTTGCCGTCATTGATTCTCAGTTGTTCCGTGTGAAAACGAGTGAGTTCATATCCAAACGATTGAGCCGAAAGCAGTAAATCAAGCGTTCCATCTTTTTCTGGCTTGATCCGCTCAATGGGATCCATCACTACAGCTAGTTTCATAATATTGCTCTCATTGATTCTCATTCTAGATCAATTCGATAGATCGCCATAGAGATATTGCAAGATACTCAAGGCCATGATTGGCGCCGTTTCAGTTCTCAACAATCTGGGACCTGATTGAATGACTGAATATTCGTTATCAATTGCGATTTGCTTCTCTTCTTTTGTGAAGCCTCCTTCTGGACCAATGACTAGAGTGATTTCCTTTGGCTTATTGCCATCAAGTGAATCTTGACCAGTGGTGTCGAAGAAAATCGATAGATCACTTTTGTATTTCTGTAAGCACTCGGCATCCAAGTTAATAGGATCGATTAAATTAGGTATCTGGGTCCTGCCCGATTGTTCCGAGGCGCTGATTAATATCTTTCTCCAGTGATGAAGCCTTTTTTGAATTTTATCTTGATTCATCTTCACAACCGTATTTGTTGAAAAAACGGGAACAATTCTATTGATGCCTAGCTCAGTTGATTTCTGCATCACCGTATCCATCCTTTGGCCTCTGGAGATGCTTTGTATCAGAGTGGTTTTTATCGGGGATTCTCGATTGGGTATTGTTTTTTCCTCTAACTCAACGAGCAACCGATTTTTCTTACCGTCAATGATTTTTGACATCCATTCTGATCCCGACTCATCAAATAAGATCATCTGATCTCCTGCTTGCAGTCTTAAAACTTTAGTGACGTAATGGCATTGCTCCCCTGTAATTTCAAAATGAGCTTTGGGGTCTTCAATTTTCTCTATATAAAATCTTTGGATTCTTTTTTTTCTCATGGTAAAAATCTTATTTGAGTGGTCTATTGAAAAATTCCCTCTTATTGTAAATTATATTACTCCTATTTACTTAAACCTCAGGAGCTTTGGATGAGCAAAATGAAACATAAAAACATTCGTGGAAAGTTGGCATACACTTCCAAGAAGCCAGAAATGATGAATCAAAATAGGGGGCATGAATTATTCCACATCACAAAACACTCGGATGGACAGGCCACCCTAAGAGCGCATTGTGAGATAGAGGAGCCGGATCCGACAGTGATGAGAGATGTGGTATTGACCTTAAATGAAAAAAACCATCCGATGGATTGTTTTATTCGATTGACCGTTGGAGATGAATTCATGGGCTCGGGCTTATTCGTCTTTGATTTGGATGAAGATTGCAATGGGACGATCGAGTGTGAGTCCTATGGCCCATCGATTGATCGCCTCACTCAAAAAAAGGAAACGCGAGGTTCTTTTGATGCTTTTGGAACTCACCCAATTGTGGGAGACGGTTGGAATTGCAGATCCATTGATATATCAAATGGACCAGGTGTCTTTGAGATGAGAGCATTCATGCCGTCATTGGATCATCGTGGTGCAACGCCACCCATGATTTCTGAATTAACCATTGGCATTGAATATCATGGACTTGAGGAAGTCACAGTAAAATCCGGAACCTTTAAGTGTCATCACTTTAGTTACATTGATGACGTCGGTTTCAATGAGGGAGTTAAGCACCCTCCTTATGATATCTGGGTTACCGAAGAGGATTACGTTTGCGTCAGAGCAGAAGTGACTGGATATATGATGACTTATTACGAGCTTGAGTACATTGAATTTGATTAATGGCTTGACTCCAGAATCTTTGTTGTCGCATTTTTGACCACTTCAATCGAATCTTCATTTGCTTGAAACCGAATGGCTTTGCCGCCATTCGCATGCCAATCTTCAATGTTGTGAGGCCTGTCATCGATCAATATGTTTGGCATTCCCCGATATTGAGCTAGCTCTCCTTTGTTGCTCTTTATGAAAATCTCATCGGGCTTGATCAAGAGTTTTTCTTCGATCCATACTTTTTTCCATTGTGCACAGTTTTCTTCATCTCCTTCGAGGGGGGAAGATAGGATTGAGTACCCACCTGATACATCTGAAACAAATTCAATCAATTCATCGCAACACCACGTTTTGGGTATTTTCGCAAAGAAATCCGTTCCTTTGATCGAGTCAATTTTTTTCATCAACTCATCCTGCTCTAATTCTTTCCAGTGACTTACCCCGCAATAGCTCGAAAAGGCCCCGAAAAAGTCAGCCAACACGCCATCCATATCTAAAAAGATTACAGGGGTTTGATTCACAAAGTTTAGATTTTAGATAATTTATGGCCAAACAGTCTTGATAAGGCAATGATCGGGCGCCACTGCCATGGAAGAATGTAAGTCTTCTTTCTGTTCTCTATGGCTCTGATCATTTTTCGTGCTGCGACATCTGCATCCATTAGAAAAGGCATTTTGAATTCATTGACATCGGTCATCTCGCTTTTTATATAGCCTGGACAAATAGTTGTGACATCAATCTTGTATTTTTTTAGAGATCTTCTCCAAGAATCAGCCAACCTTCTTACAGCGACTTTTGACGCTGCATAACCGCCAAAGTAGGGCGGCGCAGTAAAGCTCGCAATCGAAGAAATGATGACGAGTGAACCCGATTTTTGATTTTTCATAGCAGGAACATAAGGAACAATTGTATTTGCCACACCTAGAATATTGATCGCCAGTGTTTGATTAATTTGTTTTGGATCGCCTGAAGATAAACTGTCAGAGAATGCAACTCCAGCATTTGCGATCACTACATCAATGCCTTTCCTCTCTAGATTGACAAAATCTTTTGCAACATCGATTGATGCCTCTTCATTTGTCACATCTAAATCATACGTTATGACTTTACCAGCGCCCAATGACTCGCAGCTGGACTTGATTTGCTGTAATTTATCCTGTCTTCTCGCAGCTAAACCGATGATTGCACCTTGTTTCGCATATTCCTCTGCCAGTGCAGACCCGATTCCACTGCTGGCACCCGTAATAAATACTTTTAGTTTTGACTCCATTTCCTATCCTTTTTAAAAAATTTAATTTAGCTTAATTCGCTTGTGTCTGCATCATTTTAATCTGTTCTTCAATCAGCCAAATTCGATCCTGACCCCAAACCACCAGTTCTTCTTTTCCCTCTTTGTTTTTGAGTATGATTGTAGGTGGGCCCCATTTACCCAAGCTAAAGAGTCGTTCTTTATTCTTTTTAACTTCATCTTTCCAGCCTTCGGAATCCAATTCTTTTTCTGCGTCTGGCCATTCTAGCCCAATTGATTCAATAATATTTTTTAGGTTCTTTTTCATATAACCATGTTTGCCATTTGCCCAAACAGATTCTGCAAACATCTGAAGATATTGTTCTTCTTTGCCGTATTTTTTAGCGAAAGCATACAGCGAATAGCAACGCTCAACGGCATACCCTAAAGGATCCACAATATTTCCAAATGGAATGCTGTATTCATCGGCGACTCTTTTGCAGTCTTTTGTAATGTAAGTTCGTTTTTCAAGGTTCACTTTCATGCCTCTCATCACCATTGGTAAAATAATTTTATAATTGAGTTTCAGGTGATATTTTTTTGAGAGTTCAGACAGTGGCTTCATCGCCAGGTAACTATAAGGACTTCTCGCTGACCACAGCACATCTATTTCGAGTCCTAAATTTTCAATCTTATGCGCCTCAAGTGATTTTCTTTGTATCACATTTGATTTGTCATCTTTTTTTATACCAAGACTCGTCAATCTTTTCTCTAGAAATGACAGTCGATCGATTCCCCAATAGCATTCACCCGCATAAACAAACACACCTCCGAGATAGTGTCCAAGCTTCTTCCGTAATTTACTGTTTGCTGAAAGCGCATTATCGATAACCTCGCCATCGGGCACCGAAGAAACCATCTTTTCAATACCCAATTGATCATTCGTCCATAACAGATCGCCAATCTTTTTAATGTCCTTGAACGACTTATCTTCCCTGTTAAGCAGCGCCCATTGAGCCAATCTAATGATTTTGTCATTAGGTAAATGATTCACTAATGGGAATTCTAAGCCATAGTAAGGTGCTATTTTTTTCACATCTTCCAAGCTGTGATTTATTAATAAATTTGGTTCTGGCGCAGCTTCTATTGTGGGATGAGAAACGAGAAAGAATTTTATTTCAATGTCATATGTGATTTGCAGTAAAGGCAAGATTTGAGCACAAAGATGCGAATACGGATCGTTGATCTGATGAAAATAATGCACCACATGCTTCCTTCCTTCACGGACTCTCTTGGCTTCACTGTTTTTCTGTGATCTTTTTTTTCTTTGGGTATCTAGGATCACCCGAGTCACAAGTCTTTTGAGTTCAAGCTCAACCCATTTGATTGGATTTGAGATCATTACTTGAGTGCTGGGAGGACTTTTTCACCAATCACCTTAAGCCCATTCCATGGATCATCGAATAACCTGATTGATAGGTCTGTTATTCCAGCCTCTTTAAATTGATAAAAACGTTCTAATTCTTTATCGATGTCATTCATATCGCCAGCAGAGCTAAGATCACCGACTAACTTATTGACCAGATCCTCTGAAACATTTTCTATTACGCCTGAACGGCTAATATATGCCTTTGCAAATTCGTTATTTGGTCCTGCATTGTAATTATCAATTACAATTTGTGCTTCATCCTCTGTCAAAAAATGATGCAAAGAAAATGGAGGAAGAAGCGATCCTCTAAAAATAAGCTCGCGGCGTGCCTCTTTCATCGATTCTTCTTTGTCTTCTTTTATGTGCCATGCCCAAAAGTTTCCAATTCTAAAATCCTCAATTTCGGATTCCCTTTTAGCAATTCCATCATGAATGTTTTGCATCGCCTCGCCAAGCATGGGTATTGCAACGTCACTCATTTGCAATCCATCAGCAAGCTTGCCTCCCAGTCTCAACATTTGAGGTTCTGTTGAGCATGTATAGATCTTTGGAGGGCTTGATTGGGCCCATGAGAAACCTTGCATGTATGGCCTGGTTATTTTAAAAATGTCTCCATCAAAACCCATGTTGAATTTTTTACTGGAAGCGTTGCTTAAGATCTCAACGGCTTCTCTTACTGCTTTGATAATCTTAAAAGGTGACAAACCAGGGCAAGAATCTTTTACACATGAAAACTTCATCGCCCCAAGGGTTCCTCCGCCTGCCCCAACTGCAATGATGGCTCTTCCGTCAGCCAATTCATTAAGGGTTAAGATTGAATTTGCCATTTTTAATGGATGCATTTCAAAAGGACTTACCGCCAGAGGCCCAAGCAGAATTTTGCTTGTTTGTTGTGCAGCTGGAACCAGACTTATGAACGCATCCCAATTTTGATGATAGTTTGAAGACCAGAGCGCCCTGATTCCATATTCTTCTGCTTTGACAGCAATTTCAGCTATTTCATTTGGATGCAGGTCAGGCTCAAGTATGATCTCAATATCCATATTCAGTCTTTCTCAGCCCTGTCATGTTTCCAAAGCGGTTCATCTGTTGACGATTCTCTGGCTAAGAGTCTTGCAATCACAAAGAAAGCATCGGAGAGCCTATTGAGATATTGTAGTGCAAATGGGTTGACGACTCTTTCTTTTGATAATTTGACCATCGATCTTTCGGCTCTTCTGCAAATGGCTCTTGCCATGTGTGTATGAGCTGAACGGATTTCTTTACCGGGCACAATAAACTCCTTTAAAGGAGGCAAATCTTCATTGATGCAATCTATAAATTTTTCAACCGACACAACCTTTTTTTCATTCAGTGATTCAAATTCAGGTGCTGATAATTCTCCTGAGATATTGAACAGCTCTTGTTGTGTTGATTGAAGAAAATCAAGGATATTGGGTGGAATATTTTCCTGGCATGTGATCAGGCCAATCGCTGCACTGAGTTCATCCAATTCACCATAAACAATAATCTGTTTATCGAACTTTTCGACCCTTTTGTTTCCACCAAGATCAGTCGTACCATCATCGCCTTTTTTGGTAAAAATTTTTGTTAAACGGTTACCCATATCATTAATACTAACTAGATTGATGCATTGGAGCCAATGGTTTTAATGCATCATGTAAGTAAAACCTATATAGGTTTTCCTTTTTGGTGTGTTGTAACCATGGGCAAGAACATAGTGCTCATTCAGTGCATTATGAAAAGAACCATTGATCATTAGTTTCTGATTGATGCGCCATTGGACTGACAGATTCATCAGCGTGTATGCATCAAGCTCTAATCCTCCAAAATCATATCTGGACGAATCCCTTCTGAGATTAAGGTTAAGAGTGATAGCATTAATGGTTTTAACCATTGTGAGAGCAAAAGAATTTTTCGGTCTTCTGAGCAATTGACTATTGCTCGTCAAATTTTTAGGGTTTTGAATGGTTGCATTGAGCCTTAAATTCCATTCATTGAGCTGAGTTGACATATTAATATCAAGACCTTTGGTTTCGACTTCATCAATGTTATACAGCTTATAATCCGCATAATTAAAAACGACAAGATCATCAATCTTATTGTCAAATAACCTCACATCCAATTCTGTTGATTCACTTAAGCTCGCAGAAAAGCCTATCCCAAATTTTTTTGATTTTTCTGGAACTAGAGAAGTGTTTCCACCAAAACCATAAAGATCGAACGCAGATGGATTACGATAAGCAGAGCCTCCAAGAATCATCATTCTTAGTCTTTCATTAATTCTATAACCATATTCAGCATTCCAAGCATTTTGACCCTTTGTGAAATCACTGTCACTTGAGCGCAACGCTATCAAAACTTGGTGCTTTGATTTCGAATACAGGTGCTCAATGAACACGGCTCTATTCTCAAAATCAGCAGCAACTCCAGCCCCATAATTACTTGCTGCGAATTTTTCATCTTCAACAGTCATGCCAATGAGGGTTTTATTGGATGAATTCATTTGCAATCGGTTGATCCATTCAAGACTATTTCGCTCGCTATGATTGAAGTCATCACTGTTATTTTGATCTAGAAAGTCCTTATTGTATTTTGTCTCAATGCTATAAGACCATTTTTCACTGAAATCATGACTCAGAGTAAAATTCATCGTCGAATTATGAAAATCTTGACTGACAGGAGATGAGAAAAAATCTTTATAGCTTGTTTCACCTTGACTACTCCACGCGCCAGCTTCGATGGATAACTTTTCAAAATCTTTTCTGATAAAAGCATTGAGCGATACATTCTTATGGGGATCATCAAGCGCGCTTCCCTTTTTGCTTGGATAGCCATCTGTATCTAGAATTGATGTTGAGAAGCCATAATGAGCGGAATCATTATGAACCACTTTTGATATTGAAATTTCTTTTGTCTCGTCTGCACCCAGAGTCAACGAATAATCTTCACGTTCAAAATCTTTCTTCGTAAATATATTCACGACACCGCCCACGGCATTGGACCCATAAAGCGTTGCTCTTGGTGATTTAACGATCTCAATTTTTTCAATCAAAGAAACGGGTATATTTTGTATGGCAGATATCCCGGTAGCCAGATCATTGATAGCGACACCATCCACCAATACGAGCACATGATTGCTGTTTGATCCCTGCATGAATAATGATGTCAGTTGACCAACGCCACCGTTTTGGGAAACATTGATGCCACCCACATTTTGAAGAAGGTCTGAGACAGATCTAAGCCCACTCTCAGCAATTTCTCTTTCACTTATTATTATTGCCGGCGTGATTACATCTTCTAATTTTTGTTGATCTTTGGATGCACTGACAATGATGTTTTCAATTAATTCTGACTCTATTGCCCCAATTGAATTTGCGACCGATAAAAATAAAACCATATAGGCAAAGTATTTTGACCGCATATCTAACTCCTTAAATAGCGGTAGACTGGAGCAATCAATTGAATCATAGATGACTCGCACCCACCGTACATTATATTCTTCGACGAGTCGGTCTCCGGACTGACAAGGATACTCTGATCTTTACCTTCCCATCTAATTGACAGTGGCTGAGATTCTTCTCTAAAGATCAGTTCACTTGATCACCGTTGCGGGGGCAGTGTTGGATTACTCACCAACTTCCCAAACAGCTATTTGCTGAACTCATCAATAAAGATTAAAGCTCAATTTTAGATAAAAGTAAATCAAGGTTGAATCCTGATTACACTCCATTCTTTTTCGGCGTCAATGTTGCCATTTTCAATTTTGATATTGCGCTTGAAACGCAATCGATCATGAAAGCGATTGTTTTGATTTTTCCATAGTTCAATTTCTCCAATCCACATATCATAACCGCCCCAAAAATCAGGTCTGGGAATGGTTACTTCTGTGTCATCTCCCAAGCTTTTTAGTTTAAATTTTTCCATGATTTGCTGATAAGAGCCTTCCATCTTTTCAAGCGATTCAACTTCTGTGCTTTGATCGCTGGTCCATGCACCAATCTGGCTGCCAACGTCTCTTGTGGAGAAGTAGGCGTCATTTTTTGAGTCTGAGCATTTTGTTACAGAGCCTTTGAGACGCGCTTGAAGTCCAAATTTATCCCAATGAAACAGCACGGAGCATTTCGCATTACCCTCAAGCTCTTTTGATTTGGTCGATGAGTAATTGGTATAGAAAGTCAAATACCCTTCTTCAGCATTTAATTCTTTGCACAGAACTATTCTAGAGTTTGGAGACCCATTGGAATCAACTGTTGAAACCAACATGGTGTTCGGATTGGGCTGCGTATTGGAATCCCTTACTTCTTTCATCCAATTTTGAAGCGTTTTTAAAGGATTCAAGATATTTGCTTTTCTTAGGTTAGTGTTCATCAATAGGCGCTGTAGTTTTGTTATAATTAATCTTCGATTCTCAAATTTTTTCAGATTATTAGTATAGTCGCTATTAGAATTACATGACATTACATTAGAGCAATCAAAATGACGGACATTGAAACATTAAGAAATGAATTGAGTGAACTTGATTTAAAGATCATAGAATTGGTTCACAGACGTCAAGTGTTGTCTGAGGAAATTGGCGCCATCAAGCGCAAAAAAGGGAGCCCCACAAGAGACTATCAAAGAGAAAAATTGGTTATTGAGCTTGCAAAATCCCATGCCCAAGAACTGAATGTCGACCCCGTTATGGTGGTTGACCTCATGCAGTTATTGATTCAATCTTCACTCAAAACTCAAGAGAGCGCTCGAGTAAAAGAAGAAGGGCAAGGCAATGGCAAAAAGGTTCTGATCATTGGTGGGCTCGGAAGAATGGGCTCTTGGTTTGCAGAATTTATGAGCATGCAAGGATACGAGGTGCATATCGCTGACATAGATATCCATGACGAAGACAAATCTCACTTCTCAAACTGGGTTGATACAGACGATGATTACGATATAACTGTTGTTGCAACCCCTTTGAGGCAGTCAAAAGAAATTCTTGAAAAAATTCTTGAGCTTGGAAGGCGAGGAATTCTCTTTGACATTGCTTCCATAAAATCACCCATTAAAGAGATACTCACGAAAATATCAGAAAAAGGGATGAAGGTGACATCCATTCATCCAATGTTTGGGCCAGACACAGACTTGTTGACTGGAAAGCATGTGGTTTTTATGAATTTGGATGATCATGGCACCCACTTTGAAATCATGAAGCTTTTTGAGTCAACCACCGCTCAGTTGATTGAGATGTCAATTGATTCCCATGACTATGCCATTTCTTATGTTTTGGGCTTGTCCCATATCATCAACATAGCTTTTTCCAAGGTTCTGCATGGCAGCGGAGAGAAAAAAGAAGCATTATCGCAAGTTTCAAGCACCACATTCAAAGATCAGATTGAAGTTGCCAGAAGGGTTTCTCAAGAAAATCCCAATCTGTACTTTGAGATTCAACATTTAAATGATCACAGCATGCAAACCATTAAAGAGTTGAATCGAGTCATTAAAGAAATCACAGATGCCATCACCTTGGGCAATGAGGATAATTTTGTCGAAATCATGTATACCGGTAAAAAATATTTTGAGGATGCTAAAGATTAGCTGACTATCTATTTATGAGTGATCTAATTTTTGATGATGGGTATAGGGCAAATGTAGGGATTGTCATTTGCAACCCGCTTGGAAAAGTTTTTTTTGCAAAACGGAGGTATCAATCAGGATGGCAATTTCCTCAGGGTGGAATAAGGGAGGATGAAAGCCCGAAAAAAGCCATGTGGAGAGAGCTACTCGAGGAGACCGGTTTGAAAAAGAGAGACACCAAGCTCATTAAAATTTCCAATAATTGGTATCAATATAATCTCCCAAAGAAAAACATTAGAAAGAACGGGAAGGGAGCTTTAGTGGTCGGCCAGCGGCAAAAATGGTTTTTGCTTGCCTTTAATAAAGATTCGCAGCTCATCAGCCTAGATCAGAGTCCAGAGCAAGAGTTTGATTCCTGGAAATGGATTGATCCAGAAAAATCAATTAATCAAGTCATCGGATTTAAAAAAGAAGTCTACAAACAGGTCATAGACGAATTTATACCTTTTATAAAAGGTAATTAATTTTTATAATTCAAATAATAGAGGACGAAAAATGCAGGAAGAAGCAATCATTTTTACTGATGCGGCAGCGAATAAAGTTGGTGCGCTTCTTCAAGATGAGAAAAATACTGCGATGCACCTCAGGGTTTATGTTACCGGAGGAGGCTGCGCCGGATTTCAATACGGGTTTTCTTTCGATGAAGGCAAAGATGAATCTGACACAATGGTAGAAAAGAATGGCGTAAGACTTGTCGTAGATCCAATGAGCATCCAGTATCTTTTGGGTGCCGAAATTGATTTCCAGGAAGACTTGCAGGGCGCAAGATTTGTTATCAAGAATCCCAATGCAAATACAACATGCAGTTGCGGTTCATCTTTTTCATGAATTAATCAGGAAACTGAGAATCCATTAGCTTTCTTTCCTAAGATTAAATATGTTCTTTCCAAACAATCAGCTCTTGATTCATATCCCTAAAACTGGTGGAACAAGCCTTGAGTTTGCTATATCTAGCAAATATTTCTATGACAATATTAATCAGGAAAAAAGTGAAAAGGACTATCAAGATTTTATTAATCAAAATGGATTTCAGAGTCTGGATAGGAAAAAGATTGAGGAGATGTCATACAAACGATTCACGGTCAATGGTCATTTTAGGAATTTAAAAAAAGGCCAAGGAGGCCATCCGCATAGTTTTATTTGTGATTATGCTGAGTTTATAGACATCAATGAGTATAAGAAATTTGTCGTATTAAGAAATCCTTATGATCAAGTGGTTAGTCTTTATAATCAGATAAGAAGGCAGGTCGAGATCACTACACTGGATGATTTTGTCTTATGTAACCATAAGCACAATATTAAAAAATATCGACACTACATTGATCAATATGCATTTACACATATCGATGGGTCTTTGTCGGTAGACAAAGTTTTTGTTTTTGACCGATATCATGAAGCACAAGATTATGTTGAAGAAATCTTTGATATCGAGATTGATCGCTCCTTAAGATTATGGGAAACAGAATACAGCGGAGAAAAACTGTCTGAGTCATCAAAGAGGCATTTTGAAGGTATGTATTGCCAGTCAATCGAGCTCTACAATAAATACATCTAGGATCAATTCGGCGTTTGGATATTTCCTAATTTGATAACCCCTTTGGAACCTGTGATGGTTGATGTGTCTACAGATAGATCATTGACTCTCAGGTAGGCAAGATATGCAAAACCTGCTGCCTCTACCCATTCAGGATTCATACCCCAACAATCGGTGGTTACAATTTCAGATGGAGTATTCTTTTTGATCAACTCCATCAGAAATTTATTTTTTGATCCGCCTCCACAGATTGCCACCTGATCAATATCACTGACGTTATTGATTGCGATTGCAATGGTGGTTGCGGTGAATTCTGCAAGCGTTCTTTGAATGTCAGCATCACAAATATGTTCTTCAATCTGTTTCAGTTTTTCTTTTATCCAACCAATATTGAAATAGTCAGTACCAGAACTTTTTGGTGGTTTTCTACAGATGAACTCTTCTTTCATAAGATGATCAAAGAATTTCTGATGCAAGTATCCCGTTTCGGCCCATTCACCACTTTCATCAAAGTCTATTGCTCTTTTCTCTCTGCACCATGAGTCCATTAATGCATTTCCTGGACCAATGTCATAGCCCATGAGATTGCTGCCAAATACACTAATATTAGCTATACCACCAATATTTATAACTGCCCTTGTTGTACCTATTTCATTAAAAAACCGGTGATGAAACAAAGGTGCCAGCGGTGCGCCTTGACCACCTGCTTGAATATCAGCACTTCTGAAATCATTGACAACAATTAAGCCGGTTTCTTGAGCAACCATTTTCCCATTGCCGATTTGAATACTACTGGGATTTTTGTCATCTGGATTATGAGAAATTGTTTGTCCATGCAATCCAACAGCATTGATGCTTTCTCTCTCAATGCTGGATTCATCAATGAATTCATCGATTGATTTCGAATAAATATATGCCAAGTCATCGCTCAATGAATGAATTTTGATGCTATCAAGTGTTTTTTCATTCCTAGAGATTCCTAATATTTTATTTTTTATTTCTTCTGGAAATTGAAAACTTTTAGCATTCAAAAGTTTGCACTCTTCTTTTTTAATAGAAAGTGCAGCAATATCTATTGCGTCGACACTTGTGCCAGTCATTATCCCAATAAAATTATTTTTCATCATTTTTAAATGTATCAATGTTTTCTATGCCACACATTTAATCATCTATATAATACTTATGCATGAGTTCGAGCAAGGAACAAATTCTAGAAATCAAAAGAGGTGTCGATGAAATCTTAGTTGAGAAAGATTTTCTTGGCAGGTTGAAGAAGAATAAACCCTTAAGAATAAAGGTTGGCTTTGATCCGACGGCACCCGATTTGCATCTTGGCCACACAGTAATCATAAACAAGATGAGACAATTCCAAGAATTTGGTCACGAGGTGGTTTTTCTTATTGGCGATTTTACAGGCATGATTGGGGATCCATCAGGTGTAAACGAAACAAGACCTGTGCTTACGACAGAACAGTTAAAAGAAAATGCAAGCACATATAAAAGTCAAATATTCAAGATACTCGATAAAGACAAAACCAGGATCGAATTCAATTCGTCATGGATGAATAAAGTAACGAGTGCTGAACTCATTGAGATTGCTTCAAAGCATACTGTGGCTAGAATGCTTGAGCGTGATGATTTCAAGAAAAGATTCAAATCTGAAAATCCAATATCGATCCATGAATTTATATATCCACTTGTCCAAGGGTACGATTCTGTTGCTCTAGAGTGCGATGTTGAGATGGGAGGCACAGATCAGAAGTTCAATCTTTTGGTCGGAAGACACCTTCAGCAACTTTATGGTCAAGAGCCTCAAACAATAATCACTCTTCCTTTACTGGAGGGTTTGGATGGAATTAAAAAGATGTCCAAATCATCCAATAACTATGTTGCCCTGAATGACTCCGGCGACGATATGTTTGGAAAGCTGATGTCTATTTCAGATGATTTAATGTGGAAGTATTTTGAATTGTTGAGCTCAAAAAATTTAACAGAGGTAAAGAATTTAGAGAAATCTGTCAGTGAAGGTGCCAATCCAAGAGATATAAAATTTATATTGGCAGAAGAAATTGTAGAAAGATTT
>Ga0208408_1000029_pt1:0-82500 | contig 113008 bp, 122 predicted proteins | sample ETNtaG_4_FD_185776 | JGI IMG/M metagenome (GOLD analysis project Ga0208408, IMG submission 185776) | Marine microbial and viral communities from oxygen minimum zone, Eastern Pacific Ocean - ETNP201406SV67 (SPAdes) (version 2) | ecosystem: Environmental > Aquatic > Marine > Oceanic ... | reverse complement strand
TATTTGGACACATCAAGAGTTATTTGATGTTATATGACCAAGTTAACAAGCGCATTCGGTGAATGCCTTGGCGGTAGAAGGCGATGAAGGACGTGACAATCTGCGATATGCCTCGGGGAGCTGATAATAAGCTTTGATCCGGGGATTTCCGAATGGGAAAACCCAGCTGTTTTAAACAGTTATCAAATACTGAATACATAGGTATTTGAGGCAAACCCAGGGAACTGAAACATCTAAGTACCTGGAGGAAAAGAAATCAACCGAGATTCCCTAAGTAGCGGCGAGCGAAAGGGGACCAGCCCAGACACTATAATCTTGTCTGACTTAACAAAATGTTCTGGAAAGTTCAGCCATAGTAGGTGATAGCCCTGTATGTGAAAAGTTAGTTAAGTGAGTGTCGAAGAGTAGGACGAGGCACGTGAAACCTTGTCTGAACATAGGGGGACCATCCTCTAAGGCTAAATACTACCTACCGACCGATAGTGAACCAGTACCGTGAGGGAAAGGCGAAAAGAACCCCGTTGAGGGGAGTGAAATAGAACCTGAAACCGTGTGCGTACAAGCAGTAGGAGCCCAATTTATTGGGTGACTGCGTACCTTTTGTATAATGGGTCAGTGAGTTACTTTTAGTGGCAAGCTTAACTTTCTTAGGGAGGCGAAGGGAAACCGAGTCTTAATAGGGCGTTTAGTCGCTAGGAGTAGACCCGAAACCAGACGATCTATCCATGGCCAGGGTGAAGGTGGGGTAATACCTACTGGAGGCCCGAACCCACTTATGTTGAAAAATGAGGGGATGAGCTGTGGATAGGAGTGAAAGGCTAATCAAGTCTGGAGATAGCTGGTTCTCCCCGAAAACTATTTAGGTAGTGCCTCATGTATTACTCTCGGGGGTAGAGCACTGTTTCGGCTAGGGGGACATCCCGTCCTACCAAACCGATGCAAACTCCGAATACCGAGAAGTAGAGCATGGGAGACACACAGCGGGTGCTAACGTCCGTTGTGGAAAGGGAAACAACCCAGATCGCCAACTAAGGTCCCAAAATTACAGCTAAGTGGGAAACGAAGTGAGAAGTCAAAGACAGCCAGGAGGTTGGCTTAGAAGCAGCCATCCTTTAAAGAAAGCGTAACAGCTCACTGGTCAAGTCGACTTGCGCGGAAGATTTACCGGGGCTTAAGCTGTATACCGAAGTTGCGAATGCATATTTATATGCGTGGTAGGGGAGCGTTCTGTAAGTCTGTGAAGGTGTATCGCGAGATATGCTGGAGATATCAGAAGTGAGAATGCTGACATGAGTAACGATAATGCGGGTGAAAAACCCGCACGCCGAAAACCCAAGGGTTCCTGCGCAATGCTAATCAGCGCAGGGTTAGTCGGTCCTAAGGCGAGACTGAAAAGTGTAGTCGATGGACAACAGGTTAATATTCCTGTACCGCAATTACTGCGATGGGGGGACGGAGAAGGCTAAGCATACCGGGTGTTGGTTATCCCGGGAAAAGTATGTAGGTAGGAAATCTTAGAAAATCTGGATTTCTATTACCGAGGTACGAGACCATTGATTTTTTAATCAAGAAGTTGCTGACGCCATGCTTCCAAGAAAATCCTCTAAGCTTCAGGTAAATTGTGACCGTACCCCAAACCGACACAGGTGGGTGGGATGAGAATTCTAAGGCGCTTGAGAAAACTCTGGTGAAGGAACTAGGCAAATTGGTACCGTAACTTCGGGAGAAGGTACGCCTTTGTTGGTGAAAGAACTTGCTTCTAGAGCTAACGAAGGTCTCAGATACCAGGTGGCTGCGACTGTTTAATAAAAACACAGCACTCTGCTAACTCGCAAGAGGATGTATAGGGTGTGACGCCTGCCCGGTGCCGGAAGGTTAATTGATGGGGTTAGCTTTATGCGAAGCTCTTGATCGAAGCCCCGGTGAACGGCGGCCGTAACTATAACGGTCCTAAGGTAGCGAAATTCCTTGTCGGGTAAGTTCCGACCTGCACGAATGGCGTAACGATGGCCACACTGTCTCCACCAGAGACTCAGTGAAATTGAAATAGCTGTGAAGATGCAGTTTAAACACCGCAAGACGGAAAGACCCCGTGCACCTTTACTACAGCTTTGCATTGGACTTTGATCCTGTTTGTGCAGGATAGGTGGGAGGCATTGAAGCATATGCGCCAGCGTATGTGGAGCCAACCTTGAAATACCACCCTGATATGATTGAAGTTCTAACCTAGGTCCATTATCTGGATCAGGGACATTGTATGGTGGGTAGTTTGACTGGGGCGGTCTCCTCCTAAAGAGTAACGGAGGAGCACAAAGGTTCCCTCAACTCGGTCGGCCATCGAGTTTAGAGTGCAAAGGCATAAGGGAGCTTGACTGCGAGACAGACATGTCGAGCAGGAGCGAAAGCTGGTCTTAGTGATCCGGTGGTTCTGTATGGAAGGGCCATCGCTCAACGGATAAAAGGTACGCCGGGGATAACAGGCTGATTCCCCCCAAGAGTTCACATCGACGGGGGAGTTTGGCACCTCGATGTCGGCTCATCACATCCTGGGGCTGTAGCAGGTCCCAAGGGTATGGCTGTTCGCCATTTAAAGTGGTACGCGAGCTGGGTTTAGAACGTCGTGAGACAGTTCGGTCCCTATCTGCGGTGTTCGTTGGAAACTTGAGGGAAGCTGCTCCTAGTACGAGAGGACCGGAGTGGACGTACCCCTGGTGTTCCGGTTGTCACGCCAGTGGCATTGCCGGGTAGCTATGTACGGAAGGGATAACCGCTGAAAGCATCTAAGCGGGAAGCCCATCCCAAGATTAGGTTTCCCTGGATCCATGAGATCCCTGAAGGGTCATCGGAGACTACGATGTTGATAGGTCAGGTGTGGAAGCTCAGTAATGAGTGAAGCTAACTGATACTAATTACCCGTGAGGCTTGGTCTTATAACAATCAAATAACTTTACTACAGTGATGTATTAAGCTAAATTCTTTTTGCTGGCGACCATAGCGTGTAGGTACCACCCGATCCCATACCGAACTCGGAAGTGAAAATGCACAGCGCCGATGGTAGTATGGGGTTTCCTCATGTGAGAGTAGGACATCGCCAGTTTATATTTAAGAACGAAGATGATTTACTTAAGTCATCTTCGTTTTTTTTTAACTAAATGAATCAACAAACTTCAAAATATTTAATGCTTATTCGGCCTAAGAACTTTTCAAGTAATGAAGAGACGCTTGCCTCGAATGATTTTCAGAATCGGCTAAAAGAAACATCGAGTTTAAGCTCAATAAGAGAAACCGTAGATTCTGAATTCAGCAATATGAGCAATATATTAATGGATCATGGCATTGATCACATAGTCTTTGATGATATAGATGATTTGGGAAGTCCAGATGCAATATTTCCCAATAACTGGGTTACATTGCATGAAAGTGGGACTGTTGTTCTTTATCCAATGATGTCACCCAAAAGACGAAAAGAGAGAAGACCGGATATCACTAGACTCCTTTCTGACGATGGTTTCTTAATCAGTAATACCATTGATTTGAGTTATCTGGAGTATGAAGGCCAGTTTCTTGAGGGTACTGGCAGCATGATTCTTGATAGAGTTAATAAAAAAGCATATGCCTGTATATCTTCAAGGACAACAGCGGAGGCACTTTCTGTTTTTTCTAATGCGATGGATTATGAAATCTTCGAGTTCCGATCGACTACCGACATACCCATTTATCATACAAACGTCATGATGAGTCTTGGTGAAGATACCGCACTGGTTTGTTTTGATGTCATTAAAGAAAAAGAATTATCTACCAAGCTAAGATCGGAACTGACAGATTCGGGAAGAAGCGTGATCAATGTGTCTATAGATCAAATGAATCAATTTTTATGCAATTCGCTTGAGGTTAAAAACAAGAATGATGAGAAATATCTTTTGATGTCTGAGATTGCAGAAAATGCTCTTACGGTTAGACAAAAGAAAATGATTAAAGACCGAGTCAAGCTGCTTTCTTTCCCGATTCCCACTATTGAAAGATATGGAGGAGGGAGCGTTAGATGTATGTTGGCCGAAGTTTTTCTAAAAAAAGAGAGTAAAAATAATGTCTTGCAACCTTAAAATCGAAAAAGGCATTCTCTTTGTTTTGTTCGGTGCTTTCATTATAAGCTTCTCTCCTGTCATGGTAAGTGTGAGCGATCTTCAACCCACGGTAAGTGCTTTTTACAGAGTTTTCATTGGTTCAATATTTTTGCTTGCGATGGTTTTGGTAAATCGTCAACGGTATACCAATGCTTTTATAGTAAATCCTTATTTAATTTTTGCCGGCATCTTTTTTGCTCTTGATCTTTGGTTTTGGCACCGATCAATCTTATATATTGGACCAGGCATGGCGACATTAATTGTAAACTTTCAGATATTTATTATTCCTCTTTTGAGCTTCTTTGTATTTAGCATCACCCCTAATCGTTATCAGATGATTGCTATTTTATTAGGTATTACTGGCTTATATCTTACAATGAGCTATGGAGACAGCATCAGCCATGAAAACATAAGGCTTGGATTTATATTTGGCATTCTGACCGCGTTCGCTTATTCAGCTTATATATTGAGCTTGAAGAAAAATAATATTGAGGATGAAGCGGAAAGCTCACCAGTTACCTCTCTTTTATACGTGTCTATTATCTCTGCATTGATCTTGTTTATGGTTATTAACTATGAAGGTGTTTCGCTGGGTATGAATGGCCCTAATAACCTTTATTCAATGCTTGGATATGGAATCATCTGCCATGTCTTTGGTTGGTACATGATTATTCTGGGTTTAAAAACAGTGACTGCTACAACCGCTGGAATAATGCTCATTTCACAACCCATATTCTCCCTTATCTGGGATTATCTGTTTTTTTCTAGGATTACCACTAGTATAGAAATCATTGGTATTTCAATGGTTATTATCGCTATGATTATATGTGTCTCTGCTGAAAGGTATGAGCAAATTAGGGATTCAAATTAATGTTTCATCTTGGAATTATTTTCTTAATTACATATTTGGTAGGTTCAATTAATTTTGGGCTTATTTTAGGCTACATACAGGGCCTTGATCTTAGAAGCCAAGGGAGCGGCAACGCTGGCGCCACAAATGCTTTAAGAATTTTAGGGTTAAGATCAGGGGTTTTCGTCTTTTTTGGCGACGCCTTTAAAGGCTACATTGCTTTATACCTTTGTGACATGATAGTGACAGAGACACAAACTCTTTTGTTTGCACCTAGTGACTATCTTTTTTTCGCATTGATTTTTTCATTCATTGGACATTGTTACCCAATTTGGTTTAATTTTAAGGGCGGAAAGGGTGCCGCAACGGCATTAGGGGCTTTTTTATTTATTGATCCTTATTTTACCTTATTTCCGGTATTGGGTTTTCTGTTCGTTTTTTTAATCAGTCGTTTTGTAGGTTTAGCAACAATTTCTGCATTCTTCCTGTTGTTTGCTCAAAGTTTCTTCATTGACCACGGTGTCCACCATAATTTGCATGCCTTTTCTTTGATTATTCTTCTTTTAATTCTTTACACCCATCGTTCAAATATTCAGTCCATGTTTGAAGGAACTGAAGCAAAACTCTGAATATGTCTAAAACCAAGTGCTTGCTAAAAATGATCAGAGGCAATCATGACCTCAAGATTACACATGATGAAATAGAAAAGATGATTGGAAATAGCATTGGCGAGGATGAGGCCCTTGATTTATATAGGTCCATGGGCATTGCCCTCAAACTGAATGGTGACTTTTATGAGTTTAGTAAGATCAACTTCCTTGAAAAAAGGGTGATTAAAGAAAAAATAGATCAAATAGAAAATGCTACGAGCATTCGGCTTGAAGTTGAGGAAATTATTGAAACCACCAGTAGGTATTTTACTGACGAGGATTTCAAACGGCATGAATATTCTCTGTGTTTTGCCGAGTTTCAAACCCAAGGCAGAGGAAGGGCTAGCAATACATGGTTTTCACCATTTGGTTCGGGCATTTGTTTCTCTGTGATTGGTTGTTTATCAAATGAATCTTCTCCGCTTGGATTAAGCATTTATTGCGGTATTTCTCTCGTAAGAATTTTAAGAGAGTTGGGCTATGAAGACGTTTTTATGAAATGGCCGAATGATTTGATCCATGATGGCAAGAAACTTGGAGGCATACTTATCGAGCTGAGCAGCAAGTCTTCAGAATATTACATGTTTAACATCGGCATTGGGGTTAATCATGATCTTCGATCTGAGCTAAATTCAATGCATGAAAATCATTTTCCGCCCACCGATCTTAAGCAGATTGATCATCGAGTTAATTTTTCCAGAAGCGAGATGTCAGGGATTTTTGCGAAAGCAATCATTGAGTCACTAATGAACTTTGATCAAAAATCAATGCAGAAAGCCTTCAGTTTATGGCCTGAGTTTGATGCGTTGCATCAAAAAAATATAAAGATCATTGAGGGTGATACATGCATAGAAGGCAAGAATTTAGGCATTGACGATACCGGCGCACTTCTGCTCGATCAAAATGGGATCATAAAGAGAGTCTATAATGGTCATTTAGTGGCCTAGAAAAACTTTCATTCACAGATAAAAAGTTTATAATTCACGAAAATTTATCAAGGTGATTTAATTAGTTTTGTTGCCGGAATAGCTCAATTGGCAGAGCAACTGATTTGTAATCAGTAGGTTGGGGGTTCAATTCCCTCTTCCGGCACCACAAAATTAATTGAAAATCTTGTTGACACCTATACCCCACAAAAAGAGAATAGTGGGTCATGTCCGCGGAGGGGTACCCAAGCGGTCAACGGGGGCAGACTGTAAATCTGCTGGCTTAGCCTTCGTAGGTTCGAATCCTACCCCCTCCACCACTGTAAATACAGGGGTTTTAGAGGAGGAAAGGGCTGAGCAATAGATGAGAATATTTTAAAAAATGAAGAGTTTAAAAAAAATAATTTCGGGTAGTTCCGCATCTAACTTGCGCGGGCGTAGTTCAATGGTAGAACCTCAGCCTTCCAAGCTGATGATGTGGGTTCGATCCCCATCGCCCGCTCCAATCCAATTTGGATGTGCTTTTGCCCACATAGCTCAGCAGGTAGAGCACTTCCATGGTAAGGAAGAGGTCACCGGTTCAATTCCGGTTGTGGGCTCAGAAATAGTTTTTCAATTAATTTAATAATATATAGTTTTTCTAAACGGGAGTAACAAACATGGCCAAGGAAAAATTTGAACGTAATAAACCGCATGTCAATGTCGGTACTATTGGTCACGTAGACCATGGTAAAACCACATTAACCGCTGCATTAACTAAAACGATGGCAGCTAAATTTGGTGGCGATGCTTCTGCTTTCGAGGAGATTGATAATGCTCCTGAAGAAAGAGAAAGAGGTATTACTATTGCTACTGCACACGTCGAATATGAAAGCGATGCTAGACACTACGCACACGTGGATTGTCCTGGGCATGCTGATTATGTGAAAAACATGATTACAGGTGCTGCACAAATGGATGGAGCAATTTTGGTTGTATCTGCTGCAGATGGACCTATGCCTCAAACAAGAGAGCATATTCTTCTCGCAAGAAATGTAGGCGTTCCTAACATCATTGTGTTTCTAAACAAAGCTGACCAAGTTGACGATGCAGAATTGGTTGAACTTGTTGAAATGGAAGTCAGGGAATTGCTCTCAATGTATGACTTTGATGGTGACAATATTCCAATTATTTCTGGAAGCGCCCTTAAAGCTCTTGAAGGAGATGACAGTGAGATTGGATCTGCCGCAGTTGAAAAACTAGTTGCTACAATGGATGAATATTTCCCTGAACCAGAAAGAGCAGTCGATGGCGATTTCCTAATGCCAATTGAAGATGTATTCTCAATTGAAGGAAGAGGAACAGTCGTAACGGGTCGAGTAGAAAGAGGCGTAATTAATGTCAATGATGAGATTGAAATTGTTGGTATCAAAGACACTCAGAAAACAATTTGTACCGGCGTAGAAATGTTCCGAAAGCTTCTTGATCAAGGCCAAGCTGGTGATAACGTTGGTGTTCTTCTCAGAGGCACAAAGAGAGAAGAAGTCGATCGAGGACAGGTGTTGGCAAAGCCAAAGAGTATCAATCCTCACGTTAAGTTTGAAGCTGATATGTATGCTTTAACCAAAGAAGAAGGCGGTAGACATAAACCTTTCTTCAATGGTTATAGACCACAATTCTATTTCAGAACTACAGATGTTACTGGTGCTGTTACATTACCTGAGGGTACTGAAATGGTTATGCCAGGAGATGATACTAACATCACTGTTGAATTGATCGCGCCAATCGCAATGGAAGAATCTCTTAGGTTCTCAATTCGAGAAGGTGGCAGAACAGTTGGTTCAGGCGTAGTTACAAAGATAATTGAATAACTTATAGGCCAGTAGCTCAACTGGTAGAGCGGCGGTCTCCAAAACCGCAGGTTGGGGGTTCAAGTCCCTCCTGGCCTGCCAGTGACGGGTGTCATAGTGATTGAAAGCAATAAAGAAATAAATCAAGGATCAGAGATCCTCAAGTTGATGGCCTCGCTGGCTATCTTGCTTGGGTCTATATATGTATTCTATATGTATTCAGACCTCTCAGTGCTTATTCGAGCGCTCTTGATTATATTTTCAGCCGTTGTTGCAACATTGATTTTCTTTACTACTCATAGAGGCTCTATTTTTTGGAGTTTTTTACAAGGCTCAAGAGTCGAGATGAGAAAAGTGGTTTGGCCTACCAAAGAAGAGACTCTGCAGACAGCATTGACCGTTTTTATTTTTGTGCTGATACTCGGAATATTCTTTTGGTTGTTGGACTTCCTACTCCTATTTGTAACCACATTTATAAGAGGGTGATTTAAATGGAACATCAATGGTACGTACTTCAGGTATTCTCTAACTATGAACACAAAATTCAGAGGACTCTGACTGATCGTATTGAAATTACTGGTCTTGAATCAGAAATTACAGATGTTGTTGTTCCAATTGAAGAAGTTGTAGAGCTCAAAGGCGGAGAAAAGAAGACAACTGAAAGGAAGTTCTTTCCAGGATATGTCTTAATCAGAATGATTATGAATGATGAAACTTGGCATTTCGTAAAATCCATTCCAAATGTCATGGGATTCATCGGTGGGACCAGCGAAAAGCCGACCCCAATCACTGATAATGAGGCAATGAATATACTCAATAGAGTGGAAGATTCAGCGGACATGCCTAAACCCAAGTTTACATTTCAGCCTGGAGAGGTTGTTAGGGTCATCGACGGCCCATTCAATGACTTCAGCGGCGTAGTTGAGAATGTGAACTATGACAAGAGCAAATTAAGTGTCGCAGTACAAATACTTGGAAGGCCTACCCCAGTGGATTTAAATTTTAATCAAGTTGAAAAATCATAAAAAATCATGGCTAAAAAACAAAAGAAAGTTGAAAACATCATAAAGTTGCAAATTCCTGCAGGTCAGGCTAACCCAAGCCCTCCAGTTGGCCCAGCGCTTGGTCAGGCAGGCCTCAATATAATGGATTTTTGCAATGCATTTAATTCCCAAACATCTAATGCTGAACCAGGCGTCCTCATACCGGTTGTTATTTCGGTATATAAAGACAAGTCTTTTACCTTCATCACTAAGTCTCCGCCTGCATCGACATTATTGAAAAAGGCTGCTGGAGTGAATAAGGGCAGCGGAACACCAAATACTGAAAAAGTTGGAAAGGTCACAAAGAAACAAATTCAAGAAATCATAGAAATTAAAGGAAAAGACTTAAATGCAGTTGACGATGAGGCAGCATTTAATATAATCGCGGGCACCGCAAGAAGTATGGGATTGGAAGTGGACTAATTTTAGGGTACGAAATGAGTATTTCAAAGAGACATATAGAGAACAGAGAATCAGTAGATATTGAAACTAGATACGAATTATCTCAAGCAATATCAATTCTTCAAAACTCAAAGAAAACTAAGTTTGAAGAAAGCGTTGATCTTGCAATTAATCTAGGTATTGACCCTAAGCAGTCTGATCAGAATGTGAGAGGATCTGCTGCACTGCCAAATGGAACTGGGAAAACGCTCAAGATTGCAGTTTTCGCAGAAGGCGATGAAGCGACAGATGCGAAAGAAGCAGGTGCAGATAAAATTGGAATGGATGATCTTGCAGAAGAAGTAAAATCAGGAAACATGGATTTTGATTTGGTTATTGCAACTCCATCAAGCATGAAGCTCGTTGGCCAGCTTGGCCAAATCCTAGGCCCCAAAGGCTTAATGCCTAATCCTAAGGATGGAACAGTTACTAAGAATGTCAAAGATGCTGTAACCAATGCTAAAAAAGGGCAAGCCATGTACAGAAATGATAAAGCCGGAATCATCCACTGCTCAATTGGAAAAGTCGGATTTAAAAGTGAAGAAATTGAAGAAAACTTCAATGCTCTTATTGATGATATAAAAAAATCAAGACCATCTTCCACCAAAGGAATTTTTATTAAAAAGATCACAATGAGCTCGACAATGGGTCCAGGAATTAAAATTAAAGAATCATAAGAAGTATTTAGAAATGCCATTAACTATCGAACAAAAGAAAGAAGTTGTAAAAGAGTTGAATATTTTTGCGAATGAATCAGTGTCTGGCGCAATAGCAAAATACAGTGGCCTTAGTGTTCAAGACATGACACTTCTGCGCAATAAGGCGAGAGAATCCGATGTTTACTTGAAGGTTGTTAAAAATACACTTTCTAAGCGGGCATTTGAAGAAACAGGCTTCAAATGTCTTGTTGATGACTTAAATGGTCCAATTATTATTGCATTATCAAAAGAGGATCTGGCTTCACCAGCGAGATTATTCAAAGATTTCTCAAAAGACAATGAACAGCTCAAAACGATTGGATTAGCTATCAATGGAGAGGCATTTCCTGCATCAGATATTGAAAGAATTTCTAAATTACCGACCAAAGATGAGGCCTACTCAATGTTGCTTGGTTTAATGAAAGCGCCTATTGAGAAAGCAGTCAATTTGATGAATGAAATCCCAACTAAGTTTGTAAGAGTTGTGAATGCTCAGAAAGATAAGCAAGAAGAGGTTTCTTAATTAATTAAATTTGTATAAAATTCCCAATCCTTTTTTTGGGATGAGTTTAAGGAGATAAAAAATGGCAAAAGCTAACGTAGCAAGTAAAGAGGATGTTTTAGAAGCGATATCTCAAATGTCCGTTATGGACCTTGTTGAGCTAATTTCTGAGATGGAAGAAAAGTTTGGCGTCACTGCAGCAGCACCAGTTGCTGTAGCAGCTGCCCCTGCAGCTGGTGATTCAGCTGAAGAAGCAGGAGAAGAGCAATCAGAATTTGAGGTTGTTCTATTAGCAGCAGGTGATAATAAAATTGCAGCAATTAAGGCAGTGAGAGCAATCACCGGATTGGGACTTAAAGATGCTAAGGATTTAGTAGAAGGGGCTCCAAAACCACTTAAAGACTCTGTGTCAAAAGCTGAAGCAGAAGAGATGAAGAAGCAGCTTGAAGAAGCGGGCGCTTCGGTCGAATTAAAATAATTCAATTGAATCTCTCTGTTTAATGCTAGCTAATTAAATTTATTTTAACCCGAGTCAATCTTCTTGATTGACTTGGCTTTTTTGGGTGTTCAAAGATATGTCGTTTTCATTTACTGAAAAAAAGAGAATTAGGAAAGATTTTGGAAAACAAAAACCTGCTCTTGATGTTCCAGATTTATTGACTCTTCAAGTCAATTCTTACGAGTCTTTTCTTCAAAGGGATATTGATCCCGAAAAACGAGAAGATGCCGGACTACAAGCAACCTTTAATAACTTATTTCCTATTGAGAGTTTTTCAAAGAATGCGAGATTAGAGTTTGTTAGCTATAGGCTCGAAGAACCAGAATTCAATCAGCGTGAGTGTCAACTTAGAGGCCGCTCTTATTCTGCACCTTTGAGAGTTAAAACCAAGCTTATTACATATGACAAGAATACGGACAAAGAGACTGTAAAAGAGGTTAAAGACATCAAGCAGACTGGTGATACAACCGATGTTTATTTTGGTGAGATACCCTTAATGACTGAGCATGGAACATTTATTATTAATGGTACAGATCGAGTTATTGTCTCTCAACTACACCGTTCCCCAGGAGTGTTTTTTGATCACGATAAAGGCGTACACACCTCTGGAAAACTAATGTTCTCTGCACGAGTTATTCCCTATAGAGGCTCTTGGCTAGATTTTGAATTTGACGCAAAGGATAATATCTTTGCTCGAATAGATCGAAGACGAAAAATACCAGCAACTATTTTGCTTCATGCACTTGATTTCACTGATCAAGATATCATTGATATTTTCTTTGATAAGGACGCTTACCGCCTATCGAAAAAGGCCGTTGAAGTTGAAATTGATACAGACCATCTGAAAGGAACTGTAGCTGAATTTGATATCAAATTTGGAAGGAAACTAATCGTCAATAAAGGCAAAAGAATCAATGCGCTTCATATAAAGAAAATCAAGGAAACTCGGAAAAAGTACTTAGAAATCGAAGAGAGTGACTTGGTGGGTAAAACTCTTGCTCAGCAGGTTATTGACAAAAAGACTGGTGAGATCGTCGCGAGTGCAAATGATGAGATTACAATAGAGCTTTTAGAGGTCTTGAGAGAAGCTGGAATTAAAGATATCAAAACAATCTACATTAATGATGTCGACCAAGGTCCATATATATCAAATTCATTAAGTATCGATCCTTCATTTGATAAAGAATCTGCACTCATAGAGATTTACAGAATGATGAGGCCAGGCGAGCCTCCAACGAAAGAGGCCGCAGAAAACTTATTTACCAATCTTTTCTTTAATAATGAAAGATATGATTTATCTGAAGTAGGCCGGATGAAATTCAATCGAAGGGTTGGAGAAGATAAAGATGTAGGCAGTTCCGTTCTCTCTAAGGATGACATAATTAATGTTCTCAAGACGTTAATTAACATAAGGAATGGTTCTGACACTGTTGATGATATCGATCACCTCGGAAATAGAAGAATTAGAACGGTTGGCGAAATGGCTGAAAATGCTTTTAGAGTAGGTTTAATCCGAGTTGAGAGAGCTGTAAGAGAAAGACTTTCTCTCGTAGAACAAGAAGAGCTAATGCCTAGAGATTTGATTAATTCAAAACCTGTTTCTGCCGCGATAAAAGAGTTTTTTGGTTCTAGTCAGCTTTCTCAGTTCATGGATCAGAATAACCCATTATCAGAAATTGCCCATAAAAGAAGAATTTCAGCTCTAGGGCCAGGAGGCTTGACTAGAGAAAGGGCAGGATTTGAGGTTAGAGATGTTCATCCAACTCACTACGGTAGGGTATGTCCAATTGAGACCCCTGAGGGGCCTAACATTGGTCTAATCAATTCCATGGCAATCTATGCCAGAGTTAATGATTATGGTTTCTTAGAAACACCATATAGGGAAGTTGCTAACGGTAAAGCTACAAACAGAATTAAATATCTTTCTGCAATTGATGAAGGAAATTTTGTCATTGCTCAGGCCAACAGTGCTCTTGACCAAAAAAATAAACTCGTCGATGAATTAATCTCTGCGAGATATAAAAATGAATTCACTCTTATGCCACCAGAATCAATCCAATTTATGGATGTTTCTCCAAAACAGATTGTTTCTATCGCTGCATCTCTTATTCCATTTTTAGAGCATGATGATGCAAACAGGGCTCTTATGGGATCTAACATGCAACGTCAAGCAGTGCCTACTCTACTAGCAGATAAGCCTTTGGTTGGAACAGGAATGGAAAGAAAGGTTGCAGTTGACTCAGGGGTGACAATTGTTGCCAGGAGAGGCGGAATAGTTGATTCAGTTGATGCATCTAGAGTGGTTATTGCAGTCAATGATGATGAAGCCATCACTGGAGAGTCAGGGGTCGATATATACAATCTAACAAAATATACTCGGTCAAACCAAAACACTTGTATTAATCAAAGACCGCTTGTAAAGGTAGGTGATTTGATAGAAAAAGGCGATGTGATTTCAGATGGCGCATCAACCAGTCTCGGTGAGTTAGCAATCGGCCAGAATTTGTTGGTGGCTTTCATGCCATGGAATGGCTTCAACTTTGAAGATTCAATACTCATTTCTGAAAGAGTGGTTCAAGAAGATAGGTTTACCACTATTCACATAGAGGAGTTGCAGTGTATTGCCAGGGATACAAAATTGGGCTCCGAAGAGATCACAGCAGACATTCCAAATGTTGGGGATGCAGCATTGAGAAAGCTAGATGAATCAGGTATCGCATACATTGGTGCTGAAGTTGTGGCAGGAGACATACTAGTTGGGAAGATTACACCGAAGGGTGAATCACAGCTTACTCCTGAAGAAAAGCTCCTAAGAGCAATTTTTGGAGAAAAAGCCTCTGATGTCAAAGACACTTCCTTAAGGGTTCCTTCAGGCATGGACGGAACAGTGATAGATGTAAGGGTTTTCTCAAGAGAAGGTGTTGAAAAAGACGATCGTTCAAATGAGATTGAAGCTGCAGATATTGAATCAGTCAAAAAAGATCTGAAGGACCAGTTAAGAATTGTAGAGTCAGATATCTTCAATAGGCTGGAGAAACTTCTCTTAAATAAGACCGCTAAACTTAAAAGAAAGACTGTAAAAATCGACAAGGATCTTCTTGAATCTATGGAACAGCAAAAGTGGTTTGAAATTAAGCTTCAGAATCAAAAATTAAACAACGAACTTGAAACTTACTACAAGGCACATAAGGAACTAGAAAACGAATTTAAAGAAAAGCTAGAAGCAGCAAGAAAGAAAATCGAAGCACATGATGAGCTTCCTCCAGGCGTTTTAAAAATGGTTAAGGTATTTCTTGCGGTAAAAAGGCGCGTTCAACCAGGAGACAAAGTCGCTGGAAGACATGGAAACAAGGGTGTTATCTCCAGAATTGTTCCAGTTGAGGATATGCCTTATATGGAAGACGGAACGCCTGTTGATATTGTCCTAAATCCATTAGGCGTTCCATCCAGGATGAATGTCGGTCAAATCCTAGAGACCCACTTAGGATGGGCAGCAAAGGAGCTTGGCAGCAAGGTTAAGGCAATTCTCAAAGAAAAGGAGGGCGCTGATCGAGTGAAGGCACTTCGGAATTTCTTAGATAAAGTATATAACACGAATAAATTATCAGAGAAGGTTCCGCTCAATAAGCTAAAAGATGAAGAAATCTTAGAGCTGTCTGAGAATCTTAAGGACGGCGTGCCTATGGCGACGCCTGTTTTTGATGGCGCTGGTGAGAATGAAATTAAAGACTTACTCAAATTGGCTGATCTACCTGAATCTGGTCAAACAAAACTCATTGATGGAAGAACGGGTAAATTCTTTGATCGTCCAGTTACAGTCGGTTATATGTATATCCTTAAATTGAACCATCTGGTTGATGACAAGATGCATGCAAGGTCAACCGGACCATACAGTTTAGTGACGCAGCAGCCGCTTGGCGGAAAAGCACAGTTTGGCGGGCAAAGATTTGGAGAAATGGAAGTATGGGCTTTAGAGGCCTACGGTGCTTCTCATACTCTCAGAGAATTGCTGACTGTTAAATCGGATGACGTTCAAGGCAGAACTCGCATGTATAAGCAAATTGTGGACGGAACCAACGAAGTTGAAACGGGAATTCCTGAATCCTTCAATGTTCTCATGAAAGAAATTAGATCTCTGGGTTTGAATATGGATTTAGTCGTAGATCCTGCTAAGCGAACCAATGAAAAATAAGCTGGAAGCTGAATATGAAAAACTTACTTAATATTTTTAATCAAAAACCTTTTGCAGAAGAATTTGATCACATAAGAATTGGTCTTTCTTCTCCGGAAATGATTCGATCGTGGTCTTATGGCGAGGTAAAAAAACCAGAAACCATTAATTACAGAACTTTTAGACCAGAAAGAGACGGTTTGTTTTGTGCAAAAATATTTGGACCTGTCAAAGATTATGAATGTCTTTGTGGAAAATATAAGCGACTTAAGCACAGAGGAGTGGTCTGTGAAAAATGTGGGGTTGAGGTTACTCAGAGTAAGGTTCGCAGAGAAAGAATGGGGCATCTTGAACTTGCAAGCCCAGTAGCACATATATGGTTTTTAAAGTCACTTCCATCAAGGATTGGCTTACTGCTTGATATGACACTGAGAGAGATTGAGAGAGTTCTCTATTTTGAGGCTTTTCTTGTTACTGACCCGGGCATGACGGATCTTTCAAAGGGCCAAATGCTGTCTGAAGAACAATATATTGAAGCATTAGAGATGTACGGTGACGATTTTTCTGCTGCTATGGGCGCTGAATCAATACACGACATTCTTAAGGATCTGGACCTTCAAGACAACCTCAGGCAGATTCAAGAGGACATGGATGCAACTGCATCTCAGATTAAAATCAAGCGATATCAGAAGAGACTAAAACTCGTTGAGTCCCTTATTTCTTCTGGGAATAGGCCAGAATGGATGATATTAAAAGTTCTTCCAATATTGCCACCTGATTTAAGACCCCTTGTTCCCCTTGATGGAGGAAGGTTTGCTACATCAGATCTGAATGATCTCTACAGAAGAGTGATAAATAGGAATAATAGGCTGCAAAGACTTTTAGACCTCAATGCTCCAGATATCATTGTTAGGAACGAGAAACGGATGCTCCAAAAATCTGTTGATGCGCTCTTAGATAATGGAAGGATGGGAAGAGCAGTTACTGGATCCAATAGAAGACCTCTTAAGTCACTCGCAGATATGATCAAAGGAAAGCAAGGTCGATTCAGGCAGAATTTGTTAGGAAAGAGGGTCGATTACTCTGGCAGGTCTGTGATTGTTGTTGGGCCAACATTGAAACTTCATCAGTGTGGTATTCCAAAGAAAATGGCTTTGGAGCTCTTTAAGCCCTTTGTCTTTAGTAAACTGATATATCAGGGTGAAGCATCCACGATTAAATCAGCAAAAAGACTTGTAGAGCTTGAAGGGCCAGAGATTTGGGATATCTTGGATAATGTTATTCGACAGCATCCCATCCTACTTAATCGTGCGCCTACTCTTCATAGGCTAGGTATTCAAGCTTTTGAGCCTACCCTCGTTGAAGGAAAAGCTATTCAGTTACATCCTCTTGTCTGTAAGGCCTTTAATGCTGATTTTGACGGAGATCAAATGGCTGTCCATGTTCCATTATCTATAGAGGCACAGCTTGAAAGCAGGGCATTGATGATGTCATCGAACAACATACTATCACCAGCAAATGGTGAACCAATCATTGTCCCATCACAGGATGTGGTTTTAGGTCTCTATTACATGACTAGAGAGAAAATCAAAGATATTGGCGAGGGTGGTATTTTTGCAGATACACAAGAAGTGGAAAGGGCATTTCATAATGATTTCCTCGGTCTGCATGCAAAAATTAAGCTAAAGATTTCAACTCATAATGAAGAAAAACCTACAGAAATTATAGAAACTACTGCTGGTAGGGCTTTATTCTCCAATATCGTTCCTGAAGAGATCCCATTCGCTGCGATCAACAAAACTATGGACAGCAAGGAAATTTCAGGATTAATCAATCGTTGCTACCGTGAGGTCGGATTAAAAGCCACCGTTATCTTTGCTGACAAACTGATGTATCTCGGTTTTGAGTATGCCACCAAATCAGGTGTCTCAATCGCTCTTGATGACATGGTCGTTCCTGAAAATAAGGAAGAAATATTATCCGATGCTGAATCTCAAGTTAAGAGCATTCAGAACCAGTTTACATCTGGTCTTCTCACCCAAGGGGAAAGGTATAACAAGGTTGTAGATATTTGGTCTAGAACAAACGATCAGGTTGCCAATGCGATGATGGATAAGCTGGGCAAAGAAAAAGTGACTGACAGCGAAGGCAAAAAACAAGATCAAGAATCATTCAATTCAATCTTCATGATGGCTGATTCAGGTGCAAGAGGGTCTGCAGCTCAGATTAGACAATTGGCAGGAATGAGAGGGCTTATGGCAAAACCTGATGGCTCAATCATCGAAACTCCTATCACTGCTAACTTCAGAGAAGGACTTAATATTCTCCAATACTTCATCTCGACGCATGGAGCTCGGAAGGGCCTAGCTGATACAGCTCTTAAAACAGCAAACTCAGGTTACTTAACCAGGCGCCTCGTCGATGTTTCCCAAGACTTAGTTATAACAGAAGAAGATTGTGGAACAAAAGATGGTATGACAATCTCAGCCGTGATTGAAGGCGGTGAAGTTGTTCAAAATCTTAGTAATAGGGTACTTGGAAGGGTTTTGGTAGAGCCTATAAAAGATCTAGAGAATAAGAAGAATGTTCTTAAGGCAGGCACTCTGATTGACGAAACAAACGTTCATTTCCTAGAGGAGCATGGAACAGATTCTGCTGTCGTTCGCTCCCCAGTTACATGTGAAACAAAATATGGACTTTGTATCAATTGTTACGGAAGAGATTTAGCAAGAGGTACTCTTGTCAACATTGGAGAAGCAGTCGGTATTATTGCTGCACAATCAATTGGTGAGCCAGGCACTCAGCTGACTATGAGAACATTCCATATTGGTGGCGCTGCATCAAGTGCTGCAGCTCAAAACTCAGTTGAGGTTAATAATGATGGTGTTGCCACTCTATTTAACTTAAAAACAATCAAGAATGCCGATAAGAATTTAGTTGCAACAAGCCGTTCTGGTGAGATCATTATTTCTGATAAGTTTGGAAAAGAAAAAGAAAGATATAAGATTCCATATGGAGCAACCATAACTATCAAGGATGGGCAAAAAGTCAGTTCCGGTGATGTTATTTCAACCTGGGATCCACATACACATCCAATCATTACCGAAGCATCAGGAACAATAAAATTTGAGGATTTTATTGACGGTGTGACTGTTACAGAGCAAGTCGATGATATGACTGGCTTGAGTAACATTATCATCATGGACTCAAAGAAGACTGGGTCTACTTCAACAGTTAAACCTAGGGCTTCTGTTGTGAACGGTAGAGGTCAGCCGATCATGTTCTCAGGCACAGAAACACCTATTGTTTATACATTTCCTCCAGGCGCAATTATAAACATCCAAGATGGATCCAAGATCAATGCTGGAGATGTGATTGCAAGAATTCCTCTTGAATCTTCTAAAACGAGTGATATCACTGGTGGATTACCAAGGGTTGCAGATTTGTTTGAAGCAAGAAAGCCAAAGGATGCTGCCATCCTTGCCAAATATTCCGGTATTACAAGTTTTGGCAAGGAAACTAAAGGAAAAGTGAGACTCGTGATTACTGATGAAGACGGTGAATCGCATGAGGAGCTTATTCTTAAAACAAGAACACTGAATATCTTTGAGGGTGAAACCATCCAAAAGGGAGAAATAATTTCAGATGGGGAGTTGAGCCTTCATGATATTTTGGAAGTTCAGGGCGTTGAAAAGTTGGCAAAATACCTTGTTAAAGAAGTACAGGATGTATATCGACTCCAAGGCGTTCCAATCAATGATAAACATATCGAGATCATCGTTAAACAAATGATGAGAACAGTCGAGATTATTGAACCAGGCGACACCAAACTTTTACCCAATGAGCAGGCCAATAGAATTGACGTCCTAGAAACCAATGAAAGAATGGTTAAAGAGGATCTTCAGCCTGCGATATTCAGGCCATTGATCATGGGTATTACAAAAGCATCATTGGCTACGACTTCATTTATATCTGCTGCTTCTTTCCAGGAAACAACAAGAGTATTAACTGAGGCTGCAGTCAAGGGTTCTATCGATCAACTAAGAGGTCTCAAAGAGAATGTTGTTGTCGGAAGATTGGTTCCAGCAGGAACAGGATATAAGGCAGAGTTGGACGCTGCTTCTGCTGCTGAAGAAGAATTTTCACAAGCTTTGAAAGAATTAGAGAGCAGCAATGAAGACACTGATCTAGAAGTTGCAGAATCATCTTAGATTTAACTTGAACCTAGATGAATAGAAGAATAGAATCCACCCACAATTTTTATAAATGAATGTGTTATGACAACTATCAATCAATTAGTAAGAAAGTCTAGAAAGAGGAAGGTTGTAAAAAATAATGTTCCTGCCCTAGAAGGCAAACCTCAAAAGAGAGGGGTTTGTACTCGTGTTTATACGACTACTCCGAAAAAACCAAACTCTGCACTCAGAAAGGTAGCGAGGGTTAGGCTTACTAATGGATATGAAGTCACGAGTTATATTGGTGGAGAAGGACATAACCTTCAGGAACACTCAGTGGTAATGATTAGAGGTGGCCGTGTTAAGGATCTGCCGGGCGTTAGATATCATACAATCAGAGGCGCACTTGATTGCTCAGGTGTGAACGACAGAAAGCAAGGTCGTTCAAAATATGGTGCGAAAAGACCTAAGGGATAAGCAATGTCTAGAAGAAATGCAGCTATAAAGAGAGAAATATTGCCCGACCCTAAGTTTTCGAGCAAAGTTCTAGCGAAATTCATCAACATGATTATGAGAGATGGTAAGAAAAGCACTGCTGAGAATATTGTTTATCAGGCGCTGGACACTGTTATTTCAACTCTTGGACAAACAGCAGATAGCACTCCTCAAATATTCCAAGATATTCTGGACAAGGTCAAACCAGTCGTGGAAGTAAGATCGAGACGTGTGGGTGGTGCCACCTATCAGATTCCCGTGGAAGTTAGACAGGAGAGAAGAGAAGCTCTTGCGATGAGGTGGTTGATTGAGTCTGCAAGATCAAGATCTGAGAAAAGCATGAAAGTTAAGCTTGCAAATGAATTATTAGATGCCTCAAATGATCGAGGTAATGCGATCAAGAAGAAAGAAGATACCCATAAAATGGCTGAAGCTAACAAAGCTTTCTCTCATTTTAGATGGTGATCGCTGAATAGAGAGATTTCCTAATGGCTAGACAGACACCAATAGACAGATATAGAAATATAGGCATTATGGCCCATATCGATGCAGGTAAAACAACTACAACGGAGCGTGTTCTTTTCTACACAGGAATATCTCATAAAATTGGTGAAGTGCACGATGGAAATGCGGTTATGGACTGGATGGAGCAGGAACAGGAGAGAGGGATCACTATTACTTCTGCTGCAACAACTTGTTTCTGGCAGGGAATGGATCAGCAGTTCGATCAACATAGAATTAATATCATTGATACACCTGGACACGTAGATTTTACAATCGAAGTAGAGCGTTCGCTCAGAGTTTTAGACAGTGCTGTCGCAGTTTTTTGTGCAGTTGGTGGAGTAGAGCCACAGTCTGAAACTGTTTGGAGACAAGCAAATAAATACTCTGTCCCAAGAATGGCATTCGTCAACAAGATGGATAGAGCTGGAGCTAACTTTCTTAGAGTCGTAGAGCAAATTAAAGACCGACTTGGTGCTAATCCTATTCCTATCCAGGTTCCGATTGGTGCAGAAGAAAAATTCAAAGGTGTCATCGATCTCATTAGAATGAAAGCCATCAACTGGAATGAAGAAGATCTTGGATCAACATATGTTGCAGAAGATATCCCTGATGATCTTTTGGTTCAATGCGAAGAGTTAAGAGAGCAAATGATAGAAGCAGCAGCTGAAGCAAATGAAGATTTATTGAATGCATACCTTGAAAACGGTGAGTTGAGTGAAGACCAGATAAGAGAAGGACTTAGAGCGAGAACCATTAATAATGAGATTGTTCCGGTTGTTTGTGGGTCAGCATTTAAGAATAAAGGCGTGCAAGCGATGCTTGACGCTGTTGTATATCTCTTGCCATCACCTATTGATACTCCGGATGTTATTGGAATTCTCGATGATGATTCTGATGCATCAAGAAAATCTGACGATGATGAGAGTTTTTCTGCACTGGCATTCAAAATTGCGAATGACCCATACGTTGGAAATCTTACCTTCTTTAGAGTTTATTCAGGGGTTCTTAATTCAGGCGATACCATATTTAATCCCCTTCGAGGAAAAAAAGAAAGAATTGGACGTCTTCTCCAAATGCACTCCAATACTAGAGAAGAAATTAAAGAAGTCAGAGCTGGAGATATTGCTGCGGCCGTAGGACTTAAGGATGTTACCACTGGGGACACAATGTGCGATATCTCTAATGTGATTACTTTAGAGAAGATGGAGTTTCCAGAGCCAGTAATCTCTGTGGCTGTTGAACCTAAATCAACCGAAGATGAATCTAAAATGGGTATTGGCTTGCAAAAGCTTGCAAAAGAGGATCCATCATTCAGAGTTAGAACAGACGAGGAATCTGGACAAACAATCATATCAGGTATGGGAGAGCTCCATTTAGATATTATTGTCGATCGGTTATCAAGAGAATTTAAAGTCGATGCAAACGTCGGTAGACCACAAGTGGCTTACCGGGAAACAATTAAATCCCCCGTTGATCAAGAAGCTAAGTTTGTCAGACAATCAGGCGGTAGAGGTCAATATGGTCATGTTTACATCAAAATGGAACCACAAGAGGCAGGTGCTGGATATGAGTTTGTAAATGACATCTCTGGCGGTGCAATCCCCAGAGAGTTTATACCTGCTGTAGACAAGGGTATTCAAGAACAAATGGCAAATGGTGTAATCACAGGATTCCCTGTGGTTGATGTAAAAGTTACACTCTATGATGGATCATTCCATGATGTTGACTCAAGTGAAGTCGCGTTTAGGGTTGCTGGATCAATGGCATTTAAGGAGGGGGCGCTCAAAGCGAACCCAGCTCTTCTTGAGCCAGTAATGAAAGTTGAAGTTGTAACGCCTGAAGATTATATGGGAGACGTGAATGGTGATCTAAATAGGAGAAGAGGCATTCTACAAGGAATGGATGAATCTCCAGCTGGAAAAATCATCAGAGCAGAGGTTCCGTTGGCTGAAATGTTTGGTTATGCAACAGACCTAAGATCAATGTCCCAAGGACGAGCTACATATACCATGGAATTTGAGAAATATAACGAGGCTCCAAAATCACAAGCTGAAGCACTCTCTGTAAATAATGAAGGATAATCATGGCAGATACACAGACAATTAGAATTAGACTAAAATCCTTTGACCATAGGTTAATAGATTCTTCTACCAAAGAGATTGTAGAGACTGTCAAAAGAACAGGATCACTTGTTTCTGGCCCTATTCCTTTGCCTACTTCTAGAGAAAGATACACAGTGCTTGTTTCACCGCATGTGAATAAGGATGCTAGGGATCAATATGAATTGACCACACATAAACGTGTGATGGATATACTTAATCCAAGCGATAAAACAGTTGATGCTCTAATGAAGCTTGAACTGCCAGCTGGGGTAGATGTTCAAATTAAATTGAACTGAAAGTGAAAATTGATATAATTCCCGAACGCTAGACGGGCCAGAGATTATTTTTCTCTGATAGGCCTAAAAATAAAGGGGTTGAGAGACTTAACTAGCGTTTTTGGAGATAAAGGTTCGAAGGAATTAGGAATTGATTATAAACCTATATAAATCAATAACTTGTGAACGACAGCTCCAGTAAATGAGTGAATGAAAAATATAATTATAAAAATAATTAATACAAATATAGAGAAAGCAAGTGATAGGCATTGTAGGAAAAAAATGCGGAATGACAAGAGTCTTTACAGACGATGGTCGGTCTGTGCCTGTCACAATTGTTCAAGCAAGTCCTAATTTAATAAACAGAATCAAGACTGAAGCAACCGATGGATACAATGCTATTCAGGTACTAACAGGCCAGGCTACAAAGAATCCTAAAAAACCAGATGCTGGCCAGATAAAAGCAAACCCCAATGAAAAATTTTCACACAGGCTTCATGAGTTTAGATTAAACGAAAATGAGCTAGAGCAAGTCGATACAGGTAAAGAAATAACAGTAGATTACTTTGAGAAAGGCGAGCTAGTTGATGTGACTGGTAATTCAATTGGAAAGGGTTATGCAGGAGTAATTAAGAGACATAACTTCAAAACTCAAGATGCTACACATGGTAACTCTTTGGCTCACAGAGCGCCTGGGTCAATTGGGCAGAATCAAACACCTGGGCGAGTTTTTAAAGGCAAAAAGATGGCTGGTAGGATGGGTAATGTTAAAAAAACTATTCAAAACCTAGAAGTCATTGACATTGATATTGAAAGAAACCTTATTTTTATCAAAGGCTCAATTGCAGGACATGATAATAGCTTTGTAATTGTCACACCATCCATTAAGAGCAAACATGAAGAAAGAGAAATATTTAAAACACCTATTGAAGATCAAACCCCAGAAGTAGAAGCCCAACCAGAAGAGGCTCCAGAAACAGAAGAAACCCCAGAAGTAGAAGCCCAACCAGAAGAGGCTCCAGAAACAGAAGAAACCCCAGAAGTAGAAGCCCAACCAGAAGAGGCTCCAGAAACAGAAGAAACCCCAGAAGTAGAAGCCGAAGAAAACTTTGAAGAAGATAAGACCCAATGAAAATAGATTTAGTAAACCAGGAAAATAGCACTGTAAGAAGCATTGATATCAGTGATTCTGTATTTAAAGCAGAAATTAATGATGGGCTTATTCATGAATTAGTAACTTCTTATAGATCCAATGGTCGTTCAGCAACAAAAGGTCAGAAGAATAGATCCAGAGTCAGCGGCGGAGGTGCTAAGCCATGGAGGCAGAAAGGGACAGGTAGAGCACGGGCCGGGACTACCAGAGGGCCACTTTGGGTTGGCGGAGGAATGGCTTTTGCTACGGTAGAAAGAAATTACAGCAAAAAGATCAATAAAAAAGCATACAAAAGAGCAATGCAATCTATATTTTCAGCTTTGATTGAAGAGAAAAGAATTATTGCAATAGAATCAATTAAGATTGATTCTCCAAAAACAAAACTCGGCTTACAAGTATTGAGTTCGTTAGAGCTTCGCAATGCTTTATTCATAGTTTCAGAGCTTGATTCTAATCTAAATCTATCTCTTAGAAATATTCCACATATTAAAGCTATTTCTGTGGAAAATGTGGATCCAATTAGCCTTTTGGGCCATGAGAAAATTGTAATTGATCAAGATGCACTAAATAAGCTCGAGGGGATGTTCTCATGAGCCAGACGATAAGACATGATCAACTTAGAAGTGTTCTCATAGCACCTCATGTGTCTGAAAAAACAACAATGCTCAATCAAGAATCAGGGCAAATTGTTTTTAAAGTAAGGTCAGATTCAAATAAGAAACAGATCAAAAAAGCCGTTGAGAAATTCTTTGATGTAAAAGTTTCCTCAGTCAGAACAGTTTCTGTTAGCGGAAAAACAAAAAGATTTGGCGCAAAAACGGGTAAAACAAAAAACTGGAAGAAAGCCTACATCAAATTAGCTGAAGGTCAAAATCTAGATATTTTAAATACGGACGTGTAAGGAAATGGCAGTTATAAAGGCAAAACCAACATCAGCAGGGCGAAGATTTGTTCAGACTGTCAAGACTCAAAGTCTCCACAGGGGAAGGCCTCATAAGTCTTTAACCACTGGCTTGAAAAAGACAGGTGGGAGAAATAATTATGGCCGAATGACAACCAGGCATATTGGCGGAGGTCATAAGAGACTTTATCGTGAAATAGATTTTAAAAGAAATAAGGATGGTTTGTCAGCTGTGGTAGAGAGGATTGAATACGATCCTAACCGTTCTTCTCACATAGCGCTTATTCTTTATAAGGATGGTGAGAGAAGGTACATCATTGCACCGAAGGGACTCAATGAAGGAGATAAAATATCATCAGGAAATAATGCTCCAATTAAGATTGGGAATACACTGCCTCTGAATAATATTCCTGTTGGAACAATTATACACTGCATTGAGATGAAGCCTGGAAAAGGTGCTCAAATAGCGAGATCAGCTGGAGCAAGTGTTCAAGTTTTAGCAAAAGAAGGAAATTACGCCACTCTTCGTTTGAAATCAGGAGAAGTTAGGAAAGTTTTAATTACTTGCAGGGCGACAATAGGTGAGGTTGGCCATCAAGAGCACAACCTTCGCAAACTTGGTAAGGCAGGTGCCAGCAGATGGAGAGGGGTAAGACCTTCTGTAAGGGGTGTCGCAATGAACCCAATTGATCATCCGCATGGCGGGGGAGAAGGCAAAACATCTGGTGGAAGAGACCCTGTATCTCCATGGGGTTTGCCAACCAAAGGATATAAAACAAGATCTAACAAAGTAACAGATAAGTTCATTGTTAGAAGAAGGAAGAAGAGAAAGTAATATGCCTAGATCAATAAAAAAGGGACCTTTTGTAGATTTACATTTGATGGATAAAGTCCAAAAGGCTGTTCAAGAAGGTGGAAGAGCTAGAATTAAAACTTGGTCAAGGAGATCTATGGTTATTCCTGAAATGGTGGGCATGACTATCTCTATTCATAATGGTAGAGAGCATGTACCAATACTGATTTCTGAAAATATGGTTGGCCATAAATTAGGTGAATTTGCCCCAACAAGAACATTTCGCGGCCATTCAGGTGACCGGAAGACTAAGTAATAACTGATAAAGATGAAAGTAACTTCAACATTAAGGTATGCAAAGATTTCTCCTCAGAAGACGAGATTGATTGTTGATATGATTAGGGATTCTGATGTCTTATCAGCAATGAGGTTAGTAAAATTCCTTCCTCAGAAAGCAGCAAAGATTGTTTCAAAGATTCTTGATTCAGCTGTTGCTAATGCAGAAAACAACTTAGGTTTGGATATAGATGATCTAAAAGTATCACGGGTGTATGTTGATGAGGCCCCAACCTTTAAAAGGTTTAGAGCAAGAGCAAGAGGCAGAGGAACAAGAATTCTGAAAAGAAATAGTCACATCACAATTGAATTATCGGACGAGTAATATGGGACAAAAAGTACATCCAATTGGCATAAGATTAGGCATTAGTAAGAAGTGGTCTTCTAACTGGTTCTCTGACTCATCAAGCTTCTCAAAGAATGTTCATCAAGATTTTTTAATCAGAGAGCTTTTGAACAAAAGACTCAAGGATGCAGCTGTGAGTAATATTCACATAGAGAGAAGCTCAGACAATGTCACTGTCACTATATTTTCAGCCAGGCCTGGGATTGTGATAGGCAAGAAAGGCGAAGGAATTGAAGGCCTTAGGAAAGAGGTAGCTGCTTTGATGGATACATCAATCAACAATGTTTTATTAAATATAAAAGAAATTAAGAAGCCTGAGTTAGATGCAAAGCTTGTTGCTTCATCAATTACTCAGCAACTAGAAAGAAGAGTGCTTTACAGAAGAGCAATGAAGAGGGCTGTTACAAATACCATGAGGCTAGGAGCAAACGGAATAAAGGTAAAGGTTTCAGGTAGGCTCAATGGTGCTGAAATCGCCAGAACAGAATGGTACCAGGAAGGAAGGGTTCCGCTTCACACTCTAAAAGCGAATATAGACTATGGTGTTTCTGAAGCTCTTACTACATATGGGATCATTGGTGTTAAAGTTTGGATTTTCCAAGACGATGATACGAAATAAATAGATTAGGAAAAGTAAATGCTACAACCAAAGAGAACAAAGTACAGAAAACAAATGAAAGGCAAGAATCGAGGCCTTGCTTCGAGAGGAAGTACTGTTTCATTTGGTGAATATGGTTTAAAAGCTACTGGCCGAGGAAGGATCACAGCAAGACAAATCGAGGCTGCCAGAAGAGCGATGACCAGACATATAAAAAGAGGTGGCAAGATTTGGATAAGAATTTTCCCAGATAAGCCGATTACCAAAAAACCTCTTGAGGTAAGACAAGGCAAAGGGAAAGGTAATGTGGAATATTGGGTTGCACAAGTTCAACCTGGTAGAGTTTTATATGAAATGAGTGGTGTTGAAGAAAGCTTGGCTCAAGAAGCATTTAAGCTTGCAGCATCAAAATTACCTGTCGACACTAAATTTGTCAGTAGGCAGATCATATGATTGATATCAAAGACATCAGAAGCAAGGGAGCGAAGGACCTAGAGAAGATGCTTGATGATCTCTTAGATGAGCAAATGAAGCTAAGACTACAGTTTGTCACTGGCCAAGTTACAAATTCGAGTCAGTTTAAAAGGATCAGAAAGGATATAGCAAGATTAAAAACAGTTTTGAGTGAACAAATAAATGACAATTGATAAGCAAAAAAATACAAGAAGAACGACAGGCGTTGTTGTTAGTAATTCAATGGATAAGTCGGCAACTATTGCTGTACAGAGAAGGTTGAAACACCCTCTCTATAATAAGTACATATACAAAACCACTAAGATCATGATTCATGATGAAGAAAATGCCTCTAAGGTAGGTGATAAAGTCACGATCAGGGAATCTAAGCCTATCTCAAAGAATAAGGCATGGATTTTGGATCAGATTCTAGAGACTAAAAGAGCGGAGTAAAACAATGATTCAAGCTGAAACTATGCTCAATATTGCAGATAACAGTGGCGCTAGGAAAGTGCTTTGTATAAAAGTTCTTGGAGGTTCAAAAAAGAGGTATGCCAGGATAGGAGACATCATTAAAGTCACAGTCAAGGATGCCATTCCAAGAGGCAAGGTTAAGAAAGGTGATGTCTATGATGCGTTGGTTGTAAGAACAAAACATGGTGTTAGGAGAGCAGATGGTTCACTTATAAGATTTGATGGAAACGCTGCAGTACTTCTCGATAATAAATTAGAGCCAATTGGAACAAGAGTATTTGGACCTGTTACCAGAGAGTTAAGAGCAAAGAAACAACTAAAGATTATCTCTCTTGCTCCGGAAGTTATATAGGATTATTGAATTGAAAAAGATAAAAAAAGGCGATCAAGTGATAGTACTTTCTGGCAAGGATAAAGGAAGGACTGGAACTGTGCTTAGCGCCCTCAAGAACTCAAAAGTGCTTGTTGAGAATGTGAATATAGTTAAGAAACATCAAAAAGGTAACCCCAATACAGGACAGGAGGGTGGAATTATAGAGAAAGAAATGCCAGTGCATATTTCCAACGTGATGTTGTTAAACCCAATTACTAATCAGCCCGATAGAGTAGGCATAAAGAAACTTGAGGATGGAACAAAAGTGAGATTTTTCAAATCAAATAACGAGGTTGTAGATATTTAGAGATGGCAAGGTTAAAAGAAAAATATACCCAAGAAATTAAGCCTAATCTTCAAAAGAAGCTTGGACTTTCTAATGTTATGGAAGTTCCAAAAATAAAAAAAATTACTCTTAATATGGGTGTTGGAGAAGCAGTTCAAGACAAGAAAATAGTCGAAAAAGCCATTGCAGATATTGAAAGGCTTTCTGGACAGAAAGCATTAATCACTCGCGCTAAGAAATCAGTTGCTTCTTTCAAGGTAAGAGAGGGAATGCCAATAGGCGCTAAGGTAACGCTGAGAAGTGAGAGGATGTATGAGTTTCTGGATAGACTTATTAATGTAGCCCTTCCCCGTGTGAGAGATTTCAGGGGGCTTAATAGAAAGTCTTTCGATGGTAATGGTAACTATAGTCTAGGAGTAAAGGAGCAAATTATTTTTCCTGAAATTGATTATGACAAAGTAGACAAGATCCGAGGTTTAGATATCTGCATCACAACAAGCGCTAAGGATGATGAAGAATGTTTAGCATTATTGAAAGAATTCAACTTTCCTATCAAGGATGCTTCCAAAAATGTTTCATCTGATCAACCAGAAGTAGCAGCAGAAGAAGTTGTTGAAGAGGCAGCAGCAGAAGAAGTTGTTGAAGAGGCAGCAGCAGAAGAAGTTGTTGAAGAGGCAGCAGTAGAAGATAAAGAAACTGAAGTTGAGGAAAAAGAATGACGAGAAAAGCAATTGTTGAGAGAGAGCTCAAACGAATGAGAACCGTTGAAAAGCATGCTGAAAGAAGGGCATCTCTCAAAGCTGTTCTTAGAGATGTTAATGCATCTTACGAAGAGAAAAATGAAGCGAGAATAAAATTACAAAAATTGCCAAGAAATGCGAGCCCATCAAGATTAAGAAATCGATGCTCAATTTCTGGCAGACCAAAAGGATACTACCGAAAATTTGGACTTGGAAGAAACAAGCTCAGAGAAGAAGCAATGAAAGGGAATATACCAGGATTGCATAAAGCAAGTTGGTAATAAAGAGGAAATAGATATGACAATGACAGATCCAATTGCCGATATGTTAACAAGAATTAGGAACGCCCATAAGATAAGCGCTTCTAGTGTTTCTATGCCTCACTCAAAAATGAAGGAGAGCATTGCTTCAGTGCTTTTAGAGGAAGGTTATATTAAAGCATTCAGCTCTGAAGAGGGTGAAAGCAATAAAAGCAATTTAAATATTGAGCTTAAGTATTTTGATGGCAAGCCTGTCATTGAGAAGCTTGATAGAGTAAGCAGGCCTGGGTTGAGAATTTATAAGCAGACATCTGAAATTCCACGAGTAATGCGAGGTTTGGGTGTTGCAATTGTTTCTACCTCAGCCGGCGTCATGAGTGATAGAAAAGCAAGAGAAATAGGACAAGGTGGCGAAGTCTTGTGTGTCGTGTCTTAAATTAGGAAGGTTATCAAATGTCAAGAATAGAAAAACAACCTGTAGTTTTACCAGAAGCGGTCGAAGTGAATATCGTTGATGCTGAAAATCTATTCAAAATGAAAGGCCCTAAAGGTGAGTTATCGCTCGATTTAATTAGTGATATATCTGTTGCAATCGAAGATGGTGCTGTGAAAGTCACATCTAACGGCAAAACGCGCTTTTCTAAAGCTGTTGCAGGTACATATAGAAGCCTAATTCAAAACATGGTAATAGGGGTTACCGAAGGTTATATAAAAGAGCTAGAACTTATCGGTGTTGGATATCGAGGAAAATCTCAAGGTAAGACACTGAATCTAACATTAGGCTTTTCTCATCCTATTAACTACGAAATTCCAGAAGGAATTGAGATCTCAACCCCCTCTCAAACTGAAATTACAATTGCAGGAATAGACAAGCAGAAAGTTGGACAAGTTGCAGCTGAGCTGAGAGCAATAAGACCGCCTGAACCATACAAAGGAAAAGGCGTTAGGTACAAAGGGGAACACATTACATTGAAAGAAACTAAGAAAGCCGTTTAAAGAATAAGATTATGATTTCTAAGATTGATAAAAGAAAAAGAAGGGCAAAAAAAACTAGAGCTAAAATAAAAGAGCTGGAAGCTCACAGATTGTGTATACATAGATCTTCAAATCATATCTATGCACAAATTATAGCGCCTGATAATCATACTGTTGCTGCAACTTCTAGTCTCGACCCAGAGATTAAGAATATCTTAGGAGATAAGGTTAAAGGAAAGATTGATATAGCAAAGGCCGTAGGACAGAAAATTGCCGAGAAAGCAAAGAAAGCAAAAATTAATAAAGTGGCATTTGATAGATCAGGATTCTTGTATCACGGAAGAGTTAAAGCTCTGGCTGAATCTGCTAGAGAAAATGGATTGGATTTTTAAATATGAATATGAATATAGAAAAACAAGCTGACGAGTTAATAGAGAAACTGGTAGCAGTCAATCGAGTTGCAAAAGTAGTAAAAGGTGGAAGACAATTCGGTTTTGCAGCAATAACAGTTGTTGGTGATGGTAGAGGAAAAATTGGCATGGGATATGGAAAAGCAAAAGAAGTCCCACTAGCTATTCAAAAAGCAATGCAGGCTGCTAGAAAAGACTTACATCAGGTTTCTTTGAAAGACGACACTATTTACTACGAGGTAAATGGTAGGCATGGTGCCACAAAGGTATACATGCAACCTGCAGCTGATGGTACAGGTATTATTGCTGGTGGTGCAATGAGGGCAGTTTTCGAATGTGTTGGCATTAGGAATATATTGGCAAAGAGTTACGGCTCTAGAAACCCAATAAATCTTGTCAGAGCCACAATTAATGCTTTGGACTCTATGCGCTCTCCGCAGAGGATCGCAAAAACAAGAGGAATTCCGGTATCTAAAATATTTACATAAATCATGAGTGAGAAACAGAATAAAGTCAGAATCAAATTGGTGAAAAGCCGCTTCGGTAGATTAAAGAAGCACGCAGCATCACTTTCAGGTCTTGGTTTGAGAAAAATCAATCAGGAGGTTGTTATTGATGCCACTCCAGAAAATATGGGAATGGTCAATCAAGTTAGGTATCTGATAGAAGTTGAGGAAGTCAAATGAGATTAAATGAACTAAAACCTAACCCAGGTAGTAAATCTAAGAAGTTCAGGAAAGGGAAGGGACATGCCTCTGGCCTTGGAAAAACTTCTGGCAGAGGCCACAAAGGACAAAAAGCAAGATCCGGTGGTTTCCATAAAGTTGGCTTTGAGGGTGGGCAAATGCCTCTCCAAAGAAGAGTGCCAAAAAGAGGCTTTACTTCAAATCAAAAAGATTCTGCAGAGCTCAGACTGGATCAACTTAATAAGATTGAATCTGAGGTAATTGATATTGATGCTCTTAAGAATGCAAACATCATTCCAAGATATATCCAAAGAGTGAAAGTTATTGCATCAGGCTCAATTGAAAAAGCTGTCAAATTACAAGGCATCAAGCTGACTAAGGGTGCTGAAGAAGCTGTAACAAAGGCTGGCGGAACAATACTGGATTAAGTTATGGCGAACACTATCAACACTACAGGTGGATCATTTGCTGACATGTCTCGGTTTACAGAGCTTAGGCAACGCCTGTTTTTTTTGATTGGCGCATTAATCGTATACAGAATTGGAACGTATATTCCTGTTCCAGGCATTGATCCAAATGCATTACAGAACTTTTTTGAGGAGCAATCTGGAACAATACTTAGCATGTTCAATATGTTTTCAGGTGGAGCACTTGAGAGGCTGAGTATATTTGCTCTTGGAATATTTCCTTATATTTCATGTTCAATCGTGATGCAGATGGCAAGTGTGACCGTACCTACTCTAAAAGAACTCAAGAAAGAAGGAGAGTCAGGAAGAAGAAAGATCACCCAATACACTAGATATGGAACAGTTTTTCTCGCTGCTTTTCAGTCCTTTGGTGCTTCAATTGCTCTCCAGAATCAGGGCGTCGTTGTAAACCCAGGTTTTAACTTTCTTTTTACTGCTTGTGTGACGCTTGTCACAGGAACGATGTTTCTAATGTGGCTCGGGGAGCAAATTACAGAAAGAGGGATCGGAAACGGTATCTCAATGATCATCTTAGCCAGTATCATTTCTGGCCTGCCTTCTGCAATAGGCGGTACTCTAGAATTGGCTAATACGGGTGAGATCTCATCTGCACTTGTCCTTATTCTTTTAATCCTTGTTGTCGCTGTAACAACATTTGTGGTTTATGTTGAGAGAGGACAGAGAAGAATCCCCGTGAATTATGCTAAAAGACAGCAGGGCAGAAGAATGATGCAGGGGCAGTCTACACATCTACCATTTAAGATTAATATGTCAGGAGTTATCCCTCCTATATTCGCGTCCAGTATTATCTTATTTCCTGCAACGATAGCAAGTTGGTTTGGGACATCTGAGGGCTTTGATTGGCTGCAAGATATAGCCGCGAGCTTAGCGCCTGGACAACCAATCTACATTCTGCTTTATGCTGGCTTGATCATGTTTTTCTGCTTTTTTTATACCTCTTTGGTTTTTGACTCTAAAGATACTGCTGATAACCTTCAGAGATCTGGAGCTTTTATGCCAGGGATTAGACCCGGAAGGCAAACCGCAGAATATATAGATAAAGTGTTAACAAGGTTAACTTTTTGGGGCGGATTGTATATCATGCTCGTCTGTTTGATTCCAGAGTTTATGATTCTCTATTTTAGAGTGCCATTTTACTTTGGTGGTACATCGCTTCTTATTATTGTAGTTGTAGCGATGGACTTCATGGCCCAATTGCAGGCATTGATGATGTCTAAGCAATACGAAGGACTCATGAAGAAAGCAAACCTAAAGAGTTATGGAAGAGGCGGTCAACCTAGATAGTAGGAAAATGAGATGAAAGTTAGAGCATCAGTGAAGAAAATTTGTAGAAACTGCAAGGTCATCAGAAGAAATGGCGTTGTCAGAGTTATATGTAAAGATCCAAGACATAAGCAGAGGCAAGGATAATCATGGCAAGGATAGCAGGAGTAAATATACCAGATAATAAGCATGTTAGGGTTTCACTGACTTATGTATACGGAGTCGGGAATTCACTAGCGGCTACTATTTGCGATAAGCTCAGCATTGCTCAAGATACAAAAGTTATGGATCTATCTGAGCAGGAGCTTGAGAGCATCAGGACAGAATTGGGCAACCATCTTGTCGAGGGTGACCTTAGAAGAGATACATCAACCAATATTAAACGATTAATGGATTTAGGTTGCTATCGAGGCATCAGGCATAGAAGGGGTTTGCCAGTAAGAGGCCAGAAGAGTAAAACCAATGCTAGAACAAGAAAAGGCCCTAAGAAGCCTATGAGAGCTTAAGGAAGATATATGGCTGTTGGAAAGAAAAAGAAAACTAAGAGAAATGTCATTGAAGGTGTCGCACACATACACGCTACATTCAATAACACAATCATAACAATTACAGATAGATCAGGAAATACACTGGCATGGGCTACTGCAGGTGGATCAGGCTTCAGAGGCTCAAGAAAGAGTACGCCATTCGCTGCTCAAATTGCAGCTGAAAAAGCAGGTACAAAGGCTCAAGAATATGGCTTAAAGGATATTTCTGTAAAGGTTAAAGGACCTGGGCCTGGTAGGGAATCTGCACTCAGAGCATTGAATGCAATAGGCCTTAATGTTGTAAGCATAGAAGATGTTACACCACTACCGCACAATGGTTGTCGTCCACCTAAACAAAGAAGGGTATAAAGAGGTAAATAGGAATGGCTAGATATTTAGGACCAAAATGTAAACTTTCAAGGAGAGAAGGTACAGACTTATTCCTTAAGAGTGGAATTAAACCTATTGAGAGCAAATGTAAACTCAATTCAATTCCAGGATCAAAGATAGGCTCGAGAAGAGAGAGGCTTTCGGATTATGGTAATCAGTTGAGAGAGAAGCAAAAGTTAAGAAGAATGTATGGTGTGATGGAAAAGCAGTTCAGAAATTATTATAAGAAAGCTTCAAAGATTAAAGGCTCGACAGGTGAAAACTTACTAAAGCTTCTTGAAGGCAGATTGGACAATATGGTCTACAGAATGGGTTTTGCAGTGACCAGAGCAGAAGCAAGGCAATTGGTTACTCACAAATCAATTATGATTAATGGAAAAGTGATTAATATTCCATCATACCAAGTCAACGCCAGTGATGAAATTTCTGTTACCGACAAGGCAAAGGAACAGCTCAGGGTCAAGAATGCAGTAAATATCTCATCACAACTTGGCATAAGCGAGTGGCTAAGTGTTGATGAGAAGAAATTGAAAGGCATTGTTAATTCAATACCTGAGAGGGAAGATATTTTGCCTGATATTCAAGAAAACCTCGTAGTAGAGTTTTATTCAAAATAATATTTTGGGAGATTTTTATGTCTGAAAATGAAAATGAAATTTTAGAAGAGATCGTTGAAGTGGAAGAAGTCGAGAAAGAAGAAATTGTCTTAGACCTTCTCAATCCAATGGTCATTAAGTTGGAGTCTCAAAACGAACTCCATTCGAAAGTATCCATAGAGCCTTTTGAAAGAGGTTTTGGATATACATTAGGTAATGCAATCAGAAGAGTTTTACTGTCTAGCCTCCCCGGTTATGCGATCACAGAAGCGCAAATCGATGGCGTGTTGCATGAGTATACAACCATTGAGGGTGTTCAAGAAGATGTTGTAGAGATCTTATTAAATCTAAAAGGCGTCGCTGTCAATATTCATGACAGAGACTCAGCTGATTATGTGATCAGCAAGAAAGGACCCTGCACAGTCACCGCTGGAGATATTCAAGTTGACGGAGACACAGAGATTGTTAATCCTGATCATCACATTGCAACAATTAGCTCAAAGAAAGAGCTTAAGATGCAAATTAAGATTGAAAAAGGAACAGGATACCGTCCGGTTCCTACTCAAAACAAAGACTCAGATGTAACAATTGGCCTTTTAAAGCTTGATGCATCTTTTAGTCCAATAAAAACAGTTACATATTTAGTCGAAGCTGCAAGAGTCGAGAATAGAACTGACTTAGATAAGCTTATTGTTGATTTAGAAACTGATGGAACAATAGATCCAGAGAGAGCAATAAAATATGCGGGCGCCATTCTCCAGAACCAGCTCAGTATATTTACAAATTTGACAAGAGTTCAAGAGCAGAAGAAAGAGGAAGAGGAAGTTCTTATAGATCCCATCATGCTCAGGCCTGTAGATGAGTTAGAGCTGACCGTTAGGTCTGCTAATTGTCTCAAAGCAGAAAATGCGAATTACATCGGTGATCTCGTCCAAAAGACTGAGGTTGAGTTACTCCGTACTCCAAACTTGGGTAAGAAATCTCTTAATGAAATCAAAGAGGTTCTTGCAAGCCATGGGCTATCACTCGGAATGGAGTTAGAAAACTGGCCGCCAAAAGAGGCAGTTGTCGACTAACCAAAAATATCCACTGAGAGTTTGAAATGAGACATAGAAAGACAGGAAGAAGACTAGGAAGAACAAGCAGTCATAGGAAAGCCATGTATAAAAATATGGCTGCTTCCTTGATTGAGCATGAATCTATTTCTACTACCTTGCCTAAGGCAAAAGAGCTCAGAAAAACAGTCGAACCACTTATAACACTTGCTAAAGAAGATGGATTATCCAGAAGGAGACGTGCCTTTGATTTACTAAGAGATAAGAAAGCTGTGGGTAAACTTTTTACTGAAATTGGACCAAGGTTTAAGGACCGACCCGGCGGATATTTAAGAATTCTAAAAAGCGGCATTCGAAATGGCGATACTGCTCCAATGGCAGTTATTCAACTTGTAGACTATAATTTTGATAATGAGTTAAATGAACAATCAGAATAGTTTACATTTTGAACGATAAAAAAATTCTCACAGGCATAACTACAACTGGCACACCTCATTTGGGGAATTATGTAGGTGCTATAAGGCCTGCGATCGCCTCTTCAGAAGAACAAGGCCGTGATTCTTTCTTCTTTCTAGCAGATTATCATGCATTGATTAAAAGCAAAGATCGTGATGCCTTGAGACAATCATGTTTGGAAATAGCGGCAACTTGGATAGCATCTGGGCTTGATATTAATCAGACATATTTTTATAGGCAGTCAGATATTCCAGAAATATTAGAGTTAAATTGGATCCTTGCTAATTTTACTGCAAAGGGCCTAATGAATAGGGCGCATGCGTACAAAGCTGCTGTTGATGAGAATGAGCAAGCTGACCCAGACAAAGGGATTACTATGGGACTGTTTTCTTATCCTGTTTTAATGGCAGCAGATATTCTAATGTTTAAAGCCACTCACGTGCCAGTGGGTCAAGATCAAATTCAGCATATTGAGATGACAAGAGATATTGCTAAACGTTTCAATCATCATTACGGAGAGATCTTTGTAATACCAGAAGGTGTTATCGATAGAAACTCATCTGTTTTACCTGGTTTGGACGGAAGAAAGATGAGTAAGAGTTATGGAAATCTTATCCCTCTCTTCTGCGATTCTAAAACACTCCGAAAATATGTTATGAAGATCAAAACCAACTCAATTGAACCAGGGGAACCAAAATCAACAGATGACTGTCTACTGTTCGATATCTATAAGAGTTTTGCATCAGAATCACAAATCAACTCTATGAAGACGGGTTTAGAGAATGGAATGTCTTGGGGCGACGCAAAAAATGAACTTTTTGAGTTGCTTGATGATCAGCTGTCTAAGCCACGACTGAAATATGATGAATTGATTAATGACCCATCATTTCTTGTTAAGGCCCTTGATGAAGGCGCAGAGAGAGCAAGAAGCATAGCAAGCTCTAACTTGGATCAAATTAAAAGTGCGATTGGCTTAGGTAAATTAAGTTAATTGATTTTTTAGGTACTTCCCTGTAAATGACTTTTTGTTCTTCGCAACGGATTCCGGCGTGCCTGATGCAATAATCATTCCTCCGTTTTCACCCCCCTCTGGACCTAGATCAATGATCCAGTCTGCAGTTTTAATAACATCCAAATTATGCTCAATGATGATCACGGTATTGCCTTCATCCTTAAGTCTATGCAGAACAGTTAGAAGCTGGCTTACATCATGGAAATGTAGTCCTGTTGTAGGTTCATCAAGCAGATAAAGAGTGTCTTTGTTGACCCTTTTAGACAATTCTTTGGATAGTTTTATTCTCTGCGCTTCTCCCCCTGAGAGGGTCACAGCATTTTGACCGAGTTTTATGTATCCCAAGCCAACATCTAGTAGTGTTTGTAATTTATGATGGATGTTAGGTATATGCTTAAAGAAACCTGCTGCATCATCAATTGTCATATCCAATACTTCAAAAATATTCTTCCCTTTGTAAAGAATTTCAAGCGTTTCACGATTGAATCTTTTTCCTTTGCAGACATCGCAAGTTACGTAAATGTCAGCTAGGAAGTTCATTTCAACTTTTATTAATCCACCGCCTTGACATGTTTCGCACCTTCCTCCTTTCACATTGAAGCTGAAACGCCCAGGCTTATAGCCTCTTGAGCGAGATTCTTGTGTGCCTGAAAATAACTCCCTAATAGGCGTGAATAAACCAGTGTATGTTGCCGGGTTTGATCTTGGTGTCCTTCCAATTGGGCTTTGGCTGATATTGACTATTTTTTTCAATCGTTCAGCACCCTCAAGCACCTCATTATTTGTCAGATCATTAGGCTTATTCTCCAGCTGAGTCCTAAGAAGTGGTTTTAAGGTGCCATTTATGAGTGTGGATTTGCCCGAGCCAGAAACACCGGTGATGCATGTTAAAACATTCAGAGGTATTTCTACATCAATGGACTTAAGATTATTGCGCTCAGCATTCAGCACCCTAAGGCATTCTTTTTTATTAAAGTTCAATCTTTTTTTCGGTATTTTTATTTCTTTTGATCCATTAAGGTACTGAGCGGTCAATGAATTATTCTCTTTCAGTATGTCTTTTACACGACCTTGGCTTACGATGTATCCTCCCTCTTTTCCTGCGCCCGGACCAAGGTCAACCACATGATCCGATGACCTGATAACTTCTTCATCATGCTCTACAACAATTACAGTATTTCCAAGATCTCTCAATCTTGTCAGAGTATTAATAAGGCGCTGATTATCCCTTTGATGCAGTCCAATGGTTGGTTCATCGAGAATATACATAACACCAACCAATCCCGATCCAATTTGACTTGCTAATCTAATTCTCTGAGATTCTCCCCCCGATAAAGTTTCCGCACTTCTTTCTAAATTTAGGTAGTTGAGACCAACATTAGACAAGAACTCCAGTCTATCAATGATTTCTTTGATGACCCCTTTAGCGATTTCACGTTTCGTGCCTTTCAGTTTTAGATCTTTAAAGTAAAACAATAATTCTTCAATATTCATTTGAGTAAGATCAGAAATTCTTTCTTTCTTTAAGAAAATATTGCGCGCACTCTTATTCAGTCTTGTTCCCCCGCAATTACCACATGGTTTTGTACTCATAAATTTAGACAGCGCGTCTTTAACCCTTTGTGAATCTGTTTCTGTGTATCTTCTTTGAAGATTTGGAATAACTCCTTCGAATGCATGTTTTCTTCTGATTCTCTTTCCGCCCCTTCCAGGGTAAACAAAAGCTATTTTCTCATCTCCGCTTCCGTTGAGAAGCATTTCTTTTATTTCTTTATTGATATTTTTGTAGGGCACATCAATATCAAAATCATAATGCTTAGATAGGTTTCTGATTAGATGGAAATAATAAAAATTTCTTCTATCCCATCCACGAATAGCGCCTTCGGAAATACTAAGATCTTCATTTTTTATAACCAAATCTGGGCTGAAGAAGTGCTCAACCCCTAAACCATCACATTTTTCGCAAGCACCTGCTGGATTATTAAATGAAAAGGTTCTAGGCTCGAGTTCAGGTATTGAATAGCCACACTCAGGACAAGCAAATTTATTTGAAAAGAGGATGTCAATGGATAGATCATCAAGGGAGATTATTTTTGCGATTCCATTGGATAATTCCAGAGTTGTTTCTAATGATTCGCTGAGTCTATTTTTAATATCAGGTTTTATCATAAAACGATCAACCACGACTTCAATGGTGTTGTTTTTCTTTGCATCAATCTCCGGAAGGTCATCTATATCAAATACCTTCCCATTAATCCTGAGTCTGATGAATCCCCTGGATCTGATATTCTTAATTAACTCGACATGTTCTCCTTTTCGATTATTAATAAGCGGAGCTACCAGTGCCATTCGAAGCTTATTCGGTAGCTTCATGATTTGATCTACCATCTCACTGACATTTTGGATTCCTAGCTTTCGATTATGAGCTGGGCAGTATGGGTCTCCGACTCTTGCATAAAGGAGCCTTAGATAATCATAGATTTCAGTTACAGTTCCGACTGTTGATCTAGGGTTATGCGAAGTTGTTTTTTGTTCAATTGAAATTGCTGGTGACAAGCCCTCAATAAGATCGACCTCTGGCTTTTCCATCATTGATAAGAATTGTCTAGCGTATGCAGATAAGGATTCAACATATCTTCGCTGCCCCTCTGCATAAATCGTATCAAAAGCCAATGATGATTTACCAGATCCAGAAAGGCCAGTGATCACAATGAGATTATCTCTAGGGAGACTGACATTCAGATTCTTTAGGTTGTGCGTTCTTGCACCTTTTATTTCGATATTTTTCATGTAAAAACCAACCCACCATTGTAAATCTTTTTTTCTAATGGGGCGAAATTAACTGCTTTTTGGTACAATCTTTCCTGAAATATAGAAAATAGTTTTTAAGGAAATAGATATGGCTAGAGGTGTTAATAAAGTAATCATAGTTGGAAATCTTGGTGCTGATCCAGATACCAGATATATGCCTAGCGGAAATGCAGTCACTAACGTGAGCGTAGCAACATCTGAATCATGGAATGATAGAGACACAGGCGAAAGACAGGAAAAGACAGAATGGCACAGAGTTGTCTTTTTTGGAAAATTAGCAGAAATTGCCGAGCAGTATCTCAAAAAAGGATCCCAAGTTTATGTAGAAGGAAAACTTCAGACAAGAAAATGGGAAGATAAAGAGGGCAACGAGAGATGGACCACCGAGATCGTTGCAAATCAGATGGAGATGCTTGGCGATAGAATGAGTTCTGGCTCCAGTCAGCCAAATAATATGGACCAATCAACATCAAAATCAAATTTCAGTGATGACGAATTTGATGACGATATACCGTTTTAATTCATTGCACAAACCTCTGTGACAAAAAAAGTTTTCATTAAGTCATTTGGCTGCCAGATGAATGAGTACGATTCATCAAAAATGGTAGACATGATGTGTAGTGAACGTAATATGCAACAAACAAAAGACCCTGCAGAAGCAGACTTAATTTTGCTAAACACTTGTTCGATCAGAGAAAAGCCACAAGAAAAAGTTTTTTCTCAGCTTGGACGCTGGAAACCTCTAAAGACCAATAATCCTGAACTTATTATTGGGGTGGGGGGCTGTGTCGCGAGCCAAGAGGGAAAGAATATCATTAAAAGGGCACCATATGTCGACATGGTATTCGGACCCCAAACTTTGCATCGATTGCCAAAGATGTATGATGATGCAGTCAAAACTAAGCTGCCTTCAATCGATACCTCATTTCCCAAAATTGAGAAATTCTCAAAGTTGCCAAATGCCTTAAGCGTTAACCCTTCTGCCTTTGTATCCATAATGGAGGGATGCAGCAAGTTTTGCAGTTTCTGCGTTGTCCCATATACAAGAGGTTTGGAAGTAAGCCGTCCTCCAGAACAGATCCTAAATGAAATTAAGAACTTATCTGAAAGAGGCGTGAGAGAAATAAACTTACTCGGTCAAAATGTGAATGCATATAGGGCAAAAGATATTCATGGCGCTAAGCTGCGTTTAGCAGACTTGCTCCAACTTGTTGCAGATATTAATGGAGTTGACCGAATCAGATTTACCACTTCACACCCGCTACAATTCACCGATGATTTGATCAGTTCTTTCGAAAATAAGAAGCTCGCAAACTATCTTCACCTCCCGGTTCAGAGTGGTTCGGACAGAATTCTGAAATTGATGGAACGCAAACATAAAGTCGAACTATATATAGATAGAATCGAGAAACTCAGAGCAATTCGTTCAGATATCAGCATTTCTTCTGATTTTATTGTTGGGTTTCCAGGTGAAACAAATGAGGATTTTGAGGAAACAATGAATCTGATCAATATTATTGGGTTTGATCAGTCCTTCAGCTTTATTTTTAGCTCAAGACCAAATACACCTGCAGCCGACATGTTTGATGATGTTCCTTATGAGGAGAAACTCAGTCGCTTAAACAGATTACAGGCCTTAATCAATGTGAATGCCAATAAGATCAGCCAATCAATGATTGGAACTGAGCAAAATGTTTTGGTTGAGAAGCAGTCAAAAAAAGATATTGGCCAGATCTCAGGTCGTACAGAGAATAATCGTTGGGTTAATTTTGATGGACCTGAGGATCTAATTGGCAGTTTTGTCAATTTAACAATCACAGAAGCACTACCTAATTCACTCAGGGCCAGGCTGATCAATTGAAAACATCAACATTAGAATTTGAAATCAATCCCATCGATAACTCTATACTGGCAAATTTATTGGGCACATTTGACAGCAATATTCGATCGATTGAGAATGAGTTAAATATACAGATCAAAAACCGAGGCAATTTATTTTTACTTGAAGGCCAGGAAAGGAAGCTACCATTGGGAGAAAGAATCCTTCTGGAGTTACATTCCATTGCAAGCAAAGAAAGCATAGATAAAGAAAAAGTTCATTTTGTAATTAAAAAGATTATGAGTCATCAAGAAAATTCATTTTCATCCAACGATCAACCGACAAATATCAAAACACCTCTCAGGGAAATACAAACTCGAAATCTGAATCAGTTTGAGTATATTCAATCCATCAGAAATCATGATATAACATTTGGCATTGGCCCAGCTGGCACAGGCAAAACTTATCTGGCAGTTGCAGCAGCCATTGAATCCCTTCAAAGGCAGGATGTACAGAGAATCATTTTGGTAAGACCTGCGGTTGAAGCTGGAGAGAATCTCGGATTTCTTCCAGGTGATCTATCTCAGAAAGTTGATCCATATTTAAGGCCAATGTATGACGCTCTTTATGAAATGTTGGGATATGAACAAGTCTCAAGCTTAATTGAGAGAAGGACAATTGAGCTAGCACCATTGGCGTTTATGAGAGGCCGATCTTTGAATGAAAGCTTTATTATTTTAGATGAAGCACAAAATACAACAATAGAGCAAATGAAAATGTTCTTAACCAGAATGGGTTTTGGCTCTAAATCTGTGGTCAATGGAGACATTACTCAAATAGATCTGCCTATTGAAAAGAAATCCGGCCTTGAGCATGCGTTAAATGTTGTAACAAATATTGAAAAAATTGCTTCTGTGCATTTTTCACACAAAGATATTGTCAGACATCGAATCGTGCAAGAGATTGTAGAAGCTTATCAGAAGCACAAAGATAGAAAATGACGATTTCTGCGTCGAATATCGAGATACAGTCAGTTCATAGGATTCCAAAAAGCGTATCAGAGGATTTTATTAAGGATGCGATATTGATTGCTTATAATGAGTCAAGAAGGGTTTATGATTTTGATGTTTCTGTCAATGTAAGGATTGTAGGAATAGATGAAGGGACAGAGATAAATAAAGAGTTTAAGCAGAAGGATGCACCGACCAATGTTCTTGCTTTCGTAGGTGATCCAGATAAAGAAAATGATTTGGGAATCGATGCACCGTCACTAGGGGATATCGTTGTTTGTTATCCTGTGGTAGAAAAAGAGTCAGATGAATTAAAAAAAAGAGTTGAATATCATTTTGTGAATATGATCATACACGGCTTTCTTCATTTAATGGGATACGACCATCAGGATGATCAGCAGGAGCATGAGATGAATGAGTTAACCAACAAAGTACTAAGGTCGATGATGTCATGAATTTAATTGAAAGTTTCAAAGGTTTTTTTGTAAAAAATAAGAATGATTCAGATGGTTTTTATTCGCTCATTCGTTCAGAGAAATGGGGCGACTTATTGGGTAAAGACCAGATTAAGATGATTGAAGGTGTCATTGAAGTTTCAAATCTCCAAGTCAGGGACGTAATGATACCGCGATCGAGCATGATCCTTCTGGAAGAAGAGATGGGCATTGATCAAATGCTTCAAATAATTATCGACTCAGGACATTCGAGGTTCCCTGTGATTGGGGACAATAAGGACGAGGTGACCGGGATCCTGCTCGCAAAAGATCTTTTGCGTTTTTCCCAAACAAAAGAAGCTGATTTCCAGCTAAAGAAATATCTAAGGACTGCAACATTCATCCCCGAAAGCAAGCAATTACAAATTCTTTTGAAGGAATTCAGAAAAAGCAGAAACCACATGGCAATCGTTGTTGATGAATATGGAAGAACAGCAGGGTTGCTTACGATTGAAGATGTATTAGAGCAAATCGTAGGGGACATTGAGGATGAGTATGATCCTCAAGATTTACCAATGATTAAGGAGATTGGACACAAGAAATATATTGTTGAAGCCCTGATAAGAGTCGAAGATTTTAATGAGTATTTCGAGACCGAATTTCTAGATGAAGACTATGACACACTTGGCGGTATGTTGATTAAAATGCAAGGTAAGCTTCCTGGAGTTGAGGAAATCATTAATGTTGACAATTGTTCTTTCAGAATCCTTGAAGCTGATGACAGAAGATTATCAAGCATCGAGGTTATTCTAGATTGATTCATCGATTATCAGATTCTAAGTTATGTTTTAGTTCTCTTATCTTATCACTGGCTTACTTGCTTGGTTTTGAACCATTTGGATACAGATTTATAGGATTACTCAGCGTCTCTATTTTATTTTACTTCGCATTAAAACTTGAAGAGAGGAAGGCCGCATTATTATTTTTTCTTTTTGGATTCTTCCTTTATTGCTTTGGATTGTATTGGCTATATATCAGTATCCATACCGTGAGTGGAGCACCTAAAGTTTTGGCCCTCGTTCTCATAGGGCTTTTGTCTGTTTATCTTTCTTTTTTTCATTCAGTGTTTGGTTTTTTTTTCGTAAAGCTTCATAGGAAGATCTCTAATGAATGGATCTCACTTCTCTTTATTGCGCCTTCCCTTTGGGTATTATTGGAAATCACGAGAGGATATTTATTAACGGGCTTTCCTTGGTTTAGCTTGGGCTATATGGAGAGTGCGAGACTTATCTCCAGTTGGGCACCAATTGGTGGTGTATATTTGGTGTCACTGATTATGGCCATGATGGCATCTGCAATCCTATTGATTTTTCTAAAAAAGAGGGTGATAGGCAGCTCAATCATCATTATTGCCATCGTTTCTAGTTATTTTCTCAGCATGCATGATTGGACTATCAGATCCATTGAATCTCCATTTAGAGTAGCGCTTGTTCAAGGAAATATTCAACAGGATAGGAAGTGGTTAAAAAGTGAATTTGAAAATACACTCACTCACTATGCTTCCAGTTTGGAGGATTTAGAAGGCATTGATTTGGTGATATGGCCTGAGGTAGCGATTCCATCTCTAAAGAGGAATGTCGAAAGTTACTTGCAGTATCTTGAAACACAAATGATAGAGAAAGACATAAGGATGTTGATCTTGGGTATTAACACACAGGATGACAGTGGACGAGTCTATAATTCCATGATCAGCTTAGGTGCAGAGAAGAATATCTATCAAAAGAGACATTTAGTGCCTTTTGGAGAGTATTTTCCTGTGACAGAAAGGATTCGCTCTTGGATGCGATCTATGAATCTGCCAAGCAGAGATATCTCTCAGGGTGACAATAAACAAGAGCACTTTCATTTGGGCGATCTCAGTATGGCTCCATCGATATGTTATGAGGATATTTTTGGTTCTGACTTACTGGATTTTTTCCCTCAATCGGATGTACTAATAAATATTACGAACAATGCTTGGTTTGGTCAGTCAATTGCTTCTGCACAGCATTTGCAAATGTCTAGAATGAGAGCAATCGAGAGCGGCAGGTACCTCCTGCGATCGACCAATACAGGAATCAGTGCGATCATTGACCCAAAGGGAAAGATGCAGGTAACCTCTAGGCCCTATGAATACTCAGTTATCACGGGCAATTTTTTTCCAATGGAGGGCCGAACCTTGTATATGTTATGGGGAGACGCTTTTTCATTGCTTCTTAGTATTTTCCTTATGACAATGGGGGCAATAATAGGTATGCTTCGTTTTAAAAATTAATAATGATCGATTCAAAATATAATCCTAAAGAAATCGAAGATTCAGCCCAGAGCTATTGGGAGGATCAGAGAGTTTTTGAATCAAAAGAAGACCAGAAAAAAGAGAAATATTACTGTCTTTGCATGTTTCCTTACCCAAGTGGACGATTACACATGGGTCACGTTAGAAACTATACAATTGGTGATGTCGTTTCAAGATATCAAAGGATGCAAGGTAAAAATGTCTTACAACCTATGGGATGGGATGCTTTTGGTTTGCCTGCCGAAGGTGCAGCAATAAAAAATAACATGGCACCATCAAACTGGACCAAGCAAAACATCGATTACATGAAGCATCAGTTAAAGATGCTTGGCTTTGGATATGATTGGAGTCGCGAGCTTGCTACTTGTGATCCCGATTATTACAAATGGGAGCAATGGATGTTTACTCGTTTGTTTGAGAAGGGCATTGCATATCGAAGTAGCGCTTTAGTCAATTGGGATCCTGTAGAAAACACGGTGCTTGCAAATGAGCAAGTGATTGACGGAAAAGGTTGGCGATCGGGAGCGACCATAGAGCGTCGAAATATGCCTCAATGGTTTCTTAGGATAACGGATTACTGCGAGGAGTTGCTTGAAGGGTTGGATGATCTTGACTGGCCAGAACAAGTCAAAGTAATGCAAAGGAATTGGATTGGTAGATCAGAAGGCCATGAAATAGATTTCGAAGTTCCACGCTTAGGGACAAGCATTCGAGTCTACACCACAAGAACAGACACCCTTTTTGGCGCAACCTATCTTGCGTTAGCGCCAGAGCATCCCATAGTTCAACAAAGAGCCAGCAACGATGAGAGTGTCCAACAATTTTTAGAAGATACAAAATCACAAGCAGTATCTGAGGAAGCATTTGAGAAAATGGAAAAAAAAGGCATTTCTCTTGGCCTTAATGCAGTAAACCCCATTAATGGTAAAGAGGTTCCGGTGTGGACGGCTAACTTTGTGCTCATGACTTATGGAACCGGCTCAATTATGTCTGTGCCTGCCCATGATCAGAGGGATCATGATTTTGCCAAAAAATATGATTTGCCCATACAGCCGGTGATTAGACCTGTTGAGAAAGATTTAGATCATGATTTCAGCAAAGAAGCTTACACTGAAGAAGGAATTCTTTTTAACTCTGGCGATTACAATGGAGTTGACTCGGGAGCTGCAAAAGATCAGATCGGAGAAACGCTTTCTGATAAGAGTGCGGCACAGAAAGTCATTAATTATCGTTTAAGAGATTGGTTGGTTTCTAGGCAACGATATTGGGGGGCTCCGATTCCAGTACTTTCAGATGAGCATGGAGGTCTTGTGCCAGAATCTGATGAAAACCTTCCTGTTGCTTTACCAGAGGAAGTTGAATTTGATGGAGTTCGTTCCCCACTGAAGGCAATGAGTGATTTTTATGAGGTGAATGATAGAGATATACCATTGGTTCGAGAAACAGATACTTTCGATACATTTATGGAGTCTTCTTGGTATTACGCTCGATTTTGCTCGAGTGATTCCGATGAAGCCATGTTGGATGAAAGAGCCAAATATTGGCTTCCAGTTGATCTATACATCGGAGGAATCGAGCATGCAATCTTACATCTTCTCTACGCAAGGTTTTATCATAGACTGCTTCGAGATGAGGGACTGGTTGAAGGAAATGAGCCTTTTAAAAGGCTTTTAACTCAAGGCATGGTTCTTAACGATGGTGCTAAGATGTCAAAATCACTTGGCAATACAGTCGATCCAGAGGAAATGATTCAGAATTATGGTGCAGATACAGTTCGCTTATTCATGATGTTTACGTCTCCGCCAGAACAGTCACTAGAGTGGTCAGATAAAGCCATTAATGGTTCATATAGATTTTTAAAGAAGTTATGGAAGCTGATAAAGACTCATCAAGAATCAATAAAAGATATTCCTTCTATTTCTTTAGATGATGAGTTTAATGAAAGCCAAAATAAGTTAAGAAGAAAAACACATCAAACAATTTCTAAGGTCACAGATGACATTGGAAGAAGATATACCTTCAATACCGCCATTGCAGCCGTCATGGAGCTAGTCAATGAGGTTTCTGCTTTCAATCTTAATGATGAATTAGATCGCCAGGTGATTAAGGAAGCAATAGAAAGCATACTTCTATTGCTCTCTCCAATTGTTCCGCATATTTGTCACCAGCTTTGGTTAGACATAAATCAAGCTGAGCCAATCATTGATGCAGAATGGCCAATATTTGATCCCAGTCTTTTGAAAAGTCAGACATCATTGGTTGTCATACAGGTGAATGGTAAATTGAGATCCAAGCTTGAAGTTGATGTTTCAATCAGTGAGGATGATTTGAAATCAATGGCATTGTCTGATGACAAGGTTATGCGTTTTATTGAGGGAAAGGAAATAAAGAAAATCATCGTCATACCTGAAAAGTTGGTTAACATCGTAGTTTAGTGGGAAATTTAAAAAAATCGTTGATCATTCCATTGTGCTTAATAGCATTTTCATGCGGCTATCAATTACAGGACACATCGTCTTTAGCCAGTAAAACAGGCAGTATCTTCATTGAGACAAATGATCGTTACTCACCTTTTTATAAAGTTTTAAAAAGCACATTAAAATCAAACGGCATTCCTTTGTCTGAAAGCAGATCGGCAGCAAATACAATCATTGTGATTAATAATGATGATTTTAGGGAAAGAGTAATCACTGTCTCATCTTCAAATTATCCAAAAGAATATGAAATAAATTTAGAAGTGACATGGTCTATGATTCATCAAAATGAGAGCATTATTGAGAATGCCAAATACAAAGAAGCGGGAGACTATAGCTTTGATAGGAGTCAAATACTAGGAAAGGTCAAAGAATCGAACTTTATTAAAGAGTCGCTCGCTGAGCAAGTCGTAGAGAAGATTCTATTAAGAATGAACGAGGTATCATGATGGCAGCGCTTCATTTTATTTATTCAACCATGAACGCCGGTAAGTCAACCGCACTATTGCAAGCAAGTCATGGTTATCGCGAAAGAGGTCTTGAAACAATGGTTTTCACCTCTTCAAAAGACAATCGATATGGAGAATCAGAAGTGGTTTCAAGAGTTGGATTAAGAACACCGGCTCATACCTATGCTGAATCAGATAATATCTTTGAGATAGTTCACGAAGGAAATGAGAAGAATGCATTGAGTTGTGTCCTTATCGATGAGGCACAATTTCTTACCAAAGATCAAGTTGAGCAATTGGGGAGAATTGTCGATGAGTTGAAGATTACAGTCATGGCCTTTGGGATCAGAACTGATTTTCAGGGTGAGTTATTTGAAGGAAGCAAATATTTACTGGCTTGGGCTGATCGATTGAAAGAGCTTCGTGCCGTCTGTCATTGTGGAATGAAAGCTACCATGATTGTTCGTGTTAGCGAGGAGGGTTCAATAATAAGATCAGGTGATCAGGTTGAGATTGGAGGCAATGAAAGATATCTCTCTCTTTGTCGTAAGCATTTTTACAGCGGAATTATTGGCTCTTAGTTAGGAGATAATTCCTACAACCAATCCTGTAAAGCAAGAGGCCAAAGTAGCTCCAATGAGAGCTTTTCCACTTACAGAAATGAGATCAGATTTTCTTCTTGGAATCATCGTTCCAATTCCACTTAATAAAATTCCAACACTAGACAAGTTAGCAAAGCCACAAAGTGCATAGAGCATGATTACTCTGCTCTTTTCTGAAAGCACTGATGGGTCAATTGATGAGAGATTAATGTATGCTACAAATTCATTTAAAATAAATTTCACGCCTAATAATGATCCAGCAAGCTGTATCTCGGAAGTTTGAATTCCCATACACCATGCTACTGGAGCAAATATCCAACCCGCTATCCTTTCAAGAGTAATGGGCTCATCAGAGACCATGGGTAAAACAGCTTCTAATCCCATGTTTATAAGAGTAACTATCGTAATTAAAACCAATAGAAGCGCTGCGATATTAAGAGTAATCTGAAGGCCGTCTTGAGTCCCACTGGTCAATGCATCCATTGTTCCTCTATAAAGTTTTGATTCTTCTATCTCCTTTTTTTTCTCAGTTTTTATATCACTCGGCATCATTAGGTTTGCATACATTATTGCTGCAGGAACAGATATGATGGATGCAGTTAGAAAGTGGGTTATGAGATTGATTGTGTATAACTCTGAAAGCATGGTTACGAATACAACCATAACCCCTCCTGAGATGGTTGACATACCAACTGTCATTAAAACTAAGAGTTCATGTTTAGTCATTTTTCCAAGATATGGCCTAATCAATAAGGGCGCTTCGACTTGGCCAAAAATAATGTTCGCGGTTGAACTTAACCCAATTGGACCTCCAACATTCAATGGCTTTTTAAAGAGGGTAGAAATTGCTCTAATGATTATAGGTAAGATTTTCCAATGCCAAAAAATCGCAGATAAAGCAGAGACAACAATGATTAGCATTAAACCAGAAAAGATGAAAATATTGGCTACACCAGGATCTATGACCTCGAATGGTTTTGGTGCACCTTCAGCCAAGTAACCAAAAACAAACCCTGTCCCTTTATCGGTTGCTTCCTTTAAAGCCAAGACACCATTTGATAGAGAGTTAAATGCATTGGTTATGGGCGGAACCTTTAGGAGAAGGAAAGATAATGCGAACTGCAGGATGATCGCATTCAATAAATATAATAAATTTATTTTTCTAAAATTATTGGTAAACATAACACCAAGAAGAATCAGGATGACGCCGCCAACAATAATCTGAATGATTTCCATCAAATTAGTTTACAGCAATTTGATTTCATATAAACGTTGTTGTAAGAAATCATCAGCCATGATTCCTTCTGGATATTTATTTGGATGATCATCATCCACACAGGACCCAAGCGTTTGAATAAACCAGTCAGGATTGGGATGAAGAAAGAAAGGAATTGAAAACCTCGAACTATTTTTTGAAACATCACTCGGTGTATTGACTCTGTGAATCACTGAGGGGAGACGGTGGTTTGTAAAACGCTCTAACATATCGCCGACATTACACACAACTGTGCTTTGCGGTGTTTCAACAGGATGCCATTCTTCGTCTATGCATATTTCAAGCCCAGGTTTATTGCCCCCAATCAGAAGCGTAATTAGGTTAATGTCCCCATGAGCACCCGATCGTTCACCCGACTCTATCTCATAAGGCGGATAGTGAATTGCTCGAAGAACACTGTTGCCATCATTGATATAAGAATTAAAGTATTGCTTATCCAAATCAAGATAAATCGCGATCGCTTTCATCAACTCTTTTCCAAATTCATCAAAAGCTTTGTAGAGCTCATTCACCGTCCTTTTAAAGTCTTCGATTTCTGAGACATGCACATTGTTAAACATATATTGTCTATAGGGATGGTCTTCGTTTAAATTTCTCCCAACTTGCCAGAACTCTTTAAGGTCGGCATGTTTGCCACCTTTGGGTGTCTCTATTTTATAGGGAGTATAGCCTCTGGCGCCTCCTAGATCTTTTTTGAAATATTGCATCTTGAATTCCTCAGACCTTTCAAAGAATTCAGAAAAGATTTCAAGGGATTTATTCACTAGTGACTCAGGAATTGGGTGGTCATTAATGCCACAAAACCCGGTCTTTTTATGATTTTCACCAAGCTTTCTTGCAAACTCTTGAGGATCTTCAAGCCAAGCTTTAAAACTGATTGTTTCAACAATGCTCATAATCAGAGTTTAGTGGGATTGGGCGCATCTCCATACACACTTTCAGGATCAAAAACTTTCTCACTTTCGGTGAACTCGAGTTGAGTTTTTTGATCTTTAGAAATAATTTTTCGATAAAAGCAGCTTCGATAACCCACATGGCAGCTTGCCCCGCCCATGACTTTAACTTTAGCCCATATAGTATCTTGATCGTCATCAATCATGAGCTCATCGACATGCTGAAAAAAACCGCTGGTTGCACCCTTATGCCAGAGGACATTTCTGCTTCTGCTGAAGTAGTGCATTTGGCCAGTATCGATTGTTTCCTTAAGGGCCTCATGATTCATGTAACCATGCATCAAAAGCTCTCCCGATTCGACATCTGAGGTCACAACCGGTATTAAACCATCTGCATCGAATTTGGGGGCTAGCCCAATTCCTTCTTCGACTTCCTCAATACTGACTCTTTCTTGAAACATCTTTTCTTTAATCCGTTAACTAATGACCACAGAATCTTATTAAAACATTAGGTATTATAACTTTCATAAATGCAATAAAAACCAAAAATGAAGATCAATCTCTATAATTCAAACACCAAGAGCAAGGAATTATTTGTTCCCATCGACTCTAAGAAGGTCGCAATGTATGTATGTGGGCCCACCGTATATAGCTTTCCTCACATTGGAAATGCAAGAGGCCCTGTCATATTTGATGTTTTAGCAAGACTCTTGAGAAGAGAATATAAGCTCACATACGTGAGAAACATAACGGATCTAGAAGACAAGATCTATCAAGCAGCTGATGAGGAAGGTGTTGATATATCAGAAATCACAGAGCGATATACAAAAATTTATCAAGACGATATGAATGCACTAGGAGTCAAAAAACCAGATATAGAGCCATTGGCCACAGAGCATATTGGTGAAATGATTGAAATGATTCAGGGTTTAATTGACAAAGGTCATGCATATCAGAATCAAGACCATGTGTTTTTCAATATAGATACATTTTCTGATTATGGGTTTCTTTCAAATCGAACAGAAGAAGAGCAGATTTCAGGGGCTCGAATAAAATCCTCTGAAATAAAGAAAAATCAAAGAGACTTTGTTTTATGGAAACCATCTACTGGAGACATTCCTGGTTGGGAAAGTCCTTGGGGTTATGGAAGGCCGGGTTGGCACCTTGAATGTTCTGCAATGGCAAAGAAATATCTTGGAAAAACTTTAGATATCCATGGGGGCGGAAGTGATCTATTGTTTCCTCATCATGAAAATGAATGCGCTCAGAGCATGTGTTCCCATTCTGGAAAACCACTGGCCAATTATTGGGTTCATAATGGGATGATCGATTTTGATAATGTAAAAATGTCTAAATCCGAGGGAAACTTGTTGCTTATTCGAGATCTTTTGCAAGAAATCAGGCCAGAAGTTATTCGTATGGCATTTCTGACCACACACTACCGTAAGCCAATCAATTGGAACGATGCGCTGATTATTGATTCAGAGAAAAAGCTTGATCGTTTGTATGGATCGATCAGAAAGTTAGGGCATATATCACCAGGCGAGCCTTCTGGGGGCGTTATCAATGCGCTTGCAGATGATATCAATACGCCTAAGGCACTGAGTGAACTCTTTGCCATCGTAAAGAAAATCAATAATGCAAAATCGGATGAAGAATCTAAGCAGCTGGCATCAATCCTCATTGGGTCTGCCAATTTATTGGGCTTAATGAATGAGAGTGCTGAAACTTGGTTTGATGATTTAAACATTGATGTTGATGAAGCATTGATCGAACGACTGCTTAATGAAAGAGAAGAAGCGAGATCAAATAAAGATTTTGGAAGGGCAGACCAGATTAGGCAGGAAATAGAGTCACTTGGTGTATCCATAGAAGATGGTCCTAATGGCCCGGTTTTGATGAAAAATTAATCAATGGAATCATTAGGAGAAATTCAACGTTCGATCTCTGAAGAGTTTGAAATTTTTGATACTTGGATGGAAAAATATGAGTACATCATCGATTTGGGTAGGCAGTTAGAGACTTTTCCAGAAGAGCAAATGATTGACGAAAATAGAATACATGGGTGTCAATCAAGCGTCTGGTTTGTAACCTCTAAGGAGGATGGTTTATTCAAGTGCAAGGCGAGCAGTGACTCTGCAATTGTTTCAGGCCTCATTGCACTATTATTGAGGATATATGACAACCAAAAACCATCTGAGATTGTGAAGGAAGAGCCAAAATTTATTTCTATGATTGGTTTAAATGAGCATCTAAGCCCAACGAGAAATAATGGTTTGAATTTAATGATAGCTAGGATCAAAAAAGATGCTGGCTCAATGGCTTAGAAATTCTCATGAGACGGATCATTATTCTTTACCAAAAGTTTATTTCCCCCTATATCCCAGCTTCTTGTAGGTATTTTCCAACCTGCTCACAATACGCAATAGATGCCATTGATCAACATGGATCAATCAAAGGATTTATTCTCATGACAATGAGAGTTATTAGATGCAATCCATTCTTTGAAGGAGGACACGACCCAGTGCCAGAAAAATTTCAAATCTTAGGGAATTATAGAGATAATTAAGTATGGATGATCGATTGCTTAAAATTCTTAGATGCCCTTCAAGCGGAAATGAGCTCATACCGATTGATGCCGATTCAATAAAGGATGTTGATTTGAACAAAGACTTAAGCTCTAAAGCAAAGACCTATTTTAATGAAGGCCAAAGCAAGGCCATTTTATTGAATATTGATTCTAAAATTGCGTACCCAATCATTGATAATATCCCGATGATTGATATTGCCCATATGATTGATATGAATGACTAGCCAATTTGAAGAAAAAGAAGTCCAACCGATGTATTTCATTCATGGAGCTGAAGATCTACTCATTCTAGAGTCTCAAGATGATATTCGAAAATCTGCATATGCAGAGGGCTTTACAGAGCGCTCCCGATTCTACTTTGATGCCAGATCAAATTGGGACGGCGTCTTTGCAGAGTTAAAGAGTCCATCACTTTTTTCTGAAAAAAAGATTATTGAGATCAATCTGCCTTTAGGCAGACCTGGAAAGACTGGCTCTGCTGCTTTAATAGAATTAATGGAAATTCTTACAGAGGATCATCTGCTTATTCTGATCTGTGGGAAATTAGAAAAAGATGTAATGAGGACAAAATGGTTTAAGGTTTATTCAAGCAAAGCCAAAGTCATTGAATGTAAGAAAGTTTATCCTTCACAGATGCCAGGATGGATATCAAAGAGACTGAGGGATAAAGCGCTATCTATTGATAAGGATGCTTTGGAGATGTTTGTTGCGCTGACCGAAGGAAATCTTTTTGCTGCAATGCAATCTATTGATCGATTGATGTTAATGGAGATTGATCAAAAAGTTACTCTTGATGATGTGAATGATTGTGTTGCGGATGGCGCTCATTTCGACTTATTTCAATTAACTGATGCTGCCATTTCTAGCAATAGCGCAAGAGCATTCAATATATTTAGACGTCTTCAGAAAGAGGGAATGCAGCCTTTCGAAGTCATGAGAGTGATCAATTGGGAGATAAGAAATTTATTTAATATTAGTCTGGATGTCTCATCTGGTAATTCTGTTAAGCAGAGCATGGATCGTGCAAAGATCTGGCAGAGTAAGCAACAACTCATTGGCAATTTTCTCAATCGTGTGAGTCATCAATATATGGAATCAATTTTAGGTCAAGCATGTTCCGTTGATAAAGTGATCAAAGGAGCAGCAGCTGGCAACCCTTGGCATGAAATTGGAAGGCTTTTATATATGATTGCAGACCCACAAAGTAAAACCGCATGACAGAAAACCGCATCTTAGATTTAGCAATGGCAGTAATGGAAGACATGAAGGCCATTGATGTAGATGCAATCGATGTAAGGGAATTGACTTCGATCTGTGATTACATGATATTTTGTACAGGCACCTCTAACCGCCATGCTCGCTCTATTGTTGATCGGGTGGGTGAGAAGATGAAGGAAATCAGTATGCCAGTCTTAGGAATTGAAGGCTATGATTCAGGACAATGGGTTTTGATAGATCTTGGAGATGCCATTCTTCATGTCATGCTCAGTGATGTTAGAAAATTTTATAAATTGGAAGATTTATGGAGTATCGGAGCAGACTTTTCAATCAATGAAAATTAAGATCATCAGTGTTACCAGTAAAAAAAATCAATTCAATAGCGAAATTGATCGATACATAAAAATGCTGCCATCTTTTATGAAAGTTGAGCAACTAGAGCTACCAATTTCCAAGAGATCAAAACAAAAAGCGATCCTCCAAAATATCGAAGAAGAGTCTGAAAGAATTCTCAGACACATCGGTCCATCGGATTATCTGATTATTATGGATGAGCACGGAAAGCAGATAGATACAATCGAATTCTCAGAGTGGCTCAAGCGATGGATGGACGAAAGCGCTCAACCAGTTTTGGTTATCGGTGGTCCGGATGGTTTGGGTCAATCCATCAAAGAAAGAGCCAATGCATCTCTTTCTTTGTCAAGCCTAACATATGCTCACAGCATGGTTCCTTTGATCTTGGCAGAGCAACTCTATAGGGCTTGGTCTATTCTTGATAATCAACCTTATCATCGCCAATGAAATTCATGTTCCTTTCATAATTGCTGAGTATAATTTCTCTACATAACTTATTAACCAACCTACGATGATAAAATCCATAATTTCAATTACATTCAAAATTATATTTTCAGCTCTGTTTGTATCGATCGTTGCAATTGGAATAACAATGCTTTTTTTATCCTTTTTCAAGCCTCAGATTGAAAATGAATTGAATCAATTGGTTCTTGAGAACAGGTCAGAGATAGATGAAATCATTGAAAAACGATTATCCCTCGAATTTGAATATAAAGACTTAATTGCCACTTATGAAAGACATTCAATTAATGATTTTAAGATACAGTTTTCCTTTAGAGATGTTCAAATGGCACAGATTGACGACCCATTGCCTGTTGATATCGATGAATTAAATGTTGCGATTGATCTTATTCAATCGCTTCTTAACCAAATGCCAGTAATCACTGCGATCATCATTAATGGCAGCGACATTCAGTTCAGTCATAATAATCAGAATGGTTACATGATTAATAATATTCCAATCTCGCAATTTAAATTACCAAAAAGGAAGGGGCTTAAGAGGCCGTCACTGGAGTTAAAGTCCATTTCTGCAACAGCAATAGACATCGTGCATCTACAGAAAACTGTTGGCCTTAGCGACGTGATTGAGAGCGATGATGCTGCATTTAATTTGAATCTTAAATGGGATGAAGCCCCAAGGAAGCAGGAGGTATTGTTTGCCAATGGAAATATCGACCTTTTGATCATGGATGGGGTTATTAATACCAAGGAATCTGTCCCTGGAAAGGCATTGTCGATTTTTAGCTTCTCTCAGCTACCCAAGCGTTTTTTGCTTAATTTCGAAGATGTTTTGGACGATGGGTTGGTTTTTGACTATATCCAGGGTGGGATTTTACTTCAAGATCGTATAGCGTTTACTTGCAATCTCACTCTGAATACAAAAACGGTAGACGTGTTAATCATCGGCGCATCAGATCTTGAGCAGAGGACCTATGATCAGACGATGATTGTTGATCCCGATGTATCTGATATTTTGACAGGCGGAGCTGCTGTTTTAGCCGGACCTGCCGCCGCTGCATCGATGTTTCTATTGTCCAAAATTTTGAGTAGGCCAGAGGAGGATACATTGAGCTATTTTGATCTTTCAGGCGAATGGAAAAAACCAGAGATTGAGCCCATTCAAGTCGATGAAATTGATCGTTCACTGATAGAGAATTGTGATCAATTTCTTCCAAATGTATCCGATTAATTGATTATATTAATGAGATGAAAGTCGCAGCCATTCAAATGAATTCTTCTGGTCAGGTAGATCTGAATCTTTCTAAAACTGAGGCATTATTAATCCAAGCCAAGGATGCAGGCGCTGACATTTGTTTTTTACCTGAAAATTTTGCATTCATGGGACATCCAAAAGAACTATTGAATTCTGTAATGGAGGATGAGGAGACCGGACCCATTCAAGCTAAAATATCAAATATAGCCAAGGAGCATCAAATATGGATCATTGCTGGATCCATTCCAATCAAAGATTCAGAAACAGGCAAGTCACTGTCACGATCAGTTACGTTTAATGATGAGGGTCAAATTAAAGGGTTTTATGACAAAGTTCATCTCTTTGATGTTGAAGTGAATGGAAGAAAATATCATGAGTCTGAGGCATACAATGCAGGCACTGAGGTCAAAACTGTTTCCACTCCTTGGTTCAAGATAGGTTTATCAATTTGTTACGATCTCAGGTTCCCAGAGCTCTACAGATCCCAAGAATTTAAAGATATCGAGGTTATCAGCGTTCCATCGGCATTCACTAAAGAAACGGGCGAAGCACATTGGATGACTCTCTTGCAATCAAGAGCAATTGAGAATCTTGCATATGTTGTTGCACCCAATCAATGCGGTGAACATGTTGGTTCTAGAAAAACTTTTGGACACTCTGTCATTCTTGATCCATGGGGTGAGATTATGGATCTTAAAAAAGATGGAGAAGGATTTGCACTTGCAGAGATTGATATTGAAGGTCTAAAATCAATTCGCAGTAAATTTCCTGCATTGGAGCATCGAAAATTATAATAATGAATAATAACTCACCTAATATGCAGAACCTTGATGAAATCGTAAGATCTACGTTACTCGATCCTTATGGAATCGATGATTCAGGTCTGCAAAGAATGCTCGGACAAGTGGTTTCTAAGGGTATTGAGATGGGCGATATATATTTTCAAAGTGCCGAGGCTGAGTCTTGGACATTAGAAGATGGTCAGGTAAAAAAATCGTCGTATTCAAGCAGGCAAGGCGTAGGTTTTCGGTCCATTATTGGTGAACAAACAGGACTCGCTTATTCAGAGTCATTTGATAAAGAGTCACTGATGAAAGCCGCAAAGGCAGCATCAAGTATTGCAAAGGCAGGGAAAAGCAAAACACTCCCAGTGTCTAAACAGAGTGCTGAAAGACCATACTATTTAGCTGATAACCCAATCTTATCAATTGATGATCAGGCTAAAATTGATCTGCTAAATCGATTGGATGAGAAGGCCAGATCAATGGATCATCGGGTCAAAGAAGTTATTGCTTCACTTGCTGGAGGTCATGGCTCCATTCTGATTATCAATCAAGATGGCAAACTTGCCACTGACATCAGGCCAATGGTTAGATTGAGTCTGAGCGTCATAGCGGAAGACAAGGGTCGACTTGAAAGAGGAACAAGTGGCGGCGGTGGAAGAATGAGCTATGAGTTTTTCGATGATGATCAGTTATGTAAATACGCAAAAGAAGCAGTTGATCAAGCATTGATAAATTTGGATGCAGACGAAGCGCCAGCAGGGGAGATGACAGTGGTCCTGGGTTCTGGTTGGCCCGGAGTCTTGATACATGAAGCCATTGGTCACGGATTAGAAGGGGACTTTAATCGTAAGAAAACATCTGCATTTTCTGGTCTTATGGGAGAAATGGTGGCTTCACCAATGTGCACCATAGTGGATGATGGAACAATACCAGATGCAAGAGGATCGCTGAATATTGATGATGAAGGGAACCCAACTGAAAGAACCGTACTGATTGAAAACGGTAAGTTATGCAATTACATGCAAGATAACCTCAATGCAAAACTGATGAATACTACATCAACGGGAAACGGCAGGCGTGAGTCTTACTCCTCTCAAACCATTCCAAGAATGACCAATACATTTATGTTGGCTGGCGAGCATGATCAGGGAGAGATCATTGAATCGGTTGATAAAGGGCTGTATGCCAAGAATTTTGGCGGTGGTCAGGTGGATATCACTTCTGGGAAGTTTGTTTTTTCTGCCAGCGAGGCTTATTTGATTGAAAAAGGCAAACTCACTAAACCAGTCAAAGGCGCAATGCTTATCGGCGATGGTCCATCGGCATTGCATCAGGTTTCGATGGTTGGAAATGATTTGGCTTTGGATCCAGGCGTGGGCAGCTGTGGAAAAGATGGGCAAACCGTGCCCGTCAATGTTGGCCAACCAACAATGAGGATTGAAAAACTAACAGTTGGTGGAACGACCTGATTTAACTTAAATCAGCAGCCAAAACTTTCTCGGCTTGTTCTTTGCGATAATTCTTTAACTTTTCGGATAAATCACTGTCATTTACAGCCATCATTGCCACAGCATAAAGAGCTGCATTGATAGCACCTGGCTTGCCGATCGCCACAGTACCGACTGGTATCCCAGGAGGCATTTGAACAATTGACATCAAAGCATCCATTCCATCAAGGCTGCCGGCATTGAGAGGTACTCCAATTACGGGTGTTGTGGTTAAGGCTGCCACCACTCCTGGAAGGGCTGCGGATAAACCAGCGCCTGCTATAAATGCTTTCACTTTTTGGTCTTCACATTCCCTTATGAAATCCTCCAGTTCTTTTGGCGTTCTATGAGCCGATAAAACTCTGCTCTCAGCCTTTACTCCAAATTGATCCAACATTTTTTGTGCGTTTGACATGACGTCCCAATCAGACGCCGATCCCATTACTATTGCTACATCTATGCTCATATCAAAACTCCAGAAAATTTTTTTAGAAAGTCTAGGTAGGGTAGAATAGCACATTAATTTTTTTTTAAAAATGAGCCAAATGCAACATACGGATATCGCATCAGATGCACTTGAGTACGCCATGAAGAATGGCGCAGAAGAGGCCTCGATAAAGCTCTCAACGGGCAGTGGCTTTTCTGTGGTATCCCAGAATCAAGCCATCGATTTAGTCGAACAATTCAATGATCAGAGCTTTTCAATTTCAATATATATAGGGAAAGCAATTGGCAGCGCCAGCACCAATGATTTCTCAGAAGAACAGCTGCGCATGACCATTGAAAAAGCCCTGAGTCTCTCTCGACTCACTGAAAAGGATGATTGTAATGGGCTTGCTGAAAAAGACTTGATGGCAACGGAGGTTAAGGATTTGGAATTGTATCAACCATCAGGCCTAACCATTAAGCAGGCTCAAGAAATGGCTATTGAATGTGAAGGTGCAGCGTTTGATGTCAATGATCTTGTCGTTAACTCAGAAGGGGCAACTGTTGGATCATATGAGAGTCATTCGGTATACCTCAATTCACATGGTTTTATTGGTGAGACTGAATCAACAGGCCACAATGTCAGTTGTGTTGCGATTGCTCAAAAAGATGGTCAAATGGAAATGGATTATGACTATTCCAGCACCAGAGGATTGGATGATCTTTCTGATCCTGTCAGCATTGGTCAATCAGCAGGAAATAGGGCTGTAAGCAACCTTGGATCAAGAAAGCTTAAAACACAAAAGGCGCCTGTTTTATTGTCGCCAAGAATTTCTAAGAGCCTCATCAGTCACTTACTCAATGCAATCAGCGGCACAAGCTTGTATCGAAAATCATCCTTTTTGGTTGACAAGATCGATGAGAAAATTCTACCAAGTTTTGTTCAAATTTATGAGGATCCGCATTTAAAGAGAGGGTTTTCGAGCACCTATTTTGATGGTGAAGGAGTGCAAACCAATCCCAGGGGATTGATCGAGGATGGACACTTAAGAGGCTATTTGCTTTCTAGTTATTCAGCCAGAAGGTTAGGACTAGAAACCACTGCAAACGCCGGCGGGCATCATAATATTATCGTTCAAAATTCAGTCGATGAAGACCTCAATTCTATAATCAAGGACATGAAGTACGGTTTCTTGGTAACAGGCTTTATTGGTTCTGGTGTGAATATTGTCAATGGAGATTATTCCAGAGGCGCGAATGGGTTTTGGGTTGAGAACGGAGAGATTGCATATCCAGTCAATGAGGTGACGGTTGCTGGCAATCTCACTGATATGTTCTCTAAAATACAAAAAATTGGAAACGACCCTGAGACTGATGGTTCAGTATTCTGTGGTACAGTTCTAATCGATGAACTTATGATCGCTGGAGAGTAAAGGGGCTACCCAGCTATTTGTTTGAAAGCATTATTGTATTTTGAGGCTGTGTTATCAATGACCTCTTTTGGCAATTCAGGCCCTGGTGCTGTTTTATCCCAATCCAGGGTCTCTAAATAATCTCTGAGATACTGTTTATCAAAGCTTGGTGGACTTGATCCAAGCGCATGGCTCTCAATGGCCCAAAATCTTGATGAATCTGGAGTAAGGACTTCGTCAATTAGATAAAGCTCGCCTTCATTGTCTAGGCCAAATTCAAACTTTGTATCAGCAATAATGATCCCTTTTTCTTTGGCGTGGTTTACGCCAAAGTTATATATGTCTATGGCGATTTGTCTCACTCGACTGGCAAGCTCCTCACCAATTAAATCAATTGTTTGCTCATAGGAAATGTTTTCATCGTGTTCACCGACCTCGGCTTTTGTTGCAGGCGTGTAAATTGGATCAGGCAATTTTTGCGCCATTTGAAGCCCTTTCTCCAATTCAATTCCACAAACGGATCCAGTCGCCTGATAATCCTTCCATCCAGAACCGATCAGGTAACCTCTCACAACTGCTTCAATTGGAAGTGGATTTAAGCGTTTTACAATCATGCTTCTCTTTGAGAAATATTCCAATTGATCAGGACTATCAAGAAGATCAATGAGTTCCAGATCATCGGTCATGTGATTTTTGACAATCGACCGTGTCTTCTCAAACCAAAACTCAGAAATCTCAGTCAGGACTTCACCCTTACCCGGGATAGGATTTGGAAGAACCACATCAAATGCAGACATTCTGTCCGTGGTGACAATGAGTAAGTGGTCAGAGTTAACTGCATAAATGTCTCTTACCTTACCTTTGGCTACGAGCTCAAGATTTTTTAATTCTGTAGATTCCATAAGACTATTTTATGTATACAAATAACAGTAATCAACAATCTGTTTTTTTTCTTTAAACCAAGAATTTCTCAAGCATAATAGATATCAGTAAACTTATTATTAGAAATGATTAAGGAATTCAAAATAGCACCCTCAATCCTGTCTGCCGATTTCGCAAGATTGGGCGAGGAAGTTGAGAGTGTGATCGCTGCAGGGGCCGATTTTGTTCACTTTGATGTTATGGACAACCACTATGTGCCAAACCTTACTTTTGGCCCGGTGATTTGTAAATCTCTCAGAGATTTTGGTATCGAGGCACCGATTGATGTGCACTTAATGGTCCAACCAGTGGATCGATTGATAGCCGATTTTGCCGAAGCTGGCGCAACATACATTACATTTCATCCAGAGGCCTCTGAGGATATTGCTTCCACTTTAGACCTTATTAGATCAAATGGTTGTCTCCCGGGTCTTGCCATTAACCCTCCAACGCCTTTAAGTTATGTCGAGGAATATCTCGATCAGATTGAAATCATTACAATGATGTCAGTTAATCCTGGTTTCGCAGGGCAAAGTTTCATTCCTGAAGTGCTCGATAAATTGACTGAAACCAGAGCGATGATTGAGAATTCAGGTCGAAAAGTTTTCTTAGAGATCGACGGGGGAGTGAAAGCCAATAATATTGGAGACATTGCCTCTTATGGTGCCGATGTTTTTGTTTCGGGTTCTGGGATATTTGGTACCGAAAACTATCGCGAGACCATTGATGAGATGAGACAGAATCTGGCACTCCATTTGAATCAGTAATTTTCCCAATATTTCATTGAAAAAAGCCATTTGGATGAGTAGACTAGCCTCCTTTTAATAGGATATGAAAAGCAAAAAATGACGACGGTTTCAGCAAAAAAAGAAGACGTGATACACGATTGGTACTTGGTTGATGCCAAGGATAAGACTCTCGGTAGGTTATCTACAGAGATTGCTCGCCGTTTGAGAGGTAAGCATAAGCCTATTTACACACCGCATGTGGATACAGGAGACTACATTGTTGTGATCAATGCTTCTGAGATAAGAGTTACCGGAAATAAGATGAAAGACAAGATGTATTATAAGCACACTGGATATATTGGTAACCTTAAGTCAATGAACCTTGAAACAATGATGAATAAGAGCCCTGAAAGGGTTCTCACGAAATCTGTAAGAGGCATGTTGCCAAAAACAAAACTTGGCAATGTCATGATTAAGAAACTTAAAGTTTTTGCTGGACCTGAGCATGCTCATGGTTCTCAACAACCTCAAACACTGGAAATATAATGGCTACTGAAGTTCACTACGGCACAGGAAGAAGAAAGCGCTCAGTTGCAAGAGTCTTTATTAAAAGAGGCAAGGGCGAAATTCAGGTCAACAAGAAATCATTGGATGAATTTTTCGATCGAGAAACGGCACGTATGATTGTTAGACAACCTTTGGAGCAAACAGATCTTCTAGACAAGATTGATGTCATAGCTACCGTAAGAGGCGGTGGTGGAAGCGGACAAGCTGGAGCCATCAGACATGGACTCAGTCGAGCACTTCTTTCCTATGACGATAACCTTAGGTCAGCCCTGAGAGAGCGAGGGTTTTTAACTCGAGATGCAAGGCGTGTCGAGAGAAAGAAGGTTGGACTGAAGAAAGCTCGCAAAGCAACTCAGTTCTCTAAGCGTTAAGAATTAAGATCAAAAAACTTCAAGCACCCTCTTTTTTGCTGCAGCATCAAGCATTTCGCCCATTCCGGCTTTAGAATTATCGAGCATATTTTTCGATTTCGACGTCGCAGGGATGACGTTGGTCACTGCATCATCAGCAATGATGTATTTCAGGAAAAGCTGACCCCATGAATCAATGCCATAATCAGAAACCCACGAGGGCAATCTTTTCTTTTCAGCTTCTTTGAAAAGCCTGCCCCTCATGAATGGTCGATTGATGAGGGTGGCTATCCCATTGTCTTTACAAAAAGGCAATATTCTTTGCTCAGCATCCCGCTCACCTAGGGAATAATTGAATTGTGCAAAATCGATTCTTTCCGCTTCCATGATTTTGATCATTTCATCGAATGCATTGGATTTATAGTGGGTGATGCCAATGTAGTCAATACGACCTTCATCCTTGAGGGATCTGAGTGTTTTGATTTGTGTTTTCCAATCAAGAAGGTTGTGAACTTGAATCAGACTGATTTTATTGGCTTTCATTTTTTGAAAGGACTCTTCAATTTGCCTTAGCCCATTTTCTTTTCCCTCAGTCCAAACTTTGGTGGCAAGAAAGAATCGATTCTTTTGGATGTAATCCTCGGCGCTGATGCCAATGATCTCCTCTGACATTCCATACATTGGTGATGTATCAATCAAACGACCACCATTTTCGTAAAAAATATCTAAAATCTCTCTTCGGATATTGATTTCATTTTGAGATGGCACAATATCAAAGACTCTAGAAGTGCCAAGACCGATCACCGGTATTTCTTCTCCAGAGGAAGGGATTATTCTTTTCAGCATTGATTGATCCAGTTCAGATGCAGCGGATATCTCAGGCAAAAACGATAAAGAACTCAGCGCTATAAAATCCCTTCGATTCAGCATCAGCTTTTAATTTGAACCTCTGGTCCTTTTTCATTGCCAATAATCATTGCATCGGCAGATCTTTTTGCAAATATCCCATTTGTGACAACTCCAGGAATATTATTGATGTGATTCTCTATATCGACTGGATCAAGGATTTTTAGATTATGAACATCCAAAATTAAATTGCCATTGTCAGTCACAAAGTCATGTCTCAGCTCCGGCAATCCACCCAGTTTAGTTAATTCACGTGCGACCAATGATTTTGCCATTGGAATCACCTCAACTGGCAACGGAAATTTACCCAAGAGGTCAACGAGTTTTGAGCCATCAATGATGCATACAAATTTTCTGGACGCTTCTGCAATGATTTTTTCTCTTGTCAATGCACCGCCCCCGCCTTTAATCATATGGAAATGCTTTGTGATCTCATCTGCTCCATCGATGTATAGGTCTGGTGAGCCAACCGAGGATAGGTCATCAACCCTGAATCCATATTCTTCAAGCAGTTTTGTACTGGCCTCAGAGCTCGATGTGACAGAAGCTATTTTATTTTTTACTCTCGGTAGAGCCTCGATCAGATGATTGACCGTTGAGCCTGTGCCCACACCCAGAACGCAATCATCGTCTATAAATTCTAATGATTTAAGTGCTGCTTGTTTTTTTTGCTCTTCAGGGTTCATATAGCTATTTTGACATATGGATAAGCCTTTAGGAATGATAGACCTTTTTTTCTGTCACAATGCAATCCAGAGGAATGTCCCATTTATTTGGTTTAATCTCTTCCACTTTCTGAAAATCATAAGCAAGACCTATCAAATGCGTTCTGTTTTTGGAATCATCCAGAGCGGAAAGTGCTTTGTCATAAAAACCCGATCCCATGCCAATTCGATTGCAACTGTGATCAAAAGCAACGAGTGGCATCAAGATAATATCGATTGACTGAATCTGAATTTCTTCGGCTTGATCGATGTCAGGTTCTTTTATGCCAAAACGATTTATTAAAAGTTGTGAGTCAGAGTGATAATTAAAAAACCTCAAAGAACCCTCATGTGTTACGGGCAGATAGACTCCTTTTTCTTTCGACCAGAGATGTTTTATGAGTTTTTTTGTCTCGGGCTCATTTTGGAAAGAATAAAAAGCAGCAACCTTATTTCCTTCATCAAGGTAATTTAGTTTGAGTAAATTCTTTATGATGATTGAACTCTTTTCACCGACCACAGCATTGGACATGCTCAATCTTGCTGATTTTTTTTCTTTTCTGACTGTTTTCATTCTTTGGGAAGAAGATGACCCACAATACCGTGTCCCATACGTTGCTCTCAGGCCTGAGCAATAGGTGGGCTCTGACGCATTAACGTAGGCTTCCCATTCAATGGTAATGCACAATACTAATGCAGACGTTGATCCCTGTTTGTTTAATTAAGGGCCGAGAGATCTTTCAATGAAACTCGAGCACCGCAGGCAATCTTCTAACTTTATTGTAGCTTTAAATCAATGCCAGAGTTAAGAGAATTTTCAACATCCAGTGATAAATTCTCGATCTTATTTTGAATTTCATCAAGATCCATTTCTGAGTCGTATTCGGTCCTGATCTTTGCAGCCATATCACTGTTGCCTGTGATTGCATCATTTGCAATATTGAGTGCTGCCATCACCGCTATTCTATTTACCCCAAATGCAGTCCCTTGATCGCTGATCTTTTTCATGGCTTCGTGAACCATTTTAGCTGCTTTAATTAAATTGGCTTTTTGATCCGATGGGCATTTAATGGTGAATTGCTCACCCATGATTTCCACAGAAACGGTCTCGTTCATGCGTTCGGTTCTATTTCTTCCAGACGACGCAATACATTTTCCGCTTTGACCCTTGCTTGGTCTTTGAGTGATTCAAGGGATTGTACTGCTTGGATAAGTTCTTCATTCCGTTTGCTAAGTGATTGATTTTCAGTTGAAAGTTTTTCTTTTTCTTGGATCAACTGACTGATTTTAATCTCCAGTTTTTCCACAGCAGCAAGAAGTTGTTTTTCTGAGACCTTATTCATAGCAATTACTATAATTTGTCCTGAGCCATCGGTCAAATCAGTATAATGGTGCGTGGAGATTATTAGAAAATGGATTACGACAAACTCGATGGCTTGAGAAAAAGCGCCTCAATAGATATGTGTCTTCCCGAGGTGCATGGAGGGATTTGTTCGCAGATCTGTTTTGAGAGCGATTATTTTGAAGAATTTATTCCTCTCGATAAATCCGATGACGGGGCTTCTGTGTCTGTTCAAATAGGAACCTATAGAAAAGCACTCTTAAGAATCATTGATACCGACGCCAAAAGACTCAAGGACGGAGATTTAGGTTTTGAGCTAATTATTCCTGGAGAGGGCAGCCCTATACAAGAAAGGGCAGAAGCGCTTTCTATTTGGTGCCAGGGATTCATAGACGGCGTAAGTTTTCTCTTAACGGAACACGATCTTAAAATTGACCAATCCGAAACCAAAGAATCATTTGAAATCATTGAAGATTTCACTCAAATCTCTACACTGGATTCGCATTCAATCAGTGAAGAGGTTGATCAAGAATTGGCGCTCATGGAATTGATTGAATTTGTTAGATTAAGTGTGCAAATGATTTATGATGAATTCAGAATAGATTGATGAAAAAAGAATTTGAAAAAAGACGGCGTTCGCTTGCCAAGTTGATTGGCAAAAATGGCATTGCTGTCATCCCCACATCCAATACAAGAGCAAGAAGTCGGGACACTGATTATCCGTATAGACCGGATAGTGACTTCTATTATTTTACTGGGTTCTCAGAGCCAGATGCTGTCATGATCCTTGCGCCCGGCAGAGAAGACGGAGCTTTTGTTGTGTGTCTGAGGTCAAAAAATCCATTGACCGAAATTTGGGATGGGCATATGGAAGGGCTCAATGGCATAAAGAAGAATCATGGGGCAGATCAAAGTTTTAAGATTGCAGATTTAGAGACAATTCTGGCATCCCTTTTCATGGGTAGGCAAAAAGTATTATTCACACTGGGACAAGATGATGTTTTGGATAAGATTTTAATGAAAAGCTTTAATGCTGTCAGAGCAGGACAAAGAAGAGGTGGGGTTGTGCCATCTGAGATTCAAGCATTGGAGCCGCTCATTCATGAAATGAGATTGATTAAATCAAAACATGAAATCAGCTTGATGAAAAGGGCAGCCAAAATTTCTGTAGATGCTCATAAGCGAGTATTCAAAAATTGCAAACCCGGCGTATTCGAATATCAGATTGAAGCTGATATCATTCATGAATTTGGTAAGAACGGCACTGTTCCTGCATACACAAGCATTGTTGCTTCTGGAGTAAATGCTTGCACACTGCATTACATCAGTAACCGAGAAAAAATGAAGGCCGGCCAATTATTATTGACAGACGCCGGCTGTGAACATGAGATGTATGCTGCTGACATTACTCGAACAATTCCAGTCTCTGGAGTTTATAGCAAGGAGCAGAAAGAGATTTATGAATTGGTTTTACGAATACAAAAGACTGCAATTGATAGCGTAAGGCCAGGCCAAACGTTTGAAGGATTGCAATCTGAAGCAATCAAGGGTTTAACTCAAGGCCTCAAGAAGCTTGGGCTACTAAAGGGCCGGATTGACCAGTTGATTAAGTCCGAAGCATATAAGGACTTTTATATGCATGGCATTGGACACTGGCTTGGCATGGATGTTCACGATGTGGGTTCATACATGGATGAAAAAGGAAACTCCAGAAGATTTCAATCCGGCATGGTTTTGACCATCGAACCTGGAATCTATATTTCAAAGAAGAATAAGAATGTTTCAGCTGAATACAGAGGCATAGGGATCAGAATAGAAGACGATGTCCTTGTCACTAAAAGCGGTTGTGATGTTTTAACGAAAAGTTTGCCCAAAGAGATTGATCAAATTGAATCAATCATGGCTAGAAATTAATCCAAGGAGTATCTAATGTCTGTTGTTGTTTGTGGTTCAGTCGCCTATGACTATTTAATGGAGTTTGATGGAGAGTTCGGTGATTTCATTCTTCCTGATCAGATCCATATTTTGAGTGTTGCGTTCAATGTACCGAGACTCAGAAAGGAATTCGGCGGTTGTGCGGGAAATATTGGATTCAATATGAAAAAATTGGGCATGGATCCAATCGTTTGTGCCACTGTTGGGAAGGATTTTGGTGATTACCGGACGTGGTTTGAGTCTAATGACATTCCGATCTCGGGCATTAAAGTAATCGAGGATATGTTCACTGCACAATGTTTTATAACCACAGATGAGAAAAATAATCAGTTGACCTCATTTCATCCAGGAGCAATGGAAGAGGGACACGGCAATTCGATTCCTGATATTCAAGGCATAGAGATGGTTATTCTCTCACCGGATGGTAAAAAGAGCACCATTTTGCATGCAAATGAAATGCACAATAAGGGAATCCCGATCATGTATGACCCAGGACAAGGTCTTCCAATGTTCGATAAATCAGAAATCCTAAATTTCATCGATCAAGCCGATTGGATCATACTCAATGAGTATGAGGCAAACCTTCTCTCTGAGATCACAGGGCTGAATCATGACCAGATAAAGGCTAGCGTTTCAGCAATGATTGTTACCAAAGGGGGCCAGGGTTCAGATATTTTTGTCGACGATCAAGTGATTTCCATTGATCCTATTCCTGCTGATAATGAGGCAGATCCAACCGGGTGTGGCGATGCATACCGTGCTGGATTAATCTATGGAATGATCAATGATCTGGGTTGGGAGAAGTCTGGCAAGCTTGGATCGATTCTGGGTTCAATTAAGGTTGGGTCTCATGGGACCCAGAATCATAAATTTGAGCTGGAAGACCTCCTCTCAAGATTATAAAGCCGCTTCCGAAGCTTTCGTTTTTCTGACCAAGAATAAATGACTGGCACGATCACGAGTGACAGAAAGGTTGAACTGATCATGCCGCCCACAACTGCAATGGCAAGCGGTTGGCTCAATTCAACTCCAGATCCGATTCCAAGTGCGGGCATCATCATGGTGAGTATCAATGTCAAAGAAGTCATCAAAATGGGCCTCAGTCTTCTTGGGCATGCGCTCAGCAATGCTTCATCAATCTCTAATCCTCTTTGTCTTTCTTGATTGGCACGATCAATCAATAAGATGGAGTTTTTTGCAACGAGACCGGTCAGTAAAACAAGCCCAGTCATTGAAAATATATTGAGGTTTGATCCCACTAAAAAGATTCCAAGCGTCCCCCCAATCACAGCGAGAGGCTGTGAGATCATAACGATCAATGGTTGCCTGAATGAGTTGAATTGACTTGCAAGAACCATGTAAACAAGTATTAAGCCTGTTAGAAATGCAAACAGCATTTGATTACTGGTTCTCTTAAACTCTTTTGCTCTGGCAAAAAAGCCGACCTCATAGCCAACAGGCAGAGTTTCTACAGCAGCATCTTCAATAAGCTGTATTGCATTGCTGAGCGATGTTGTAGGGTCGCTATAAAAGTAGGCGCTATACATTCTGTCCAGACGGGTGATTTCAGATGGTCCAACTGTTTCCTTGAATGTTGCAACCGTGTCCAGTCGAACCAGTTCTCTAGAAGGTGTTCGGAGGTATATTTTGTCCAAATCATCAATGGACATATCGGATTCACCCTTTAATCTGACTTTATACCTTTCTCCGTCTCCAACTGCATCGTTATAGCGTGCGACATCAATACCACCTGCAAAGATATTTGCTGCCTCTGCGATAACTCTAGTTGATAGCCCCATTTCTGAGGCAAGTTCTCTGTTTATTTCTAAGCTGACTTGAGGCAGGTTTAACTCTATGCTTGAGTCGACATCTCCCAGTTCTGGCGTTTCAGCAAGCTTACTTAGAAAGGCATTGATGGATTCATTCAGGGTATTGAGTTCTGGACCTGAAACCGTGAATTGCATGGCTTCACCTCTGGTTCCAGAAGCAAATGACATAGGAGCTGGGAATGCTTTTATGCCTGGAACTTTATTGAGCGCTTCTCTGAGTATTGGAATGATTTCATATTGTTTATATTTACGTGTATTGCTGGGCTTTAGTCTGACGTAGATGACCCCAATGTTGACCGCTTGACTTTCAATGCCAGAGCCCATAATGGTGAAATACGATTCAATGTCTTCATATTCCTCTAAGAGGCCTTCGACCACTGATAGACGATCTTTCGTATAATCGATGCCTGTTCCAACGGGAGTCTTGACTGTGATTGTAAATTGGCCTTCATCTTCTTCAGGGAAGAATCCTCCGCTCAACTGAGTGAGGCCTACAAAGGATAATGCAACAAAAAGACCTGCATATGACAATACTTTCTTCTTGTGACTCAGAGACCACTTAATCAGTTCACGGTAATGGTTCTCAATCAGATTAAACCTTTGATTGAAGCCATCAAATACTCGATTAGACTCTCTCTTTGTTTTGAGAAACTTTGATGCAAGGGTAGGAGTGAGAGTCAAAGCAACAAAAGTTGAAACCAAGACTCCAGTGGATACAACAATTCCAAATGATCTGAAAAATCTTGCAGCAATGCCTTCCATAAAAAACACTACTGTGAATAATGCTACCAGCACGAGCGTCGATGAAACGATGGGTAAGAAGACTTCATTGGCACCAATGATGCTGGCTTTTATGCGATCTTCAGGAGTGTCTTCATTTAGATTTCTCTGAGCATTCTCAAGAACAACAATTGCATCGTCCACAACAATTCCAATCAGCAAGAGGAGTGCAAGCATGGTCATGGTGTTTAGAGTGAGCCCGAATGCATACATTATGAATACTGCACCAAAAAGAGAGACCGGTATGGTGATGCTCACAATCGCCATACTTGAATAACTTCTTAAAAAAAGAAGAACAATGAGTGATGCGATTATAAAGCCAAAGAATATATTCTGACCGAGCCCATTGATTAATTCATAGATGTAACTGCTATCGTCCGTTCCAATATCGAGCGTCATGCCTGCAGGCAAGGTTGGCTCAATGTCGGATTTAATTTTGGTTTTCACCTTCTCAATGATTTCAACCGTGTTTTCTCCTCTGATTTTGGTTACACCAATACCGATGGACGGGTCACCATTGAAACGACCCAAGCTACGCAGATCTCTCACATCGTCTTTGACTTCAGCGATGTCTCTTAGCTTGATTGCACGATTTCGATCATAGATGATAATGATGTTTTCAATTTCATTAACATTGTGTGATTCAAGATCAAGCTTCAATAAATCCTCTTTGCTGTTATCGATTAAGAATCCTCCAGGCAGCTTTATGTGCTCATTCCTAAATGCCATTACGATGTCTTGAACAGTGATGCCAAATGCACTCATTCGATCAAAATCAAGATTGACTCGAATGTTTCGTTCTTGTTCCCCGCCAATGACCACACTGCCGACACCATCAATGGTTTCTAGTTTTCTTTTAACCACATTTTTTGCATAGACACTCAAATCTTGAAGTGTCCTATTTCCTCTCAATGCGAGCCAGATAATGGGTATTTCGCCTGTTTCAATCTTACTGATGATCGGAGTTTTAGCATCATCGGGTAATTCCGAGTCGATTTGACCAACTTTTGATTGAACCTCGTTGAAGGCAATATCAAGGTCTTTCTCTAAAAGGAATTGTATAAATACATTAGATACACCGGGTGCTGATCTGGACCGAACATCATCAATCCCAGGAATGCTATTCACTGCACCTTCAATGATATTAGTGACACTGGAATCAACCACATCTGGATTGGCGCCGGGTAAAACAGTTGTGACTGAAATCAATGAAAAGTCTATATCTGGTGAACGATCTATGGATATTCGATTCACCGATATTAGGCCAAAAAGAACAATGACCAAGTTGATCATCACTGCGAAAACAAAGCGTCTAACGGATACTTCAGGTAAGCTCATCTCAGTTTATAACTTCAATCTCTGAATCATTGGTTAGGAAACCAGCACCGTCTTTGACGATCTCATCATCAAGCTTGACGCCCTTTAATATTTGAATGAATCCTTCTTTACGGAGCCCGGTTTTGACCGGGGCTTCTTTGACAGTATTTCCTTTCACAAGATAGACAACTTCACCAATGGATCTTCTTACAACACTGATTTGAGGAACCACAATCGCATCTTCAAATTTCGAAAAGACAACGGTGGCTCTGGAGCTTGCTCCCGGTATCCAAGTACCCGGATTTTCAAAATTGATGATGGCCGTCAAAGACTTATTTCGAGCATCAATATTTGGTTTAATGTCCTTGATCTCTGATACAACAACTTCATCTGGATTGGTCGGTGAAGTGATATGAACCTCGAGACCTTTTTTTAATTTGGGGCTCAAGTATTCAGGGAAAGACAAATCGACTTTCAAGTTTTTTGTGTCTACGAGTTCATACACAACCATTCCTGGCTGGACATAATCACCCGCATCTATATATTTACTGGCAACCTCAGAGTCAATGGGTGCTTTTACATTGGTTTCCTCGATCAGTCTGTTTGCATTTCTCAGTTGTGCATCCGCAGCATTTATTTGTTCTTTAAGTGCATTAAACTCTGCCCTGGTTCGATCCATCATTTCTTCAGAAACAAGACTATCTTCAAATAGTTTTTCTGCTCGCTGAAGATCCAATTCTTGATTCACAAGCAAAGCACTCAGTCTGGCAATTTCAGCTTTCGATTGAGAGTATTGAAGATTGTATTTTTCTGAATCAATCTTTGCTAAAACATCGCCAGCTTTTACTTCATCACCGACATCGGCAATGATCTCAACCACTCGTCCGGATACTTCTACAGCCAAACTAGGAGAAGATTTGCTATAAATGAGACCCATGAGTTTTTCTTCCTCGTTCATTTCCTGAGTAATCGGAAAGGTGGTGCTAACAACAATCTGCGACTCAAGATTCAGCACCCAAAAAGACAAAGGCAAGATCATCCAAATAATGTTTTTATGAATTCTAGTCATTTCTTTTTACTCCTCTGAGTAAGTTGGTGGTCAGCGTTCTTGAAAACTCTTCATTTGAGCAGGGACCAAGTCCCTCAAAAACAGTATCAAAAAAGTTTTGATGGGTGATGTAAGTAAAGTACGGTGAGAGCAATTGATAAGCAAGCAAGCGACTGTCTATTGTTTCAATGATTTCCCCATGTTTTTTTGCTTGATCAATCAAATCAACAATCTGTGATAAATTTTGTTCCATTAATCCAATGCTTGGCAATGAGTGAGAGGAGAGACCAAGATCTGAGAGCTCTCTTGCCAGTAATTTATATTTCATAGGGTCTTTAAGCATTTGATTCAAGTGCTCGTTTATGAAAAATTCAATCTTTTCGATATATGTTCCAGCAATTTCTTTGGTTTTCTCTAGAATATTTTTAGTGTTTTTTTGAGCCCTGATAAGAATTTGTCTGTATAGGTCCTCTTTGGATGAAAAATGATGATACAGATTTGCCTTACTCATGTTGCAGGCTTTGGCAATATTGCTCATTGAAACCGACCCAAAACCTGAGTCAGCAAATAATTTCTCTGCCTTATTTAATATGATTTTAGTGCTTTCCATAATTTCATACTTACCGATCGGTCGGTCAGTATATATCAGGGGAAAAAGCTTTACAAGGCTATCTGGTTAATTGCACCAGATTGGCTTCAAAGTTGACTTTATTGTTCTCTGTCTGCTCTAGTTTAATGGGTATAAAATCCAACTCTGGTGCCAGCCAGAAGGTATTGATCCGGTTTGAATTTCTTGATCGATGCGACACTTCAATGACATCATAAGATCCGAAAGGGACTGAAATCTTTCTTTTTGAATTCGAGGATGATATATCAATTTCCTTGATTTCATCTCGATCGATAATTAAGTATGAGTCCTTCATGCCATTGTTTTGTTTTTGATGCATGATTTCAATTTGTAAAAGCACTCTTGTCAGAATGGACTCTTCTAATTTTAAATCAATGGTCCGATCTTTATAGAAGCCCTTGATCACTTTTTTACTCCAGTCAAAGTCAATAATAGACTCTCTTGGATTACGTCTTATGGTATCGATCAGTTTGTAATTGATTGGTCTGATTTCGTTATCGATGATTTCAAATGCACTTGACTCATTGATTGAGCCATTGGCAATCAGTTTCCAAAAACCAGTTGGCTCTGTTTTTAGGCTATATGTATAGACTTCCTCATTTTTTTCTAGTTTTGCTCTTAACGTTCCATCCGCTTGCATCAGTTTTACTGAATAGACTGCTTCATAATCAATAGGCACTGCATTTGCCTCTTCAGAAAGGAAGAAAGTGCAGGCGATAATCAACAATTTATATACAGTCAGAGCTTTCATATTCTTTTTATAACATATTAATTAGTTATAAAAATGAAGTTAGTTTGAAAATCAATTTTGTGAGATCGGGTGAAAATATGCTTTCGATTGAGCTGTATTGATTCCCACAAATCACTAAATAATGAGTCACATCTGGGTATAATCTCACATCTGGGTAAAATCTTAAAATAGGGGTTTAATATGAAAAAATATCTTCTTTCAGTGTTATGTGCTTCCTTATTTTTCTCGGCCATAACTTTTGCTAATGAAAGAACTGAGAACAATGGCAATCTGATTCTTAAAAATATTCCAATAATCCCTGAAAGCATTAAGCAAGATCTCACCCAATATCAGAATGTTCGATCGGCTCCTTTCAGAGGGTTTAATCGTGAAGGCAGCCAGATCTTCATTACAACTCGTTTTGGGAATGTGAGCCAATTGCATAGGGTTAAGAAACAAGGTGGAGCAAGGGAGCAAATCACATTCTTTGAAGAGCCAATCGGATCAATATCCAGAAAGCCTGGAAGCCAATTGATTGCATTCACAATGGATGCAGGGGGCACAGAAAACAATCAAATCTTCATTTTAGATCCAAAGAAAGGTTCTTCGGTAATGCTCACCGATGGTAAATCAAGAAATGGAGGACCATTGTGGGAGAAGAAAGGCTCTCGAATTGCATATCAGAGCACACGACGCAATGGACAATCCAATGATGTCTGGATGATGGATTCCAAAAATATGAATTCAGCAGAGATGATTCTAGAGTCTCCAGATGGAACTTGGTGGGGTCCGAGTGATTGGTCAAGGGATGGTAAAAAGATTTTGATTCAAAACTATATCTCAATCACGAATGCAAAAGCTTACTTATTGGACATTGAATCAAAAAAGAAAGAAATGATTCTCGGCTCAGATGAAACTGAATCATACAATGCAATCTTGTCTTTTGATCGATCACAGAAAGGAGTGTTCTTTCTCACAAATGAGTATGGTGAATTCAATCAACTTGCTCATAAGAATTTGGTGACGAATAAGATCACTGTGTTGACAAAGGATATACCATGGGATATTGGCGGATTTGCCATATCATCAGATCATAAAAAAGCTGCCTTTACGATCAATGAGGGCGGTATGGGTTCTTTGTATCTTTTAGACACAGGATCAAAAAAATACAGAAAAGTTGATCACATACCAATTGGACTTCTTGGTGGTATTGAGTTCAGTGAAGATGGGACAAAATTGGGGTTGACCGTTAACAGTTATCAAACGCCTTCCGATAGTTATGTTTTGGATCTAAAAAATAACCCTCTGCTTTATGGTGATTTAAATCGATGGACTGTTTCTGAGATTGGGGGATTGGATGCTTCTGAATTTGTCGAGCCAAAACTCATCACATATAAAAGCTTTGATCAAAAGACTATTCCTGCATTTATTTATGCAAAAGAGTGCAAAGATCCACAACCCGTCATCATATCGATCCATGGTGGTCCAGAGGGGCAATCAAGACCTTCCTTTAGCCAGAGGATTCAGCTATGGGCCCAGAGGCTTGATGCAGCAGTGATCACTCCAAATGTAAGAGGGAGTGAAGGTTATGGCAAGAGCTATTTGGGCTTGGATAATGGTTTTCTGCGAGAGGATTCCGTTAAAGACATTGGGGCATTGCTCGACTGGATAGAAGGTCAGCCATGCCTTGATTCAACTAGAGTAGCAGTGATTGGAGGGTCTTACGGCGGCTACATGGTGCTTGCAAGTGTTACGCACTATTCAGATCGCCTAAAAGCCGCTGTTGATATTGTCGGCATATCCAACTTTGTTACATTTCTTGAAAACACTGAAGATTATCGAAGAGATTTAAGACGAGTGGAATATGGAGATGAAAGGGATCCAGAAATGAGAGCATTCCTTGAGTCCATCAGTCCTAATAATAACATTGAGAAAATCAATGTCCCTATACTCGTGGTTCAGGGTGAAAATGACCCTAGGGTACCGGTGACCGAGTCAGAACAAGTCGTTAAATCCCTTGAAGAGAAAGAAAAAACTGTATGGTATATGAATGCCTTAAACGAGGGGCATGGCTTTAGAAAAAAAGAAAACAGAGACATCTATGAACAAACCGTTATTTTATTCTTCGAAAAATATCTCTAGGAAGAAAACTCACTTCAATACAACTCAACTTTGTTTATTGTCTTTCTTCATTGGATTATCGAATCAAAGTGTAGGCTCATTTGAATCAGATCCTTATCTTTGGCTTGAGGAAGTTGAAGGGGAGGCATCTTTGACATGGGTTCAAGAGCAAAATCAGAAAACATATGCTCGATATACCGAGTCGAATGCATTCAAAGAGCAATACGACAGAATCAAAGCAGAGCTCAATGATGACGAAAGGATACCTAGCGCCTACTATCAGAATGGAGAAATGTATAATTTCTGGAGAGATGAAAATAATGTCAGAGGCATTTGGAGGAAAACTTCATTTGAGTCTTACCTAGAAGATGAACCCATTTGGGAGAATATCCTCGATATTGATCAACTTGCAAGTGAGGAGGGGATCAATTGGCTATACAAGGGAGTTGACTGTTTAGCACCTGAGTATAAGCGTTGCCTGATCAGACTTTCAGACGGTGGCACCGATGCTGTCACCATACGTGAATTTGACCTCTTGGAGAAAAGTTTTGTAAAAGATGGTTTCAATACTCACCCATCAAAACAAAATGCATCATGGGTCAATAAGGATCAAATTCTCATTGGAGCAAATTTTGGTGATGGAACCATGAATGAGTCTGGTTATCCAATGCAGGTTAAATTGTGGAGCAGAGGAGAGAGACTGGAGGAAGCAGAAATCTTCTTTTCGGGATCTTATGAAAAAATATTCAACTTTCCCTTTGTCAGCATCAGGCCCGATGGAAAGCACTATGGGATCATTGAGGGCCCAACGTTCTTTTCAGAAGTACTCCATCTCTTTGATGGAGAAAAACTCACAAAGGTTGATCTGCCGCAAAAGATTGATATTCATGGCTTTTTTCGAGATTCATTGATACTCACCATTGAAGAAGATTGGAAAACATTCAGTTCGGGTTCATTGTTGGAAATCGATGCCAAATCGGCTATGGCAAATAGCATTGATCGAAATGATGTCACCGTTATTTTTGAGCCGGATGGTAAACGTTTTATATCCGGAGTCAGTATTGGCAAGAATCAACTGATGGTTAGCATGCTTGAAAACGTCAATGGAAAAATCACAAGATTTTTGAAAACAGGTGATCGATGGAATTCAAAAAATATTGATGGTTTCCAAAACTCAACCATGAGTATTTATGGGCAAGATGCATGGTCGGATAATTCATTCATATCGGTTTCGAACTTTTTGGAGCCATCAAGCATATTCCATGCATCAGATGGCGCTGATTTCAAAAGAATTAAATCAAGGAAAAATTCAATCGACTCAGAAAACTACAGCGTTAAACAAAACTTTGTAAGTTCAACCGATGGGACTTCAATTCCATATTTTCTCATTTCTAGAAATGATATAAATCTCGACGGAAAGAATCCAACCATCCTATACGGGTATGGGGGCTTTCAAATCTCAAAACCACCGTCATACCTAGGCGGTTCAATTGCAGAATATTGGCTTGATGCGGGAGGTGTTTATGTTGTCTCGAATATTCGAGGTGGGGGCGAATTCGGGCCTGATTGGCATCAATCGGCATTGAAAGAAAATCGTCAAAGGGCTTATGATGATTTCATTGCAATCGCCATGGATTTAATCAATAAGGGAATTACTTCTCCTAACCATCTCGGCATCGAAGGAAGATCAAATGGTGGACTACTGGTCGGTGCCACTTTTACCCAAAGACCTGACTTATTCAATGCAGTCATATGTGGTGTTCCGTTATTGGACATGTATCGCTATGACAAGTTATTGGCTGGTGCTTCTTGGGTTGATGAATACGGAGATCCTGATAATCCTAAAGAGTGGGAATTTATAAGTAAATACTCGCCCTATCAGAATCTTAAAGAAGGCACTGAGTATCCTGAGGTATTCTTTTATACCTCCACAAAAGACGATCGTGTCCACCCCGGCCATGCGAGAAAAATGGCAAAGAAGATGACTGATATGGGTTCGTCAATCGTTTATTATGAGAATACAGAAGGAGGGCATGCTGGAACTTCAAACTTAGACCAGTTTTCTTTTCTTTTGGCTTTACAGCTGTCTTATTTAGAAGACAAGCTGATGAATTAATTATCGAGTTAAAATTATGGAAAAAGATATAGATATCATTGTTTACGGTGCAACCGGTTTTACTGGCAAGCTGTGTGTGGAATACCTTGCATCAACTCAAAGATCCACAAAGTGGGCAATTGCAGGAAGAAACCAAGAAAAACTGAAAAATGTTGCTGATGAATTATGCCCAGATATAGAAATTCTAATTGCTGATTCACAAGATGAAGACGCACTGGATCGGTTGACCCAGAGAACAAAAGTGGTTTTGTCGACCGCAGGTCCTTTTCATCGGTATGGCTCTAAGCTGGTTGCATCATGTGTGAAAAATAATGCTCACTATGTGGACATTACAGGTGAGAATTTTTGGGTCAAAGGACTGATTGATAAGCACCATGAAGAAGCTTCAAGAAAAGGGGTTAGAATTATTCCGTCTTGTGGATACGATTCGATTCCATCTGATTTAGGCAGCCTTCATTGCGTGCAATCAATGAATAAACCCATCAAGCGTATTGAGGCCTTCCATTCCTTCAAAGGAGAGGCATCTGGAGGTACTTTGGAAACGATGTTTTCTCTTGCCGATCTTGATTTAGGCAAGTCCATATTTGATCCCTTTCTACTCAATCCCGAAGGCACAGTTTCTGATGAACAAAGAAAGTTGAGCAAAGATAAAACAGGTGTACTTAAACAAGACGCAATCAATGGTTGGTCAGGGCCTTTTATTATGGCAGCAGCCAATACAAGGGTTGTCAGGAGAAGTGCGGCGTTGCATGAGCAAAAAGGAGAGCGCTTCGGGCCAGATTTTATATATCAAGAATTTACCTTTCATAAGAAAAAAACAGGCGCTTATATGGCACTGGCCTTTTTAGCAATCTTTGGACTTGTCTTAATGACACCGCTTAGAAAAATTGTGAGACCGCTGATGAAAAAACCTGGAGAAGGTCCTTCAAAAGAGGTCAGAGACAATGGATGGTTCAGTGCAACCTATAAAGCCTTGGCTGAGGATGGAGAGGTTTCTATTTTTAAAATGCATGGCAAGGGAGACCCCGGATATAAAATCACATCATTATTGGTTACTGAATCGGCATTGTGTTTGGTTGAAAATGAACAAGATCTTCCTGGTGGCCCTGATTATGGCGGAATACTGACAAGTGCTTCAGGTCTTGGCGGAGTTTTGATTTCAAGATTGAAGAATGCCGGAATCGTTTTTGAAGGCCCTATGCAAAATTGAGACAAATATATAGCGAGAAAGGATGGAAATACTCAGAACACCCGATGAAAGATTTGAAAAAATAAAGGATTATCCTTTTGAGCCTCATTACACAGACATTGTAACCGATGATGACTCGGAACTTCGCATCCATCATATTGATGAAGGTCCCAAAGATGGCCCAATTTTATTGGCCATGCATGGACAGCCGGTGTGGAGTTATCTTTATTCAAGAATGATCCCATTCTTAACTTCTGCTGGGGTAAGAGTGATTGCGCCTGATTTACCGGGTTATGGTAAGTCTGATAAACCTGCTTTGAGAGAGGACTATACCTATCAGAGACAAGTCGATTGGATGGGCCAATGGTTGACCAAGAATGACCTGTCTGAAATTACTTTTTTTGGCCAAGATTGGGGCGGTCTCATCGGTCTTAGAATGGTTGCACAAGACCCAGATCGATTCATAAAGATTTCTATTGGAAATACAGGCCTGCCCTATAATCCAGATGTTCCACAGGAAGTCATCGATGAAATCAAAGATTTTAGAGAAAGCGATGAAAAATTAACTATGATGGGGATGGCTAAACAGGTCGGACAAATGGATGGGAAGAGCTTATCAGAAGAGAGGTCATGGAAAACTCATCCCGCTTTAAAATTTATGTATTGGCAAAAGTTTTGTTGGGATACAGAAAATTTACCGATTGGCCTTGTGAACTCTTTTTCAATGGAAAAACGATCTAAGATTTCTTTATCTACTCAGTATCTTTTCCATCAAATAGGCCTGGATCATTTATCACCATTCTCATCAGATTTAGTAAAAGCATACGATGCTCCATTTCCTGACTCTTCCTATAAAATGGGACCGAGAGCAATGCCCAGCCAAGTTCCGATTATTCCCGATGCATCATTGGAGGCGCAAAGAGTAGCAAGGGAATTCTTTGCAACATCCAATAAACCATTCTTATCGGTATTTGCTGGCAATGATCCCGTGACCAATGGCATTGAGAAGGATGTACTGAAAATGGCTCCTAATGCTAAAAGTGCACCACACATTGGAGGAGGTCACTTTTACCAATGGACCAAACCCGAGAAGCTTTCACAAATTTTGATTGGTTTTATCAAGGAAGCTTAAATAAATCTTCAACGCTGCATTTAAGTGTTTTTGCAATCTTTAATCCAAGAACGGTCGAGGGCACATAAATTCCATTTTCAATTGCGTTGATGCTCTTTCTAGAAACCTCTGCACTTTCAGATAATTCTTGCTGTGTCAGACCAGCAGATCGTCTCAGTTCCTCAAGATTATTGAGTAGCTTTTTATGATTCTTACCCAAGGTTATTTCTTTTC
>Ga0208408_1000026_pt1 | contig 114647 bp, 58 predicted proteins | sample ETNtaG_4_FD_185776 | JGI IMG/M metagenome (GOLD analysis project Ga0208408, IMG submission 185776) | Marine microbial and viral communities from oxygen minimum zone, Eastern Pacific Ocean - ETNP201406SV67 (SPAdes) (version 2) | ecosystem: Environmental > Aquatic > Marine > Oceanic ... | reverse complement strand
CAGGCGTCTTTTCTTCGACTTGGGCAGGGGCCTCTTCTTCTTCTTCTTCTTCTTCAGGAATGGCTTCCTTTGCCCTTTCGAGAGCATCCTTGGCCGCTTCTAATTCAGCCTTGAGCATACCTATTGCGACGTTGTGTTCTTCACCTATCTCTGCAAGAATCTCTTCGCGCACAGTGCCTGGATCGAGCCCTTCATCGGCCAATGTCTCCCTGATCTTCGCGATGGCTTGGATATAATGGGCCGCAAGATGGCTGAGAGCGGCTTGCAAGGAACCTTCAAGTTCAGCTCCAATGATTGTCTCGGTGGCTGTCTCCCATTTGGTCCAGAGTTTCTGGGCGTGGGAGAGGATGTCACTGCCGCACTTTGGGCAGAATGATCGTGCTGGTGGAATCAGGTCAGGGACATCGGTGAGCGTGGGCAGAGCCTCTCTTTTTACCGTCCCTCGAGCGACATCGTCGATGTGATGGGCAGCATTCAGGCCATATCGTATCGCATCGACCATCCACTGGGATCCAAGGTCGACGGCAGATGAGGTTGTGATGATGGCGTCGACTGTTTTGGCATCAATCTGCACTCCCGCCGCAAGGATAAGATCGGCAGCTGCAGCGGCCAGCGGGCGTCCTAGCGTCGAATAACGATCCGAGATAGGATTGCGCGCTACGGTTGGTGCGGGTGCTACATCTGCTGTATCGGCCAATGGGGATGCTGCGCCACCATCGGTACTCGCTGGAGCTGCAATGCCCATAGCAACTGGGTCTGCTCCTTCCTCCAGTTGACCGATCAGTGCGAACTTCTCCGCCATGGCTAGATCTTCTCGCCCTCGGATGAACTCCTTCAGCTGATTCAGGTCGTGACCGCTTTTGGTGATTGGGCCCTGTGCAGCGAGGTCGTGACCGCACGCGGGGCACCTCGGGGCTGCTGCCTCAATCTCAGCCTCGCAACTCGGACAGTGGACGGCCACGCACTGCCACAGGCGTTCAAGCCTTGAAACCTGTGCGGTCGATTTGTGTCTTAATCCCCATTCAGAAGGTTAAGTGTCACGCGCCTGCCAAGGGCTGCAGCAAGACTGCCGAGTCGGGGACCACTTTCACGGCCGAGCAAGGCCGCGTAGGCACCCGTGTAAACTTGTTTTGGAGTTGCATTAGCTGCTTGGGAGACCTCTGAAATTGTATTCTGTAGAATATCTGCATCCCAAGTATCCACCTTACTCCAGAAGTGGCGAAGTGTGTTCAGCACTCCATGGTGCTCTTCTGATATCGGCTCGCCTGCCGTGCGTACTCTCAAGCGAGCCGCCTCGGGAAGGTGCTCTGAGTCGACATACGTTCTCATTCGTTCGATTCGTCGATCCATACCTTGGAGCTCAGCAGGGTCTAAGCCATGCGTTGCAGCAAGGGCGTTTCTTACCTCCTCGGTCGAGGGCTTCAACTGGACGACCATGGCAAGATGTGCGGAGCCGATGGCTGCAGTAGGTGATTCGGTCACCTCACCTATTCGACTCAACTCGTATCTGCGATGTTCATCTGCGCGTTTAGCGCCACCCTTCGAAGGTAGAACATCGGGTTTAGCTTCAAGTTCTGCAAGCCATCGCTGGGCTGTACGCTCGTATTCATCGGCGAGCGAGAGCAGGTCGCCTAGGTCGAAATCGATGTGTCGCTTCGGGCGATTCCTTGCAACGAGGAAGCGGAGGATTTCAGGTGGCACGAATCCGAGCAGTTCCTGAGTCTCAACAAGGTTGCCCGTGGAGGAGGACATAGCGCCTTCGCCACGCAGGTATATCCATTCGTACATCATTGATTCAGGTGGACGCTGATCAAGCCATTCTGCAATCGCCCGACCCGTGTCAAAACTGCTGCCAGCTGAGAAGTGATCTTTTCCACAGGGCTCGAAGGTGACATCCAACCAGCCCCAGCGGGCAGGCCAATCAAGTCGCCATGGCAATTTTCCTTCAGCCTTCTCGATGTTTGCCACACCTGTGGTCCCGTCAGGCATTCGATACTCGACCACTGGCCAGGACCAATCCGTGACTTCGACTCCACCAAGAACACCATCTTCCCTCCGAACTGTCCATGGGAACCAGCCATCTGGGACATCTCGTCCAGATACATCCGTCAGAATTTCTTGAACGGCCTGTGCACCTTCACATAATTGACGTGTGGCGTTATGATGGAGGCCGTCGAGGTAACTTTGACGATTATTCACGACCCTTGGACGGATATCAAGCTCCTTGAGCGCGGCGAGGAAAGGGGCGAGAAAATGTTCTGCATAGCTGCCATTTCCATCTGGTGCAGGTGTCTCAGCAAGCATGTGGCCCACGTACGGGGCATAGGTGTCTTGGTCAAGGAAAGGATACACCTTGCGCAAGGGGTCTGCATCATCGGCTACATAGATCAGTTCTGCATCGAGGCCGATGTCCAAGCATGCTCTGTGCACGAGTTCAGCGGTCAGGACTTCCCGCATGTTCCCGACATGGATCGGTCCACTGGGAGTGATCCCGGTCGCAATGACATGATGGTCAGAGATGTCGGCAAGACGTTGCGCCATCGCGTCGGCCCAGTGCATCTGGGCACCTCAGACCGTGACGGCTCGGATGATACCCCTGAGGGGGAGGCCTTCGAGTTCGTCTCTCGTGGTCTTGTTGACAAGGACCAGAAGCAGAGCGATGTCCGCTCCTGCTTCACGTAGATGTGAGATTACCATTGACATTGTTGTTCCTGTCGAGAGCACGTCGTCGATCACTACGACTCTTTTGCCCGCTACTCGTCCGAATTTGTCCGAGAGGTGACCTGCTCCTGCTTCTCCTTCGACGTTCCGATAGATCGACATCTCACAGTCGAGTTGCCCGGCAATTGATTGAGCGAAGGAGATGCCGTTCAGTGAGACTCCTACGATGGTATCGACTTCGCCATTCGTCTCCTCAAGCACGATATCGGCAAAGATCGACCCTATTGCTTCGACACGGTGAGGGCGTACTCCGACCGATCGCCATCCGATTCGCACGTCATTGGGTCGATCCTCTGTACTGGTAGCAGATGCGGACAGAAACCACTCTACTGTCGCTTGTGAGAGTGACATTTCGTCGGCGATCTGTTGCATGTTCAAACCATCCTTGCGGAGTTGCATGGCCATGTCCTTGAGTTCATCGATGCTTGTCGCCATGGTCTCGCGTCTGGGTCCACCGATTTGAAACATGCCGCTGAAACGGTCACTGGCGGCCGGTCGAGCCAAAACCGCCTTGTCCCCGGCCAGTCTCACCCAGGTCGTCAAAATCCTCTACTTCTTCGAAAGCAACCTCTGGTATGCGCTGGATAATCATCTGAGCGATGCGCTCACCTTGTTCGATGATGAAGGGGTCTTCGGCAGACAGATTCAGCAGTAGTACCTTGATCTCGCCACGATAATCGGCGTCGATTGTTCCTGGGCCGTTCGGGATGATCAGTCCACGTCGGGCAAGTCCCGACCGAGCCCTGATCTGTGCCTCGAATCCGTGTGGAAGAGCCATAGCAAGACCTGTCGAAACCATCGCAACCTCACCCTTCGGAATCGATGCACCCTTCGATGTGCGCAGGTCCCATCCCGCTGCCAGTGATGAACCACGGCTGGGCAGGCTGGCCTTCTCATTCAATCGATGGACAGCAACGCGCACATCAGGTTCCATGTCGGGTGGTGGGCGGCGACGGTGCTTCAGCCTTACACCTGCGCGGTGCTTATGGCTGGCCCCCCGGTCCCAGACTCGTGTCCATCGACGACTATGAGGCGCTGCTCGACCGCGCCTTTGAACAGGTTCCAAAGGGGATCACAGACCGTGGGCGTTGGACCTTACCAACGCCTGACATCGATATCGAGGGTGCAAGCACTTTGATCCGCAATCTTGGTGCTATCGCAGAGCGGATGGATCGAGACCCAGTACACCTGTATCAGTATCTCCAGAAGGAACTTGGTACTGCAGGTACCCTTGATTCTGGTCGAGTCATCCTCAAAGGACGCATTCCTCCTCGAGCGATCAAGGGTAAACTCACCTCATACGTGAATGAGTACATCCGCTGTGAGCAGTGCAAGTCTCCTGATACTACCTTTGGTAAGGATGGCCGGACTACTGTTCTTCGATGTCAGGCTTGCGGGGCGTCTCGCCCCGTTCGCCTCTAATCTTCACAAGGAGAGACAACCATCGTTTCATTTGAGCTTCATCGCAAAGTTGGATGAATCGCCTGTAAGGATAGCATCGAGCAGAGCACATCCCTCCTCAGGCGTGAGGATTGGTCCGTACCATCCACCTTCTGGGTAGTGTGCCACCGATGGCCCTTGCTCGCAGAAGTCCAAACATCCTGAGGATTGTACCCTTCCCTTGAGGCCGATGATGCGGGCATGTTGCTTCATCGCAACAAGGATCTTCTCGCTGTTGCGACTGCTGCAGCACGGGCGCTTCGAGCGATCGTGGCGAAGATTCGTACACACGAAGATATGCTGGGTGTGTCCTGGTTCACTGCGCCCCTTAGGGTCAGGGCGAGGGGCAGATTGGTCTGCTTGCTCGCTGGCCATTGATGTGGACGGTTCACTCCTTCGCATTGTCCTTGCGCTTTGGCCCCTTCAGCGGTAGAAGGAATGCAGCCAATTTCCTTCATCGTCCTTGTAGCGCATCGTGAAGGCCTCGGGTTCGCTGTCGGGCGACCAGACATGATGCCCCTGAAGATGGAAGTTCATCTCTCGAAAGAGGTCCGGCGTGATGTGGACACCGGTTTCTCCGAAGTAGTAGGCCCGTGGCACCTGCAGAGCGAGTCGAACGAATCCTGCCTGATGAATCGCCATCGAGGTCACTGAATCCTGTGAAGAGGGTGTGTGGCGGAACTTCACTCGCGGAAATGGATTAGAAACGGCCTGTTCGGGTGGATCAAGCCTCTTCCCTTCGCGCACCTGTCGTGCTTTTTTCATCCAGTGTCGCATGAAGAATCGGATGCGGTAATTTGCTCTCTTGGCATAAGGTCGGTCGAGCAGGAATCGCTCTTCATATTCGTACAAGGCAGGTTTGATGGCATCCCACACCGACTTGGTCAGGCAGTATGTCACGAAGTGCCTGTTCGTCAACACCACTTTGTCGAGATCATCTTTCAGGTCCTCTTCCCCCCCCTCGTGAACATTCCATGCCTGAACCGTGCCAACATCGCTGAAGGTGTGAGCCCAGTCTGAAAGCCTGAGAAGTGCAGTCAGGAAAGAGGGTCCTGGCTCGACATCATCCTCCATGAGAATCATTCGGTCGTAGCCTTGCTCGTCGAAGATCTCTCTGCGAGCCCCGATGAGTTGGCGCCCGACTCCGAAGTTCTCTGGTCGCCTCACAATCTTGGTGTAAGGAACTCCACTCACTTCGATGACTTCGACAATCTCATTTTGCTGTGATCCGTGCCCACCATCGAGATAATGGTGGATGTCAATGTCACAGTCGATGAATCCAAGAGCTGAGCCAAGTCCTGTGAGCATGCGCTTGAAGTGGTCAGGTCGACCATAGCCGAAGGTCACCAGTGCCGTTCTCACAAGACCACCTTGACACAAGCGGGTAGAGATGGCGTATCAAGGCAGTACCACTGTCGAGTGGTGAGACTGACTTCATCCCCAGAAACCGTGGTCTTCACCCTTATCGGTGATGTCAGAGCGCTCTGCCAACTCTCGGCGACGCTTCATATCGTCTCGCTCAAAGTCGTGCATCTCATCATCGTCGAGATAGCCCGGCCGCAGGTGAGCGATGAGGATGACTTCTACAATGACGTCACGAGCAATGAATCGCTGTTCACCGGCCACATCGAGCAATTCGATGCTCATCTTACCCGTGCTGATCAGGCGACCTCGCCGGATGGTGTCGGCATCGGAAGGGTACGAGCGTGCATCGAGGTGAACCTCGATAAGATCGTCCTTCCTCAGTCCTGAGCGCCGTCTGATCAGCTTTCCGTCGAGAACACTGCCCAGTGATTCGAGGTCGGGCTCTCCAGCCTCTGACCACATTTCGCGGGCCCAGTCGGGTAGATTGTCGGCGTCCATCTAGCAGCGACTCGGCGGAGAGATGAAAACCCTAACCGTTGGCTCCGAGGGGAAGGACATGGGCCGTGGACTGCGTGGAGTGCCTCTGGTCCCAGATGTCGATGGCCTTCTTGACCTCGGATTCGGACGTGCCAAGAAGGCCGCCTCGAGAGTAGATGAGCCCAATCGCACCCGTCGTACCCGAGCACAACTCAAACGCCTCGTTCAGGCCTCATCAGATGTCCTCTCAAGCAATCTGAAGAATTGGGTGAGAGCTTGGCCATCACTTGACCAGATGACACCTTTCGCGCGTGCTCTGACCACCGCTGCTGTAGGTGAAGATGCCTATCGGAAGCATCTCGGTGCTCTGGACTGGGCGGCCCGCAGTATCTCAAGCATCGCTAAGGATTCATTGACTCAGATGCGTCACAGCACGGATATCGAGGAGGTCCATGAGATTCGAAGAGGGGCCTATGGGCGTATGTCCTCTGTCGTGCACCGCATCGGTCCTGATCTTGACTGGCTGCGTGAGGCACACGGGACGCTGCGGGATCTCCCGTCGATTGATGATGATGCGGGTTGTGTTGTGGTAGCAGGAGCGCCGAATGTGGGTAAGTCGGCTCTCATTGCTTGTCTGAGTAAGGCAAGCCCTGAAGTGGCAGCCTACCCCTTCACCACGAAGCGACTGCACATTGGACATTTCATTCATCGACGCATACCTGTCCAGATCATCGATACTCCCGGTCTGCTTGACCGCGCCGATTCAGATCGCAACATGATCGAACTGCAAGCGCTAGCAGCACTCGATCATGCCGGCGACCTCGTCCTCTTTCTTCTCGACCCTACCGAGACCTGTGGAGTCGATCTCGAGACCCAACGAACCATTCTTTCTCAGGTTCGCGAGCATCTGGGCTCGACTCCAGTCTGGGTGGTCGAAGCCAAGGCCGATCTCTGGATGGAGGTGGGTGAGTCCTGGGAGCGTCTTGCTGAGGAAGAACAGGCCCTGGTCGAGCAACGTGAGCAGGTGGATGAACCGGATGCCTGGGTGCCTGCCGAGGTTCCCGAACCCCTGCCCGGTAAGCATGGTGGTGACATTGCTCTGTCGGCACTGAACAAAGTTGGTGTGGATTCCCTCCAACTGGCTATTGGAGCGCATCTTGTTGAACTTAGTCGGGGTGATGCTTTGAGTCTGCCAGAAGGTTGGCACCGCTCGGACATTGGCTCTGATGACCGATAGTTAAGTCATCATGATGTCATTGATGTGTCCACAGACCGGGCACATGACCTTGTGAGCTCGTATGGATGGTACAACTCCGTCGACAGGAAGCGGCTGTCCACATCGGCACTTGAATCTCATGAATCCACGTCGCGGTCGCCGCCCTTCATGCTTAGGGTCATACAAGTCCTATCATGGGTCCAACCGTGATGACAAGGAACAGTACGATGATCACGGTCCCCCATAGTCGAAACTGTTTCTGGCTGCGGAGTTTTTGCTCGAAGGAGGTGCGACATACATCTTCTCCACAGATTGGGGGGTCATTCTTCAGCGAGATGGGAGTATGGCAGGAGGTACAGTGTCGATGGGGTTGCATTCCTCCTCGCCGGCGCCCCCCTGACGTCTCATTTTCAGCCATCAGGTCACGGTCCGGATACGTGTGCCCTCAAACGTTCCGCCGCTGAGAGCTGCCTCGATGCGTTCGGGATGACGTCCATCGAGGACACACAACTCGAGGAGATGGTCCCTAGCAACTCCTGCTGCAACTGGGTCGACGACACTCGAGGTGCCTGGGCTGTGTTCGATGCCTACAATCTCGACGAGTCCATCATGTGTGAGTTCATCGAAACTGGTCGCTTCGGCGTCGAGCCTTGGATCGGTGCTGTAAACATGGCTGACATTGGTTGCGATAATGCAGCGCTCTGCACCCACTGCTGCGGCCAGTCGTACTGCCACTGCATCTGTGGTGTGCCCAGGGTGGGTGCCTCCCATGATACAACGCCCATGTGCCTCAAGCTCAGAAATTGCCTCCTCGATCGTGGAAGGAATGTCACGCACAGCCATGTCTTCTCTGTGACCGAACCAGCAGCGTAGCACCGCGGCATTGAGTCTGGTCGCACTGATCCCTACCCAATCCAATGCCTCATCATCGTCGGAGCCATGCCGTGCTAACTCGATGCCCGAGCGTGCAGCACGCCCTCCTCCGACCACGACTGCTAGCCGGGCATCAGTCTTGGTGAACAGTACTCGAACAGCTCTTGTCCAATCAGACTCGATGGCCTCATTGAGAAGGGAGCCGCCGAGCGCCAGTACCACAGTCGGCCGCGTCATCAGGGTGACCTTGGGCGAGAGGGTTCATAAGACGACGGTCGAGCCATTCTCACGTTATGTCGGACGATGCGGACCTCTCAGCACGGCGTCTTCGCCTCAGGCGGGCCCTTGAGGAACTCCGCGACATGAAGGGTATGGGGACCGAACTCGTGACCGTGATCATCCCTCCTGACAGACAGATCTCCGATGTTCGAGGACAACTAGGCCAAGAAGCAGGTCAGGCTGCGAACATCAAGTCCAAGTCGACTCGAAAACATGTACAGGATGCTATCGAATCAGCGATCTCCACTCTCAATAATTTCCGTACACCAGGTGAGTACGGCGTGGCTATTTTTGTTGGTCATGTCATTGTAGGCAACAACAAGACTCGTCTTGTTTCAAGAGTCTTGACTGAGGCTGTCGAGCCGTTCTCCTCGTTTCGCTATAGGTGCGATAACCGTTTCGAGATCACACAGTTGGAGGAACAACTCACTGACCGAACAGCCTACGGCCTGTTCGTCATCGATCGTTCAGAGGCAGCGTGGGGTATGGCTTCGGGTACGCGCCTCCACGTGCAGGAGCACATCTATTCTCAAGTTCCTTCCAAGCACGGTCGAGGTGGCCAATCTGCACAGAGGTTCGAGCGCCTGATCGAAGAAGCCGCTCACAATTTTTTCAAGAAGGCGTCGGAGCGGGCGAGCAATTACTGGGTCCCAATGGTTGCCGACCTGAAGGGCATCATTGTTGGAGGTCCGGGGGCGACAAAGGAATATGTCGTCAAGCATGGGTATTTTCATCATGAGGTTCAGAAGAAGATCGTTGACACGATGTTCGATGTTGGTTACTCCAATGAATCGGGGTTGCGCGAGCTCATCGATGAGGCAGGGGCGCTCATGCATGAGATCAGCCTCGATGGTGAGCGCAAGGTGATGGGGCGATTTTTGCGGGAGATTATGGAAGATCATCCCAAGGCGACCTATGGTGAGATGATGGTGCGTCAGGCTCTGGAGCAAGGTGCTGTTGAGATGCTGTTGGTCTCGGAAGGCTTGCGCCGCTTTCGCTTGAGTTTGACTTGTGGATCTTGTGGTGGGTCTTTCGAGGTCACTGCAGAATCTTCAGAATCACCTCCATCTTGTTCCGCCTGTTCCTCAAATGATGTTTCTATCACTGGTGAGGTGGAACTTCTCGAAGAATTGACTGCCCGAGCGGAGCAGATATCTGCCAATGTGTGCCTTGTTTCGATCGACACGGAGGAGGGTGCGACCCTTCTCTCTGGATTCGGGGGCTTGGCTGCACTTCTGAGGTATGCAATCGTCTGAGGTGATGCTACTGCTTGACATGATTCGTTCAGGTCTGGCCGAAATTCTCGGACCTCCTCTCAAAGAGATGGGAGTCGAGGGCAATGAATGGGTAGCGACCGTTGCTCGTGCAGATTCACATGTTGCGGGCGATATTGCTCTTCCTTGCTTCGTGTTCGCGAAGGCAGCACAGATGGGTCCTGCTGCCATTGCCGAGAAACTCCTTGAGCATCTTGAGATATCATTGGCTGCTGATGATGGGTCATTCTCCTGGTGCAATGGTGCTATCACAGCGGGTGGTTACCTCAATGTTCACCTTGATCGTGGGTGGGTGAAAAATCAGATCGATGAGCGCTGGGGCCCTCCAACAGATCCCACTCTTCCACCCGATGGAACGGTTGCAGCTTCAGATGATGCTGATGTCGTGATCATCGAACATACTTCTGCGAACCCGAACGGACCCTTCCATATCGGGCGGGCACGCAACGCGATCCTTGGTGACACACTGGTGCGCTTGCAGCGTCTTGCTGGCCGCCGGGTATGTGCAGAGTACTATGTTGATGACCTTGGCAAACAGGTCGGGATGCTTGCTTGGGCACTGGATAATCTAACCTCTGCTGATGTCCAAGAAGTACTGGAAGCAGATGGTCGATCATCCAAGGTTGATGCACGTTGGGTCGGTAAGGCCGATCATGAGCGCGTACTATGGTATCAGGTTGCCAACCAGCTAGCGACTGAGCAGAAGAAGGGTGATGCTGACCACTCTGGGACCCTACTTGCCAGAGACCTGCCAAATATCGGTCAGGCTGTCGAGGGCCTTGTTCTTGGTTCTGAGGAAGGAGATGACGCGGTTCTTGCCGCCTTCGACGCAGCATATCGCCCCGTGCTCAAGGGGATGCTCGAGACCTTGGGACGCATGGGCGTCTCGTTCGATGTCTTCACACGCGAATCCACCTTCCTGCACAACGGCGATGTCGGGCGCGTTGTGGAACAACTCCAAGGCAGCGAACTTGCAGATACTGCTGAGAACGGTGCTTGGTTCCTTGAACTGGCAAATCGAGGTGTGTCAGGGGAGTCAACGAGATTCTTCTTCCAGCGTGGTGATGGGTCGAGTCTGTACGCTACTCGTGACATTGCCTATCATCTCGATAAGGCTCAGCGTTCCAAGACGATGATCAACATCTTCGGTGAGGACCACAGGCTGCACGCCACCCAACTCTGTGTCGCTCTCGAAGAGGTAGGAGGTAGCCGGCCCGAGGCAGTCTTCTACGCTTTCATCAAATTGCCCGAGGGCAAGATGTCGACTCGTCAAGGAAGGGTCGTGTTCATGGATGATCTGCTCGAGGAGGCCGTCGAGCGTTCGGCAGCTCTGATCGATCAGGGTCGTCATCAGATCGACTCTGAGACTCGTGAGGTCATTGCCGAGGCTGTGGGATGTGGAGCGGTTCGATTCAACATCATCCGAGTAGCCCCTGAAAAAGGAGTGACCTTCCGTTGGGAGGAGGCCTTGTCCTTCGATGGTGATTCAGCTCCATTCATCATGTACGCTCATGCTCGGTCCTGCTCGATTCTTCGCCGTCTAGAGTCGAAGAATGAAGCGATTCCCGAAACGTTTGACTCGTCCCTCCTTTCGGAACAAGGTGATGCCTTCGATGCTCTCTTGCTGCACATAATGGATCACGACGATGTCCTTGAGCGTGTGGTCACCGATCATCGACCGCAGACCTATGCTCGGTGGGCCCTTGACCTTGCGGCGGCCTTCAATGCCTTCTACCGAGATTGCCCAGTCATCTTGGACGATCGAGTCGATACGATTCGTGCTTGGATGTGTCAGCTTGCACAATCGCACCTTTCCAGAGCATGCTGGGGCTTGGGTCTTGAGCCTCTGCGTGAGATGTGAGCATCTCTCAGGTAGTGCTCATGCATCAGTCGTCTCTTTCTTTTTCATCCACGGCATAGAAGGAGGTGGTTTGTGAGCACCTCCAAGACCGATAGGTGCGGTCAGATTCGGAGTTTTCTCTGCCTCACTTCGTCCAGTGGATATCATTTTGCTGAAGATGGTGCCTTCGGCCTGAAATCTGGAATTTTGAGCATCGTCGAGTTCCTGTACGTCCTTCTTTGGAGCAGCAGCTTCTCTGCGTGCGACCACATCCTCAAAGGATTGGCGTGCGAGTCCTTCGATCTCTGGTGGGCGCCATGAGCGCAGTTTGGCGAGTGCCCCCTCTGGTGTACTGACATGCAGGTTTCGATTTCCAGGAGGCCAGCCAATGTCATAACCGCCACCTTTGGATTGGCGACGTTGAAGCCATGCACCACACGCTGAGGCGAGGCATATTGCTTGGTCCTCGACTGTGTCCCACCAGAATGCCTCGCGACCGCAGAGTGGACACAGATCACGGATATGGCTGGCGACTAGTAGCCCGTTCTCGGAGACTTCATCATCAATCTGCCAGCGAGATATCGATGCGCGGCAGAAATCCTTCGCCTCCTCTTGCTTGAGCCAGCGGTGCAGTGCCTCGCTTGCAACCTCATATTGGCTGAAGGCTCCTACTGGCTGCGCGCTACCATCGAAGTTCACTACCATAGGTACGTAGACGTCGGCCACGGTATCGGCTGGCACAGGAGACACATCTCATTTGCGGCCCGCACCATCCTTGGCCGCAGGTTCATGCTTGGCACAATCTGCTCGGGGGCAGTTTCAGTTTCAGCCCCAAGCGAGTTGTCGTACATGAGTGCCGTATACTATGGCACTCACAGACAGACTCTCCTCATTGAATCTGGACATGTCGTCTGCGAAGGTATGGTATTCCCATGATCCAGAACCGTAGCACACGACTGCATTACCCGCTCCTCCTGGAAGGTCGTAGACGAAGGGTCCGTGGTCGGAGTTGTAGGGCATTCCATTCGGGTCGTCCATGATGCTATTCTTGGCCTGGACACTGACGTTGTAGCGTTGTGCGACACTTGGATTTGCCTCGATGAATCTTGCGAGCACCTCTTCTATCTGTGCTACTGTCTCGGCATCATTCCCGAACAAGGTCATCGAATCACCCCGTTCAAGGTCCACATGATTCATGTCGAAATTAGCGTAGAGTTGCAGTCTGCTCGATAATTCATCACTTCGTGAAGCGACATAGGCCTTGGAGCCATGTAGACCTTCTTCCTCACCGCCCCACGTGCAAATTTTGAGTGTGTGGTCGGGCTGTCCTATTTCTTGGTACAGGGCTCCGAACTGGTAACCTAATTCGACCACCGTCGAAGTGCCCGACGTGTCATCAACGGCTCCTGGCCCATTGTAGACGGTATCATGATGAGCACCAAGGATGATCTCGGTCTCATCCTTGCCGATGATTGTTCCACAGACCACTTTGATGTTGCGTGAATTGGTATTATCCACTTCAATGTCCATCTGTAATCGTGCATCTCCTCCAACGACCTCCTCCTGTATCAGTTCGCCGACACTCCTGCTGACCATCATGAAGGGAATGTCACTGGGAATTGATGTAAATTGAGTGACATCAATGGTCTTGAAGATGGGTATACAATCGCCTTCAACCACTTGATCACAGTTCAACGCATCGTTAACTACAATCAGAGCGAGGAGGCCATTGGCCTGTGCATTAAGGAAGGCAATCGTGTTACCGCCTACGCTGCCCGCAGACCAGAGCAGTCCGATGCTGTTCTCAGCATCTTGCCACAATACGTCGTCAGAGCCATTGCCAAGATCCACAACGGGGACGTTCTGGTCGAAGGTGATCACTCGAGTGCCGCTATAACCCTGGAGAACGAATTCCCGTGTATGATTGAACAGGATGATGTCGGGTTGGGTATTGAGGAATGGTCCACACGCGTTGAAGGGATTGATGCCAGGCCTACAGAATTCAAGAAGAGGCTCACGTGTGATCTCGAACATAGGCACACTGAATTCGAGTATCTCTACCTCGTCAAATCCAGCTGATTCGAGGTGCCCTGCGATGATCTGGGCTCCTTGTGATTCTGCTTCAGAACCTGATAATCTCGGTCCAAGTGCGACGAGTTCCTCAGCGACGCCGCGGGCCCGAGCTTGATCGAACCCTATGAGTTCGGCCTCACCTTGGCCGAAAAGAGGGCCCCAAGGCGCTAATCCCGTCGCTTGCGCGCCGATGAGTAGGATGACCACGGCAACGGCACCGATTACAGGAGGACGGGTCGCAAGGTCAGCCAGACGTTCATTCAACGTGACCTCGGTCAGAGTGACCTCAGCCGTCTCGGTCATCACGCCTCACCGATCTCCTTCCCAGTCCATCGTCGTCCAAGTGTGTGTTCAAGGTTCATCTGATCGAGGATACGAGCGACGATGAAATCAATGAGGTCATCGATCGTATCGGGGTGGTTGTAGAATCCAGGTGATGCAGGTAGAATGACCGCACCATGGGTTGAGAGTCTGGTCATCTGTTCAAGATGGACTGTTGCGAATGGTGCTTCGCGGGGGATCAGGATGAGTTTCCGTCGCTCCTTCAGAGCGACGATAGCTGAGCGAGTTGCAAGATTGTCACCAATCCCGCTGGCAATCTTTCCGATGGTGGTCCCGGAAGCAGGACATATGACAACGTGATCGATGCGTGCAGAACCTGAAGCAGATCTTGCAGCCACGTCGTCATTGGCATCCAATATAACATCAAATTTGTTAGCCAAATCCTCTGGAGTTGTGGAGCACTCATGTTGTAGTGTGAGCCGGCCTGAGTCTGTGACCACGAGTCGAACTTCAGCTCCAAGCTCACATAGCGCCTCAAGGAGCCGAACGCCATAGGCGGCACCAGAGGCACCACTGATGACAAGAACAACAGATGTCACGATTCTACGTGCCTCCGAGATATTCATCAAGCCTTGGTCCATTCGTGAGTGAGGTTAGAGCAGTGACCTCCTCTGAAGTGGCATGATAGATGTCGCGCTCAATGGTATGCGGTGCATTCTCAATCAGCGCTCTGGTTAATTCTTCCATCGAGCATATGTGTCCGAGGGTGGAGAGTGATGTGGTTGTACCTTCTTCAAGGCCACAGCCGCGCAGATTCTCGACTGCTCCTTGCTCGGTCTTCACATTGATGCTGATTCCATATCTGCTTACCCATTTGAAGAACGCTAGACCAATCGATGCGATCTTATTGCCCTCGATCCATACGCCTTGCATCCTCTCGTCTCGTTTGCCTTCGATTCCGAGATCGCTGAAAGCGGCAATGACCCATGCCTCGAGTCGAGATGTGACAGTGCGAACTGATTGCTCGTGCAGTCCCTGCCATGCGATGATAGGGTAGACGATGAGTTGGCCAGGGCCATGATAGGTGATGCCTCCACCACGGTCGACCTTCTCATGAGGAATCTTCGTCAGAGCCTTATAGCCATCATGCTGGGCTCGTCGGCCCACAGTGATCACAGCAGGGTGTTCGTTGAACAGCACGACGTCGTCAATCCTTCTTACCACTCGTTCAGCCTGGATGCGCTTCATCCATGGGTCGACAATGGCGTGTTCCAACACACCACATTCAATGGCCATGGAGCGCTGCACTTGGGTCACCCAGCACCTTGGTCATGTTGAGCGTTGTGACCTTGGACATGTCTGCCTGTTCAGATATCCCTGTCAGATTGGAACTGAGTGAATCCAACGTCTTTACCCGAGAAGCGTGAGCCAGCACGTATCGACATCATCAGGCCTTCATCTTCTCGACAGGCAGCACATACGCTCTTTTCTAAGATGATCTGGACACCTATTTTACTATCACAGAGATCGCATTTCCGTCGCCACCGCCTCCATCCGAAGAAGAATGTGAATCCTCCCCAGGCACCTGCGCCAGCGACAGTGGCGCTGGACTCGACACGGTCCTTCCAGCGCTTTGACTTAGTCGAGTTCTCCTCGACAAGTGCCTCTTCTTCGTTCTCCGGGGGGAGTTCCTCTAGTAGTATCTGATTGAAGAGATCCTGTATTGTATCATTGGTCACATTAGTCACGTTCTCTGTAATCTCGGGTTGAGTCGCAGTTTCATTTGTTGGATCTGCAATAACGATACTTCCGCCCCCGTCACTTCCCCAACGAGATGGGTCGAGCGGGAACAGGTCCTCTGCGTCAGGGACGCCGTCGTCGTCATCGTCGGAGTCATTATTGTCGCCAATACCGTCTGAATCAGTGTCGATGGTTTCACGGGAATCGAGCGGGAAATCATCCTCTTCATCAGGAACTCCATCTCCATCATCATCTGTGTCATTGTTGTCACCGGTGCCATCTCCATCAGTATCTGTGGATTCATCGGGATCGGCTGGGAATCTGTCGTCAGTATCATTGGTTCCATCATTGTCATCATCGGTGTCGTTGTTGTCACCAATTCCATCGCCATCATTGTCGCTCTGCTCGTTTGGATCTAGAGGGAATCTGTCAAACTCATCCTCTAATTCATCCCCGTCATCATCAGTATCTGCATTGTTTCCGATACCATCTCCATCAGTGTCTGTCTGTTCACTTGGGTCCTTGGGGAAACTATCCTCCTCGTCGTTCACTCCATCCCCATCATCATCATCATCGTTGATGTCTGGGATGGTGTCACCATCTTGGTCGACAAGAACTTCGATTGTGAACGAAGTGCTGGCAGATCCTCCAGTATTGTTGGCCCAGATCGTGTACGTGGTCCTGTCGAGATAGATGGACGTGTTTCCTTCGATGGTCTGTGTGGAGATGTTGAAATACAATCCAGCAGGAAGATCAGGAGTTATTGTCCAGATTGCTGCAGTTCCACCAAGGTTGGTGACATTAATCGGTACCATCGGGACTCCTGTAACGAGGTCTTGGTATGACATTGAGAGTGTGAGGTTGGCGAGTGGTTCATTGATCAGGATGGTGATGTAGGTGAATGCTTGGCCCCCTGAATTATTGGCCCATATGTTGTAGGTGGTCTCAGTCATGTTGACGAGTGGTGTGCCGCCAATCGCTCCGGTTGTTGGATCGAAGGTCATACCAGCTGGAAGTGCTGGTGAGATAGCCCACGATTCGATTGCACCGCCACTGGTTGAGAATGTAATTCCGTTCGAGGGTGTGCCTCGAGTGAGTACCGTATAAGCGGTTGAGGGTGTGATCACTGCTGAGGGCTCGACGATGGTCAGGTTGAAGTTCACTGAATCAACTCCACCACTGCTGTTGGCCCAGATTGTGAAGGTGGATGTGGTCATGTTGACAAGTGGGTTGCCACTGATCAGTCCATTGGTCGTATTGAACTCAAGACCAGTTGGGAGTTGAGGGTGGATGGCCCATGTGGCTGCCACCCCACCACTGTTGTTCAGAGTGATGGCAGTCATCGGGGTGCCTCGGGTGAGCGTCATCTCGTCAACACTTACCATGAGAATCGGAGCAGGCTCAAGCACCCGTATGGAGACAAATACCTCATCGATTCCCCCTGTGTTGATTGCTCGAATAGTGTAGATGGTTGTGGTCATGTTGACCGACGGTGTGCCAGTGATACTCCCCGTGCTTGAATTGAAGACCAAACCTTCTGGAAGAACCGGTGTGATTGTCCATGAGGCGATGTTTCCTCCAGTGTTGCTGAACGTGATATTGATTATCGGCACTCCTCGTGTCAGGACGACCGAGTTGGTTGAGGCAGAAATCTTGGCAACCGGTTCAAGAATCGTCAGAGTGATGATGGTCGGCACGGATGCAGCAGTGTTGTTCGCCCAGATGGTGAAGGTTGTTGAGGTCATGTTCACAGTTGGAGCACCTGTAATCGAACCATTGCTCGAGTTGAAGGCCAGTCCAGCGGGCAGACTGGGGTGGATAGACCATGAATCAACGATTCCACCTGTGTTTGTCATGCTGATCATGCCCATCTGGATGTCCCTTGTCAATGTGGAGGAGGATGTGGAGGGTGAGATTACTGCAGCGGGTTCGATGATTGTCACGTTGATGAGCACAGAATCCGAGCCACCAGTATTGTTCGCCCAGATTGTCCACTGACCTTGCACTCCGCTGGTTGTCGGTGTGCCTGAAATCATGCCAGAGCTGAGATTGAAGGTCAATCCGGGTGGGAGCGCTGGATGAATGGCAAAGGATGCGATTGTACCACCACTGTTTGCGATGGTGACGGGCCAGGCAGGAATTGTGCGGATGAGGATTGAGGATGAGTTCGAAATGCTGAGAATTGCCACAGGCTCATTGACAGTGATTGAGATGGTGGTGAATGCAGCACCTCCTGTGTTGTTTGCCCAAATCGTCCAGACCTTAGTGGTCATGTTCGCAGTAGGTGCCCCACTGACCGAGCCGGTCATCGGGTTGAAGACCAATCCATCTGGGAGTGCAGGATGGATCGCCCAGACTGCCACAACACCGCCTGTGTTCGTCATGTTCAGCACCGTCATCGGAACTCCTCGCGTCAGCGTTATCGATGCGAGGGATGGGGAGGGGATTGCAATGGGCTCGTTGATCGTGATGCTGATGCTGACTGAGCTGGCCCCTCCTGAATTATTGGCCCATATGGTATAGGTGGCTGCACTCATGTTCACTGTTGGTGTTCCATCAATCATTCCAGATGTCGTGCTGAAAGACAGGCCAGCTGGAAGTGCAGGTTGAATCTGCCATGTGGCTGCCATCCCGCCCGTGTTCTGGACAGTGATGGCATCCATCGTCACAGTACGGGTCAGGTTGATGGCAGTAGTCGATGCGGTGAGCACTGCAGTTGGCTCATTGATGGTGATTGAAATCTGGGTTGCAGATGACCCCCCAGTATTGTTCGCCCAGATCGTGAAGATGGTCGTGCTCATGTTCACAGTTGGAGTTCCAGATATGGATCCAGATGTGAGGCTGAAGGAGAGGCCAGTTGGAAGTACAGGTTTGATCGCCCATTGTTCAACAATTCCGCCACTTGTACTGATTGTGACATCGGTCATCTTGATGCCTCGTGTCAGCACACTGTTCGTGGAAGATACGTTGAGTGAGGATGCGGGTTCATTGATGGTGATCGAGACCGTCTTCGAGGCACTACCACCTGTGTTGTTGGCGTACACAGTATAGGTCGTGACAGTCGAATTAACTGTGGGCGTTCCACTGATGCTCCCAGTGGTCGAGCTGAGGGTCAGGCCCGCGGGTAAAGCAGGAGAGATGGCGAATGTGGCGATGGCTCCTCCAGTGTTAGTCAGCGTGATTGGTGACATCGATAGGCCTCGGGTCAGTGTCGAGTTGGTCGTTGAGAACGAGAGCACTGCGACAGGCTCGTTGATGGTGATGGTGAAGGTGCGTGATACTGAACCACCTGTGTTGTTGGCCCAGAATGTGTAGGTCGTCGCCGTGGAATTGACCTGAGGAGTTCCGGTAATTGAGCCTGGACCGGTGTTGAACGTCAGTCCAGAAGGCAGGGCAGGATCGTATTCCCATGTTGCGATAGCACCGCCGGTGTTCGAGAAGACGATGGCACTCATCACACTTCCACGGGTCAGCGTTGCGCTGTTGACGTATCCTGCGATGACTGCCACCGGTTCCTTGATCGTGATGTTGACCACGATTGATGCTGAGCCCCCAGAATTGTTAGCGAAGATGGTGTAGGATACCTGAGTCTGATTCACCGTTGGTGTGCCTGTGATCGACCCGCTGCTCGTGCTGAATACCAATCCCGCTGGAAGGCTCGGGTCAACTGCCCATATTGCAACTGCCCCTCCCGTGTTGGACATCGTGATTGCCCCCATGGCCGCGTCACGCGTGAGTGAGATGCTGGAGACTGATGCAGTCAGTGCTGCGACCGGTTCATCGATGGTGATGGATACATTGGTCGATGCAGCACCACCTGAGTTATTGGCCCAGATGGTGAAGGTTGTCGATGTCATGTTCACTGTTGGCGTACCACTGATGGTGCCCGATACTGTGCTGAAGGAAAGGCCCGCTGGAAGGCTCGGGTGAATTGCCCAGGATTCGACCATACCCCCTGAATTGGTGATGATGACAGATGTCATGGTCACGCTGCGCGTCAGATTCACCGAGCTCGCCGATGCGGTGATCGAAGCGAGGGGCTCGTTAATCGTGATTGAGATGGTAACGGTAGCCGAACCTCCTGAGTTGTTAGCGTACACCTTGTAGCCTGTGGTCGTTGAATTGACAGTTGGCGTCCCTGAGATTATGCCAGAGGTCGTGCTGAAGGTGAGCCCAGTTGGCAATGCTGGCTCAATGGCCCATGTGGCGACCACACCTCCTGAATTGGAGAATGTGATGTCCGTCATCTCAGTGCCGCGTGTCAATTTCACGTTGGTGGCCGAACCCGTGATTACTGCGACAGGCTCGTTGATTGTGATCGAAATGGTCACGGTAGCCGTGCCGCCCGAGTTGTTCGCGTACACCTTGTAGGCTGTGGTCGTTGAATTGACAGTCGGTGTCCCTGAGATCTTTCCCGAGGTTGTGCTGAAGCTGAGTCCAGCAGGCAGTGTCGGCTCGATGGCCCACGTGGCTACTGGACCTCCTGAATTGGATATCGTGATGGGTGTCATCCCAGTGCCCCGCGTCAAGATTACCGTGGTAGTTGATGCAGTCAGTGATGCGAGTGGCTCGTTGATTGTGATAGCGATGTTGAAGGTGCTGGTACCACCAGAATTTCGTGCAGTGATCGTATAGGTCGTGTTGGACAACTGGACCGTAGGCGTTCCTGAAATCTCACCACTTGTGAAGTTCAAACTCAAGCCTGCAGGTAAAGCAGGACTGATTGAATATCCGTACACATTCGATGAGGAATCAAGGACAACATACTTGAGGTAGTCATTGGTTTTATCAAAGTAGGAAATGTGCACAGCATCATTTGAATCAATGGCAATTGAGGTGTAATATCCCACAATTCCAGTGGTGTCAACCGAAGTATTGGTCCAAGAAGATGCAGATGAACACGATGATGCACAAGTCGCATACTTGAGGTCTCGATTGGTGGCATCATAGTAGGAAATGTGCACAGCATCATTGGAGTCAATGGCAATTGAGGTGAAATGTCCCACAATTCCAGTGGTGTCTACCGAAGTCTTGGTGAAAGAAGATGCAGATGAACACGATGATGCACAAGTAGCATACTTGAGGTCGCCATTGGTAGTATCACGGTAGGAAATGTGCACAGCATCATTGGAATCAATGGCAATTGAGGTGTAATATCCCACAGTTCCAGTGGTGTCAACCGAAGTATTGGTCCAAGAAGATGCAGATGAACACGATGATGCACAAGTAGCATACCTGAGGTCGTAATTGGTATAATCAAGGTAGGAAATATGCACAGCATCATTTGAATCAATGGCGATTGAGGTGTACGAGCCCACATTTCCAGTGGTGTCTACCGAAGTATTGGTCCAAGAAGATGCAGATGAACACGATGATGCACAAGTCGCATACTTGAGGTCGCCATTGGTAGTATCACGGTAGGAAATGTGCACTGCATCATTGGAATCAATGGCGAGTGAGGTCCAATAGCCCACATCTCCAGTGGTGTCAACCGAAGTCTTGGTCCAAGAAGATGCAGATGAACACGATGATGCACAAGTAGCATACTTGAGGTTTTCATTGGTATAATCACGGTAAGAAATGTGCACAGCGTCATTGGAATCAAGGGCGATTGAGGGGTGCCCGCCCACACTTCCAGTGGTGTCCACCGAAGTAGTGACCCAGGAACCACTCTTATCGGTAGCATACTTGAGGTCGTCATTTGTACCATCATAGTAGGAAATGTGCTTGTATCCATTCGAATCAATAGCGATTGATATGGACTGGTCTGCATCCAAGACAGATTCGATTACAATGCCTGACGGGATTGCACCACCAGTATTGGTCGGCGTTGCTGTTGGTGACATGGCGGTGTTGTTGGTCAAGACAAACCAATCGGGAGAATACACGATGTTTGGTGCCTGGTCGTTGACGACGATGGTGATGGTTGTTGTATCTGTTCCACCAGAGTTTCGAGCCGTGATGGTGTAGGTGGTGTTGGTCAAGAGTGCTGTTGGTGTTCCTGAAATCTCACCTGTGGCGGCGTTCAAACTCAAGCCTGCAGGTAAGGATGGACTAATCGAGTAGCCATATACATTAGATGAAGAATCAAGCGCGACATACCCGAGATCGTCATTGGTGTTATCATAATAGGAAATGTGGACAGCATCATTGGAATCAATGGCGATTGAGGTGTGCGAGCCCACATTTCCAGTGGTGTCTACCGAAGTATTGGTCCAAGAAGATGCAGATGAACACGATGATGCACAAGTCGCATACTTGAGGTCGTAATTGGTGTTATCAAAGTAGGAAATATGCACAGCATCATTGGAATCAACAGTGATTGAGGAGTACAAGCCCACATCCCCAGTGGTGTCAACCGAAGTATTGACCCAAGAACCGCTCTTATCGGTCGCATACTTGAGGTCTCGATTGGTGAAATCATAATAGGAAATGTGCACAGCATCATTGGAATCAATAGCGATTGAGGTGTAATCTCCCACATCCCCAGTGGTGTCAACCGAAGTATTGACCCAAGAACCGCTCTTATCGGTCGCATACTTGAGGTCTCGATTTGTCAAATCATGATAGGAAATGTGCACAGCATCATTGGAATCAAGGGCTATGGAGGTGTAAAAGCCCACCCACCCAGTGGTGTCAACCGAAGTCGTGGTCCAAGAAGATGCAGATGAACACGATGATGCACAAGTCGCATACTTGAGGTCGTAATTGGTGTTATCAAAGTAGGAAATATGCACAGCATCATTGGAATCAATGGCGATTGAGGTGTAATATCCCACAGATCCAGTGGTGTCAACCGAAGTCGTGGTCCAAGAAGATGCAGATGAACACGATGATGCACAAGTAGCATACCTGAGGTCGTAATTGGTACTATCATAATAGGAAATGTGCACAGCATCATTGGAATCCAGGGCGATTGAGGTGTAAAGGCCTCTATCATAGCTTGATCCGCCGTCAACCGAAGTAGTGACCCAAGAACCACTCTTATCGGTAGCATACTTGAGGTCCTCATTGGTCTTATCAAAGTAGGAAATGTGCTTATATCCATTCGAATCAATAGCGATTGATAGGTACCGGCCCACATCGCCTGTTGAGTCGATAATGCCCGACGGGATTGCACCACCGGTATTGGTCGGCGTTGCTGTTGGTGACATGGCGGTGTTGTTAGTCAAGACAAACCAGTCTGGAGAATAGGCGATACTTGGTGCCTGGTCGATGGTGATTGTGTAGGTGTCAGTACCACCCGAGTTCCGCGCCGTAATGGTGTAGGTGGTGTTGGTGGACGGGAGTGCCGTTGGTGTGCCTGAAATCGTACCGTTTCCAGTGTTGAACGTCAAGCCCGCTGGCAAAGCAGGACTGATTGAATATCCGTACACATTCGATGAGGAGTCAAGGGTGACACACTTGAGGTCGTAATTGGTATAATCACTTCGGTAGGAAATGTGCACAGCATCATTGGAGTCAATGGCAATTGAGGTCTCATACGCTTGAGGTCCAGAGTCAACTGAAGTCGTGACCCAAGAACCGCTCTTATTGGTCGCATACTTGAGGACGTAATTGGTATTATCAAAGTAGGAAATGTGGATAGCATCATTGGAGTCAATGGCGATTGAGGTGTAATAGCCCACATCTCCAGTGGTGTCAACCGAAGTCTTGGTCCAAGAAGATGCAGATGAACACGATGATGCACAAGTAGCATACTTGAGGTCGCCATTGGTATTATCAAAGTAGGAAATATGCACAGCATCATTTGAATCAATGGCGATTGAGGCGTCCTTGCCCACAGTTCCATAGGTGTCAACCGAAGTAGTGGTCCAAGAAGATGCAGATGAACACGATGATGCACAAGTAGCATACTTGAGGTCGCCATTGGTATAATCACTGTAGGAAATATGCACAGCATCATTTGAATCAATGGCGATTGAGGTGCCCCTGCCCACATTTCCAGTGGTGTCAACCGAAGTCTTGGTCCAAGAAGATGCAGATGAACACGATGATGCACAAGTCGCATACTTGAGGTCGCCCATGGAGTTATTATGATAGGAAATATGCACAGCATCATTGGAATCAATGGCGATTGAGGTGTGCGAGCCCACATTTCCAGTGGTGTCTACCGAAGTATTGGTCCAAGAAGATGCAGATGAACACGATGATGCACAAGTAGCATACTTGAGGTCGCCATTGCTATAATCACGGTAGGAAATATGCACAGCACCATTTGAATCAATGGCGATTGAGGTGTACTGGCCCACATTCCCAGTGGTGTCTACCGAAGTAGTGACCCAAGAACCACTCTTGTCGGTAGCATACTTGAGGTCGCCATTGGTGGTATCATAATAGGAAATATGTTTGTATCCATTCGAATCAATAGCGATTGAGCTAGTCATTCCCACATTGCCTGTTGAGTCGATAATGCCTGACGGGATTGCACCACCGGTATTGGTAGGTGTTGCTGTTGGCGACATTACAGTACCTTTTGTCAAAACAAACCAATCTGGAGAATACGAGATGTTTGGTGCCTGATCGTTGATGGTGATTCTGATGGTTGCTGAAGTGGAACCTGCCGAGTTATTGGCCCAAATTGTGTAGGTGGTGCCTCCGGCATTGTTCACTGTCGGTGTTCCAGTGATGTCACCCGTCGTGGTGTTGAATGTGAGGCCTGATCGAAGTGCTGGACTGATGGCCCATGAGGTCACTCCTCCACCTGTATTGGCAAATGAGGTAACACCTGCAGGCTTACCTCGAGTCAGTGTCCATGTCCCTGGTCCTGTGATTGAGGGAGGGATGTTGTCCACAGTGAGTGTGATTGTGTCAACATAGGATCCGTTGTTTGCTCTGGCTGTAATCGAGTAGACCGTCGCATTGGAGACCGATGTGGGAGTCCCTGAGATTGTACCGCTGGCTGTGTTCAAGCTGAGTCCAGCAGGAAGTGCAGGACTGACTGTGTATGTGCACCACGAGCAGTTGCTCGTCAAAGTGAGAGACATGGATGTATTGAGCTGTGAGGTGACTGTCGTCGAGGCGTGCGTGAATGCAGGGATGACCTTGATGTTCACGTCTTGGACATAAGAGGTGCCGGCAGTCGAGGAATTCACCCATGCTGAGTTCACTGTACCTGTTGAATCAAGGGTTGTTGGAGTTCCAACCCATTGCGCGTAGCTGCTGGCCACCGTGGTGGAAGGGGTTGCAGTATTGGTCAGTGGGTTGGTGATTGTGCTGGTCGAGGAGGCGTACTGCAGGGTCAAGGTGAGCTTCTTCTGATATTGGCCTGCTCCATTTCCATAGCCAAGGCAGGCAACCTGGCCATTATCGAGGCTGGCACATGTCGCGGCGGTGGAGCCCATGATGCTTGTCACCTTGCGACCGGTAGGGAGCGTCATCTTGACGGGAGTGTGGGATTGTTGCGTCGTTCCATCTCCTAAACCGGGGCAAGGATTACCGCAGTCAGAGACATAGTGGTACCCCCAGCAATAGGCCGTGCCGTCACTCATCGCCGCACAGAATCTGGTATTCCCTGCAGCGATCTGTACCACGGTCTTGTTGGCAGGCATCGTCACATAGATCGGAACTTTCGAATCGGTGCCGCTGTTCCTGCCCAGCTGTTTGGAGCTTCCATCTCCCCAACACACCAATGATGCATCATCCAGAATCGCGCAGGCCGATGATGCGGTATATCCACTTGAGAGAGCAACCGCTCTGCGACCGCTCGGTAAGTGGGCGTAGACTGGTGTGGAAGAATCGTTGGTGTCATCGTTGCCGAGCTGGCCTTGCCCTCCTTCTCCCCAACACATGACTGAGCCGTTGTCCAGAATAGCGCATGCGAAGTAATTGTAGGCTTCAAGGGCTGTAACGGTACGACCAGCAGGTATGCTGACATAACTCGGCGTTGCTTTGCCGTAGACCTTGCTCGTATCTGGCCATCCGGTGGAGAAGTTCGAGCAGCCTGCATCGTAGGTCGAGGAGCTGCAGATGCTTCCATCTCCGATCTGGCCGACATCGTTGAATCCAGTGCACATTGCCGAGCCATTGTCGAGGACGACGCATTGGAAATTAGTCCCGAATGAGATACTGATCGCTTCTCGTCCAGCGGGGAGTGTGAGATGGACAGGTGAGGAGGCATAGGTGGAGCCGGAACAGTACTGTGTGTTCACGCAGGAGTAGTACTTGCCGTCTCCCAGCATGCCCGTCCCCCAGCACATCGCTGAACCATTGTCCAGCACCGCGCATCGACCGCTGCTCATGTCGGTTGCAGTACGGTTCGAAGGCAGGTCGACATAGACAGGATTGGAGACCACCGTGTTCCAGCAATTGCCACATGAGGTGACTCCATCACCAAGCCCTCCACCGCGACGCTTGCCCCAGCACAGGATGCTCCCGTTCGACTGCAACGCGCAAGAATGCTGCCCCGCCCCGCCGATGACTGAATTGTTGACTTTCCCTTCATACAGTGATAGATTCGACACAAGGTTGTCGGATTCGATCGAGGTCGAATTCTCGATCATTGAGCGATCCAGAAGTGTGTTGATGCTGGTGTAGAATCCCTTGACCACGGTCACAGAAGGTGTCGTTCCGTCAGATGACAGTGTGACGACTTTGCTGTAGGATCCATTGGTGGACGTGCCTGTGACTGTGTAGGTGGCGGTGAAACCGAGCGATCCGAGACTCGATGTCCCTGAGATCTCTCCAGTCGTCGTATTGAATGACATCCACGAGGGAAGGTCGGGAGCGATCGTGAAAGTGCACCAGGTACATGTCTGCGAAGGGGTATGGCTGAGCGCTCCGCTCGAAGGTACGTTGAGTGTCGAGGACGTGTATCCGAATGGCTCGAGTACGGTGATGCGTACGGTGGTCGAATAACTGGATGTCGTTGAGTTCGCCCACACCATGTGGTCATAGACGCCTGTCTGGTTCGCAGTCCCGAGCCACTCGCCTCGGCGCACTGCTCCATCCATCGCCTTGCTGTGGTTCGTGAGTAGATTGGGCGTGGTCAGTCCGTAAGGTGAGGCAGATGTCAGGTTCCCGAGTCCGAGTTGACCGTAGAGATTGCTGCCCCAACATGAGATGTTGTAGTCATCGAGCACTGCACAGGTGTGTGAATCTCCTGTCGTGAGGCCTATGAGCGTTCGACCTGAGCCCACGTTCACACTCTGCGGTGATTTCTTGTTCGTCGTGCTGCCGATGCCCAGTTGTCCGCGGTCGTTCTTACCCCAGCAGTTCATCGAATCATCTTGCAGGATGACGCAGGTGTGGCGCCCATCGACCGATACCTGAGTGGCGGTATTCGTTCCAAGGTCGACCTTCTTTGGAGTGGTCCGGTCGGTCCAGGTACCATCTCCGACAGAACCGTCGCCGTTGAATCCCCAACATTTCACGTTTCCATTATCGAGGATGGCACAGGTATGCGCCGATCCAGCTGCAACATCCACTGCGGTTCGCCCGTCAGCCAAATCCACGGTCTTTGGTGAATTCTTATCAGCAGTGTTCCCCAATCCGAGCTGGCCTTGCCAGTTCAGACCCCAGCATACCAGATCGGCATTATCGAGGATTGCACAATTGTGCTCATCACCTGCAGTCAGTGAAACTGCAGTTCGCCCAGTGCCCAGATCCACGCTCACAGGAGTGTGAACTGCCATTGTGCCAGTCGTGTTCGTATATCCGGCACCTATCTGTCCAGCCCCGTTCTTACCCCAACATTTGACAGCACCCGATTCGGTCATTACACAGGTGTGGTAGTCGCCAGCAACCACTTGGGCCGCCTTGACTCCTGTGCCGAGGTCCACGATGGTTGGAGTGGCGGTCAGATTGGTCGCGCTGCTGTTCGCATAACCTCGGCCTAGTTGGTAGTGTGTGTTCGCTCCCCAACACGTCAGATCTCCTCCTACAAGCACTGCGCAGGCGTGGTTCGTTCCTACAGTGATCTGCTTGACTCTTGCATCAGATCCAAGGTCGACGTACTGGGCATTGGGGTACTTCTGAGTACTACTGGCAGCGACTGAACTGACGAATCCTAGACCTAGTTCTCCGTTGGTGTTCAGGCCCCAGCACGCCAGTGACTCATTCAGGAATGCTGCGCAGTTACTCTTACCTCCACCAGCGATCAAGTCTGATGGGTTCAGGCCATCAGTGAGGAAATCGAATCCAGGGGTGCTTGCATCTACGCCCCTGGTCTGTGAGTCATCGAGTACTGAGTCAGGTAGTGATGTCGTGATGATATCCTTGAATCCGAGGTATGTCGTAGCCTGTGTGAGAGCGGATGCAGAGGTATGGGTGAGTGACAATGTCGTGGTGTTCGAGCCATTATGGGCCAGTGCCGTGATGGTGAAGGTTGCCGTCCAGTCATAGGTCACAGCACTGATCGAGCCACTGATGGTACCATTGGCGCGGTTGAGTGAGAGTCCTGAGGGAAGTGATGGGTTGATGCTGTATGTGCACCAGTCGCAGTACACAGTTCCTGCGACATTGACCGAGCCCACACTCACGGCCTGTGAGCTTGCTCCGTAATCGATAGCGCCAAGGACGCGGATGTTCAAGTTGGATGAGTAGGATGCAGAGGATGTGTTGTTCGCCCAGTTAGTGTATGTGATACCACTGGAAGGTGTGTTCGGTGTCCCATGCCATCGATGCGTCTCTGGGACTGGCATCAGGCCATCTGTGAGACTCACGTAGACGGGGGATTTCTCAGGAGTCTGGAGATAGGCTGTCGAGCCCCCATTCCCTATCTTCCCATACGAACGCTCACCCCAGCACATGGCAGTGCCATTGTCGAGGATTGCGCATGTGTGGGCATCATCAGATAATGCCCCGTCTGCGTTGGTGTGGATATCGGTGACCTTGCGTCCACTGGGGATGCTGACCGCTCGTGACGTGGTGCGATCGTTCGTCTTACCCTCGCCGATCTGTCCATCGCTACCCTCGCCCCAGCACCGTGCAGCACCATTATCCATGACCATGCAGGCCGTGTCATAGCCAACAGACAACTTGATCGCATCTCCACTCGGCATCGTAATCTTCGTTGGTGATGACTTGTCAGTGGTCGCTCCGTTACCTAAGCGTCCTGCATCTCCTTCACCCCAGCAGTAGACATCTCCATCATCCATTAGGGCACAGGTGAATTCACTGCCGACTCCAATTGATATCGCTTTAACTCCTGATGGAAGACTGACCTGTGTGGGAGTACTGGAGGATGAGGGGGAGGTTGAGCCTATCCCGAATTGACCCTTGTTATTATTGCCCCAGCAGTAAGCAGTGCCGTCTGTCATCGCAGCACAGGTGTGAACTTCGCCTGCACTAATCTCAGTCGCAGCTTTGCCCAAGGGGAGGTCAACATAACTTGGATTCTTTCGCTGTGTTGTTGTACCATCTCCAAGTCTGCCACCTTGATTCCAACCCCAGCACATCGCTGAACCATTGTCAAGGACTGCACAGGAATGATATCCCCCGGCCGAGATATCGACAGCATCTCTGCCTGATGGCAGGCCAACTTTCTGGGGTGAAGTCTTGTCGACTGTCTTTCCATACCCTAGCTTACCCTTTTCCCCCTCACCCCAACAGTAGGCGTCGCCATTGTCCACGATTGCACAACTGTGGCCCAGTGAACCCGAAGTTGTTGCTACAGCATCTCGACTTGCAGGAAGGGAGACACTAGTGCTTGGTGTATTCTTGTTTCCTGTCGTGCCGCCGTTCCCGAGTTGGCCCTCTCCATCGTGGCCCCAGCACTTCATTCCTCCATCGGCCCATACTGCGCACGATGATTCACCGGCAGCAGAGATCGAGTTCGCATCCAACAGACCATTTCCTGTTGTCGTGAATGGCATGTTTGTTGGGCTTCCAGAGGTCTCGAAGGTTGAGGCACCACTGATCACAGTCGAGTTAAGCGGGGTATCTACACTCGCTTCGAATCCGTTCACGAGTGTGACTATTGGAGTTGCAGCATTCGAGGTCAGGGTGATGCTTGTTGTGTCCGAGCCGTTGCTAGCCGTTCCAGTGATGGTGTAGGTGCCACTGAAACCTATGTCTCCCAATGGTGATGTTCCGGTGATTGCTGCGGAGGAGGTGTCGATACTCATCCAGTTGGGCAGTGCGGGTTCGATCGAATATGTGCACCAGTCACAGTTGTTGGTCGGCGTGACACTGATGGCTCCGCTCGATGGAATCGAAAGACTGGCAGTGGTGTAATCCGTTGCGGGGACGACTCTCAGGATGGCGCGTGCTGAGGCAGATGTGGAAGTGGTGTTGGCCCAAGCGGTCAGGGTCTTTCCATTGGTTGTATCAGCTGGTGTTCCGTACCAAGTTGCTCGCCCGGGATTCGCCTTCACCTTTGGAAGCCATTTGACATACTTGAGTTCGTTGACCACCGTAGATGTGCCATCCATCAAACCGTCGCAGATGACGGTACTATCGACGGTGGTGCAATCGCTCAGGTTAGCGCGTCCGAGCGCATAATTGACGTTGGAACCTGTGCACATCACAGACTCATTGTCGAGGGTCCAGCACGTGTGTCGGTCATGCGTGGAGACCCCAGTGACAGCCCTTCCTGATGGAAGTTCAACGTACTCTGCTGTGATTGCTTTCCCAAAGTAACCCCGTGTGATGTCTGTTGCTGCACCGTTAAGGCCTAACTGTCCATATGGGTTGTATCCCCAACACGTGGCGGAACCGTTGTCCATGACGGCACAGGTATGCGAGTACGAAGCTGAGAGTGTGACTGCTGAGCGATTCGCAGGCAGCACGACATTGACAGGTACCTTCTGGTCAGACTGAGTGATCGAACCATTGTTGCCTAGCCGTCCGCCAGTTCCTTTGCCCCAGCACATGACCGAGCCGTTGTCAAGAATGGCACACGCGTGCTCCCATCCCACTGCAACACTTGTTGCCTCGACTCCCGCTGGGAGGTGGACAAAGACGGGTACGCTCGAATCGCTGGTCTTGTTATTGCCGAGTCGGCCATTCGAACCCTCGCCCCAGCACATGACCGAGCCGTTGTCCAATACCGCACAGGCCTCGTCCTGCCAGGGGCTGGAATCGATCTTGCTGTTGGTCGAAATCTGTTTGACAGTTCGGCCGGTCGGAATCTGGACATATTGTGGTGTGTCGTAGTTCGCCGTCTTGTTATTGCCAAGGGCCCCATTCAGTCCGCGTCCCCAACACATCGCTGAACCGTTATCGAGCACGGCACAGGCAGACAGCCCGGCAGTGCTGATTTGAGTGGCGTAGCGCCCTTCAGGGATCTGGGCATACACAGGTTCGTCCTCGGTCGAGCTGACGCTGGAATTACCATCTGCAAGCTCCCCGTGGAAGTTCTGACCCCAGCAGACAGTCGATCTGTTGTCGAGGATGGCACAGGCATGATTGACTCCGCCGGCCACCTGATATGCGGTCCGTCCTGCAGGAAGTCGAACATATCCTGGATGGAACTGGAACTGCGTATCGGGGTAGGTGCTTCTTGTACCGTTACCATTGGCTCCGTAAGTCTGCCCTCCCCAGCACATGATTGAGCCGTTGTTACTGATTACACAGGTATTGGTATATTGTGTTGTGACGATGTGGTTGCTTGCTCCAAGGCCCGAGAAGAACAGTCCTTCGGGTGGGTTCGATGATTCAATGATCGTGGCATTCTCAACGACTGACGTGTTGAATCCTGCACTGACTTCGAAATCGAATCCTCGCACAGCAGTGATCCTGTTTGAGTTGACTCCTTCTCCAGAACCCTGCTGAGTCGTGACGATCAATGAATGGTAATTGTCCGACTTGTTGACGTTGACGATGTGTATGTCATCGTTCGAGTCGATCACCATCGCCGTGTAGTAGCCGAACCCATAACCTGTGGCGCCATTGCTTGGAACATTGCTTGGAACACCGACCTCGCTCGTCGTCCATGATCCAGTTGCATTCGTGGAGTATCTGAGTCTGCGGTAACTGTTGTGTTGGTCTGAGATGTGTATGTCATCATTAGAATCAATGGCGATTGAAGGGTAGGCTCCCACCTGGTTTGTACCATGGCTGGGGGGACCTATCGAGTTCAGTACCGTCCAAGAGCCACCGGTGTTCTTTGCATATCCTAGTCTCCAATTGCTGGTTGTCCTGGTATAGGTGATGTGCACACCGTCATTCGAATCCAGAGCGATGGATGGATCTCGCACTCTGCCCTGGGTCCCCCCGGTTCCAGAGATGTACTCTGCCTCCCATGTCCCATTCTTGTTGTGTGCGTAGCCTGCCAGACCTGAGGTCGTGTTTTGGAATACGATGTGTGCCTTATCGTTGCTATCGATGGCGATGTCCGAGTACTTGCCAATTCCAGAGCCAGAATCATCCGAATCAACGGTCGTTGAGACCCAGGTCCCGTTCGCATTGGTCGTGTATCTCAACTCCCCTTTTACGCTCTGCGACTCAGTTGTAACGTATGAGATATGGATGGCATCATTCGAATCAATGGCGATGGATGTCCCCAGATTCTGATTCGACCACGGTGAGGCGGAACTCTTTTTCAGTGAATGGAGGGCAGTTGTCTCCCAAACTCCGCTCGCATCCGTTGCATGCATGAGTTCGGCAGAGGTCAGATTCACGTAGGATATGTGGGCCTTTCCTTGTGAGTCCACTGCGATCGACGAGAATTCCCCCGTTTCCTTGTTGATAGTCGTGCTACCGCTGTCAATGGTCTGGTTGACCCAGGTTCCCGATCTGTCGGTGGCATACTTCAGACTGCTCGCACCTGTATCATAGTAAGCGACATGGATCTTGTCGTTGGCGTCGATCGCTGCTGAGGTGTACAGGTACAGCTTGTACTGCGTTGAATGCTCTTCGATGGTGAAATGAGTGCTATTGGTCACTCCAGAGGTCCAACTGCTGCTGCTGAATGACACATCTGGTAGGACCATAGTCTGGGTCTCTGAATCGGACATCATGTCTGCAGCAGGGGCGAGCCATGGCATCGCAAGGAGTAGGAAGACAAGTCCGAATGGAGTCAAATCCATCTTGGCTGAGGCTGGGGTCAAAGCACCTGCACGTGGTTGTTCGTGCGCTTCTTGGCAGTCTCCGAACATGTTCGCAAAAAAAATCTCCTTCCGCGAACTTCTTGAATTAATTGGTGGTAATTCCCATTATTCGTGATTCGGTTGGCCTCCCTCTTTTCCGACTATTGCAAATGAACAGAATCTCATGTTCCGCGCATGAATGATTTTGGAGGGTATCGCCACCACACATTTCATGGGCGAGCGGAAGCCTTGTTTTGCCGCCCTTTGGATTGTTGTCCTGTTGGCCTTCTCAGTGCTGCCCGCACTGGTCGATGTTTCTGAGCCAGTTCTGGACTCAGACCATCCTCTTGGTGGAGCGGCGCTCTCGAGTGTGGGAGATTTCACGGTCCCAGCACAGGTGGACGCCTTGGCGGCTTGGGATTCAGGTGCTTGCCTGAATCTTGTTGATCAGGGTCTCCTCTGTTGGGGGCACCCCGATGGGGCGACGGGTAATCACTCCTCCTTCCCACTTCCATCTATCCTTGCGACCGACATCGAGATGACTGCGATTGCAGCAGGTGGTAAGACCGCGTGTGCAATCGATGATGTGGGGGGTGTTCATTGCTGGGGCAACAACAGTGCCGGACAGGCAGGGCAGTATCGTACTCCCTACTCGGGGTCCGAATGGCTGTCTGACCCCACACTCGTGCCGCTTGCAGAATCTGCGGCCACTGTGGGCGTTTCTGTGGGTATGAGTTGCGCTCTGCTTGATACGGGGTTCGTATCGTGTTGGGGCAGCGATGTGCAATGGGGTGTGGATCCCATCCACGAGTTCGATGGTTACGACCCCTATCCCTTCCAAGTCATCCGACAGATTCCTCTGCCAGGCGGGCACTCTGCAGTTGCTCTCGGCGCTGGTTTCGGTCGTACCGTCTGTGCTGGTCTCGATGATGGGCGCATCTCTTGTTGGGGTGGCAATCTGCTTGGCGTGGGCTACGATCGCACGGGTACGGTTTCGAGTGATATGGCATGGGCTGAGGTCCCTGTCGAACCGGCTCATGTATACGTCGACATCGTGATGGCTGAGCGTCAAGGGTGTGCCTTGCGAGATGATGGTCTGATCGCCTGTTGGGGGCGTGATGCGACACCAGCACTAGCGAGCGAATCCTTCCGTGAGCGCCCCTTACCTGATGGGGTACATGCGACTGAGCTTGTGTCTGGCGTCGATATCGTGTGTGCGCTTACCGATGATGGTGGAGCCTACTGTTGGGGTAGGGATCGTTATGCTCTAACAAATCAGTATGGCGTCGATATTGCCCTTCCCAAGCGCATGATGATAGGTCCTCAGGATCTTGAACTGATCGATCTCAGCATCGGTAATCACTCAGCCTGTGCGGTATATTCCGATGGTACTGCAGCGTGCTGGGGGCAGCATCTCTTCGGCCAGACTGGTAATGGATGGTCTGTCGGTCAGGAGGTTCTTACTGGATTCGTCGAGCTTACCCTTCCTGATGCCCCACGTCTGCTGGGTAGTCCATCTATGCTTGATGGTGATGGTGATGGCTGGACTGATGTGACTGAGGTGGCTTGTAGTACGGATCATACCCTCCAAGCAATGGTGCCTGATGATCAGGATGGTGACAAGGTATGCGACCGATTTGATACAGACCTCGATGGTGATGGCTGGAGCACGCTTGATGAGACCCAATGCGGGACGGTGTCCTCTTCTTCTTCCTCAGTGCCGAGTGATCTCGATGGCGATGGTATCTGTGACCCCTTGGATCTCGATAAGGACGGTGATGGCCGATCCAATGATCTAGAGGTCAGTTGCGGGACCGATCCTGCGAGTGCAGTCGATGTCGTGCCGGACATGGATGGCGATGGCATCTGCGATGCCATTGATGAGGACAAGGATGGAGATGACTGGAGCAACGACCTCGAGGTCCGCTGTCTGACAGATCCTGTGGATGGTGGGGATGAACCTCCAGATGTCGATGGGGACACGATCTGTGATTGGCTGGATAAGGACATGGATGCTGACAATTTCGATAACCTGTATGAGGCCAACTGTTCAACAGCTATCGATAATGGCACCTATACTCCGCTTGACTACGATGGTGACGGGCTGTGTGACTTGCTTGAGGAGGATGCTGATGATGATGGGTGGAACCGGTCGTCAGAGGTGGCATGCCTTGGCTATCGGGCTGATTTCGATGACAATCGCACGCCAGTCGATACGGATTCAGATGGACTCTGTGATTCCTTGGACCTGGATAAGGATGGAGATGGTTGGCTCGAGGTTTCTGAGACAGCCTGTGGGACGTCGGACCTCAACAACACGAGCCTTCCTTCAGATCTCGATAACGACACCCTCTGCGATGGAGAGGATGGTGACATGGATGGAGATGGTTGGCACAATGACGATGAATTCTGGTGTGGGTCGAATTCGACCAATGCCTCTGAGGTGCCCATAGATTCGGATGGCAATGACATCTGCGATGCCGATGAAGATGACAAGGATGGTGACGGATTCAACTTCTATGTCGAGCGCTGGTGTCAGTCAGACCCTAGCAATACTACGAAGGTCCCCATTGACTCGGATGGGGATGGTGATTGTGATCCGATCGATTCCGATAAGGACGGAGACGGGCACAACAACACGAATGAGACTGCTTGTGGCTCGAATGCCTCGGTCAAGGAGAGCGTCCCTAGCGATATCGATGGTGATGATGTCTGCGATACTCTTGATGATGACGATGACGGTGATGGCTGGGCCGATATTGTCGAATTAGATTGTGGAACCGATCCCAATGCCTCGATGAGCATTCCTACGGATTTCGATGGAGATGATTTGTGTGATCCTGTCGACCCTGACGATGACGATGATGGCTACTTCGATGTCACCGAGGATCTGTGTGAATCAGTGAGCAAGGATGCTGCCTCAACTCCACCGGACCTCGATGGTGATGGGTGGTGCGATCACTGGGATGATGATGCGGATGCTGATGGCTATCCTCGAGTGGTTGAGGAGGGCTGTGGGTCGGATGACCGAGATAATCTGTCTGTTCCTGCAGATATGGATGGCGATTCGATTTGTGATATTCTTGATTCGGATGTGGATGGTGATGGATTCGAAGCGAACGATGAGATTGCATGTGGTTCGTCAGACCTCAACAATGCCTCTGTCCCTGCCAATCTTGATGGTGATCTATTCTGTGACCCTCTCGATCATGATCAGGATGGAGATGGCCGGCTGTGGGACATGGAGGTAGCCTGTGGGGGTGACGACCGCATCGCAAATGAGACCTATGCTGATGCAGACGGTGATAATGTCTGTGATGGGATGGATGCCGATGACGATGGCGATGGATGGTCCACATACTTCGAATTCTGGTGTTCGAATCTGGCAGATACCAACCGCAATGCGACTCCGGACGATGCAGATGGAGACATGGTCTGCGACATCCTTGATGACGACGCGGATGGTGATGGCTGGACTAACGTTGTGGAGGAGCGCTGCGCCAGTGACCCTTGGGTGAACTCTTCACTCCCCGTTGTGAATGAGACGACTGGTCAATGCCCTGCCTTCGATCCTGACACTGACCTTGATGGGTGGCTTGATGAGGAGGAGGTGGTCTGTGGGACTCTTCCTTACTCGGACAAGTCTGTGCCGCCTGATTTGGATGGTGATTTCATCTGTGATCGGTTCGATGAGGATGAGGATGGCGATGGCTGGAACATCACGCTCGAGTATCAGTGTCGGACTGATCCTCGAGACAGGGCCTCCTTCCCTAGTGATCTTGATGGCGATCAGCTGTGTGATGGTCTGGACCCTGATCAGGATGGCGATGGGTGGGATCGTGCTGTTGAAGATGCCTGTGGCACAGACCCGAATTCAAGTGCCTCGACGCCGGTTGATGCCGACCCAGTGAATGGCCAGTGTGATGTGCTCGATGTCGATCCCGATGAGGATGGTTGGAACACCGGTATGGAACAAAAATGTGGTAGTGATCCCGAAGATCCGTATGAGCGTCCACTCGATTACGATCGTGATGGAACATGTGATGTTCTTGATGGTGATGATGATGATGACGGATATCCTGATGTCCTCGAAATCGAGTGTGGTAGCAGTATTCGTGATGCGAGTCTGGTGCCCCAATACGATGACTTTGGACGCTGTGCAGGTGGTATGGCCGATAGTGGGACGAGTGATGTTGTTGTGAAGCGCACTCGGCGCGCATCAACCTCTGTTGGCGCTGTTGAGGAGGATGAGGGTCGAGGCTGGTTCTGCAATCTGTGTTGCTTTGTTCTGGTATTCTCTCTTTTGGGTGCGGGAGCGTTTGGTGCTAGAGAATATTGGAAGTTGGACGATTATCGCTGAGGAATCTACGGTAAACTGTGAACTTGGCGTCGTGAATGGCTCTCCCAAGTACTGTTTCATTCCGGTGAACATGTTCGGGCGAAGCGTTACTTCAATAGACGTCCTCGATGAGGGGTCGGCATGCCTGTTGCCGAGCGGGGGCGTGGTCGCTCCCGTGCTCTCAACATGGCCGTCCTTCTGTTATTGTCTACTCTTGGGTCGTTATTGACTGTTCAATCCGCTGCGGCCACAGAATCGCGCCAAGGTGGATTCAGCAATGAGCATGCCCTTGTGCTACCATCGTCCGGATGTGGTTGTAGCGCATACGCGGCGGCAGTTGATGCGACTGACGCTCCCTTTCTGGCAGGAGGTTCTAACGATGGAACCTTCACCCTGTCTGTCTGGATCAAACCTGTCCGCGATGATGTCACGATGACTGTTCTGGACTACAACACCCCAGTGGGGACAAACGGTTGGAATCTCGGCCTTCAGGCCATCGGTGGTGGCATCTTTCCTCAGTTCTCTATGGGGCATGCGACCAGTCGCGTGCTCATCGGTTCGACCCATCAGGTCCCTGTTGGGATGTGGTCGCAGATTACTGTGAGTTATGATGGTGGTCCGACGTCCATCGCTTCAACCTCGAGGGAGAACGTCACAGGGAGTTTCACCATGTTCCTGAACTCACTGAACGTCACCCAAGGGAATGGTATCATCGATATGGGTAGTGGTGCCCTTGAGCCTGGTGGGCGTCTGTCAGTTGGAGGCTTGTGGGACGGCGGGTCATACTTCCGAGGAGGGATTGATGAGGTCGCTTTCTGGGACGATGTGCTGACTTCGGATGAAATTGCAGACCTGTATAATGAGGGGGATGCATCAGATCTATCCTCTGCTCTTGCTCCCACTCAGCCTCACAATTGGTACAGGATGGGTGATGGGTTAGCTGCCTTCACGCCTTCTGATCCCGTCCCGGGATTCACAGATGCAGGATTCGCCGCTGTCGATGATCGAGTTGATATCAACCAGATCAGCAACATGAACCTCGGTTCTCTGACTGGGCCAGATGTAGCAGACGGGTTCCATGATGTTCCCGACGGGGATTCTGATGACGATAAAATTCCTGATGCCATTGAAGATTGGAATCAGAACGGCGATCATACCGATGACGATCTCGATGGTGACGGTATCGTCGATGCTGCTGACAGCGACGATGATGGTGATGGTTGGCCCACGGGTTGGGAATGTCAGAATGGCTGGGGAGATTGTTCGGCCAATGCAGGTCGTTATGAGTTTCGTGATCCGACACAGTTTCGCTGCGAGGTCGCCTTCCAAGGTGCTCCTGAACACTCCTTTGCACATCCGCAGAATCGTGTGGAGCTGAGTGAGCATGACATGGTTGCTGGAACGTTAGGAACCAGTACCTTCACGGATGCCTTTGGAACGGTGCCTAACCTTGGCGGAACAGATGCTATGAGCTTGGCAAGGATTGAATCCACTGGCGAGTTGATCACCTACGATTACAATCCAGCTGATTCGAGCATGAGTGGCTTCTGGGCTTGGTCACCTGCCAATGGTGATCGTCTGATCCTTCCTAGCGATCGTAATTCGAATTCACTGTATTCGCAGAACACCAAAGTAGATCTAGCAACAAGTATCGATGGTCTTCTCCTCGCATCCTTCGATGGTGAGGATCAGGACGGCAAAGTCCTGATGGACATGAGTGAAGAAGGACTCGATAATCATGCGATCGTAGAGATCACGGGACAGGGTAGCATCGATGGCATCTATGAGCGCTCGGCGATCCGGGCGACAGTCCAAGAGTTCAGTAATCTGGCAGGAAATCTAGCCTATCGCTGGAATCTCGGGGATCATGAAACACTGGACCCTAACACTCCAAGCCGATATGCAGTATACACCAGTGTCACGCATAATGGCGAGATCAGGGTGCTGATGCGAGTAGGTTCAGAGGATTCTTATCGCGTTCAAGTTCTCGAGAAGATGCCTGAAGCCTATGCCCAAGGGGAAATAGTGGGGACGGGTCTTCTTGGATGGACTGAGATTATCTCAGAAGATCTTGGATCAGTTGAGGACGATGGAATCCTTTACCCTAACCCGGCAGATCCGAATGTGGATCAAATCGCTGTCGCTCAGGTGCTCGATAGCCTCGTGACATCCTTGGGCGTGATGACGTTAGCGCTCGATTCCATTTTCCTTCCTGACGAGACACTCTTGTCCTTCTATGGACCCTCACCTCAGTTCGGGATGCCCTGGACGTTGGGCCCATGGGGGTTTGGGCCAGCATTGGGAATGACCAATGAATATGATGGTGTGGCAGATGCGGTTGTCCTTCTGCCCTTTGCAATAACGAGCGAGTTCGAGTATACGGGACTTGCCGGTGCAGGTGGGGATGATGTCTTCTTGTACGGCAACAAGGCGGGATCAACGGAGCAGAGCGTGTATCGTGTCAATCTGTCACGATATTTCTCCGACTTTCCATACTCCCATGATGATATCTTCCAGTCTGTCGATTTCGGCCCGCCGTGGGTCCTTGAGGACCGCCTCGATGAGGGCTATGTTGATGCAGCAAGTTGTATCGCGCCCCTGACCGATAGTGATGGGGATGGCCTGTCCGATTGGGAGGAGTTGAGAGTACATGGGTCGAACAGGAATAGCAAGGATTCAGATTCAGATGGGTTGAGTGATGGTGTCGAGGCGTCGTATGGTTTCGATCCAGCAAAGTTCGATGATCTTGATGGAGATGGTCGGCATGATGCCTTTGATCTGGATGCTGATGGGGATGACGTCCCAGATGTGACTGAAGAACTTCGAAATGACGTCTACAGTACCTCCTCATCAAGCGGTGCAGGGACGAATCTTGCTCGCACAGTGGTCGATGGCGATTTCGAGTCAGGTCCTCAAGAATCGATTGGTACCTATGGCTCTTCAGCATACCAATACGTGGATGATATCCCAGATGGATTTGAGGCAAGTGATGCAAAATATGCTCCCTTCGCATATCGTATTCCCTCTTCGGGTGAAAGCCGCGTTTACGAACTCGATACTCCCCAGCTTGAGGGGACAGTCGCAGCCTGGTTCAAATTCAGCCCAGATGCACAACCGGGGCGTCTCTTGACAGGACAGGATTGGTCGCTCCATTACAACCAGAATGGTGGCATCGATTGGAAGGTCGATAACAACGTGATGAGTCCGGCTCACAGTTCGGGGTTCTCAACCGGGGCTCTCAATGATGGTAAATGGCATTACATCAAGGTAGTCTTTCCTGATGTAGGGAACAAGGAATTTTGGATTGATGGAACTCGACATTCTAGTACTTCATACAACAGTGTCAGGATGCTTCCTCTGTTCGGTGTTCCTGCAATCTCTGCTCTGGTCATAGGATATTCGACGCAGGGCAATTCGCTTGCCATTGCTCCTCCTGCTGCGGCAACAGGAGCCATGATTGACGGAATCTTGGTGACATCAGATGTTTCGGGTGAGACTCGCGCCTTTGTACCCACTACTGCCCCCACCTCAGGTCTGTTATTCGATGACTTCAATGTCGACACATACCTTGGAACTCCTGACAGCACGGGATATTCAACATTTGATGGTACAATCCAATCAGGTCCATCGGACCCGCCCTTCACCTTGGCGATGTGGGTCAAAGGATCGGCACACGTCGATTTATCAAATAACTTGGATTTCTATTTCGATGTTCAAGGTCCCAGATACGCGAGCACCTACGTGGGTACTCAATCCAACAACATCCAGACTGCAATCACAACTGGAAGCCTCGATGCAGAGGCATGGCACTTGGTGACATGGTCCTATGATGGTGGCACGACTGGTGGCGAGGCAGCTCTGGTTCAGAAGTACTGCAGTCGATTCCATATCAGCATTGACGGCCAGGTTCCTCAGCCATCCTGTTCGAATGAGGGGGATGGCCACGTGGGTAGCAATCAGGGTATTGGACCATTCTCAATCAAGGCTAAAATGATCGATCAGATTATGGTTTTCAACGAGGTCCTCACAGACGAGGAGCTCTCGAAGCTGTTCGAGACCGCACGCACTGCGATTGGGATGCCAGTTCTCGACAGCATGCAACATCACTGGCCACTTATCGGGCAGCCGCTCCTTGCCGCTCCAATCCTTGATTCGAAGGGAGGTGCTTCGCTGGTCCTGAACGACCCCGGAGTGAGTGAAATCGTGGCCTCTACTCTCCTGCAGGGTAGCTTTTCCGGTTCGTCCATACATAGGAATCAGCGTGGAGTAGTCACGTATGATCCTCCACTCCAGCGAGGTGAGAAGTACACTTGGGCGCATGTCCATTATCCAATCGTTGGCGTGCTCGCAAGTGATGAGGATCGAGGTGTTCTGAGCGTGACTGCAGTGGATGCTGGCGAGGCATATTCCTGCGGCCTGATCTCAGATGGGTCGCTGTTGTGCTGGGGTGATATCGACTCTGGGACCGATGTTGGTCCCGAATTCATGCCACTTCCAGCTGGCCGTACAGCCGTTCATGTTTCTGGGAGTCACGTAGTTCTTGACAACGGCAGTGTTCTTCACATGAGCATGGGCAACATCGGTTCCGATGGCGGCACTTCTGTTTCCTCGCTTGTCGGGCAGGTGTTCACCTTCCCTGGCGGCGTCAAGGCCACCAAGGTCGAAGGCGTGACTGATTCTTCAGTCTGTGCTCTTCTCGACAATGGTTCAGTCGCTTGTTGGGGGGTTGGTTCCTCGGGTCAGCTCGGAAATGGGGCCTTCGACGATTCCCTTGACACTCCCATTCATGTTGCGCTCCCACAGGGAAGCTCAGCAGTCGATGTGTCGATGGGTGGTTCTCACGCTTGCGCAGTCTTACAGAACGGAAGCGTGTACTGCTGGGGCTCAGACACTGATGGAGCACTCGGATATGGTGGCCTTGGATCGAGTGCCACTCCTGTGCAAGTCACTTTGGCAGAAGGCGAGCTTGCGTCATCAATCTCGGCAGGAATCTCACACACCTGCATCGTGCTGACTTCAGGCTTGGTCAAATGCTGGGGTAGGAACACCTATCGCCAGGTCGGTGGCACTGCTGGTTTCTACAACGCACCCTTCACTCCAGTGGGCTTGGCAGGGCTCAGAGCTACAACTGTCTCAGCAGGTGTCTGGCAGACTTGTGCGACATTCGACGACGGTAGTGCTTGGTGCTGGGGCCGCAGTGCGGTGGGAACCGGTGAGACGTATGGAAATTGGATGGGGGGAGGTACAACTCCTGTCAAGGCCGTTCTTCCTGAAGGCCTCAGTGCTGTTGACATCAGCGCGGGGGGATTCGCCTACAGCATCTATGACCGCATTCATTCCTGCGCTCTTCTGGATGACGGCAACGTGTACTGCTGGGGTAATGGTGGCTGGGGTCAATCACCTGGTACGTTGCTGCCGACCAAAATCGTGCTGCCCGAATCCCTCGATCCTTCCGCCCTTATTCGCCAGGATAGTGGTGATAATTGGGACCTAGCCGTCTTAATCTGGCAGAATAGATTCTGGACTGACAAATCAAATTCTGGATATGGTGCCCATTACAAGGGATGGGATCTTGATTGGAGCGGTGGCGACTGGGATACGTTCAGTTGGAACTATTACTCCACCATGTGGGAGTTGCACTACACCGAGACGGGCCATTTCGAACTTCATCTCAATGGCGCTCTTGTAGGCACTTCTCTCGATGCCTTCAGTGGACCTCAGAACATCTTGGTCTCGTCTCTGGATGCCTATACGGTTCACACAGGCATTCCTGTGTTCAGTAAGATGCCCATTGATGCCAGTGTGGTCTCATCAGCCGAAGGGCTCAAGATGGCAGATCCAGATTACAGTGAGATCACCTTTGATGACATCGATCTTCCAAGCCTTCATCCACTCAAGATCCTTGAATCAGGCCCAGACCACAGCTGTGTCATCGAAGAGCAAGGAGATCTATATTGCTGGGGTGAGGGCAGTTATGGTCGTCTAGGACAGGGTGTCCAGACTGATTCCACTCCCGTGAAGGTCAACTATCCTGAACCCTTCATCGCGGTCGATGCCGGGTATCAGACGACCTGCGCAATCTCTGCTGCGAAACGCTTGGTCTGTTGGGGTAACAACGGTGGTCATCAGGTCGATATGACGACGACTGGCGATACTTCTGCCGTCTATGCACCTGCGTTGAACACTGCCTTCATGGACATACCCATCCATGACGTCTCGTTGGCATCGTATTCCAAGAACACGTGTGTCATCACTGATGTGAACCGAGAACTGTATTGTATGGGTTCCAACGCTTACAGCCAACTCGGTATTGGTTCTGAGAGCTCGATCACGCAGTACGACCCTGTTCGTGTCATGATGCCCGATCGCGTCGCCGATGTCGATCTGGGGGGCACTCATGCATGTGCGGTCCTTGAGAACGCGGATCTGTACTGTTGGGGTTACGCTCAGTTTGGACGGGTCGGACATGGGTCAGGGAGCGGTGAGGTGGCGTCCCCGGAGTATATCCTGTCCGACGTCAAACAGGTCTCAGCGGGATCAGCGCACACCTGTGCCGTTCTGAATGATGGCCAAGTGGCGTGTTGGGGTGAAGGTGCGAACGGTCGATTAGGTAATGCAGGTACTTCCGATCAACACTCCCCAGTCTTTGTCGACGACACCGCTTGGTCACCGAAGGCGGCAACGATGGTTGTGGCCGGTTTAGAAAATTCATGTGCCCTAGTCGGTGATGATCTGTACTGCTGGGGTCACTCACGAAAGTGGGGGGGCCACGGGACCACGGGGACACAGTACGACGTGCCCACCTTGGTCGATGTGGGGGCTGGAGTCTCCTCGGTCATCTCGATCGGTATTGGGGATGATCAGACCTGTGTCCTCGCTCATGTCGCCTATGTCGAGGGTGAAGCATCGCACTCTGAGGTGCGTTGTGGAGGTCACGGCTCAGTTCTTGAGCGCGGTGTTGCGAACGCGAATCAGTGTGTTCCTCTTTTCTTGCCAGCATGGTGCAGAACGACTCAGACATTGGATTGGTTCCCGAGCACAGGCACACATCCCGCTATCACCTTCGATGCAGGAAGATCTGGACTCGGCCTGTCGGTCGAGCGCGGTGTTGTGGATGAGTACACGATTCTTGCAGGCTCGTCAGGTGCTGATAATCGATTGAAGGCTGGGGCAGGACCTCCACTCTCTGTGTCTCGTCTTGCTTCAGCGTCAACTTCCTTGACCACTGGTTCTGGTTTCCACTGTGCGATTGCCAGTGATGGAGCTGCTTGGTGCTGGGGTTCAGATGACAAAGGCAAGCTTGGCCATGGTGGCTCGGATTCAGGGGTACCCGTACGTGTCTCACTGCCAGAAGGGCGCACAATGGTCGATATCAGCGCGGCTCGTTCACATGCCTGTGGCATCATGGATGATGGCGTGACTGTATGTTGGGGTCTTGGCTCGAATGGTCGACTTGGCTACTCTTCGAGTGACACTCGGTCGAAGAGTACTCCTACTCCTGTTCTGCTTCCATCCGATCGAGATGCGGTGTCGGTAGGAACTGGAGAGACATATTCCTGTTCCGCTCTTGACGATGGCCGAATCATGTGCTGGGGTAATGGTGCATCTGGCCAATTAGGTCGTGGGTCGACAGCATCTTCCAATCTCCCGGTCCAAGTCAGCCTTCCGGATGGGGCCCAAGCAGTACAGGTTGAACTTGCCAAGAATCACGCATGTGCCATCTTGACTGATGGGGATCTGATGTGCTGGGGAGAGAATGGACAGGGCCAGTTAGGAATTGGCTCAACGGTTGATAGCCATGTTCCAGTTTCAGTGAATCTTCCCGATGGTGTCCGTGTCACAGATGTATCACTGGCTGAGAGGCATGGATGTCTTCTTCTTGACAATGGTTCAGTGATGTGCTGGGGCTACGGCTATGGTGTAATCGGTGATGGTTGGTACACAGATTTGGACGAGCCGACATATGTTGACACCCCCGAGGACAGGTATGCCATTGATGTTGCAGTGGGTTCTGGTCACTCCTGCGTTGTTCTGGATAATGGCTCTGCGATGTGCTGGGGTCAGGCAGCTCATGGTAAGCTCGGCATATCCTCATTCTCGCAATACAACGATCGTCACTACTCTCAGGTTCCTGAGGCTCCCCCGACCTATGTCAGTCTGCCAGCAGATCGTCAAGCAGTGGCCATCACGTCTGGTTGCGTGATTCTTGCAGATGGTGACCTGATGTGTTGGGGCGAGGGCGATGACCGGCTTGGCGATGGATCGGGTAACCAAGCCGCCTGTGCAATCGGAACACCCGAGCAGAGAGCATGCTCGTGGGCCCCGGTCTTCGTCGACAACAGCCAATTGAGTGGTATGATCAGCAGTGGTGGGGCGACTGTCATCCCTGGGGCCAGCGATGATATCGCTGCTGGAGGAGCACATTCCTGTGCACTGAACGAGAAAGGTGCGGTCCTGTGCTGGGGTGCTGGTGACCTTGGTCAACTTGGCGATGGGCTTGGTCAAGACAGTCTGTATCCTGTCTATGCTTCACTCCCCGTAGGTCGTCATGCGACCATGGTGACTGCGGGATCAGATCATTCCTGTGTGCTGCTTGACAATGGTTCTGTGGCTTGCTGGGGTGCAGGTACGTCAGGTCAACTTGGCAATGGATTCTCGTTGGATTCGTCGACACCAGTGCTTGTCAGCCTCCCAGAAGGTCGTCAAGCCACGACTGTTGCAGCAGGTGATGCACATACCTGTGCAGTGCTCGACGACTACTCGGCAGTTTGCTGGGGTGAAGGTGGATTCGGTCGTTTAGGTGGCCTTACATCCTCTGACAGCAACATTCCAATGACTATCTCCCAACCAGGTCTTGATTATTCCACAAGTGCAGTCCGGGAACTGACAGTCGTGGTGCCTGACATTTCATCTGCAGGCTCCAGTGGTGGACTGCGCATTCAGATCTATGATGTGGTCACCAATGCTTGGGTGGAAGTCATCAATGATGGTGCTGACCTTTCCACGGACAGCAGCAAGGTGTATACGTTCACAGGGAGGCAGCCATCGAAAATCAAACTGTTCGCAAAGAACAGTGACGCTCTGCTCCTAACCACGGTCACCATCGATGGCATTCAGTATGGAGATGATAGCCTCAAACCGATTTCAACAGATGTCAACGACTGGCTCGCTGAATATGGTGGCTCCTTGAGGGAGATACAGCTGGGAGCAACCTCGCCAGTAGGCACTTGGGCACCAGGAGTGACTGCACTCAGTGCAGGTGCTCGGCACAGTTGTGCCATCCTTACCAATGGGACGTCTTATTGCTGGGGATATGGCTTGAATGGAGCCCTTGGGAACTCAGAGGAAAGATCGAGTGAAGTCCCCCTTGAAGTCAGTCTGCCTCTCGATCCACTCAGTGCGATGCCTAGAACGACATCTGTTGCAGATGGAACATTGAGGTTCAGTTACAATAGTAGGACAGTCTATCAGGAAGTTTCTGTGTCTGATCTTGATGAGATCACGAGATTCGACGTCGAGGTTGTAGCGTCCAAGTTCTATTCAAACGATAACATCTACATCGAGGCTCAGTTCAAGAATTCGGTCGGAGTCGTGGTTGATACACAGCGTTCACCATCGTCGGGTTGGACTTCGGTCGGAGCGTGTTGTACGACTCTGAGTGTATCGCTCAGTGATACCTTTGCCAGTTGGTCCGACATCACCACGATCCGCGTCAGCATCGTCGGTGATGATTCTGAGTATTGGCCAGGCAATTATGGGCCAGAAGTTCAACGAGTCGATTTGATCAAAACGACTGCGTCTGGGACCGAACAGTTGCTGGTGAACAATGATTTTGGAGAAGGAACCAATGGGTGGACCTCAGAGGCCGGTTGGCAGACCTGTTCGGGATCCTCGGGCAGCAAACCCTGTGTTGAGACGTCGATGATTGTCGTGAGCGTTGACTCTGGCCTTTCAGCTGGTTCGACGAACATCATCTCCTCTGGAGATTCGCACACCTGTGCTGTGCTCGATGATGGTTCAGTACGTTGTTGGGGTGAGAACGACCATGGCCAACTCGGTGATGGGACTTCATCCTCCTCAAGCACACCTGTCTCAGTGGCTCTACCTGTCGATTCCATTGCAATCAGCGTGGCTTCCGGTAAGGAGCACACCTGTGCTCTTCTCTCAACCGGTGAGGTGCTGTGCTGGGGTGCAGGTTCCTACGGCCGGCTTGGCAACGATGAATCAGCAGATTCTGCCTTCCCAGTGCTGGTCAGTACCCCTGATGATTCTGTTGCTATCGCGATTGCTGCTGGCGACTTCCACACATGTTTGATTCTCGATGATGACTCAGTCAAGTGCTGGGGACGTGGTCTGCTTGGGCGTCTTGGTCTTGGGGACACGGCGAACAGCGATGTGCCGCGGTCCGTGAGTGTGCCTGCTGCTGAGCTGGTGCGTGAGGCCGGTCCGATTGAGGCAGACCTCTCTCAATCCTTCACACTGGATGCGTGGCTCCGTCATGATGGTGACATCGGTCCCCGGCCAGTCAACTATGATCGGGCTGTCAGCAAGGATGGTGGTTGCCGAATCGATGAGTTAGGCTATGTTGCCTGCGATGGTACGTTCCCATATTTCTCGTCGGAACTCGATGCTCCTCAGGAACCAATCTTCGCCATTGCTCGGTCTGCCTCCAGTTATCATACCTGCATCATCGATGCCGTGCGCGATTTGTACTGTTGGGGAGAGGGCAATTATGGCCAAGTAGGAGATGGTGCATTCAGTGATCGCCAGACTCCTGTCCGCATCGAACTCTCGGGGCAGCAGGTCGTTGACGTCGATACAAATCAGGCGAACACCTGTGTGATTCTAGCCAATGACTCAGTCCAATGCTGGGGTCGCAATCATCGGAATCAGGTTTCCCTGACTCTGCCGAGCAATGGAATCTCCACTCCAGTTGAGGTCCCAGTCATTGGGACCTCTGCACCCGTAGAGGTTCATGCAGGTGCCCAAACCTCTTGTGCTAGGTTCGAAGATGGGAGTGTCGAATGCTGGGGTGAGAAATCTTTCGTGGGGGACTCCAATACTCTCTCTGCGAACGGGCATGTCCAACTTGACTTCGGTGCAGGCCGTACCGCAACAGATATCGATCTGAAGCAGAATACTGGGTGTGCAGTGTTGGATGACGGGACAGTAAAATGCTGGGGTCAGAACACTAACCAGCAAGCCCAAGGGTCGGGCGGAGGACAGGTTCGTGTCCCCGCCAATCCACATGATTTGGGAGTTGAGTTGAATGGAGATGTCATTCAGGTCGTGACAGATTCCGATCATTCCTGTGCCATGGATTCATCCGGTGCTGTTGCATGCTGGGGTAAGAAATACAATGCCAATAATCAACAAGCCCAGCTTCTGGATGCTTCCCGCTATCCTGATGGGATGCCTGATTTCGTTCGGCTCTTCTCTGCCAGTTATGGTGTCGATACTTCGGGAAACGTCTGGTTGTTAGCGTTCAGGTCCAGCAGCCAACCGACCTCTCCAGTCACTTCGGGTGCTATGGTCGCGCAGCATGACAGGCAGGTTGTCCTTGACACCGATATTCTCACAGTTTCGTTGTCTAGCAGTGGACTGGATTCAACCTCTCCTGCATACGTTACAGTCGAGGTCAAGGAGCCGATTCGTACAGTCAAGATCGTCGCTGGAGATACATCGTACTGTGCACTGGCGTCGGATGGCACGATTCGATGCTGGGGTGACAATCGTTACGGCCAACTTGGAACGGGGGATCAGACAGATATCGGCCATAAATCTGCAGATACGGGCAACAATCTTGCAGCTCTTGATTTCGGAGCCAGTGCTCGGGCCACGGACGTCGCCTTTGGCGACGCACACGGATGTGCTCTCTTCGAGGATGGCACTGTCAGATGCTGGGGTGCTAATGGGCATGGCCAACTTGGTATCGGTTCAACTACCCCTCACTACCTCCCAGCTCCTCCGGTCGATCTAGGGACGCATCCAGATGGTGGTCCTTACACTGCAACTGCGATCACGGCAGGTTCGTACCATACGTGTGCGCTTCTGAGTGATGGGAAGATCAAGTGCTGGGGTCACAACAGCTACGGCCAACTCGGGCAAGGTCATTCCGATACGATTGGGAACGAAGCGGGTGAGATGGGGGATTCCCTTCCAGTAATCGATACAGGGGGTGGTACTGGTGGCGCTATCTCCCTCGGCTTGGGAACATACACTACGTGTGCAGTCTTTGCCGATGGGAGAATCTCGTGCTGGGGCATGGGAATGGGTGGTGGTCTGGGACTTGGCCATACTTCCAATCGCGGTACCGAAGCCAGCCACATGGGTGCAGATCTTGCTTTCGTCGAATTCGGCACTGGCCTATCGGCTGTGGACGTTGTTGCCGGGGGGCGTGGGGGCGTAGGAGTTGGTACAGTCACGTGTGCCCTCTTCACGACTCATGTAGTGAAATGTTGGGGAGAAGGTGCTGATGCGTCTCTTGGCCGTGGTGATCTGACGGATATCGACACCCCTGAAGAGCTCGGTGACAATCTGGATCCAATCGATCTTGGAGATCTCGGAGGATCCTACCCGGTTGATCTCTCAATCTCCTTCTCTAAGGGGCACGTCTGTGCAGTGCTGAATGATGGACGAATGAAGTGCTGGGGTACGAATGGCTATGGTCAACTTGGAGTTGGTGACAATCAGCGTCGTGGTGATGCTCTCGATGAGATGGGTGACTCCCTCCCATTCGTTCAAACCATTGCGAATGAATTCGTCGTCCAGGTAGCGACAACCACCTCCTCTACTTGTGCACTTCTTGCGAGTGGAGTCGTGAAGTGCTGGGGATTGAACGAAAATGCGCAGCTTGGTCACGGACATCCAGTCATCTCTGGCAACGAATATGTGGGGGATGAACCACACGATTATGCTCTTGGTGGTATCCAAGATACTCTGCTCGGGAGCAGTTACACAACTACTGTGGCCGTACAGGGACAAACCAGACTCGATGTCGGGGGACTTACGGGTACGTGGACTCGAATCACTGTAGCATACGAGTCTTCGAACCAGACGATGTCCATCTATCAGGATGGAGTTCAACTTGCAGATGCTACTATCGACATGAGCCAGTATGTCTCTTCGACGCGGCTCTCATATGCTCTTGGAGGGCCATTGAACGGATCAGCCACATATGGATTCTCGGGAGACCTCGATGAGATCAAGCTTTGGGGATCGGCGCTTTCCAACGATCCGTTAGCTCCTCTGTCACCCAGTGGGGGTACTCCAATCGTTGACTACGTTGCCTATATCGGCGATGATCAGAAGATGAATCGCCTTTCCGATGATGCGACTCACCTTCTTCAGGTCCCATCCGATGAACATCCCGAATGGGCGACAAGCAATCCCGATGGCCTTCAATTCCTATATGTGGACGCGCCCACATTGTATGACGAGACTGGAAACAGGATTCTGTATGATGTGTCTGCTGATGTTCCACCCGCATCAGGGAACTTCATGCTCCAACCAGGGGCTGAGGGTACCTATGTTGACGTCAAGACAGTTGGTGGCGAATCGCTCATCATCGGTTTCAGTCACTGGATGCGATCGGACTTCGGTTCGGGCGCGGATACACTAGGTGTCTTTGTGGGCAATAGCTTCTCAGATCTGGAATTGTCTTACACAACAATCTCGGCTGAAGAGGAATGGACTGAGCAAGGTTTCGTCTATGATGTTCCTGTTGGGGTGACCTCGGTGAGGATTCTGTTCAAGCCTCTTGTTGCTGAAGGTGGCGATTTCTCGTCAGGGAACCTTATCGATCGCATTACTGTGAAGCCTGTGCCCATCCGAGATAGCAATGGAGATGGGGTCTTTGACGTGCACACGCGCGACAGTGATGGCGATGGCGCTCCTGATGACATGGATTACATCCAATCAGCATCCGGAGCGTACATCTGGGCCTCTGACCTCCCTGTTGGCCAACTCGCTGATGCCAAGGGTGCCCTACTGAACAATGCCGCATTAGGTGCTTCGACCTCAGGCTCTCTTGATACATTCAACATCACCAAATTGTCCTTCCCTGATTCACTCAGTACTGGTTTGCAGCATTCCTGTGTTCTCGAGGGTAATGGAAGCGTGCTGTGCTGGGGTAAGGGTAGAGGCGGCTGGCTTGGAGACGGGAACACCTACGGTTGGAACAGTGTACCGGCAGGTGCAACTCCGACAGGATCCACTTTTGTCGACCTACCTGACAATCGCTCGGCCACCCAGATCAGTGGTGGAAGTTGTGCTCTTCTTGACAATGGTTCTGCCGTCTGCTGGGGCACAGGCCTGCTCGGAGATGGAGAATACCGAACTTGTACCGGTAGCAGCTGTGCCACTTCTGCTTGGTCTCCTGTGTACGTCACTCTGCCCTCTGGGCGCAGGGCTGCCGATATTTCATTTGGTTTGGATCACAGTTGCCTTGTTCTTGATGACGGCAACGCCATGTGCTGGGGTGCAAATGAACATGGCCAACTCGGGGATGGAACCACCTGTATCTCGGGAGCGATGGGGCTTGGTTGTGAGGAATTCACAGCAGCTTCGCTGTCTACTGTTCGTGGTAAACCGATTCCATCCTTCGTCGTCACAGCTCCTGGCCGAAGTGTGGTTGACATCGAAGTCTATGCTGAGACCTCTTGCGCAATTCTTGATGATGGCTCGGTCTCCTGTTGGGGCAAAGGTTCAGAGGGTCAGCTTGGCAACGATGCCACTGATTCATCAAACACGCCAGTTAGTGTGACTCTGCCTGCGAACAGAACTGCCTTGCGGCTGTCTGAGGGATACAATTCCGCGACGCCTTGTGCAATTCTTGATACTGGCTCAGCAGTGTGCTGGGGAATAGGTGGTTCTGGTCAACTTGGGAACAATGGCGTTGCTAACTCCCACATTCCTGTGGCAGTCCAGATTCCATCAGGCCTTGGTTTGATCGAGATCAGTGCGGGTGATTCGCATATTTGTGCTGTTGGCGATGATGGAACTGCATATTGTTGGGGTTCAGCGAGCACGGATTCCTCGCTTGGTGATGGCGTATCGGGTAACTCAGTACTACCTGTTCAAATCACGCTGCCAGCAGGGCGGTCTGCGACCACGATATCTGCTCCTCCCAGTTGGCCCTCGCATGCCTGTGTCGGGCTCGATGATGGGACAGTAGCGTGCTGGGGTCATGGAAATGGCGCAGGTACCGGTGGCGGCCAGTCAGTGCCAACGGTAATCGCAGACTACACCGCACTGCCCAGGGGAGATTCTTGGGCCAAGTCGTGGACCACATCGATGTGGTTCGGGCCTTCTATTGCCACAGGTGGTTCTTCATCGGCAGGTTTGGTCGATGACCAAGGTCTGAATGCCTTCTACTTCGATGGTAGTGATGCTTCGATTGACAAGGGCACATTGGTCCTTGATGGCAACGGTGATTCCCTCCAGTATTCTGACTGGAAAGGCATCACGGGCAAGAAACAGAGCACCTACGAGATGTGGGTGAAACCAGCCTCTGATTGGTCACACTGCCCAGAGGCCTACGCTCCACTGATCCACTATGGTAGCCCAGGTGATTATCGTTCGTTCAGATTGAATCTCCTCAGCTATGGCGGCTCAGGTCCACGCCCTTCTTTGGATATCAGCGATCCTTTCTCGACACGATCGACCATGACATGGAATCAGGTCCTGCCAACCAATCAGTGGAGTCATCTCGCACTCGTGATTCCTGCTGACAATTCGCGTATCTCTGCAAGTGAGATGTACGTCAATGGCGTCAAGCAGACCACCTTCAACTCAGGTAGTTCTACGACTCGAACGAACAGCTACTTCGATCCGGGGACAGATTTTGATGTCAGGATCGGTGCTGACCACTTCTCTTGCTTCTTCAAAGGCGAGATGGACGACATCCGCTTCCATAGCCGGGCACTCGGGTCCCAGGAATTAGGCTATCATCATCCCGGAGAAGCTGGTGGTCTGAGTTCCCTGACCTTCCCGCGAAGCAGTGCGGGTATGGGTCCGTACTCAGATTGGTTCGGACCTCTCTATGAGTACGGAAACCCTGATTTGCCCGGCCATCTGGGCCTTGAAGTCACCGACCTCGGGGCACTTCGTTTGAGCATCAGCGGGTCAAGTGGTTCACTGGTGCTCAGCACAGCGAAGCATGTCTTCAACCCAGATGATCTTGTCGCACATCACGTAGCAGTCCGAGCTAGAGCCGGTGCTCCAATCTCTCCTTCACCTGGGATCTTGGATGAGCGCTTTCTTTCATCATATGACATCTTCTTTGATGGTGTGTCATTACCGTTGACGGTTGAGCGGACTGGAACAGATCTTGGTCTGTCATCGAGCAGTACGCTCGCTGATGGGTCGGTGTTCTCAGTCGCTCGTAACAGTGAGGGTGAATATCTACCTGGCTCTGTTGATGAGGTGGCAATCTGGTCACGGCCGATGAGCACGGATCAGATTCTTGCACTGAGTGTAGCGTTGTATGATCACTCTGTTGACGATGGCTTCCCCAGGCCCGATCATGCCTGGTCGTTCGAGGAGGTAGAAAGTGGTTCCTTCAGAGATTACGGTGGTGCAGTTTCTAACGCCGTGACAGAATGGGAGTTAATCGCTAAGCACACGGGCAGCAATACCAATCGCTTCCCATCAAGCGCAAGAACCGACTACCTCGTGAATGCTGATGATTCGAGTCAACCTATGTTCATGTCCATCGGTAATCTTGATCCGAGTGCATATGTGGATGTTCAGGGACAATACCAGTTCAAGTTGGTCTGGGGAGGATACCAGGTGGAGACCTCGAATATCGCCAAGCAGGTGACTTGGACTCAGAGTTCCTGGTTGACAGAATCGTCGGTTGCTGATTACAGTGAGATAGGTACTGCAGGGTACTCTTGGTTCACAGGTCTTCGTAAATCAACCTCCAGTTCCTGTGTGATTCACTCAAATTATGGATGGTATAACTGTGTGGGGAGCGTGGGGTCACACGGGGGGGGGACTCCAGGTCCTGTCCGCAAGATCGCTTACGATGTTCATCTCTACATTCTCCCACCTGAGAATCTAAGCACCGCTCTGACCACGGTTGGAGCCCCTGCCATTTCAGAGCATGAAGCTCATCTTCCTGATGCAATCTCTACGGTGGAATCGCTTCTGATCGGCGGGGACATCCCAGAGGATGGGATGCTTCGAATGCCGCATCTGATCACTCCTGCTGGCGACTACTTCAACATCGATTCCAATGACGATGCCACCTGTGTGATTTCAACCGACAGCGAAATCGTGTGTTGGGGGCAACCACCTGCAACTATTGGTGAGACTCTGACGACGACTGGTGCTGGTTCTCACTTGAGGTATCCTCTGCCTTCTACACTTGAGATTCCAGATGATTTTGCACCCATCAGGGTCTCGCTTGGCAGCGGTGGAGATCTTGGAGGCGGCTGTGCTGTGAGCAGTGATGGACGAGTTGCTTGTTGGGGCTTGCCCTCCTATGACCTGTCGTCCTCGGTCTTCGAGACGGTATCCACCCTTGTCGAACTCGATGATTCATCTCCTGTGGTCGATATTGCTGTCAGCAGTTCTGTGACCTGTGCCTTGCACCAATTCGGGAACATGTCCTGCTGGGGTCCAGCCGTCGATCAGGTTGCTGTTCGAACCGATGTGGCACGTTTGGGCGAGCAGTATGAGATACGCTCAGTCATCCCTCCTGAAGGTGCTTCTGTGCTTGATTCAATGCCTGCAGTGATGAGTAATTCGATGACCGGGGATGAGTGGTCTGTGGTCTGGAGGACCATCGATCGACTCATTGCAGGTGAGAATGGCATCTGTGCGGACATGAATGATGATGAGCATGATGATGGCCAATTCTGGTGTATAGGATATGATGATTCGGGCTTTGAATCGAATCCTAATGACGTTGGGGTCATCACTAACCTGGGTAGTGGAGCACCTATCGATCGTGAACTTGCTCCCCCGCAATTTCTGACAGGTTTGAATTATCGTGAGTACAGTGGTTACTGGAACTCCCTTCCTGATTTCAGTCAGCTAACAGTCTCGAAAAGTGGCATTGCTTCTGTTCCTGATCTGACTTCGGCAAGTCAAACAAGCGGCTTCGCCCTCGTTTTCACTGGTTTTATCGAGATTCCTGTGAGCGGTTCATGGACCTTCCACACTGTCTCAGATGATGGTTCGGCGTTGTACATCAATCACAATCTGGTCGTCAATAATGATGGTCTACACGGCAATACAAGGAGATCGGGTACCGTCACCCTAAGTGAGGGGATGCACGCATTCAAGGTCACGATGTTCCAGAAGTACGGTGGACGCTCGCTGTCTGTTGAGTGGAATGTTCCGGATGGACCGAGGCAGGTGATTCCTGCCTCCGCATACAAATCAACTGTGGCTGGTGATCCACTCCCTGCACCTGCGGCTTTGGCTGGGGACAATCTCTGTCACTATGCTACTGATGATGGCCGCATGCGCTGTGTTTCCATGAGTGGCGAGGATTCAGACATCGAGACCACGATGACCATCACCGATGCACCTGATTCAGGCTCGCCCATCGTCTCGATTGATGGCACTGATGAGATTGTGTGTCTTTTATTCCATCCAAGATTCACGTCGGATGACCTTGATAAGCAGGTTGGGTGCTATGGTTCGAATCAACATGGGGCAATGGATTCCAATGCTCCATCGATCTTTGGTTCATCCCTCAATCTCTCGCATCTGCACTACCCTGATTGGGGTAGTGTCAGCCCACCCACTGCAAATTTCGAGGCTATCGATCTCTCTGTCAGTCAACATGGAGTATGTCTGACGTCGACTATGGGCGAGGTCTTTTGCTGGGGTGATACTGACCATGGTGCCACGGGCAGAGGAATTGATGTCGCCAATCATCTGGTTGAGAAGGTCAGTCTGCCAGGGGAGCGAAAGTCATCCACAGCGTACGCGGCGTTCAGTCCAGCTACTTGGATGGGTGATGCTGATTCAGATGGTTATACTGACAGTATGGAGGTTGCTTGTGACTCGAGGACAGATTCTTCGTCCTACTCTCCTAAAGACACCGATGGTGCGACCTTCTTAGTATGGCTGGACCAAGGAAGTCCTTCTCAGGCATTCTTCTGTGACTGGCTGGATCGAGATGCCGATAATGATGGATTCATGAACAGCACCGAGATTCTGTGTCTGACAGATCCTCTCGATCCAGCTGACACGCCAGTCGATTCGGATGAGGATGGTCTGTGTGATGGATTGGATAACGATCGTGATCTGGATGGATTCACTACTGAGTATGAGGAATTCTGTGGCAGCAGTGATGATGACCCACTGAGCACACCACCCGATATTGATGGTGACCAATTATGCGATCCAGAGGATGATGACGATGATGGTGATGGTGCTTCGGATGCCTTTGAGATTCAATGCTCAAGTGACCCGCAGAACAATCTTGATGTTCCTAACGACCTTGATGCTGACCTCATCTGCGATCAATTCGACAATGACAAGGATGGTGATGGGTATCTCAACGGCACTGAGGTGCGTTGCGGTTCGTCCGATATGGATGCGTTGTCAGTTCCTGATGACATGGATGGTGACACTATTTGTGATTCAGATGATGATGACAAGGATGGTGACGGTTTTGCTAAGGAATATGAGGAGCACTGTGGAAGTTCTGATGACGACATCAATTCCGTGCCGCCTGATGTTGATGGCGATAATGTCTGTGACCTCGATGACGATGACGCTGATGGTGATGGATTCCCCGCGGCAACAGAAGCGTTGTGCGGTAGTTCGGACGATGATCCCGCTTCGGTCCCGCCTGACCTCGATCAGGACGGTATCTGTGACCTGACAGACCCTGATGCTGATGGTGATGGATTCTCTAAGGAGGCTGAGTTGCGCTGCGGTAGTCGTGATGACGTCCTTGACAGTCCGATTCCTGACCTTGATGGTGATGGGACATGTGATATCGATGACTCAGATATGGATGGCGATGGCTATGACAACGTTACAGAGACTCGCTGTGGTAGTCGTGACGACATCCTCGACAGTCCAATTCCGGATATGGATCAGGATGGGACGTGTGACTTCGATGACGATGATGCAGATGGTGATGGCTACAATCGCTCGATAGAAGCACATTGCGGCAGTGTCGACAATGCCCTTGGCACACCCATCCCTGATTTGGATGGTGATGGCATCTGCGATATCGATGATTTTGACATGGATGGCGATGGCTATGACAACGAAACCGAGGCTAGATGTGGGAGCGTCGACAATGAGATTGACAGCCCCATTCCTGACCTTGATGGCGATGGTATCTGTGATGTAGATGATTCAGATGCTGACGGTGATGGCTACAGCAAGGACCTCGAGGAGCATTGCGGTAGCGTCGATAATGAACTCAACAGTCCCATCCCTGACCTCGATCAGGATGGTATCTGCGATATTGACGATGACGATGCTGATGGCGATGGATACAACCGTAGCCTCGAGGAGCATTGTGGCAGTAGCGATACCTCGCTCGGCACACCGATTCCTGACATCGATGGTGATGGGATCTGTGACATTGATGATCCCGATGCCGATGGTGATGGCTTCTCCAAGGTCGAAGAGGAACATTGTGGATCGGACGACCTAGATCCCGCATCACTTCCACCTGATATGGATCAGGACAGGATATGTGACGTCGATGATCCTGACCGAGATGGTGATGGATTCGTGAATACCACTGAGGATCATTGTGGTAGCAGCGATCTCGATGATCTTGACCTGCCACCTGACCTAGATGGTGATGGCATCTGCGATGTCGACGACCCTGACATGGATGGTGATGGTTGGAGCAATGCCACTGAGGAGCATTGTGGTAGCCGGGACGATGTGCTCAATTCCCCAATCCCTGATATCGATGGTGACGGCATCTGTGATGTTGACGACCCCGATGCAGATGGTGATGGATGGTCTGCCATCGATGAGGCGCGATGTGGTAGTATCGATACTGACCCCGCATCACTGCCACCCGATATGGATAATGACAACATCTGCGATGTTGACGATGTCGATGTTGATGGGGATACATTCCTCAACTCGACTGAGGTGACGTGCGGTTCAGATCCTCGCAATGCTTCAGATCGACCTCCTGACAGCGATGGCGACGGTCTGTGTGATGCTCTTGATTCAGATACCGATGGTGATGGATGGGATGATGCCAGTGAGGAGGTTTGCGGAACACTACCTCTTGACCCCACATCTACGCCTGCAGACAGTGATGGCGATGGGACGTGTGATGCTGGGGATGATGATGTAGATGGTGACGGATTCAATGCACAGCGTGAAGCCCAATGTGGTACTAGTGATAATGACATACTGGACGTTCCCTCTGATATTGACAGTGATCTGATCTGCGATCTTCTCGATGATGATGCAGATGGTGATGGTCATAACTCGAGTTATGAGATGCATTGTGGGTCATCCGACCTTGATCAGAATGATCTTCCACCTGATATGGATAACGACGATGTCTGCGATGTAGATGATGTGGACGCCGATGGTGATGGCTGGAACTCGACCTATGAACAGAGTTGTGGGTCCAGCGACCTTGCCCTCTCGACGCCTATACCAGATCTTGACAGCGACAACATCTGCGATCCACTCGATGATGACAAGGATGGTGACGGATGGAACTTGAGTGTTGAATCGCGTTGTGGAAGTCGTGATGATGTACTGAGCAGCCCGATTCCTGACATGGATAGCGATGGCATTTGTGACATTGATGACGATGACGCCGATGGTGATGGCCACAATCGCAGCGTTGAGGCAGCATGTGGAAGTGCTGATGATGTCATCCCATCACCCCTCCCTGATCTGGATTCAGACGGTATCTGTGACCTGTTTGATGATGATGCAGATGGTGATGGGTGGAACCGTACGCACGAATCCGAATGTGGGAGTGCAGATAATATCCTTAGCAGTCCAATTCCCGACCTCGACGGAGATGGATTATGTGACACCAAGGATGATGACATGGATGGCGATGGCTGGAATGCCACGATGGAATCTCTCTGTGGTTCATCTGATACGTCATTGAATTCACCTGTGCCCGATGCAGATAGCGATGGGGTATGTGACTTGATGGATTCAGATGCTGATGGTGATGGATTCAATGCATCCTATGAGATGGTTTGTGGCTCGGCTGACGATAATTCCTCGAGTCTCCCACCCGATCTCGATGGCGATGGTGCTTGCAACGCCATCGATGATGACATTGACGGCGATGGTTGGACAACGGCTGTTGAGGCTCGTTGTGGCAGCTCGGATACCGAACTTAACTCTCCGATTCCTGACCTTGACGGCGATAACATCTGCGATGTCGATGATGACGATGCTGATGGAGATGGTTGGAACCGCTCGACGGAACTACGATGTGGCAGCGTCGATAATCAGTTGAGCAGTCCAATCCCTGACATGGATGGTGATGGAACCTGTGACAATGACGATGATGATGTCGACGGTGATGGTAATACGACGACCATCGAGGCCATGTGTGGTTCAGATGACCGCAATGCATTGGACCTTCCACCAGATATGGATGGTGACGGCATCTGTGACAATATGGATGAGGACGCAGACGGGGATGGTTGGAACAACTCTGTCGAAGGGCGTTGTGGCAGTTCGGACAATGGCGCCTTCACGCCACCACCTGACCTTGATAGCGACGGTATTTGCAATGTCTTCGATGATGACATGGACGGCGATGGCTATTCTGCCGATGTTGAGATGAAGTGTGGTAGCCGTGATGATGTGCTCGTGGATACGTTACCCCCTGACATGGACGGTGACGGCATCTGCGATGCCCTTGATGACGATATGGATGGCGATGGTTATACTGCGGTACAGGAGGCTCAGTGTGGGACCATTGATACTAGTTTGAACACCGAACCACCTGACCTTGACGGTGATGGTATCTGCGATCCTCTGGATAATGATCGTGATGGAGATGGTTACGATTACGAATCAGAGGAGATATGCAACAGCTCTGACCGCGATGCAAGTGCTATGCCGCTTGATACAGATGGAGATGGTTTGTGTAATCTTGAGGACGATGATGCTGACGGCGATGGGTGGTCAAGAGAGGAGGAAGCAATCTGTTCAGGAAATGGTGAAAATGGCAAGGGTGCCGATACGAATCCTGACGTCCTGCCTTCCGATATCGATGGTGACGGGCTGTGCGATACTCAGGATCCCGATGCCGATGGTGATGGCCTTGATCAGTGGGCTGAGATTACATGTGCTAGCGACCCCCTTGATGCTCAGGACCCGTTCTCGTCAGGTGGCACAATGCTCGATATCGATGACGATGGAGTCTGCAACAATATGGACGATGACGCAGATGGAGATGGTTTGACTGCTGAAGAAGAGGACCTGTGTGGTACTTCAGATCTGGAATATGGTGTGAGTGGTATGGACATGGATGAAGATGGTATCTGTGACTTCCAGGATGCCGATGCTGATGGTGACGGGTGGCCCGCACAACTCGAGATTCTTTGTGGGCGAACCTCAGATACTGATCCGCGCTCAAAACCCGCTGACATGGACGGTGATATGACGTGCGATCCTCTTGACAACGACCGTGATGGTGATGGCTGGCCGAACAACCTTGAGCTGCTCTGTAATTCTAATCCGGACACAGAGAAGATCGTCCCACGAGATACCGATGGAGATGGGACCTGTAACCTTCTGGAACCCGATACTGATGGTGATGGGTGGTCCGACGATGACGAGTATCTGTGTAAGAGCGATCCCTTCGATGTATTACTCCGGCCTCGAGACCTCGACGGTGATTTCATCTGCGATAGCGAGGATGCGGATCGAGATGGTGACACATGGGATGATGTGGATGAAGAGGCCTGTTCGACTGTGCCCACCAATCTGAATTCAGTGCCCTCTGACATTGATGGTGACCGGGTTTGTGATCGTCTTGATGATGACATGGACGACGATGGTTACCCCAATAGTGTCGAAAGCATCTGCGAATCAGATCCGCTGGACGTCAATGACATGCCCGGATTCACCTTCGATGATGAGTGGTGCGATGCGATGTTCTACGATCGAGATTCAGATGGCTGGGATTCGAAGAATGAGACTCTGTGCGGCACCGACCCCGATGATCGCTCCATTCGGCCCCTCGACACAGACCGAGATGGCATCTGCAACCAACTTGATCTGGATGATGATGGTGATGGCGTGACAGACGAAAGTGAGTTGCTGTGCGGCAGCGACCCGAAGGATAAGATGATTCTACCACGTTCAGATTGTGAGTCGATTGAGTACATCAATGGTGGTCCAACGACTGAACTTACTGATCCTGTGGAGGAAGAAGAGGATGAAGAAGATGTTCCGAAGCGCTCTGCACGTCGCTCAGTTGAGGAGGATAAAGGCTGGTTCAATCTCGGTTATGGGTGGGTGGCGCAGGTCATGATTCTTGTTGGCGCCCTTGTCATCGCTGCCCGTGTGCGACCAGTCATTGAGAACGATGCTGAGTGAGAATTTGAGTTTTCACTCACGCGATGTGAATCGCATGACCCAAGGTTTTGAGCACACTCTCGTGAAAGGACTCAGTCATCGTTGGATGTGCGTGGACAGTATCTGCAATGTCCTCGAGAACAGCCCCCATTTCAAGAGCAAGGATAAACTCCCCCGAGAGTTCGGCTACGTGACTCCCGACTGCTTGGATACCCAGGATTGAGTGATCGGATTCTCGGGCAACGACGCGTACGAATCCCGCCGTCTTCTCAGCTTCAAGAGTCAGTGCCCTTCCGTTGGCAGCCAATGGAAATCGGCCAGTGATAATGGTCTCTCCTGCAGCTTCAGCCTCGTCAGGTGACATGCCGACGGTGACTATCTCAGGCTCGGTGAAGACGATTGCAGGAATGGCGACCTTGTCGAAGATTCGGCGCTTTCCAGCAATGATTTCTGCCACCATCTCGCCTTGTGCGCTGGCCTTGTGAGCTAGCATTGGCTCCCCAGCGACGTCTCCTATTGCGAATATGCCAGGTACAGAGGTGCTGCATCTCTCATCGGTCTGGATGAAATGACCTGATTCTTCCATGCTCAGACCCATGCGCTTGAGGCCCCAACCCTGAGTGTTCGGGCGGCGTCCGACTGTGACAAGGATTTTGTCAAAGGTGGCTGATTTCTCTTCACCTGAGCCATCGGTCCATGTTAGATACGCTCCATCATCGCCGGTTGTTGCTCCTTTGGCAAGCGCATTCGTGTGGATGGTGACGCCATTCTTCTTCAGCCAGATCTCAAGAGGTCGTCGCAATTCTGCATCGACGATTGATAGGACTGAATCAAGGCCTTCGATGACTGTGACGCTTGTACCAAGTTTTGCGAGTGCGCAACCCAGTTCTAGACCAATGTATCCTCCTCCGACGATGGCGATGGTTCTGGGTAGGCAGTCAAGGTCGAGTGCCCCGGTTGATGATAGAATGGTCTGCTCATCGACGGGCATGAATGGCAGATCGATGGGCGAGGATCCTGTGGCAAGAATAACGTTCTCTGCGCTGATGGAAATAGGCCCCTCCTTTCCCTTCACGACACATCGCTTCGGGCCTTCAAACGTGGCCCACCCGTGGATGAGTCGGGCCCCTGCTGTTTTCAGTAATCCTTCGACTCCTTTGTTGAGGCGATGGACGATGTCGTTCTTCCAAGATAAGAGCCCCTCCATATCTATCTCGGGGAGGCTAGTGAGACTCAGTCCCATATGGCCCCCCTCTTCGGCGTGTTTCTCTAAGGCCTCAAAGCGTTCAGCAGCGTGAATGATCGCCTTGGATGGGATACACCCGCGAATCAGACATGTCCCCCCCGCCCTGTCTCCTTCGACAACGATTGTATCGAGACCGAGCTGGGCTGCCCTGATGCCAGCAACATAACCACCTGGGCCTGCACCGATGACGAGGACCTGACAAGTGAGTTCGTTCATAGTCCAACCTCAGGTGAAGATGGTCGTGGGATTCTCAAGCAATGATCTGAGGCGCTGAATGAGCATGGCTCCATCATAACCATCGACAACGGAATGGTCCCAAGACGATGAGACGTTCATGATGCGCCGCACGACAATCTGGCCTTCCCGAACGACAGCTCGATCGTTAGCTTTGTGGACTCCTAGGATGCCCACCTCGGGAGCATTGATGATTGGTGTGGCGCCAAGACCTCCATCTTTTCCAAGACTGGTGATGGTGAAGGTCGAACCTGTGAGTTCATCAAGCGTGGCTGTATTGCCACGTGCTGCATCTGTGACCCTTCTCATCTCGACCATGTTGCCCCAAATGTCACGTGAACCTACATCCTTGACCACAGGGACATACAGTCCTCGCTCAGTTTGTGTGGCGATGCCGATGTGTGCGGCCTCGTAGCGTACGACCTTTCCCTCTTCCTGAAGGTGGTGTGCATTGCACTGTGGCAGGTCTGTGAACGCCTTGTCGAGTGCTAACATGATGAAGGGCAGGTACGTAAGTTTGGGCTGATCAGCAGTACGAGTAAGATTGAGGTTCTGCCGGAGTGTCTCGAGTTCAGTGACGTCAATCTCCTCGAAGTATGAAAAGTGCGGTATAGTTGAGGTTGAATGCTTCATCTGCTCGGCGATCTTGCGTCGAAGACCAAGCACTGGGATCTCTGTGGTGCCAGTCATCATTGTCTTCTGCTCGTCCTCGGTCTCGGGGATGTCGTCGACATCATCTCCACCTTCTTCGAGGTCAGATCCATCTCCAAGGGTATCGAGGTCCGCTTGAGTGATACGACCTGCGGGGCCACTTCCGGACACTTGGGTGAGGTCGATTCCGGCCTGCGTGGCCCTTCGGCGCACTGCTGGCGAAGCCCTCACACCTCGGCTAGCGCTGGTGGTCACAGGTGCTGGTGATGTGTCGGTAGGCGTCTCGTCCTTGGGGCTATCAGTCGGCCCAGAATTCTCAGTTTCATTTTGTTCCCCCAGAATTTCTTCCTCAGCATCACTTTGTCCATCGATCTCAAGGATAATCAGGGTCGAGCCGACAGGAATCATGTCACCGGGTGCTCCTGCGAGCTTGACAACTGTGCCATTGACACTTGATGGAATCATTACCGTCGCCTTATCGGTCATCATGTCAACTAGGGGTTGGTCCTCGATGACTGTGTCTCCTTTGACAACGTGCCACTCTACGACCTCTCCCTCGACCACTCCTTCTCCGATATCGGGCAGTTTGAATTCGTATGTTCCCATGATTAGTCCTCCGTGGTATTTTGCATGGCCTTGATGATACGCTCAACGCTCGGCATGTATTCCCATTCAAGCGAATGTGGAAATGGTGTGTCCCAGCCTGTGACTCGCTGGATAGGTCCTTCAAGATGCCAGAAACAACGCTCTTGCACGAGTGAGAGAACCTCGCCACCGAACCCAGATGTTCTGGGAGCCTCATGCACGATGACACATCGTCCGGTACGTTTGACAGATGTCTCAATGGCCTCAAGGTCGATAGGGACGAGTGTGCGCAGATCGATAAGGTGTGCATCCATGCCACTCTCTTCGATAGCCTTCTCGCAGACGTGGACCATCGTTCCCCAAGCGATGACAGTGAGATCCTCTCCTTCACGAATCGTTCGAGCCTTGCCAAGTGGGATGTTGTAATGCTCCTCGGGAACCTCGGCCAGATTATGGCCAGTCCAGGTCGGAACGTTGTGTGGGTCGCCGTAGAAGGGTCCCCGATAGATTCGCTTTGGTTCGAAGAAGATGACTGGGTCGTCTGATTCAATGGCGGACAGCAATAGTCCCTTGGTATCGTATGGATTCGATGGCATCACTACAACGAGGCCAGGCGTGTGAGTGAAGTAAGCCTCAGGAGACTGGGAGTGGTAGTGTCCGCCTCGGATGCCTCCGCCTGAAGGTGTGCGGATGGTGACAGGGGCTGAGTATTCTCCCCCAGAGCGATAACGAAGTTTGGCAAGTTCGTTCGTAATCTGATCGAAGGCAGGGAAGATGTAATCGGCGAACTGGATCTCAGCAACGGGTCTCAATCCATTCATGCCCATGCCGATGGCAATGCCTGCTATTCCTCCTTCAGCCAGAGGTGTGTCAAAGACGCGGTGTGCACCATATTTGGCCTGCAGACCATCTGACGCTCGAAAGACGCCGCCGAAATAGCCGACATCCTCTCCGAAGAGGATGACGCTCTCATCCTTGTCCAGCGCGCAATCAAGCGCTGAATTGACGGCTTGGATCATGTGCATGTTCGCCATCTCTTCACCTCAGTGCTCCACTTCGTCTTGTTGCTCGATCAGATGAGGGGGTAGCTCGACGTAGACGTCCTCGAACAGTGTTGAGATAGGAGGGTGAGGTCCCTCAGCGTGCGTGCCGTGTTCTTCTGCCTCTTTGTATGCGGCGATGACCTCTTCATTCGCCTCAGCCTCAAGGGCCTCATGCTCTTGATCGCTCCATATTCCTAGATCCATCATGTGTTCTCGTAGGCGCTCGAGAGGATCCCCGAGTGGCCAAGCCTCAGGTTCATCTCCAGGTCGATAGCGGGATGGGTCGTCTGAGGATGAATGTGCTTCTGTGCGGTAGGTGTACATCTCGATCAGTGTGGGTCCATGGCCGCCTCGGGCACGCTCTGCAGCCCAAGCAGTTGCTCCCCATACGGCTAGGAAATCATTGCCATCAACTCTGAGCGAAGCCACGTCATAGGCTAGGCCTCGGGCGGCAAATGAGGGCCCTCCGGATGCGATGTTACGGTGCGTGGAGATTGCCCATTGATTGTTGACCACATTGAGGATGCATGGAGGTCTGTACACTGAGGCGAAGTTGAGTGCGTAATGGAAGTCTCCTTGCGCACTCGTTCCTTCTCCTAGCCATGCTGCAGAGAGGTTGTCTTTTCCTTGGTAGGCTGATGCCATGGCAGAGCCGACGGCTTGTGGGAACTGTGTGCCGACTGGCGAGGATATCGAGACCACGTTTCCCTCCTTCCATGAGTAGTGAACTGGCATTTGCCGGCCCTTGACGTTGTCACGAACGTTCCCTATGCAGTGGCAGATCATGTCGACTAAGCTGCGCCCGCGCACGAGTAGGATTCCTGGTTGGCGGTATGAAGGAATCAGGATGTCATCGTCACGCAGTGCCATTGTGGCGGCAATCGAGACCGCCTCCTCTCCTCGGCATTTCATGTAGAACGAGAGCTTGCCTTGGCGCTGCATGGTCATCATGCGATCATCGAAGACACGCATGCGGACCATCTGTCTCAGACCCTCTTTGAGAGCCTCGCTCGAGAGTTTAGGATTCCAAGGCCCAACCCCGTCGCCATTCTCATCAAGAACTCGAATCAGGCCATGGGCGAGGTCACTGGTCTTGGAAGCCACACAGGATGGGTCGGGTCGGTCAAGTTCACCTGCGACTGCATCGATTGCAGGTGTGACTGGTGTATCGCCGGGACGGGATGGTGCGGTCGGCACATACAGTGCAGTATCGCTATCCTCAGGATGGTCCACGTCATCTTCCAATCTGGGGGGTCTCATGTACCTTCCGTGAAACCATGTGCACCCATTGAATCGTCGTTGTTTTCGTCAACTGATAGGGCATGTGCTAGCAACTCTCTTGCTTGGTAGGATGAACGGACAAGAGGTCCAGATGCTACTGCTCTGAAACCGATATGGCGAGCATCGTTGGCGAACAACTCGAACTGTTCAGGAGTGACGAATCGGTCGATGGCGAGATGTCGGCTGGAAGGTGCGAGGTACTGGCCAAGGGTTAGAATGTCAACGCCGGACTCATGTATGACCCGCATCGCATCGCTGATTTCCTCGTCTGTCTCGCCCACTCCAACCATCAGGCTGGTCTTGGTTCGTATGTTGGGCCTCAGTCTCTTGGCTTCGCGCAGGATGGTCAGACTCAACTCGAACGAGGCTCTGGGGTCACGGACGTCGGAATCCATCCTCGGAACACACTCCACGTTATGCGCAAATACATCGATATCGACGCCTTCAAGTAAATCGGCTAAGGCACCTAAATTTCCCTCAAGATCGCTGCACAGGAATTCGATGCTTGTCTCGGGGCAGCGTCGTCGTACGGCGTCGAGACAGGACCGGTAGTGTGAAGCTCCACCATCTGGAAGATCGTCGCGGTTGACCACAGTGATCACAGCATGATCCAATTGCATGGATTCGACAGCATTGGCCAGACTTTCGGGCTCATTGGGGTTGAGCGGTGGTGGTGTCTTTCTGGTGCCCACTGCACAGAACCTGCAACCTCTGGTGCATACTTCTCCAGCAATCATGACCGTTGCTGTTCCATCGCTCCAGCATTCGTGGATGTTGGGGCACTGTGCTTCCTGGCACACTGTGTGTAGGCTGTTGCTCGTCACAGCGTTGTTCGTGGAGCGGTAGCGTTCGTGACGGGAACCTGTCGGCAGCTCGACTCTAAACCACGGTGGTAATCGAGTCTTAGGCGAATCCTTCGCCATTGGTAAGGAGCGGCCAGCCACACCAAGAGCACCGCATGGGACTGCTTTCATCGTGTTGGCCAAGATTAAGGACTACGTTTGTGCTGTCCAATGATGTCTCTCTCTTTCAGTGAGGATGGCCTTGTTGGCGTCATTCACCTAGCCCCTCTTCCCGGCTCTCCTGAGTGGGTTGGAGATATGGATGACGTTCTCAAACAGGCAGTCAGGGATGCCCGTTCCCTCACTCATGCCGGATTCGATGCTATGCTGGTCGAGAACTTCGGAGACACTCCTTTCCACCCCGATCGCGTCGAACCCGTGACTGTTGCCGCAATGTCCCACATACTTTCGGCGCTACGAGCCGAATTTACCGATTCGAGCCTTGGAGTCAATGTCCTGCGTAATGATGTAGTTGCAGCTCTCTCTCTTGCTGCGGTTCACGAACTTGAATTCATTCGTGTCAATGTGCATGTCGGCGAGCGTCTGACCGATCAAGGCCGAATTCAGGGACGTGCAGCAGAGACGCTCAGGATGCGACGTGACTTCGGTCTTGATGTTGCCATTCTTGCAGATGTAGGGGTCAAGCATGCTCTGCCTGTCAATGCTGAGCAGCTCGCTTTCGAAGCATCTCATGCCGCGGGGCGTGGAGGGGCCTCTGCACTGATAGTTACAGGTATGGCGACGGGAGCGGGTGTGAATCTGAAGGAATTGGATGTCGTCAGATCTGCCGCTCCTGAGGCTCCTATCATTCTTGGATCTGGGCTTGGCTTGGCCACTCCCGTCGAATTGATGCAAATGGCTGATGGTGCAATTGTCGGGTCTTCAATTCGTGAGGACGGTCGTGCTGGTTCTCCCGTCGACGAGGTTCGGGCAGCAGAAATACGTGAATTCTGGCTTGTGGCGAGGGAAATTCCTAGCGCGAGCGAGACTTGATGCCTTCACAGGGTAGCGGTCAACCATGGCGGTGCGGTCCATTGAGGGGCAGGTAGTTCTCGTTACAGGTTCGGCAATTCGCATTGGTCGGGCTATTGCCCTGCACCTTGCAGCTGCTGGTGCCACCATTGCTGTACATTGCAATCGCTCCAAGGAGGAGGCTGAGCAGACAGCTGCCGAGATTAGGGAGAATGGAGTCAGTGCAGAGGTGTTCGGTGCTGACTTGGCCAAGAGTTACGATCGCGAGGTCCTCATTCAGCAGGTCGTGGGAAAATTTGGCGGTCTACACCATCTGGTGAATTCAGCTTCGATTTTTGCTTCAGCTAGATTGGAGGACATCACCGACGAGGATCTTGGTGAGATGTTGGAGGTGAATGCTGTGGCGCCTGTCATGTTGATCAGGCATGCTCTTCCTCATCTGCGTGAGGTGGGTGGTAGTGTTGTCAATATCATCGATGTGTTCGGGGACAGACCATGGCCGAATTTCACACATTATTGTGCCTCCAAGTCAGCTCTCCTTTCAGCGACTCGAAGTCTTGCTGTCGAACTTGCACCAGAGGTCCGTGTGAACGCTGTTGGGCCGGGAGCCATTCTGTTTCCTGATTGGGCAGATGAGGAGGACAAGAGTAGAGTGCTGTCAAAGGTACCTCAAGGCCGTCTGGGGGAGCCAGAGGAAATCGCCGAGACCGTTGCTTTTCTCATAACAGGTCCTCAGCACATCACGGGACAGATTATCGCAGTCGATGGTGGCTATGGCCTGCACTCATGAGTTGAGATGATGCAGCTCCTTGACCGCTTCCTCAATCTTCGATGACGCTTCCTTGATCCTCTCTTGAGTGAGGCCTTCATCGAGCGTGATCAGGACTGCCTCATGTGCCACTTCTGGTCTGCCAAGAGCTGTCCATCCAACCGAGCCATCTGCTTTTGTAGCAAGGCAGGCATCAGCCGCAGCGATATTGAGGCCTCGGGCCTCGCAGGCGTGGGCGATGGCTGCAGCTGCGATTCCTGGCCATCGCAGCACGGCAGCTGGCCCGCTTCCTTCGCTCAGTCGCTCAGCACCTATGGCCTCTAATCGCTCGATGAGTTCCAGAATGATGTTGCCTCGTTGGTCTTGATTCTCCACCATCTGGGTTAGGTGCAGCAGGCCGCCTGCAGTTCGCCAGACGAGCAGGGGGTCGATATTCCCTCCGCGAACGGGGTCCTGCCCAGTCCCATGGATGGTGGGGCTGAATTTCATACTGGATGGCATGACGATCCATCCTGAGGTGACTGGGCCACATAGGGACCATCCTGGTATGGTCCATATTGTGTTAGTGCGTGACCAATCGGGCAGGTGGCCAAGACAGATTGCTGCGCCGGTATCTATCACATGCCTGTTCGTGGAGGTGGCATGATCTGGATGTTCATGCAATGTCTCCTCATTCCACCACTGCAGTGCAACAAGATCGCTGCTTGCCTTCTCGGTCCAACCGAATGGTGAGCAGGTCATACCGCGACGTTGGAGCGCTTTGACAGCAGCTCGCATTGCTGCGGGTGCTCCCAAGTCCCATAGGGCGTTGTCACAACCATCTGCCACTCCATTTATCGCAGTAGAGAGGGCTTCTTCGTGAGAGGTTGTCAGCACAATGCGGTGACTCGATGGAATCCGAAGATGCTGGCTGAGCAACTCTTTGAGGGCGGTGAGGTCGAAAGCAGCTCCCTGTTCGACCGCATCCTGCATGCAGCGCTCTGCCCATGGGTGGCCGCGGCTGTCGAGGTTGATGGTGGACATCTGCTCTTCTCGTACCTCGACGTCGCGATTCATTCAAAACTACTGTCCGAATGCAGGACATGGTCGCGGAGGTCAGCGTCAACATTGGCTCGGCCACTGTGACAGCATCTGAATCATTACTGAGCGTTCAGTCCAGCGGTTCCTCGAAGCAATGGAAGCGTCTGCAGATCACTGAACTTGGTTCAAGGAAGCGCGGTGGTCTGTTCCCGGCAGCGACGATGTTCGTTCGTTTGGGCGATTCAACTGAGGATGTCGTCTCAGGTCGTGAGTCGGATATTCTGGCAGCACTCGAAACTGTCGCAGCAGTTCTGTACGTTCGTTTCGAGGAGCATACTGGCCGTTCTGTCGAGGCTGATGAGCATGGCATGAATGTGCCCGACCAACTCAAAACCTTCCCCGGCCGGTGGCCTCGTCCTGAGCGCTTACCATCCATGGAAGTTGATTTCAAGAGGGCTGACGATGGCTTTGAGCTCCAATTGCCATCGACGATCACCCCTCTGACATGGACTCTCTATCTGGGCAGTAATTCGTTGGCACTTCTTCTTGCTCTGGCCTTATCTTTGTTCAATCTGGGTAGTATCAATCCAGCCCTTGTTCTGCTCCCTCTCCTCGTGGTCGTGCATGGGATATGGTACATGATCAATGGCCAATCTAACGTGTTAGAGAATAATCACACTGTGCGGGTCACCTCCAAGGAGATTGTTGTTCATGGTCGCATCCTCAACACTCTTGCTGGCCAGCCTGTCCGGTATCCCCTCGAAGAGTTTCGGGACCTTGATGTCACCACTCAGGGGCGCCTAGCCTTTCTGTTCTCGGACCGTCGTCTCAGTTGTGACCTCCCTCGTCTTGAAGGCGAGTGGGTGGTCGGTGAGGTGGCTCATCGATTGCTGGAGATGTTCGGCGGCGATGAAGAGTCAGAGTGATGTTTGGCAGATGTGTGCTCGCCGTAAATCTGTGCTCAAGCATGTGCAGGGGGCAGGATTCGAACCTGCGAACCCTTCTGGGACCGGATCTTAAGCCCGGCGCCTTTGTCCAACTCAGCCACCCCTGCACTTTCCGCGGGCCCGTGTTCCTGTATCAACTGAACGATTCGCGCCCGGCTTCTGCGAAGCGTTTTGAAGCATCAGTACAACTGGATGATGATGAACGGCAACGGGCAGCCTCGTTGGGCCACGATGGTGCTGGTAGTTCTTCTGCTGACCAGCGTGTTTCCTTTTGTGACACATCTCGACGATGTGGACTCCTTTTCCCCGACCCACATCCTTGCACCTGAGCCAGCCCATGCGAGTACTATTTTCGATTATATCCTCTATCTCGATTCTCCACGTACCGGTGCCGATGGAGATGGCCATCTGACAACAGTTGAACCAGAGGGTTCGGATAGTGAAGAGGCGGATGCTGCCGAAGAAGAGGGGTTGGAGTTCAGAACGGATGAGCTTGATGCACCGCTTACCATGCATGGTGAGTGGCAATCGAGTAGCAATAGATACGGCATTGAATCCTACATCTTTCTGCGCCATCGAGGTTCCAATTCGACTGCAGACTATCTGTTCAGTCTTCAGATTGAGGATGATGGTGGGGCCACCGAGATCGGTGTCGCTACGCAGGATGTTGAGGGTTGCCCTGCATGGCAGACTAATTGCGGTTACAGCACATATCCTATCCGTCTGAAGTTCGATGCTGGAATCAGCGAGGTCGTCATCCCTGCTGGTTCGCGCCTTCTGCTTCGAGTCTCTGCCGATACAACTTGCGAAGGAGGAGGAGGTGGGTCAATCCCGTCTCTACCTGCTGACTGTACTGCACAAGTGGCATGGGGGGATATTGATGGGTCGACAGAGTACTCTAAGATGGGCGTGAGAACTCATGCCCTCGAGACATCGTCAATCAGCCTTTACCGCGACGATTCGTTCTATAGGTACAAAGAACAGGTTTCTCAGGTCTATCCCAATGATGACCTCGAGTACCGAAAACTGTTCTTGTCTCTCGATATCCGCTCAGCCTTTGGTGTGGCTGACTTACGCCGAGTTGAGATTTCTTTGTACAATGCCGAGGCAGGAAAGGACCTCATCCCTTCTGAGCATCGAATCGTGGATCTCGATACACTAGCAAGTCAAGGGCGCTCTCTTATCTACGAGTTCAATTGGACGTATGGTTCGAATGAAGACGTGGGATATTACACCTTGACTGCATTGATCAGGGATCAGCGTGACCATCAGGTGACTATCCAGCGCACCTATTCCAACAGTGCAGTCGATCACCCTCTGACTGTCACCGAACATGGAGTCAGGGCCTCAATGACCAATACGTCTACTGACATCATCCATATTCCTCCTGGCAGTTTCACGTCTTTCGGCGTCCGCCTTCGCCACGTGGGGGATCTCAGCCTAACACAGACCGTACGTGTGGAGGCCCTCACTCAATTCGGCAGTGATTGGACAGTGAGTGTTCCTGCTGATGAGATCACACTTGACTCCAGTCAGAGTTCAGTGACTCGTGAGGTGACCCTCACGACACCAGATGATTTGGGAACCATGCCCGCAGATGGTAAGTTCCGCTTACGCTTCGACGTCTATGTTGATGATTCCAAAGTGGACGAGGTGTGGGGTAACTGGACGATGCAGAAGGTCGACGTTCATGCAGCCCCTGTCGTGACTCTCTATCACGATGCCGAGTTCACCCAACCATTCTACAACTCAACCCGGCCGGATGAAGACAATCTGTTGGCTAACCCTCTTCCCATCGAAGCTGGGAACACATCGACCATTCACATGCGTATCTTCAACGCAGGGTATGATAGCGATCCGTTCAAGATTGGACAGATTCAGAAGCCTTCGTGGGCGAACCTAGAATTCTTCGATTCCGAAGCCGGTTCTGAACTTCCTGCCGATGACTCGTCAATCGGGTATTCTGTCAGAGAGCTTGGACGTTTCGAGTCGATTGAGATTCGTATACGAATCGAAGCCCTGAGTGTCGAGAGTAACGTCCTCATCGATGACCTTGGCTTCACTGTCAGCAATGCTGACAATCTAACCTATGAGTCCTTGATAGGTCTTCAGCTCCAGCGAACGTATGGGATGTTTGCCACAGTTGAGTGGGATAATGATGCGGATTCACCTGTGGGTAATGTCACTGGTATCACTGCGGGCGATTCGTCCTCTGTGGCTGAATTCCGAATCCGTGCCACGTCTGTGAGGACTGATGACCTGGATGTTGATTGGAACTTCATTCGTATCGAGGACATTGCTGCCAATCGCGACGGAGATGATGACCTGACGCAATGGGATTTCGAATATCTGGATGCATCTATGTCTGAACCCTTTGATTTCCCTCTTCGATTATCGAGCGGTTCATCCGAGGAATTCGCTGTTCGCATGCGGCCTGATTCTTTGGCACGAGCAGGTGAGCACAATGTGGTGCTTCGATTTGAACAGGCTGATGATCCTACTCGAGAGTTCGAGTTACAGGTTGTTGTTGATGTTGCGATAGGGATGCCACAGGTCCGCTTGATTCAGGGTACTGCGAATGTGGAGGTCATGAGTGGCCAGGGTATGGATTACGAATTCGAGATCAGGAATGATGGCAATGCCATGGTCATCTTCGAGGTTGAGGTTGAGGACATTCCTATTGGGTGGGGTGTTGAGGTGAGTCCGACGTATATCCCCCTCGATCCCAGTGAGGGTCAGACCGTCAGTATCTCAGTTTCGACTGCTGAGTGTACTCGAGCAGGAGTGACTGAGCAGTTGACAATCGTCGCCAAGCCGACCATCAGCATCCTTGGTGAGACGACCACGTCGTACAATCGCTCGCAGGCATACGAAGAGATTCTTGAGATCAAGACCACGTCGCCTACTGGGACTGATGGCCTGAGGTGTGAAATCATCAACCCGCGTGCCGAGACGCTGATATTCATTGGATTGGGTCTGCTTGTTCTTGTCGCCAGCGTCGCTCGCCGTGGCCGTGGCCCAGCAGCTTCTGCAGCGGTTGAGACCGTTGTTGATTCTGAGGACACCGATTTCGATCAGATCGAAGCGTCGATTGACGAGATTGAGGACCTATAGAGCCCTTAGGGGCAGATTCAGGTTCTATTTGTCCGAGCATCGCTCCATTTCGCTTAAGAGCCCCTTCCCAGTGGTGGACACGTCAGCCATGGCTCGGTCGAATCTCTCTCTTCTCCGTTCACGGAGTATTTCCCTTGTCATGGTGATGCTGCTCTCCATTTTCACGCCAGGAGCTTCCGCAGCTCTGCCCGCTCCTTCCTTCAATCCGGGGACTGATTCGGATAATGATGGCCTGAATGTCACGATTGAAAGTCGCTATTCTTCAACGAATACGGGGTACACTCTCTCTGATGCAGACCCTGACTCAGATGGCGATGGTCTGCCCGATGGGTGGGAATGGTATTGGGGGCTGAACCCTTTCGACCCGTCTTCTCCCAATGGTACGTGGCATGATCCTGACGGCGATGGCGTCACAAACTTCGAGGAGTATTCCTACGGTTGCACTGCAGTTGCAGGAATCTCCAAAATGAGTTTTTCCTGTGGTGGTGGCACATGGGAGCTCGTTGATGATAACTCCTCTGTCCCGACCAATACCAATTTCTGGCCCAACTACCCTAACCAAGTCAACCCTCCTTCGCACAATGGAAATGGTAAGCTTGACAATGGTGTCTGGTGGAACGGTACTGCGCCGACCAATGGTTTCGATGAGACCTATGGGACCAAGTCACGAAGAGGGGGCGGGTATTATGTCGGGAGGGCAACAGATCCTATCGGTGATATCTGCCGCAATAATTTCGACGACGATGGTGATGGCCTGACCGATTTGAACGACCCGGATTGGGACGGCGAGGTTGCGGGTTTTGCCGGATGTAACGACGACGATGATGATGGTGACGGATTGATCGATGAGGATGTCGATGGGTACGATAGTGACGGTGACGGGATGCACGATGGGTGGGAGATTCAGCACGGCTTGGACCCCACGAGCCCGAATGGTGATGATGGAGCCGGTGGAGATCCAGATAATGATGGACTGATCAATATTTTTGAGTACATTAATCCGCCGTGGTCCATTGGGAATTGGAGCGACAATAATGGATGGCTGATCACTCAGTATGTTCCTGGACTTCCGACCAACTCCAGTTCTGAGCGAACTTGGGCAAGGTATGGTGTTCTCAATGGATTCTGCCGATCAGTACGTACTTCGACCAATGATCCCGGGAATTGGCAAGCCTTTGGTCGGCCATCTGAATTAACTGCCTTCAACCGCAGTGCCCCTGGTTGGGGTTGTCAAGAATTACCAGCTGCTACAGATGGAATCAATTCCACAGATCCAAATGTCAAGGATACTGATGGTGATGGCCTGAACGATAGCCAAGAGGTTCACATTTACTTCACCGACCCTACTGATAATGACACCGATGGGGATGGGCTCGAAGACGGCATCGAGGTTGCTGGCAATTATGGTGGCACGAAGATAACCCCTGCGGGTCAGCCGACTGACCCGCTTGCTGAGGATACCGATTCGGACAATTTCATCGATGGTGATGAGGACGCAGATCATGATGGTAACTGGACGCAAACGGGGGAGACCGACCCGAGAAATCCAGAGAGCGATGATGATACCGATAGTGACGGGATTCCCGATCGTGTTGAGAATAACTCCGCTTCTATGACCGGTTTGACAGGTTGCACGCTCAACTACCTTGAGCCTGATACTGATTTTGGTGGTCGGAACGATAGTGTCGAGAGTGGTATCACGAATGATTCAATTCTTGGCTGGATTGGGCCAAGCTCACCTACTGGATACAACCCTTGTCATTACTCAAAGAGAAACTTCACTGCGACTCTTTCGTCTGCCAGCGCAGGGTCTCCATTCACTGCTACTCTGAGTGATACGACTCTGATCAATCCAGATTGTGGTGAGAATGAGAATGAGGCCAAAGCCAGTGGCTGTACTGGTTGGTTCGACGATGGGACTCGCTTTGCCTACTGGGATCTGGATGGTATTGGCGCAAGTTCCCTTGAATTCAACGTGAGTGCATCTGGAAAGACGACGATGATAGTTGGTAATCTTTCGTGGTGTTGGTTCCATACGCACCATGCCGATAATGCCTCGTTCCCTCAATACAGGGACCTCAACCGAGCGATTGCTGGTTGGGGTGGATATTGTGACGATGATTTCAGAGATACTGATGGGGACAACCTGACCGACGAGCTTGAAGAGAATTTCAACGTGCAGAATTCTGATGATGGACAGTTCTACCTGCGTTCGGATTATGATTCGCGGGATACCGATGGCGATGGTGAATGGGATGATTCTGAGATCATTAGGGGGACGATGGCTCGTAATCACACCAAGTACAACTCAGACCCAAGTGTCCAAGGTATGGAGGTCATTCTCAACGCTTGGTGTGAGAACGGCATCGATACCGATAAAGATGGTCTGTCAGACACCTTTGAGTTGAGCAATAGCACTGACCTGAACAGCGACGGCGATACACTCGACATCCTTACCGATGACCATAGCACTGGCACCATGCGCTACGAGCCTGGCTGCACATATGGGAGTCAGGCCTCGCTGAAGTCGCAGGGCTTGACAGGTCCTCAGCAAGCCTACACCTCTGACTATGCCACAAATATCTCAGCCCAAGATACAGATCATGGTGGTGTAAGTGATGATCAGGAGTTGATCGATGGTATCAATTACGGTTTCACACCTAACCCTGAGAGCAACCCGTTCGATGACATGCTACCACCCGATGATGATGGTGATGGGTTATCTAATTCTGTTGAGGAGAACATCACCAATACCAATCCTTTCGATGCTGATACAGATGGGGGAGGCGTTAACGATGGTGAAGAGTACCTGAAAGGGACCAATCCGTTGGACCCGTCTGATGATTACATGGTGGTTGGAGTCGTACCGATATTCTACGCTAAACCCACTGCTGGTACTCACGATTCTGCTATCACTCACTATTGGCGTGAGGACACCATGTACGAATATTCTGGAACTGCATTCATTCAAGTTGCCGGCTCCCTTGTGTATGATGATGATATCACTGGAACATCGGCTAACACGACTTGGCTGGATTCAACAATCGGGGCATCAGTCCTTGTGACTTGGGAAATCACTGAGGCGAGTGGTTCTGGGTGGGACCTACAGGTCCAGACCAACGGCGATGCGCTCAACCTCTCTCTCCCAGCTCCTTGGAATCACCAAGAAGTGACTCTCACAGCCCCGAGTGCTTCAGGCGGTCAAACTCTCGATAGGCTTGACTGGCACCGTGATGTCCAGATGAGCAGTCTTGGTTCTGAATCGAATCTGATGACTATCACATATATCGCTGAGGAGGATGAATCAGTCATCCCTGCCGATGCCACATCCTACACAGCCACTGCTGGGAACGACCCTTCATCGTGGACCACCGCAGCCAAGTTTCTTCCCCCTGCCAGCAACTTCACCGTAGCAACAGATCCTCGTTCTCTTGTCGACAATCTCACTACTACTTTGACTGCGGCTGCTACAAGCGATAAAGGCGAGCTCGATGCCTTGAGAGATTTCCTGAATAATGCGGATGGGAACACCAACTATGAGTTCACATGGACTTCAGATCAGAGGATCTTGGCTGCTGGTCATTCAAACCCCCTCGATGATTCAGTCTACAGGCTGATGATCGAGGAGGCTGGCACCTGTCGTGATTTCGCTACGGCGATGACAGTCATGGCTCGTCTTGCAGGTATTCCTGCGCGGATGGTGAGTGGTTACAGAGGTGGTAATTGGGAGGTTGACCAATACAATGTCACATCTTCGCATCGCCATTACTGGTCCGAGGCGCATCTCAAGACCAATGGTGGTGCTGACTTAGGGTGGGTGAAATATGATGCCTGTCCCGCTCCACGTCCAGTTGAGATTGAAAACCTCACCATTGAGGATGGTTCCACCAATAACCTTGATTGGAATAATTCTGGGAACACATATTTCGATCTTGATTGGGTTGCACAGATGGACATCTCCGGCCAACTTCGATTCTCAGATGATCAAGAAGTCATTGAGGGGAATACTGTGGAATGGTGGCTCATCCCCGAGGGCAATATCACTGATGCTGATTATCTGACCCCCTTCAAGGTCGGACAGAGCGCGACTGATGTTCAAGGTAATTTCGCTCTCGCCACTGCACAGCCTTCTGGTGTGGTCTCAGGCGAGATGCCCCCTGAGCGACTGCGTCCAGGTAAGTACAAACTCGTTGCTCAGTGGGAGACCAGTGGTGCTGTGGCTGGCGACATGATTCGTTTCACTGGAAACAATGATCCCCTTATTCGTATCGATGCCACTTTGGTGATCATCTCCATCAGTGCGAGTGGGCTGACCGATATTCCCAACGCATCGTTCCCAGCTAATGCCGACGCCACCACAACGTTCTCTGCCAGCATACAGTACAATGGTGCTCCAGGTTCCTATGGTCCTGATACCGGAGAGGTCACACTGCGGACGGCCCTTCCAATCGCTGGAGTGGCTAATCTCACTTCTCCCTTCGATTCAGGTGGCACAGGTTCTGTCTCATGGGACCTTGCAGTACTCTCAGCCGAAACCAATGGAAATCATTCAGCTTGGATTATTGCGAACGTGTCAGGTAGTGCTCCTATAGATCATACCTCTATCGGGCTCCTCTATGCAGAGTATAATTCAACTGAATTCTTCGTTGATGTCAAACAAGGTCCTGAAGTCACTGACTTTGCTATTGAGGGTTGGGTGGATGGTTCCAAGAATACTACTGCCCTTGAGATTGGTCAGAATCTCACAATCATTGGTCGTGTCAAAGCCAAAGGTGTGGGTGGCTCGAATAAGGCCGGTAAGGTGACCGTTTGGCGCTGCGACGGTGCTCCTGTTGCCACGTCTATGGTCAAAACCTTCCCGAACGGGTGGTTCAATGAAACGTTCTTCCTCACGTCGACCAACATCCAAGAGTTCGCAGAGTTTGGTGAGCATGGATTCAGGGTGCAGTTTGAGACAGTGGGTGCTGCTCTTTCAGAGTCTGCACAGAGTGACTGTCTCACGAGGGATGTCGTTGGAAATCTGTCCTTGAACCTTGATTCCTCGGTCGCAGTGATTCGAGATCATGAATACACCGAAATGACTGTGACTGTCGAGAACCACCTTGGTGTTACCACCAATGCAAATCAGGTCGGCGAGTTCTGGGTGACATGGTCTCCGAGTGGCTCGTCAGAGAACATAGCGAGCATCCAAGCTTCTACAGTGGGGTCGGACGGCGTATTCGATGACTCGGATGGGCTGAAGTGGCAAGTCCCTGTCGAACTATCGCCTGGCCAATACACTGTGACTGTTGTCTACAACCGTACGGAGAACTTCTCGCGCATTTCTGATACAACGACTCTGATAGTTCGAGGGAAGGCGCACGTCGAAGTTATCGGGCTGAGTGCTGCCACGTGGGTGGATGAAGGCGATCTGCTCAGTTTCAATGGAAAGGTATGGGATTCGAAGAATTGGGGTGTTGCACAGGCTCCCCAGTCTGCAGTCGTCAATCAGGACGGGTGGGTCCATGTGAGTATGTTCAGAGGAGCACTCAACGTTTCATACATGAAAATCCCCTTGATTCCCTCCAATGGGACATTCTGGGTGGATTTCACCACTCCAACGGATCAGGCTCCAGGAGTATATCGCATCGACGTAAACCTCCAGATCAATGGTGAGAACTCCCCTGACCTGTGGCTTGACAATAATTCAAATGATCATCTGTTCGGACTGATCGGCACTGCCAATCAGATCAATGCTGACGATCTTGGTGCAGGTCTCCTGATATCAGGAGCCAACAGCCCACCTCCCAACACCTATCGCAGAGGTAACGGAGATGTTCTACAGGTCAACGTCACCGTGACGGATGACGTATCGGGTGAAGTCGCTGCCTTCCAAGAGGTGGTGATGCTCATTGATTTCAATGTCAGCGGTAGCAGCACAAATGTTACCGTCACCTCTCGAACAAATGTTACTGGCTTCGTGAATCTGCAAGTCACTATCCCCGCCTTAGCCGATCCAGGTAACTACACCATCGATATCGGTGTTGTGGAAAATCTGACTGCCAACTTCAATACTGCTGAAGTTGAGACCTCTCCTGCGAACAGTGCTGCCAAGCGCTGGAATGGTGGTAACCTTACGACACTGTTCGTACGTGTTCAGGTGAAAGCAGACATCTCGATCGACCAATCCGGCTCATCCCTCTGGGTCAATGCCACTGAATCCTTCTATATCGCGGGGCAACTCAAACGCGAAGGAGCCGGGCCGAACATTGACTCTGTGGCGATGCTGAAAATCTACTTTGATGAGCGTCCTGCAGAGCCGTTCATCTCGAATTTGAACACGGCACCCGATGGAAGTTTCAATCACACAATGACTGCAGTTTATGCTAGCGGTGGATACATGCCTTCTGGGCAGAAGAATGTCATCGTTGAAATCGTGAACCAGACAGACAATGTTTGGACTTGGAGTGGTACAGGTGGCAGTCACACCTTGTATGTCCTTGGCCAGACCTCTCTGAGTGCAGTTGTGCTCTACAAGGAAGGTGTGCCAATCGCGATTGATAACAAGACCGTTCTGCGAGGTGAAACCATCACCTTTGAGGCGACACTCGAACAGACTAACGAGGGTTCAGGACCCTCGCCTGTACCTGTGAACGGCGAGCCGGTCACGATTCACGTCGGTTCCCATACTGAGACCAAGAACACGAATGCTTCCGGCCAGATCGACTTCGATGTCACCATTGATTCGACAGTATCCCTTGGTGCGCTTGAAGTCAGTTTCTACTACAATGGTAGTGGCCTTCCCACAGAGAGCACGACATGGGCCCCACCCTTCACTGCAGCAGGTGGTGACGCTGACCTTCTCGATGGCGGTCAGTTGAAACTTTTACCACCAGCTGTGAACCCGTACTTGAATAACGAACTCTCGGTCATGGATGAGATGAAGATCAGCATCGACGACCTCTCCACACCTCTGTACCCCAGTGATCAGGTCACAGTCAGTGGTAATCTGACTGACCTGAGTGGTGGAGCCCCTGATTTCGGTCTCAGCAGCTCAACCCTCTCGCTCTATCTCGATGGTGAATTCTCCAGCCCAGTCACTCAAGGGCTTGTGGCCACAGGCGAGAATCGTTTCACTCTCACCTTCACGATCCCTGCCGACTTCCCGAACGGCACTCACAACGTGACCCTCAGAGCCAACACTGTTGCTGACTACATGTATGGTAATGAATCACTCAAGAACTTCAGTACTAGAGGTACGACGCAGATTGGACTGAATGTCAAGGTGTGGTCGTTCGATCACCAACTCGGAGAACAATTCCTCACAGAAGGTGACGATGTGCCGCGGGGTTCGGTGCTCAACATCACGGTGACTCTGATGGACCATACCTCTTCCCCTGTCGCAGACCACTCAGTCAATATATCGTTAATCGATGGAATGGTGAATACAACCGTCCAAGTCACCCTAAATCAGACTGGTGTCTTCCAATTCAACATGACATTACCAGTTGAGACACAGCCCGGTGTGTTTACCATCAAGGCTTGGTGGAATGGTTCCTATGAGGGTATTCTGCTCTATGAGGGGCTTGATGGTGACAGCACCTCGAAGTCCTTCGATGCGACAGCAGTGACCAATCTGACCTTGGATGATCATCTTGGTGCACAGTTGATCTTTGCTGGCGATACGATCACGATATCTGGTACTCTCAGCGACAATCTGTCAATTCCTCTTCAGGAGCAGGATGGCCGAGTCCCGCATCTTGAGATCAGGATTGGAGGTGTTCTGATTGAGGTTGTCGAGGCTGGTGCTGACGGTTCCTTCCAGTACGAGTACACCGTACCAGCAACACCAGGTGGTTCAGGTGACATCAGTGTGGACGTCAGATATCTGGGCGAGGCGGGTACAGACAACCCTGACCACTATCTTTCATCATCTGCATTGACCAATTATACTGTGTTCTTCAGGACTTATCTCAACATCACTACTGATGTCAATGAAGTGAATCGGACCGAATCGTTCACAATTTCAGGTACTCTGTTCGATGACTCCAACACCTCTCTCACAGGAGAGAAGGTCATGTTGCAGGTGAAGGAAGATGGCTTGTGGGTATACCTTGGCACAAGAATCATTGACGGAAATGGTATGTTCTCTTATGACCAGCCCACTGACGTTTTGACCAATCTTGGCGATATGTCGATTAGAGTCGTCTATAACGGGACCTCGACGTTCAATAACACCATGAATTACACCGGTACCTATCTGTGGACTTCGAATGCTAATACTTCGGTTCAGGTCTTTACGATATTGGCTATCGAATTGCCTGACAAGGATGCGATCAATCAGGGTAATGCTGTATCAATGAATGAGACCTTCTTCCTGACCGGGAGGTATTACACTCTTGGTTCCGAGCAAGCAGTCGATTCAATTGATCTGCCAGGTGGCCAATATCTCCTTGAATTCATCTTGAATAACGAGTCCTTCTTTGGGGAGTTCGATGGTGACCAGTTCAATGTCAGCATCACAGTTCCTCCAGGAACACCTTCTGGCGAACAGAGCATCACAGTTCGAGCGAGTCAACAAGGATTCTACCGTCCCTTCCCCCCTCCCGGTTGTGAAGGGGCATGCAGGACATCGGTCTTCGTATTGCATCAGACTCAGTTCATCAATGCGGAGGTTGTCATTGACAATGTCAATCAGGGTGACTTCTGGCGCCTACGTGGACAGCTCGTCGACGTCGATGCAAGCAATACTCCTTTGATCACAGCAGCAATTCAGATCAAGATAGATGATGCACTCTGGAACCAATGCGATCAACCCCTTACCGATGATCTCCTCGATGCGTTCACCGCCGAACCAACGAACAACCTCAACACCAATGATACCGGCTGGTTCGACATCAAAATCAAGTCCATGCTGCCCGATGGCTCCAGTTGTCAGACTCCCCTATCCAAGGGCGAACACACGTTGTTGATTGACTACGCCGGCCTGAGCAAGGTGTACAAGCCAAGTTCCTCTGAATCAACAACCCACTTGTGGGCTGTTCCACAGTTCACGGATATCGATCCCGATTCATCAGTCACTCGCTCCAGCTCCATTGAATTCCTGTCACTCAATGGTGTCCTCAGGGAGACCTACAGTCAGGCTCCTGTCGATGACAAGGATCTGAATCTGACCATTGATGGGTTGCAAGTCAGTTTACTTTCTCCAATTGATTGGAGAGAAGGCGGTCATTTCCGAGACATCAAAGCCATCGTTCCTTCGAGCACAAACTTGTCGAATGATTTCTTGAATTATGGGCTGTTCTACCCGGGCAATGAATCGGCTTACCTGAGGCCTGCATGGTACAACATCAGTTCAGCTGATGATTGTGAAGCAAGGTCGAGAGCACCGATAGAATGTGTTCGTTTGCTTGTGAATGTCGACATCGTGCCCAACGTCTTTGACATCGTTCCCGGGGAACAGGACTTGATCGCTGGAACTGTGACTGTCACGGCCAATGACACTGGAGAACCTGTTGAGGGATTCAGTGTAAAGGTCATACTAGCGAATGCATCTGTTGATGAATTCAGCGAGTTTGATCCCTTCAATGCCGAGAATAAGCTCACAATTGTCGATAGCACCGATTCGAACGGGATGATGTCATTCGCGTTCGGTGACGGATACGAACCACCTCTGTCAGATCCCGGGTACCGCCCGATGATTCTCAGCATCCAAGCGAATGACGAGCGCCTCTCTCCCCTATCCAATTGGGCAGCAAGTGCCTTCAACGGTACCGTTGGTGATGGTGCCTTCGGTGAATTCGTAGATCCAGTCCCCGTCGTCGATTACACGCCGTACATTATGGGTGGCCTTCTGGTCGCTGGTCTTCTTGGATTCATTGGATATCGCTACATGAAGTCGAGGCGCAAGGATGCAGTCAGCCAGATGGGTGAGATTTTCTCGTACACAGCTGAACTGCTGGCCTCTGGTGATGACGTGAGAGAGAAGATCTTTGAGTGCTATGAGAAACTCTGCCTTGTGCTCATGCGGCATCGTTACCTCCGCCGTGACTTTGAGACTGTCCGTGAGTTCGAGGTCGCCGTCCGAAAGGCCCTGCCGATCAACAGGGAGGCACTTGAGGCACTAGATCGGATGTTTGAGGAGGCTCGATACTCGAAGCACGAGATGCAGCCACTTGACTTTGAGAAATCACGTGATGCGCTTGAACTCTGTGTTCAGGGTATTAATCAGGTCGGCAGAGAGGCAGAGGCCCCACCGGGTGCCTGATTGATTCGTCATTGAAGTTTGAGTCTCAGGATTTTGGGGTGCTGAGGTCCTTCCAGGCGATGCGCAGGACACCATCCACTGCTAGAGCTCTGCTCACCTCTCGTTCGACTGAATGTGAGAGAGTCAGGGTCCCGAATGGGTGGGTTAGGGTCGTTGTTTGTCCTTCGTGCTTCAATATGAGTTGTTCTTGATGCAGGTCTCCGATGTGCAGTGCGAGAACATCACCCTCGGTCTTGATTTTTGTAGGGCAGTCCTGGATATGTGTTGGCGCACCAACGTGTTCCTTTCCCTGACTGGGGCCGACACCAGATAATCTGACCTGAGTGAGGTGGTCGATTGAGGAATGGAACGCTTGATGCAGGGCGGCTGGTTTGGCGTCAAGGCCCTCCAAGGCTCCAAGACCTGGGCCCTCGATGTCACTAAATTCGATGGTTACTACTCCGGCCATACTCTCGCCAGACGCCCGCCCTTCATGACTCCAACGCCTCGGGATGTCTCTCGAAGAATCTCTTGGCCAGACGAGAGGTGACCTTGGCATCGCGTGCGGTCAGATGCTGAGATGGATCAGGATGCGCAGGTCTGTGCTGATCATCGAGGTGTCTTGAGTCGAGCAGGAGAATCAGTGCCCTGTCCTCAACTTTTCGAATCGCACGCCCCATCGCCTGCATGACTCGATTGATGGCTGGTTGGACAACAGCATATTTCCATACCTTTCCTGTCGACATCTTTCGCCCGAGGTAACTCCTCATGGCATCACCTTCGGCACTTGGGGGAGCGATTGGAATGCCGATGCAGGCCACTGCGCAGAGTAGATTGGCATGGTAATCCATTCCTTCGGCAAGACGTCCTCCATAGGTTCCTACCAGAACGGCCGGCCTTTCCTCCCTTCGGGCTTTTTCGAGACGGGGTAGGACGCCATCAGCATCAGCTTTTGTCCATTCAGGTTGCTCAGCGATGACTGAGCGCGCCCAACGCGATCTGACCAACACTTCATCCATTAGGCTGTATGATGGTATGAACACAGCAACGTTGTCAGGTGCTTCTTCGATGAGCGCATCGAGGTGAGTCATGACTCTGTCCAGCATTGCGGGATTCCTGTCTCTGAAACGTAGGGTGACGTCTTGTGTGACAAGGACTGGACGGCGTTGTGTAGGGAACGGACTTGTGTACGTACGACGCTCAGCATTGCTCAGCCCGATCTGGTCCTGGTACATCTTGGTCGGATGCAGTGTCGCTGACATCACAATCGAACCAGCAACCTGATTGAAGATGGGCCCTGATACAAGTCCTGGATCGAGGTGGGCTACTATGAACCGTCCTGAATCAGCCCCCTCCCTCTCATTGGTCCTTCGGGCAAAACTAGCTGCTAAGGCCGGATGTCCTCGCCACTGCGTCATCAATCTGAGTGTAGAAGCGAGGCGGTGGCAGGCAGACTCCTCCTGTTCCTCTTCGGAGATCACGGATATGGTCTCCAAGACGTCGATGAATTCGTCTAATGCGAAGACGGCTGCGCTACCTCTGGTGTCGCCTTGGATTCTGCCAGAGTCGATGTTCAGTGTCTCCTCAAAGCGCCGCTCGATCGAGTTAAGTAGCTCATCTGGAATGATGAGGCGGTCTTCCCGGCGCTTATCTGGCCATGTGTCGAGCAGATGTCGAATCCATTGCTCAAGTTCTTTCCTCCACATTCTGAGGTGTTCAGAAGCAGCCATGATCAGAGCTCTGCGCTCTGCTAGATTGGGATCGCCATCACTTACTTTCTCTAGCGACAGCCGTTTCATCTCAAGTTCTTGGCGTGCGTCTCGAAGAAGATCAGGTGTCAGGGTGCGTCGCATTCCACTTCTGATCCGGTCGGGCAGGTTGTGACCCTCATCGATGATCAGGATGCAATTCTCAAGTTCAAGTCCCATCGCTTCAAGTGAGACCTTGCGAATCCTTTCGATGAACAGATGGTTGTAATCGGCGATGACCACGTCTGCATCGCCTGCAGCCTCTCGTGCAACGCGCCAAGCACATATTGGTGTGTGAAGTTCTACTGCCCTCTTCACGGCTTCATCGGCATGAAGTAATCCTTGGGCAATCGAACGGGTGAAGGCCTCGTCTCGTTCCAGATACGGCGCGCATCGACGCTGTTGGCGTTCTTCGGCACATAATCTGCTGAATAGGAATGAGGGCTCTTTGCGGATGCTTCGGACACACATCGCCTGCTGGCCGAGCAGGTCGGATAGGCGCAATGGCGGCTCACCTTCAGGCCGTCGTTGGTTCAATTTACGTACTGTTTCTACTGCAATCCTATGCTGAGATTGTCGGCCAGTGAGGAACAGCACAGTTGTTTGCTTCTCTCGTCGCCGCGCAGTATCGATACTCGCTGAGAGAGCGGCTGCCGTCTTGCCAACTCCAGTTGGAGCACAGGCGATCAGGTTGCGGCCTTCTTGCAGTGTGGTGAGCCCATCCTTCAGCATCTCCCTCTGGCCAGGGCGATGTTCTTCGTGCGCGAACCACCGCACAGTTGGTTCTGCCACATGCTGAATCAGCGCCCACGGCTTTTGAGGTATGCGGAGAAGAGTGTCGATAGAGAGTGTGGACGGGGGTGCAAACGCACCCCCGCCCGGCGGGTTCCCATCCCCTCCTAGCGGCTCTCACCTATGCAGTCGGTCTGTCATCCTGGCCGTCATATCCAGGTCGGCGAAGTCCTTCCCAGGACGTCGCGAGCGTCTGGATACGCTCGGTCTCGGATTCGATCCAACGATCGACTGCAAGTTTGATGACTTCCTCTGGATGATGCCCGAGGCGTTGGTGGATGAGGTCGAACATGTGCCACATCTCTGAGCCGAAATCAACCTGAACTGGTCTGACGCCAGGAACGTCTGGGCGAGTTCCTAGGTGTGCGCTGATTGCCTTGCGAATCACGTCACTGCGGCTGCGAGTTCCCTCTGCACCAACGTCTGCATCGATGGCTTGGACTAAACTCTCTTCCAACCGCAGGGAGATTAGCACCCTCGGCTCGCTCATGAAATTGGACTGGGGTCCGGGGTATATAATGTAATACGATTGTATTTGGATTGTCATACAGGACTTATTGACCCAAGTCGAGATGGGCACAGGTTGATGTCGAAGGTGAGGCGCCGATTAGTCTGGTCACGCGGGCTTTTGCTTCCAGGAGAACTTCAGTCAGATGATACTTCATTGGTTGATTCTCACCTCCATCTCGAGATACGTCGTCGTTTTTTCAGACCCATGCCTGTGGCCGTCATACGTGACATCATCGAGCATACTGCTTCTGTGTGGGTCGACCCTGGGACGCAGCGCCATGAGACCATCCTCGATGTATTGATGCTCGGGGCAGATATGGCCATCATTGATGGGTCTTCATCAGAACGAGAACTTGCCCTTGCGCATTCTCTTTCTGACCGAGTCATCACTAGATTTGACGTGCGCTGTGGTCTTGGCAAGCTTGTTGGTCAGATGGAGCGTATCATTTCTCGTCTCGAAAACATAGCTGAGGTTGTTCAACGCCCTATGGCGCTGCTGACACGCGAACTTGGAGTTATGGAGGCACTGATCGGGGCTATCCCGCGGCCTACCTTGGAGAAGTATGATTGGTGTCTCATTCCTGCTGAGGGGGGAAAGGTTCCCGTCCCCGATGGCTTTCGATGTTCGTGGTCAATCGAAGCAGGAGATGAGTGAGCATGTCTGATGATGATGTTTCAGGCCTCTTTGCGAGCAGACTGATCGCTTGTGCTGCTCGGCGCCTTAGTTCTTCATTCGGACGCGGAGACATCACTCGAATCTGGGTGCTTGATCTTGGTTGGTTCTCTATTGTGGAGGCAGAGAATATTGTACAGTCTCTTATCGATTCAGGATACCTGCTCAAGGGTGCTGATGGTCGTCTGAGTTCGACAGTTGAATTGAGCGCTGTCTCAGCTCCCTTGGGCTGGGTGCCCTCACCGAGTGAGGCTATGAGTCTCTCACCTCTGGTGAAGCGTGACCCCACTCCCCCTGCTATTTCTTCTGTGTCTGAGGAACAAGTGCCGTCTAAGGCGACTTCAACCTCTGCCTCTACTGTCACTACTGGTCGTCGGCTCATTGAGATGATTGCTAACTCCTCTGGGCTAGAGAAGGGTGAGGTGGCTCGCCGTAGCACTCGCAAGCGTCGTGCCCTCGTCCTTGTGGCTCCATGGTGCTCGCTGTTGCTATTGGCGTCCGAACTGGGCCTTGATCTTGAGCCTCTTTACGGTGAACTCGTTTCCTCTGGTGTACTCACGTCCTGATCGAGATGTTCTTCCAGAAGCAATACTGGAAGGAGTGTGAGGCAGGCAACAAGAGCTGAGAGTGCTGCTAATCCTACGATGATTCCGAATTCTCGGACCACTGGCATTGGTGAGAACAGGAGGGCTGCAAATCCTAGTACTGTCGTGGCGGCACTCCAAATCAGTGCAGAACCTGTCGTGTTGAGCACTTTACGCACGACCTCCTCTGCTGATGCACCAGAGGTACTGAGCATATCGAAGCGTTTCCAGATGTGGATGCCGTAATCTATGCCGAGTCCAATCGCCAGAGCAGTGACCATGATTGTCAGAACGTTCCAGTCGATTCCAATAATCGCCATTGCACCAGTGACCCATGTTGCCGCGACACCGACAGGAAGGATGACGACGACTGCAGGCCAGAGACGTCGTGTCAGCACGACGAGGACGAAGGCAGAAACCATGAGGGCGATCAATGTGGCGAATAATTGCGTTGAGGTCAGACCAGTCAGGACATCGACCTGTTCGACAAGATCTCCGACTGCATGTACTGATACTCCCTCTAATTCCCCTCCACTCTCTTCAGCGAGTCCAAGAAGGGCACTGACTGTTGCGGCATCCTCATGTGAGTCATCGGTGCTGATGAGCAGTTCAACGCGTGTCGAGCGCCAGATGTCATTAGTGTCTAGGACGATGACAGAAGCGACCCGTTCTGACCAGGCTCCTCTGATTGGATCGCCCGCAGAAGTAAGGCCCATGAGTTCATTGACAGCACCTATGAGGCTCTGATCAGTGAATGTATCCTCTAAGACGAGGTTGTCATTTCCATCGAGTCTCATATGGTGGCGCTCTCCAAAGCCGTTGAGTTCGGTCGTGGCATCTTGGAGCAGGGGCCACAATCCATCATATGCTCCATCTGCTACTCCCGAACGGCTGGTTCCAACAGTATTTGGGATTGTGTCAACCCGACCGTCAAGGAATCTTAATTCGTTGAGCATTGATCGCGTCGATGATGTATCCTCGTTCTCGAAGAATAGGTAGACGGTACGCCAAGATCCAGCTTCAAGGTCTGAGCGAACAGCCTCCCTTGCCTGCATGACGTCGAGTTCTTCGTCAAGGAAGGCTGAGAGGTCGAAGGTGGTTTCGAGTTGAGTACTGGCAATGACCGACCCTGCAGTAAGGATGGCTACCAGTGCAATGACAATGCCTCGTTGGTTGACAAGTGCACCAGCACCATGGTATTCGAACATCTCTGATTGTTTGCTTGCTTGTCGAGCCACTGGAGTCCCATATTTTGCCTCATGCAGATAGTGGAAGGAGGCCAGAACGATGGTCGATGAGGCAAATGCGAGTATGACTCCCAGAGCAGCAGCCAAGCCGAACCAGCGTAGTGCTGGTAGCGGCGATACGACGCTTGAGGCAAGTGCTGCGACAGTGGTGACTGCTGCTAGGCCAAGTGGTACGCTCAATTCCTCGATCGCGTTGCGCCAGCGGCCAGGGCCCTCTTCGGTCCTGTGGTCTGCTGCACGTTGCAAATGAATTGAGAAATCAATACCAAGTCCAAGAACCAGTGGCGCCACTGCGATCTCAAGAACCGTGAGTGGGGCGTTGATCAGTGAAAGTATCCCATAGACCATGATGATAGATGTCGAAAGGAGTATGAAGGGAAAGGCAACATATCGTGCTCGACGGAAGGCGATGGCAAGTGCCACGATGATTGCTCCTGAAGCGACCAGTGCAAGGCGGAACAAATCTCCACGTGTAGCTTCATCGACGTCGTGCGTGAGCAGATCATATGAGACTGATTGTATGTTCAGCCCATTCTTATCTCCTAACTCACTGACAAGGTCTCGGACGATGTCGTGGTCGTGGCCTAGGTCGGAGGAATTCATGACCTCTACGCGCCAGACCTGTACGGTGGACTTTGGCGAGGCATCGACTGCTCCAGTGCCGGATAAGGCCTCACACAGTGGCTGATAATCTGGGGATCCAAGCATGGATGCCCCGACATATGCAGCATCTGCTAGAGCACCTTGGCCAAGTCCTGTGAGGCTACAGGTTGCAGTTGGGTCAACAGCCAATGCAAAGGAGGTCCAGTTAGGGAATTCTGTGATTGATTGCTCACCTTCGGCCTCTGCCATGCTATCTAGTATGGTGGCGAGGGTGGTGATCTGTATCTCAATCCCTGCTTCTGATGTCGAATTGGCAATGGTCTTCGCTAGGCTGAGTTGCTCTTGTACGGCATTCCACTTGAGGAGGTTCTCTCCTGATGTCCCTTGGACGTGCAGGAACAGAGGTTGCCCTTGTTCACCGTACAACTCAAACATCCGCTGCTGGGCCTCGGCCTCGGAACTGTCGGGTCGGAAGTTATCGAGGTCTGATGAGAATTCTAATTCATGTGTGGCGAGCCTGTAGGTTGAGGCCAGTAGCAACAAGGCCCAGATGGTCGTGGCGAGGATAGCAAGACGACGTATGCCGGTATCTTCTATCGAAGCAGTGTCTTTGTCAGACTCCACGGGATGCCGAGTGTGGGCCATCTCATAAGCCCGGAGGGTCGAGGTTCGTGAGCGAGAAGGTTAATTGCACCCTCCGAGTCGGCGGGAATCATGGCTGCTATCAAGGTCCTGCTGCGTGAGGGTAACGAACTCAGACTTAGGATGCCGGGTGAGACTCACACGTCGCTACAACATTTCCTGAGTCAGCTCGATGCGATGGACGAGGTGGAGTACGCCAACTTCTTCCTTGGCCACCCAGAACTCGATGCCGCAGAGTTGTATCTTCGAACCAAGGATGGTCACGACCCTGCAGACGTCATTGTGGGGCTGTGTGGAGAGTTGCATCAGACCTATGATGAACTCGCTGCCTCCCTGGGGAACTGACGTGATCCTCGATGAACGAGGATGACCACGTCCGCAGCATCGGTCTTTGGAAGCACGCTTCTTCAGCACCTTCTATCGGAGGGATCCTTCGTTCACGAACAGAGGATTTCCGTGTCGACGAGATTTCCATCCATCCATCTCTCGACCCTCGGGGTCGCTTCACATTGGTTCGAGTGTCGCTGAAAAACTGGGAGACTCATCGTTTCATCACCAAACTCGCTCAAGCGACTGGAATCTCCAAACAGCGCATTTGGTTTGCAGGGACCAAGGATAAACGAGCAATCACTAGTCAGTTGTTCACTGTCGATGCACCTGTGAGGGCTGTGGAGCAGGTGGAGCTGAATGATGTTGACATCGAGGTCATTGGAAGGACACACCAGAAGATGTCCCTTGGGGGTCATCAGGCTAATCGCTTCTCTATCGTGGCACGTGGTTGTTGTGATGAGCAAGGCGATCCAATCGATAGCGATGAGGCCAAGGTTCGTGTCGAGCAAACGAGGGAAGTCCTGAGTGAATTATGTGGCCCTGCAGCAGTTCCCAATTGGGTTGGTCCTCAGCGCTTCGGAGCAGGCCGCCCTGTCACTCATGCTGTTGGACGAGCACTTGTCGAGGATGATCCCCAAGGTGCCATCGACATCTATGTGGGTGCCGAAGGCCCTCATGAATCTGATGAGGTCGCTACTTTTCGAACAAGATGGCGTGAAGGTTGCGATGCCAGCGATGCTCTCTCAAGTATCCCTAAGCATCTGAATTATGAGCGAATCCTCCTTGAGAGACTCGCTCAGAAACCCGAGGACCCTTGGTCTGCCATCCATAGACTACCCAAATCCTTGCGTACTATGATGATCCATGCAGTACAGTCTGGAATCTTCAACCACTGGTTGGCTCATCGTCTTGAGCGAGGCTGGTCACTTGTCGAGCCGATTGTCGGTGATGTTGTCTGTGCACTCGATAAGGATGGACGTGCAGATCGTTCCCGCGCCATCATCGCAGCCGAGCACCGCCTTGATTGGCTTGCCCATCAATGCCGATCTGGACGTGCTACCATCACTGGCCCTCTTCCAGGTACAGATTCGACTGTGGCAAAGGCAGAACCTGGCGAGCTTGAACGTACTGTGGTCGATGAATTGGGCCTTAGTGATCTCGATTGGTCTATGCCTCATCGTCCCTCTCTCTCTCCTCGGGGGGGAAGGCGTGCAGCGACCATGGTGATGAATGAACTAGATGTCACTCCTTCTCCTTCCCTTTCGGATATGTCATTGGGTGAGCGGTGGAGTGATGGCCCTGCCGAAGGAGAGCGCTGGTCTCGAGAGGGTGGCTGCTTGAGATTCCGTTTTGAACTGCCACCAGGGGGCTATGCCACATCTGCACTTCGTGAATTCATGCAAGTTCCCACACGTCAGTATGGATAGGGTTAAATCGCTGTGGGGGCGACATGGTCGTCGTTCTTGTCACTTGAATCATTCACTCTTGACCACACTCCTGCCATCAGTTTAACATGGCATGATTTGCAGTAGTTGAACTGGACATACGCCTCTCGGAAGGAGTAGGCCTGCTTGCCGGTGGCGACGAGAAATCCATCTGGCGAGAGGCGAGAGGTGATGATGCTCTCAGACTGACACTCTTCGACGTCACAGATATCTGACACAATATCACGTCACATCGGTGGCGTTTGAACCTATGTCTCCTCGGAAGGGGTGATGATTACCAGTGTTCGGTTTGCTTCGACGTTCTCGCCAACGCTGCATGTGACTTCGGCAACGCTGCCGGCGATTGGAGATCTCATCTCATTCTGCATCTTCATAGCTTCAAGAATCAAGACAAGCTCTCCTTCTGCAACCTCTTGGCCTACTTTGACAGCAATCTCAACGATGCTGCCGGGCATGCTGGAGGTGATAGTTCCTCCACTGATGCTCCGTTTCTTCTTTCGCTTCGATGGCCGCTGGGCGCCTTGTGATGTGCGTTCAATAGTGACGTGGTGCTCCTTCCCCTCAACGTTCACAATCCACCCGTCATCTGCTTGACGTGCTTGTACTGTGGTTTTGATTCCATCAACCTCTACCTCGACTTCGACAGGCTCATCCACCATTGCTTCACTTCCATTACCGGTTGCAGGTTCGTGTTAGCGTGTTTCTGCCGAAGCGCATCCTCAGATGATCTTGTGACCATGCAGAGCCGGGTTGCCGGCCAACGTCTGAACGTGGTGCTTCATCTTCTGCGCTCAGAATCTTTACTGCAGCGACAGCAACAGCGATGCGTTGTGATTCAGTGAGTTCAGTCATTGCTTTCACCTATAGGGGGATATTGCCGTGTTTTCGAGTAGGACGTGCCTCTTCTTTGCTGGAGAGGACATTGAGCGTTGCAATCAGGCGGTTCCGTGTCTCTGATGGTTGGATGACGTCATCCAGATAGCCAAGCTCAGCGGCAGTCCAAGGGTTGGAGAATCGGTCTTCGTAATCATCGATGAGTCTCTGTCGTTCCTCTTCAGGATTCCCGGCATGTCGTATCCTGTGTCGATGTATGATCTCAACAGCTCCTTCGGGTCCCATGACTGCCAACTCGGCTGTCGGCCATGCTACATTGTAGTCGCCTCGGATGTGCTTGGAGCACATCACATCGTAGGCTCCACCGTAGGCCTTGCGCAGGATAACGGTCATCTTTGGTACTGTTGCCTCACTGTAGGCGTACAGCAACTTGGCTCCGTGTCGTATGATTCCTCCCCATTCCTGCTCTGCTCCTGGTAGGAAGCCAGGTACGTCGACAAGAGTAACGAGTGGTTTGTTGAAAGCGTCACAGAATCGGACGAACCGTGCGGCCTTGATCGATGCGTCGATATCGAGACATCCAGCCTTATGGAGTGGTTGATTGGCGACAACGCCGACGCTTGTTCCTCCAAGCGAAGTAAATCCTACAACGATATTGGGTGCGAACTGACTTTGAATCTCCAAGAATTCCCCGCCGCCGTCGAATATCTCATTGATTACATCTCGGACATCGTAGGGCTGCTTCGGGTCCTCAGGGATGATTGAATCGAGAGATTCACTTTCTCTGGGCCCAGTGTCACTGACTTTGAGTGGGGGTGTATTCTCCAGATTGTTACTAGGAAGGTGCTTCAACAGGTCCCGTAGCATCTCTATCGCCTCCTCATCATCCTTGGCAGTCATGTGTGAGACTCCTGATTTGCTGGCATGCGTGGCTGCACCTCCAAGGTCTTCGAAGGAGACCTCTTCGTTCGTGACTGTCTTGATGACTTCTGGACCGGTGATGAACATGTGCGCAGTGCCTTCTACCATGATCACGAAATCAGTGATGGCAGGACTGTATACTGCGCCTCCAGCACATGGGCCGAGTATGACACTGATCTGAGGAATCACTCCAGATGCTTTCACGTTGCGGTAGAATATCTCGGCATAAGATCCTAAACTAGCAACTCCCTCTTGGATACGAGCACCCCCGCTATCATTGAGGCCAATCACAGGGATGCCGGTTCGCAGTGCTAGATCGAGGATCTTGCATATCTTGAGCCCATGCATCTCCCCCAATGAGCCTCCATAAACAGTAAAATCTTGAGCAAAGCAAGCCACGTGCCTTCCATCGATGGTCCCATGTCCACATACGACTCCATCGCCAGGTATCACGCTACGTTCCATGCCGAAGTCACGACATCGGTGTTCGACAAGGGCGTCAATCTCTTGGAAGGACCCTTCGTCTAGCAACTGCTCGATTCGTTCACGGGCGGTCATTTTTCCCCTCTTGTGCTGGCCAGCAATGCGTTCTGCACCTCCACCCATTTCTCCAGCACGCTTGCGGCGTTGGAGGTCGTCCAACCGCTCACCCGAGCCTTGCATGAAGTCAAGCAATTCCTCTGGTCACTTCAATCATTTCACAAACCTACATCATGAACCCCAATCCTCAACGACATGAGGGAGGGCGATGGCGAACGTGCGCATCCTGATTGCTAAGCCTGGTCTTGATGGCCATGATAGAGGAGCAAAACTCGTAGCTAGGGCACTGCGAGATGCAGGCCACGAGGTGATTTACACAGGTCTGCGCAAGACTCCCGAGCAGATCCTGCGAGCGACGATTGATGAGGATGTGCAGTTTCTCGGTCTCTCAAGCCTTTCAGGTGCTCACGGCCATCTGTTTCCACGAATCTGTGATATTCTGAGACAGGAAGGTTGCCTTGACGTCGTTGTCTTCGGTGGGGGTATTATCCCAGGTCCCGATCGTCCAGCCCTCTATCGTGCAGGTGTGGCAGCGATCTTTGGCCCCGGGACACCAATGGCTCATATTCACTCCTTCATTTCAACCGCTGAACAACGGCGAACTGCCGAACTGGCCAGTATTGGTGTGGATTCCGGCTGGGTCTGGGAGGCCCCTGAGGTGAGCGAGGATGATGGCTGATATCGGCGACCTGCTAGCGGCGGCAGCCACTGGTGAAAGGAGGGCTCAGGCAAGACTGTTCAGTCTGGCAGAGGTGGGTGAGTGGATTCCTCCAGTAATTCCTCCCAGTGCAGGTTCGTGGTCGGTTCTCGGAGTGACTGGCCCCCCTGGTGTTGGAAAATCCACTCTCTTGGATGCACTTGTGGACCTGTGGGCCCTCTCCTCAGATGTCCACATAGTGGTGCTTGCAGTTGATCCTTCATCAGCCCTCACTGGGGGCGCCCTTCTTGGTGACCGAATCCGCATGCATCGAGCCACTGAGCATGATAATGTGATTGTTCGTTCGGTCTCGACTCGTGGTGGGCGGAGTGGTGTAGTGGCTTCGGTACGGAGCATGGTGCATGCAGCCTTTGCACTTGGAGCTGATCACGTCATCGTTGAGACTGTCGGTTCTGGGCAGTCAGACCTTGCAGCTCTCTCTGTAGCAGATGCACTGGTCCTTGTTGAGAGTCCTGGGCGTGGTGACTCGATTCAGGCCGAAAAAGCAGGTGTGCTTGAGGTTGCAGACATCGTTGTTGTCAACAAGGCAGATCTAGGTGGTGCTGAAATGGTTCGTGACGATATTGTTCATTCACTTGAGATTTCAGGGGGAGGTGTGCCAGTAATGCTTACAGATGCTCTGACTGGAGGGGGCGTGGACCCCCTTCTGGATGCCATTCTCTCGATTCAACCCTCTGGTAACCGTCTGAGGCTGCGTGCTCGCGAAGCGCTGTGTGCCCTTGTCGAACACCGGCTCCTTTCCTCTCCTCAATTGGATGGGTTGTTGGATACAATCATCCAAGGTGAGCGGACCGTTGAGGATGTGGCCCAGAACTGGTTGTGAGCACATGGTGGAGGATTCAGTGAATGAAGGTGATGTGGCATCGTCTGTGATCGACCATGCCCAGACTACAGTTGGTGGGCGTGCAGGGCATTACTTCCGTCGACTGACTCACGTTTCGATGTGCGGCCCACCTCTCTTGTTTTACTATGGTAGAGATGCAGTTCTGAGCACGACTCACATCACTGCATTCCAACTCACAAGCCTTGTGATGTTCGTGATCCTTGTGGCAGAGATCATTAGGATGAGGATGAATATCACCGTGATCGGCCAGCGTCCATACGAGAATGATCAACCAAGTGCTCTGGTTTGGGGGGCTTTGAGCATGGGTTCGGTTCTCCTTGTTCTCCATGACGCTCCTGAATTTGGGCTTCCGATCTGTTTTGCAGTGACTTTTGCCGATCCTGTGGCAGGAGAGTTGCGTCGAGCAGGGGTGAGTTCGAAGAACGCAACAATGGGTTGCTTCATCGTTTCACTTGTTGTCTGGATGTTATGTGCTTGGTCTGTTGGGACACCTTGGTTGTTCTGCTTACCTATGGCCTTCTTGACTGCTTGGTCCGAGCAACTACGTATCAGTAAGCTGGATGATAATGGCTCGATGATGATAGTTCCTCTAGTGGTGGTACTAATGACTCGTCCTTGGTTGCCCTGAGTTTGTTGGCGCAAGGTGAATAAGGAGTTGCAAGGGGTCCATGCCATGTGCGGCATCGCTGCAGTCCTCGGGGCACACGTCCCTCTCGATGCTAGGGATCTCGTGCAACATTTATCGCACCGCGGACCTGATGCAGTTTCGGATTGGGCAGATGAATCCTGCTCAATGGCCCATGCACGTCTCTCTATCATTGGTTTGGAGAACGGGGGCCAACCCATGTCCGGCCACCTTGGTGCGGCTCTGACGGCGAACTGTGAGATCTACAATCACAAGGTCATTCGTCAGGATCTTTCACAACGCAGTTGGCTCACAGATTCAGATGCAGAGGCCATTCTTGCACTGCATGAACATCACACGTCTGGGTCTCAGACGCCACCTACCGCTCAGCAGCACCGGGACTGGGTGGGCCGTCTAGATGGGATGTACGCCTTCTCCCTATGGGATCCACGTCACAGACAGATGATTCTAGCTCGTGACCGCTGGGGCATCAAACCTCTTCTGCGAGTTGAACACTCTTCTTGCCTCTGGGTTGCTTCTGAGGCCAAAGCCTTCCGAGCGATCCCTGATTTTTCTCTTCGACTAAATGCGCATGCACTCCTTGAGAGACTCGCTTGGGAGTATTGCCTTGATGATTCAACCCTCTTTTTGGATGTGGAACAGGTTCCTCTCGGGGGCATAGAGGTCTGGGAGATCTCAGATGCTGGTGAGGCAGTATTGTCATCTGTTGATATTCCACCTCCATTCTCTTTCGATCCCTTGCCTTGGAATGGTCAGTCATCAGTGGATCTTATCGCATCTTTGCGCTCGAGTGTCCAGGATCGACTTATGGCTGATGTGGACGTAGGTGTGGTCCTGTCAGGAGGTTTGGATTCAAGCCTCATCGCAACTCTTGCAGTCGAAGGGTCTCAAGATAGCGAACGCATGACTGCCTGGACGGTTTCGGAATCTGAGGATAATCCTGACCATGTCGCCGCAGTTGAGGTAGCTCAACATCTTGACCTTGAGCACCAGACTTTCGTGATCGGTGATACTGGACTTGATTCTGCCATCGTGGATCTAATTCATCATGGTGAGGACCTCGATGTCACTGTGGCCTTCTTCCATCCCCTGTTTCATGAAGTGTCTCAATCCCACAAAGTCGCTCTCTGTGGCCAGGGATCAGATGAACTGCATGGCGGCTATTCTCGATATTCAAGCCCGATTGAACATGGTGCATCCGTATCAGCTCGCCTCGACATTCTCAACGTTCCAGAGTCTGCGCGCAGACACCCTCCTACCCATGTGTGTAGTGATCTCGACAGTCTCCAGTCCTTCGATATGAATCACGGTCAGCTTAGCAACTTCCAGCTCAGACTCGTCGACCGCCATTCGATGGCTCATGGAGTTGAGGTGCGAGTCCCCTTTCTTGGCTCATCTCATGTCTCTAGTGCAGCAGGGCTGGAGGAAGGCATGCGTCGGCGCGGAATTGAAGAGAAGCTTGCATTGCGTGCAGCGGCATCTCATGTCGACCTTCCTTCAACCATCGTTCAACGTCCAAAGTTACCAGCAGGAAGAGCAACGACTCCCATGCTCATTGAGGAGATGCTGGATAGCTCTGAAGACATCGTCGCAGGAATGAAATCACAGCACCCTCGTCTTGCTCCATTCTTTTCCCTTGAACCTGAAACCGCTGTAGGTCTTGCCTTGTTCGATGCCCTTCACATTCGGGGAGCATCTCCTCAAAGTGATTTCTGGGACCTTGCTTATGAGGGGTGTTCGAGATGAGCGTGACACGTGAGCGAATTCTGTCTGAAACACTTCAATTCAGTGATTCAAAAGTTGCTGAGATCAGGGATTGGTTCGCCAAATCATGGTCCAATAAACGTCGCCCAATTGTCGGTTCAGTCGATGTGCGTGATGCTGGGTTCAAGGTAGCTTCTGTTGATGCCAATGCGTTTCCTGCAGGATTTCATCATATTCATCCAGATGATGGTGAAAGTTGCATGGCGGGACTTGCAGAGTGGTTGCAGACATACGCGCCGGATGTCGAGAGGGTCTGTCTTGTGCCCGAATCCCTCACTCGTAACTCAGCCTATGTGCAGAATGTGATCACGCTGCAGTCACTGCTTGCCGGTACTGGACGTTCTGTCCTTCTGGCAGTTCCTGAAGTGGAATTGGCCGGTCAGGAGTTCTCTGCGGTCGACGGGTCGGTCACCTATGGTCTTCTCACTGTCGAACATGGCCACCCCTTCGTCGATGGGGACCCAGTGGATCTGTGCATTCTCAACCGTGACCTTACAGGTGGTGAAATGCTTCGTTTATCATCTGAGTATGAGGCAATTCCTAGTGTTATGGGCTGGCATAATAGGCGCAAGTCCATCCATCAGAAACTTCTGGAAGCTAATGTAGCTCTCTTTGCGTCCGACTTCGGCATTGACCCATGGCTGCTGTCACCTGTCTGGGCCTTCTCTGGAGAGAAGTGCTTGGCACAGGATGTCTGTCTTGAGATGATGGCCCAGAGCATCGATGAGATTATTGAAGACGTTCAAGAGCGCTATGATCACTATGGTCTGATGAATTCCCCCTCTGTGTTTGTGAAGAATGACCGTGGCACCTATGGGCTTGGCATCCTGACAGTAACTGCTGGTTCAGACCTCTTTGGAATGAGCAAGCGAAAGCTTGGCAGACTCACCTATGGTCGTGGTGGGCAGGAGGTTGAGGATTTCGTATTGCAGGAGGGAGTTCCAACCTGCCTGACGATGTCTGATGCAGTAGCTGAATCTGTACTCTACTGTGTGAATGGTGTTGCCCGAGGTGCATTTATTCGTCACAATCGCAAGTATGGTGATGACGCTAACCTCAACACTCCTTCATCGGAATACACTCCGGTTGTCGGGGACTCCTACCCCTTGGTCCATGGAATCATTGCTGAGCTCTCGATGCTGGCCATGGCTGATGAGTGCGTTTCCTATTCCTCGCCGTCTTCCATGCCGACGATCTCGTAATTTGAAGGGAAAAGGGCAATCACTATCCCAGTAAGAAGGCTAGCTAGTGACCAACCAAGTCGACCTTGAACCATCATCTCCAAGGCAATTGCTACGAGCAGCAACCCCCCGATGTTCGATATCCAAACCATTGATTTGAATGTCGACAATGATACACCAGTTGTCCCTGGAGTTCGTGCAGGGCCAAATTCAGCACCAAACCTGACCGGTGCATGCTCGGGTTCAGTCATGTTTTGTCCATCTCGATTGGTCGTTTGAATTCTCTTGCCTGAAGGGTCCGCATGGGTCAGCGCTCGATCATCTTGATCGCATCAGTAGGACAGGCAAGCACACATAATCTGCAACCTGTGCATGGCTCGCGAAGAATGCGAGCTTTGCGATTGTTTTCTGTAGTGAGGTTCGATGTCACCAGTGGTGCTTTATACATCTCTATCGCATCATCCTCGCAGACTATCAGGCATTGATCACAGCCCACGCATGCCTTCTCAATAACGAAGGCGACCATGTGTTCACCGCCTTCGATGGTCTCAGCACGTTTGGCATGTGCTTCATCGAGTGTAAGGCGAATGCGCTCCAACTGCTTGGAACGTCGTTCCCGCACATGCTCACGCGTCGCCATTGACTCCCTCTGAGTCGATCTGGCGAGCGAGAAAACTGACTACATCAAGAATCTCGACATCATGGCGAGGATCTCCCTCAAATTTCATGCACTCGAAGTGACTGACACACTTCGGGCAGGACGTCAGCATAACTTCGGCTCCTGTCGCCTTGACTTCATCGAACCTTGTCACACGCAGTAGGCGACTGTTCTCATTGCAGGCCATCATAGAGGATACTCCGCAGCACAAGGCATCCTCGCCTGTGTGCTCCATCTCGACGAGTTCGACATTCTCTACTTGACCAATCAGTTCTCTGGGTTCGTCATAGATTCCCATTTGCCGTCCCATTCGGCACGGATCGTGATAGGTGACAGTCGTTCCTTCAGGAGCCATCAACTGTAGATCGATATCCGATTCTAGAAGGAATTCAGTTGTATGCATGACCTTGATGTCATCGAGCTCATAATCTCGGGCGAAGGTTCGGAAGCATTCGGCGCAGGATGTCACGAGGGTATCTATTCCGGTTGCCTGCACCTTTGTCTGATTGTATGCCTTGAGTTTCTCAAAGACCTCTGTCATCCCTTGCCATTTTTGGTCATGGCCACAGCATTTCAGCAGGTCTCGGCCGAGATAAGCAACATCAAGTTCCATGGCATCGAAGATTTTGAACGCAGCATCTGTGCTTTCTCCAAGATTCATCTCTCCCTCAGAGACATGGCTGAAAACCATCTCTTGGTCGATATAATCGACGCATCCGGGGTAATAGCCTACATTCGAGTCGATCGGGTATTCATCCACACTGAGGAAACTCGAATCATCTTCCGCTTCAGCGGTGAGTACGGCCTGGAGGACTGTATGTGGAATTTCAGACGATGCAGGCCCTCCGACGACAAGATTCCGCCGAATGTCAACGTAGGAGTCGTAGTCGACAAGTTGCGGGCAGACACTGGTGCATGCTCCGCATGTCAAACAGGAATACATGGGTACGCCGTCATCCTCGTTGTTCCACGTATTGTAAATGATGTTGAGCTTGTCACCTCCGGTGAACAGGCGGACTGGGCATGCACTGTCGCACAGGTCGCAGCCATAGCACTTATTCATCTCATACTCATAACCACGTGCCATGCCTCGCATGATCACCCACATGATCGCACCTACAGCGATACATGGGATGAATAGACTGTAGATCAGTTTCGCATCGAGACTCTTTGGATTGTGATGGTAGTCTGGATTATAGATGATATCACTGCAAGAATCCAGTGTTTCAACAGTGCAACTCATGGCGGTCATCTGGGACGAGTTACTCAGATCCACAGGTTGGCCCTTGAATGGCCCATCAGTTGTGTACAATCTGAGCGGCTGGTAGGCGATGAGATCGATGAATACATCGGTGTCTGCGTTCGGAAGGATGGTTGCATCGATTGTAGCAGCCCATTCGTACCTTTGCCCTACGTCAAGTTGCATGACCCTGTTCTCACATCCTTGCAACGATGTAACCAGTTCACCACCAAGTGAGATGGTGATGGATACTGCATAGGTGCCAGCTCCACGGATGCTTTCGGTGAGTCTACAGTTGACATCCACGTAGGTCGTCTCAAGCACTTCTGAATCCGTGATGTGGAGGAGGCCAGACATCGTGATGGTGCGATCCACGTCGACAGGTTGTGTTTCTGTGAGCAGTGAAAGGGTGACCCCCTCTTGAGTACCAACTATCACACTCGGGCCTTCAGGGAGGACTAGGTTGGCGCGGAGCCGCTCTGCGGCAGTCCACTCTTCGACCAGTAGTGCAAGACTGTATGCGGCCACATTAAGGCCATCTTCATCGAGCAGCCGTATTTCTGCATCGTAAGTCCCTGGGGAGAAGGGCCGCCACAAAACGCCTATCTGTGATTCGCTAAACAATGTGGAGTGAGTTGTATCCAATGCTGTGAAGGTGATGCTATCTGTTCTAACGAATCCCTTCACATCTGAAATCTCAAGCTCAAGGTTGTAGCTCTGTCCGCTAGTAAGGTGTTGTGCGTCAACCTGGATGTTGAAGTTTGATGCATTGATCGAGGGGCTGTCGGGGGGGAGCATGACTGCTGCATTGTGAGCCCAAGCCTCGATGGAGGGTGCAGAATCGAGTTGTGCGACTGTGACCTGCACGTGCTGTTCACTGTGGATGTCAGCTCCGTCGCGAATAGACAGGGTGATGTCATGCAGGCCAGCCTCGGGATTACTGATTATACTGCTGTTTTGTAGATCCGGGCCATTCATAGCTAGTGCAGTCAGTTGCTTCGGTTCTGTGTCAGATGGACTTTGGTGAGATAGGATCACTTGCTGTGTTGTAGATGTGAATCCAGATTGATTCCGGATGTCGATCATCAACTCGATGCTGCCTGTGTCATTGTTCTGTGTTGTCCACAGTACTACCACTGCCTCGTTGGGTGCTCTGAGCCAGACTGGTGTGGTGTCCGAATGGATGACGGTTCCATCAAGAATGAGATCGGCAGCGAAAGTGACGGCTGTGGTGGGTACTGAAGAGATATTCAGGACACCCTGTGTGAGTCCCGCCTCAGTCGTCATGATGTCGAAACTACTCTGGCTGAGGAGAACTCGGTCTGCGAGTGAGGTTCGGGCGATGTTTCCATCGGCGTCGAGAAGTCGCCAATCGACAGAGTGCTCGATGCCAAGTGGAAGGTCCGTGATGCTCCACGCGATGTTCAAAGTGTTTGAGGGTCCCAGATGATCTGCGGTCCCATTCATTGCACGTTCTGGAATTACACTGAGTGTTGGTGCAGGTGTGGGGGCCTCGATGGTCAGGGGTTGAATGATTGTCTGTTGAGCAAGTCCGCTTGAAGGTTCCAATACGTTGATTGTCATTTCGTAATCGCCGGCTTCGATGGAAGAAATATCAATATCTTGCCCAACTGAATCGAGAGTACCGCTCTGGACTGCAATCTGATTTCCTATGGGCCGGATGCTATAATTGGCTGCGATGCCTTGCAACGTAATGGTTCTGGAAGCAGCATTTCGTTCATCCATGGTGGATTGAGCGCCGTTGACCTGCGCATAGTCCAAAATGTACCTATTCGTTGGTTGGAAGGCAGACCATGAAAGCCATTCAGCTGCGGGAATCAAATCCCCTCTTACAGCGAATTCAGTCGTCTCTTCAACAATCGTATCCATCGGCTGGGTTCTGTCTCCTTCCAACGTCTCCATGTCTTCCATGGCTCCAAGGCCGCCGTAATCCCAGAAACCATTGTTGTAAGTAGGGAATGTTAGCATCCCGATGATGATTGCTATGGCGAGGCCGGATCCCGAAATTCTTCTGCTCACAGCAGGTGTGGTTCGCGAGCCGATGGTCTGAATCATGAACCATCTAGCCAAGAAATAGATTACAATCCATATCAGTACGACGGTCAGGACCCATGGGATGGTGTTGAACACTTCGACCAACCATGGTGGTCGAGTCCCGCAGGCCAGCCCTTTGTGTGAGTCGAGTTGGCAGAAATCTGAGCGATTCTTGCTGTATAGGTCAAGGAAGATGTTGATCGAGAAGACAGAGATGAACCATATGTGAGCGAGGTACACCATTCCTAGTGTCGCAGCCCATGGGTTTTCGACACCTCGCTGGGCTCGGCCTCCGAGCAGGGGTGGGAGAATCAGAATCCCAACGGGAATTCCGGTGAGCATGCTACCCCACCATGCTGCATTCCAAGGGAACACGGGCTGGCCAAAGAATCCGCCTATCGGTCCCAAGGGTACGTCGAATTGTGGGAGGTATTCTGCCCAACGCAGGTAGCCATAGGAGAACAGCACATACCAATCTGGGAATACGAAACCAGCCTGTGCGAAGGGGTCAGCCGAGTTGTGCAAGGGCGGTGGAACAATCCAACTGTAGAAACACAGGACAGCGAGCATTGCTAGGAATACGATTGTGTCTCGCAGAACTTCTGAAGGCCAAAATGGATGTCCTGTCTGCAGTCTCACTCGTTCGGCATCAGCGGAGGTCAGACGTTCCTTCTCGCGGATGTAGGTGTCTGCGACACGGCCGAAGTTCTCGATCAATCCCACGATTCATTACCCCCTCAATGTGGCTCCGCTATGCCTTGGACCCAGACGATGAAGAGATGGACGAGAATCAGGCCTGTGACGATGACGGGGAGGATGAAGACGTGGATGAAGTAGAGTCGGGTCACAGTAGCTCCGGATAATGACGTGCCACCGAACAGCAGCGTAGCTGCCTGCGGGCCAATCAGGGGTGTTGATTTGGCCATGTTGATACCGATAGTAGCAGCACCAAAGGCCAAGGCATCCCACGGCAGAATGTAACCGCTGTAACCGAAGAGGATTGTGAGGGCCATGAGGACGACTCCGATGATCCAGTTGAGTTCTCGAGGGTTGCGGTATGCACCAGTAAAGTACACTCGGCACATGTGAAGAAAGACTGAAGCGACCATGAAATGGGTTGCCCAATGGTGCAGGGAGCGCATGATGTAGCCGAATGGTAACTCGGTCATGATGTACTGCATTGACTGGTATGCAGGACTTGGATCACCTTCGCCTCCTGGTACATAGTAGATGCCAAGAACGGTTCCAGTGACTACGAGGATAATGAAAGCCAAGAAGGAAATTCCACCGAGGCAATAGAGAGGATACCAGTACCAGATGATGCGCAACTTGTACTTCTCAGCATGTGTCATCGGCATTTGTCGATGCATGCTGTGGTACGTATTCCTGCTCATTGACCAGTAATCTTGGATTCGGAAACGTGTATCTAACCATGAAAAGACCCACAGGAATGTACGTTCAGGGAGTCCCATCTTAGATGAAGCCTCAACAGCTCGAAGGATGTCTCGCCTAGGCATCTCCTCTCTCTCCTTGCGAAGTGTGAGTGCCACAACGACTACGACAACGGAGATGAAGAGCCAGAGTATGACGAATAAAAATTCCATATATTCACTTCCTCTTTCAATCGCAGTAAGTATACCATTCCAAGTAATCGGTTCGCCCAATGATGCTATCTCCTTCTATATCGAAGGGAATCAATGCAGGGCCTACGGGTGATGGACCTCCGGACCTGCGGATTCCAAGATACTTGATTCCCTTTGAAGTTTGATTCATCTCTATGGCAGTCGGGTCGAAGCGGCTTGAATGACAGATGCAGAATAACTTGGAGCCACCAGAATCTGAACCACCTGGTGTCCAGTTGTCAGCAGTGAAGTTGTTACTCACTAGCTGCCACCCCGGGATGCAGCATAAGTGCGGGCAGCGGCCGAATATGACCGCTATGTCATCGTGCGGGATGGCAGGGTCATCTTCATGGTCGGCAGCATGGCCTACTACCTTTCCAGTGGCGTCGACTCCTTGCAAGAGTTGCGTACGTGGTTTGTTATCGCTCATTGCGGTTCCAGCATTGAGTGAATCAGGGATGTGGACTACGATGACGGGTAATCCGTTCCATACACCTGCTGCCCCTGCCATCTTTGTTGTGGATTTACTTGCCTCAGCTTTCAGTTCGCTAACTTTCATCAGTTGATTGTGACTTGTAGCATACCACGCAGAATCCTCTTGGCCCTTCGGGACCCAGTACTTCACAGCGAGGTCTCCTGCACTTCCTCCCCCTCCGGGCATGAGGACGGAGGCATATCCGATGGCGCCGAGGCTGGCAGCAAAGACGGCAGTTGAGGCAGTCATGCCATAGCGCATGAACTGACGCCGATCGATGTGGACGGCGCCTTCGTCCTCGGCGTTTTGCTCCTTCGCACCTGCATCGGGTGCTGAGCGATATTCCTCCACCAACTTCTCACCTCAGATTTTGTATTCCTGCCACGATTCTGGGTCCTTAGGTGGAGCGTACTTGTTCCGCCTGTGTTTGACTATGACAAGGTCGGGCATGACGAATCTCATGTAGACTATTCCCATGATGATTAACGTCACCAAAGTCATGCCGAACTGGTATGCGACGTATTGCTGATCCCATCCCTTGAACGTGCCGTAGGTGGCAGTACCCGTCCATAAAACGACCCAGAACATTCCCCATACGAAGGTCAGGATGACGAGTCCACTGGCACCAGAAGGTGCTAAGGACGCCTTCACGATGGTCCCGGGTTCGGCTTGGTTGAAGACGCCGTGGTCGACAGCGGCTAGATATGTTTCTTCATCTATCTCGACGCCCTCAAGGGCCGTGCGTGCTTCCGCGACAGTGACATCACCCGAAGCGACCTGCTCAAGGAGATTGTGCACGTGGTCATCGCTCAGCATCATTGGTCACCTCTCTTCATGGTCTTGATGCGAAGCCTGAGAAGATTCGTGCGGCCCTTGTAACTGGCGCTGAATCCATAGCGGAGCATGAGGCCACAAAACAGCAGTGTGATCAGGACGGCGGCGAACCCGAGAAGACCGAGCCAGTGGGCTCTGAGTTTTGCTCCCATCTCGTGGATGTCGGTCTCATGCTCGACTTCAGGCGGGCTGACATCTCCCGTGCCGACGAATACCATTCGAGTTCCTTCGATACTCGATTCACTACTGGTGGGAATCGGAACGTTAAGACGATTCCACTGATCGTCAGTTGGATTTCCATCTCCATTGACGCTGTTTCCAACGACGTAGAATCGATTTGTGCCTTGATCTGTCTCGGGCGCGACCCAGTCAAAGGACCAAATGCGCTCAGCATTACTGTAGGATGAACCTGCAGAGGTGTGAGTTAGGCGGGTTGTGTCTCCATCCCAGTTCTGAGTATTGCCATCAGCAGGTGTGAGTAGGCCGAGAGTTGTGCGCATCGAGAAGCCAGCAGCTTGACTAGTGCCTCCTGAACCTCGGTCGGGTCCTCCTACGACTTGAAGGGTCAAAGAGTATGTTGTTCCAGGCGTATATGCGTATGGAACACCGTCGAGCAGGACGGTGACGTCGTCACTTGGGTCCTCGGCGTGACATTGACACCCGGCCATTGTTACTTCACTGACATCTCCGTTGTAGTCAACCTCACCGGCAATGCCGGCCGAGCGGGCCATGGAAACGGGCAGCAGGAGTACCATGACGGCCAAAAGGCCGATTCGTGCAGGCCGCGCCCTGCCCAGATGTGCCATGATGAGCGTTCAGCCCTCGGAAATAGCCTCAATAAAGGTTTACAGTGAATCCCTCTCATGGGGTCAGAGTGGCCCTGAACACATATGAGCGGCCGTGGGATGGAGAATGACATGTCCGACCTGCCGTTCAAGAACACATATGCTCTGAGTCAGGACCAGTTGCTGGCATTGGATGAGGCCGAGGAGGCGATGGAAGCCGGGCGTTTGAATGAAGCAGAGAGGCTCTTTCATGCCATGCTTGATGTGGATGCTGATTGCGTACCAGTGCTGGCTAACCTCGGCCATCTGCATGGCCGACACTTCAGTGAATACGACAAGGCCGTTGAATACTACGACCGGGTATTGATCCTTGAGCCCGACAACGCGTGGGCGCGAGATGAACGACGAAAATACAAACGATGGCTGGATGCTGACTGAGTCGGGACGATGCAACCGGGTTCTATTCTCATTTGTGGCGTTGGTGGAGTTGGCGCAGCTTGGGCTGCTGCCATAGGGGCCGCTACTCCCGAAATTGTCGATCTTTTGGTCATCGATGGGGACCCGAGTACTGAGCCTCTTGCTCCTGCACAGTGGATTCCGCTAAATCCGAGTCTGGAGGGTGTGGGGACTGCTGGCGTACCCGACCTAGGTCGGCTGCGCATGGAAGAACATGTTCCGTTACTGGATGAGATCTTGCTCGACGTGGACCTGCTGATTCTTGCAGGTGCTCTTGGGGGTGGAGCGGCGACAGGAGCCATGCCGGTCATCGCCCAACGAGCCAATCGTTCGGGTACGCTAACAGTTGGTCTTGTAGGATTGCCTTTCCCTTACCAATCTGAACGCCTGAATCGCGCTCGTTCCGCGCTACCTGAACTTCGCGAGATTTTGGATCTCTGCGTTGAGGTTCGACTGGACAGGCTGAGCTTGGTCGGCTATGAACGTGGTCAGGATTGGTTAGATGGGGCTGGCTGGATTACAGATATGGCCTCCGGTCTATGTGCAACACTAGCACGCCAAGGTCTGATAAATCTTGATCTATCTGATCTCCGCACAATTGTTGCGAAGGGTGGGCCGCGAAGTACGTTGATCTGTGCTACTGGCGATGCAGCTGATGTTGAGCGCCTGTGGCGCACAGCCCTTGAGAGTCCCTTAGATACCTTAGTACCAGGTGAATGCACGACATGTCTTCTGCATATCGAAGGGGGTGCTTGGTTGACAGTAGCACAACTTGATGCAATTGCTGAGCGCTTCACAGGACTCCTAGCAGCAGATGCAACTGTGATTCTTGGCGCTAGGCTTGACCGTGAACTAGACTCTGAGGCGAGAATAGTTGGCGTGATCAGCTGATTGGCGACTCATCACTCTCATAGCGAGAAAGGTCACCCATCTGAATGCGGAATCGGTCGATTCCAGAGGCATGTACTGCACACAGCCCGAGGGCAGTCACAAGATGGCCGATTCCAAGAGCTTGGGTGGGGTTCAACTCCCCTCCGAGCAATCCATTGCTGATGATCGAGATACTCCCGGCATATCCGTAGGCAAAGGCCGTGGCCCAGAAGACTGCGTTCTGGGAGGTGAACATCTGTAAGCCGCTTTTGGCGCGATTAGACAGTGCCCAGATGGCGCTCAGCACAGTGATGACCATGAGGATAACCTCCTCTGTGATTTCGATGATATCACTGCTGCGAAGAATGAATTTCCGATGGAACGAGAAAAGGTGCCAAGCAACGAATCCAAGAACGATTATCGACCAGATGAAGGCCCGGCGCCTACCTGAGTTGTAAGATCCCAACTCGCTGAGTCGGTTGGTTTGTCGTCGCAGAACGAGGTCCGTGACGAGGCCACAAGTGAGGACGAATGCAACACCGCTGAAGGGGAATGCATCCTCGGGTCCCATCACTGCAGCCTGGAACCACGTTAGCGATTCTTTTGTCGGGTCGAGCCATGGCTTGACAGAAAAGAACAGGATATGCAGGATGGTAGCAGCAATGAGGATGGTAAGGACGACACGCCGCCGAAATGCTATGGCATCGAATCCATTGCGTCCAATCTCAAGAGGAGCAAGTTTCGTCGTCAAGGTTTCAGCAGGGACACGGAAAGCAGCAGCCTGCATCAGTGACCAGACACAGAACATGATGGCGAGCAACCACGGGAATACATGCATCGATGCTGCAGCATTGAGGATGCCGTCACCAGAGATGGAGATTAGGATCGCAGCGGTGATCATTCCAGATATGATGAGGGGCATCAAAAGAGAACCTGCAACAGTAGTGAGGGCCTTTGCCCCTGTTGTTGCAGGGCTTGCTCGAATGATGCGGCCGATGCCTTCATGTCTCGCGCCTATTGCCGTCAGCGAATATGCTGCTGAGAGCGAGATGAAGATCACTGCCGCGGTATCGAGTGATAATGTTCCGATGCGAGTGAGAGTATGGACCAAGACTGATGCTGAAACGACGAGTGCGACATGGGCTATCGTATCTCGAGCAAGCAATGTTGCAACAAGATCTCGCAGAGTCATCACGTTGGAGTCATGAATGTCTAGCGCAATTCCGTCGGTCTCGTGAGGCTCATCTCCTTCTGAATCGCGGTCGCCCACGATGATAGACACGGGAGATTGTATATCACTCTCCCCATGGGGAGGTGTGGGTGCGCACAGAAAACGATGGCGATGGGTGGCTTGCGGTCCAGACCCCCCTCCTGCTCAAACAGTGGACGAAGTGCTCCAAGGTTTGAATCACGGTGTGCTCGAGTTAACACATACTGCCGAAGGCGCTGGAGTCCTCCTAGTCAGGGTGCTGCGGGAGCAATTAGGAGATGCTCTGGCAGCTCTTGGATTGGCAGGAATATCGACGCTATCAACATCGGGCACAGCACGAACGTTGCGGCGACGCCTTGGCCTACCGAGCCAGCGCCTCGCTTGGCTCGCCTTCGGTGAAAGTGATATCTCAACTGAAACTGCTGACGAGTGACTCTGAACGCAAGGCTGCTCGATGCTCGCGCCGGGATTCGAACCCGGGTCGATGGATCGAGAGTCCATCATGATGGACCTGGCTACACCACGCGAGCGCAACCGGGCGTCTGCCCTTTCGATGATAAATGGGACGGAAAGGGAGGTTCACTTTCACTTCCACTCTCCTGTGTTTACTCTCTTGATATCTGTCAGGTATCGGAAGTTGATGGGAGATATGAGATCCAATGAACCTCAAACTGCAGCCGAATCTAACAATGAGCTTGTCTGGGCATGGCGAGTAGCACCTGCTCGAACCGGCAGGTGCTTGCCTGTGCTCACAGGGGTGGTCGGATGAGCACTCGTCGGATTCGCTCTGCAGTTTGTGACCTGTTGAGCAAGAATCAGCGGATGAATACCGTTGAGATCTTCGATGAGATCAACATGAGATTCCGTTGGGGGGCCACGATGAGCCAGATAGGTAACGTCCTAGCCAAAGACAAGCGATTCAAGAAGGTGGGGCATGTACGTGGCACTTTCCGGGTTGGCCGTTATCAGGTGTGCCTCTGGGAGATGAATCCAGACGCACAGGCCATTACAGCATGACCGCTGGCTTGATGCCTACACCATCTGTGAGGTGGGTATGGCTTGGCAAGATTGGTGGAGGCTGTGTCGCGGGGGCAACACAGTTGTGGGATTCGCAGCAGTCCTGATCACGACCTATGCCTCGCTTGGAACTGGCGCTGATGTTATGGTCGTGGGTGTGATTCTCATTGGCCTTGGAGTTTCTTTGTTCATGGGCGGTAGCAATGTTCTGAATGATCTGATTGATCTTGATTCTGACGCATTCAATCATCCTAACAGGCCGCTGGTCACTGGTTCGATTTCCCCCGACAACGCAAGAATCGCTGTTGGACTGCTGTTTATTTCCTCTTTCATCGCTACAGTGGTCGGTTTGCGGCTGCAGGTGAGTCATGTTGGTCAGAGCGCTTGGCTTGCTCTGGTCACCTATGTTCTTGCTCTATTCGGGCAGTTAAGTTACGAGATTGGTCCCTGCTACAAGCGGAGGGGTTTCCAAGGTAATCTCGTCATCGCATTGCTGCTCGGTCTTGTGATGATCCATGCAGTTACTGCAGTTGGGCAAGCGGGGCATCCTCGTGCATGGTTCATGGCAGGTGTAGCGATGGCCGCAAATTTGGCGCGCGAGATCATCAAGGATTGTGAGGACCTCTCTGGCGACATCGGACGTTTTACACTCCCTAGCAGAATTGGTCTGCCTAGGTCTCGTTTGATTGCGTATTTTCTTATCATGACGTCAATAACACTCACACTCGTGGCCTTTGGTGTTGGAACTTTTCCTCAATGGGCTCTGTTCGTCATGTTGCCCTCATTGTTCCTTCTCTTCTCCCTCAAACCTCTTCTTGCACATGAGGCCGATCATCGTGCTCAACGGCGTCTGCGCGGTGCGATTATTCTCGGTCTTCTTGGATTTCTCACAGCTGCCCTGCTTGAGTCTGCCTGAGCTTCACCAACCTTCGACGCCCATGACCTCGCCATAAGTATCCCATGCAGCATCATTCAGTAGCCGAGTGAGGAGAGATTTTTGGGCGTGTAGTCTATTTTCTGCTTGGTCCCAGACTCTTGAATGCGGGCCATCCATCACTTCATCGCTCACCTCAATCCCTCTGTTTGCAGGCAGGCAGTGGAGAAAGATGTGGTCGTCATCTGCTCTTGAGCATAGTTCCTCTGTGACCGAATAGCCTTCGAAGTCCTGCAGTTTCTTCGAATCATCTTCTTGGCCCATGGACAAGAACACATCTGTGTAGATAACTGTGGCATCTTCAACAGCATCTTCTGGTGTGTGAGCCTCTCTGATTGAACCACCACTCTGTGTGGCTAATGCCTCTGCATCAGCTCTGATTGAGGGCATTGGTTCGTGTCCCTCTGGTGTAGCGTAGACGAGATCATCGCCAAGTATAGCTGATGCCAACATCAGATCATGCAGGACGTTATTGCCGTCGCCTACCCATGCGATCTTCTGGCGCTCGACTTCGGGGGCGAACTCTTTGATTGTCATCATGTCCGCTATGGCTTGGCAAGGGTGGTGTTCATCGCTCAATGCATTGATGACGGGTACAGACGATGCTTCTGATAGTTCAGTCACATCTCCGTGGCAGAATCCTCGGTGCGTGATTCCCTGGACATAGCGGGATAATACATTCGCAGTGTCGCCGATGCTCTCTTTGTGCCCGAGCTGCATTTCGGTAGCTCCAAGGGCCATGGGATGCCCGCCGAGTTGCCTGACACCTACCTCGAAGGAGATTCTTGTTCTAGTCGATGGCTTCTCGTAGATTGATGCAACAGTCATGTCCACAAGTGGCAGAAAATCTCCCGCTTCGGGATCTTCTTTCAGGCTCTTGGCCCAAGTAAGCAAGCGATCGAGGTCCGCCATCAAATCGTCAACACGTAGGAACTTCTCTGCCATGTCTTGCGGGACGGTCTGAGGCCCATAGAGGCTTGGTTTGACTCAGAGATGCTTCCCGTCCCAGTCATCTCGCTCATGATCAAGATCCCCTGCTGAACCATCTTGGGGGTCTGCTCCTGCTCCAAAGACATCGGTCACGAATGCCATCATGTCGGCAAGCCCTTCTTCTTCTTCGGAAGACAGTGCCTTGAGTCCCGGTGAGATGTCCGACTGCATCAGCTGGCGCAGTTGCTGGATAGCAAACTCAACTCTCGCGCCTCCAGTCCGGCCGAGCAACCCAGACTTTTCAGATTCCTCATACAATGCATCCTCGAGAACGTCCAATCTTTCAGACCATTCAAGAATTCGTATCCGTGTATCTTCGTCAAGCAGGTCTGCCTTTGAGAGGAAATTCGCCGTAGGGATTCCGAGACGAAAGTGGACGATTGCAGAGAGCAACATCTGCGAAACGAATCCTGATGGGCTCTGGGAGAGCATAGGGTCGAATAGATAGCACATTGCAGAACGCTCAGGTCCGATGGTTTCGATGAGGTGTGTTGAAGCCTCTCTGAAAGCGAATAGTTCGACTTGGCCAGGTGTGTCCACGACGAGCATATCACCCGTGAGTCCGTCGAGTGATTCAGCAATGTCACGCGCCTGTGAGGCCACTAAGTCAGCAGCGAGAATCTGGGCGCCATTTGGGCCAAGGTCGTACTCGTGCATTACCTCTGCTAACACGATGATGTCGCGTACATCGAACTCTGGGTCGTAGTGCACTCTTTCGGCACCGGGGTCGAGATTAACAGCTAGAACATCGATTGACCCATACCTGCCCCAGCGCTGCAGTGAACGGACAAGGCTGCTCTTACCGGCTCCGGCAGTTCCAACGACGAAGAGGACTGGCGGCATTGAGGACTCGCCCATTGACATGAATCCACCGCCGAGAGTTGAACGATATAAGCCTGAGTAGTATGTTCGGACCGCCCACAGGGAACCGTTATACAGGCATGTGTCAAGCCAGTACCACATTTGGTGTCACCATGACTGACGAAGGACCTCCACAACCGCCTGCACCTCCGATGGCTCCTCCGGGAGCCCCTCCGCCTGGCATGCCTCCCGGTGCCCCTCCGGCTCCACCTGGTGCTCCACCTGCTCCTCCCGGTGCCCCTCCTGCACCTCCCGGTGCCCCTCCTGCTCCTCCCGGTGCC